>Ga0209542_10000729_pt1 | contig 79104 bp, 76 predicted proteins | sample RifCSPhighO2_01_FD_184028 | JGI IMG/M metagenome (GOLD analysis project Ga0209542, IMG submission 184028) | Soil microbial communities from Rifle, Colorado - Rifle CSP2_plank highO2_0.1 (SPAdes) (version 2) | ecosystem: Environmental > Terrestrial > Deep subsurface > Rock core/Sediment ...
TGAATCACAAATACAGAAAATCGCTCCACTATCGGAGCGCGTATGAGGTAGCACAAGTATCCGGTATATTAAAAGAGAAACAGAGAGAAGCTACTACTGAAAGTTGCACTTGAGAGGGGAATTTACCTTTGATTGGTAGCCAAGATTATATCACATTAAAAAAAATCCGCAAGAAAAGCAAAAATACGGATTAAATAGCGACTAACACCCTAACCCTAAGCGAGAAGTCGCAGAGTAATTTCACTCTAAGTCACTTGGGGTATGCTCTTAGACCCAGTAGTGGAGGGGGTCCCTTTAGGGGAACCGACGGGACTGGTTCCCTGGGTCTGGGGATAAGAGTGTACTCCAAGTGACGCTAGTACAATTTTACGGATAATTAAGTCGGGGGTTGGGGTGGAGGGATATTAACGACCTATAAACAAGCGAGTTTTTGCCATCACTAATTTTTTGACTTCTTCGGCGGCGGGAGCGAGGTATTTGTAGGGAGTGGTCTCAGACGAAGTAGATGGGTCGGTAAATTCCTCTTTCAGTTTATCGTGATAAGCTACCCGAAGTTCTGTATTGAAATGGATATTTGTAATACCGGCTTGAATAACTAATTTAATGTCTTCATCTTTTAATCCTGACGCACCGTGTAAAACATAATAGGGTTGTGGCGCGGTCGCTATTATTTTTAAAAAATGTTCAATATCCAGTTTTTCTTCTTGATCAGTGACAATGCCATGGATATTACCAAAAACCACAGCCATTCGGTCTACTCCCGTTTTGGTAATAAAATCAGCCACCTCTTCAGGTTTTGAATAATCTGCCGAACTAATTTCAATTTTTGTCTGAACTTCTGACGAGCCCTTCAAATATCCAAGCTCCCCTTCCACAGAAATGGCCGGATTCACAGAACGGGCATATTCAACAACTTGTCGTGTAATATCTACTCTCTCTTGAAAACCAAGACCACTTGCCCCGTTAGAAGCAGGCTGTCCTGAGACAGCCGAAACGGAGCGGCTTCTGACGGGGTCGGCAATTATAGAATCATATCCGGCATCAATTGCTTCTTTGCATTTCTCAAATGATTTAAAATGGTCGGCATTCAAAAATACAGGAAACTGCATATCATCAGCCACCGCTCGAACCAACGCCACCGCTTCTTTAAGACCAACGAACTCCGCTTCGCCCTCCGACGTCCCGACCATAACACACGTCGCGCCGGCCTCTTTCGCTCCCGCCACAATCGCCTTCAAAACATCTTCCGTCGCAAAATTAAAATGTCCGATAGCATATCTTCCTTCTCGAGCTTTTTTTAAATAGTCGTTTAATGTCATAATTTTTTAAAAGCAAAATAGTGTTGCCCTGAAGGGGCTTTCGGAGCGCGATGGCGCGAGAGTGAGCGCAAAATCCAGCAGGATTTTGACGCGTACCCAGAAGGGTAATACTGTTTTGCTTTTTAAAGTTCTATAAATCCTTTAATAATGTTTTCTTCGGTTAATTTATTCATTGTGTCCCGACCCATATATTCGGAAAAAATATGATTCCACATCGCTTCTTGTTGATGATAGAGGTATTTAATCTCGCCTTGTTTAACTAAGGACATAATCAAATCTACCACATCAAAGCTGACTAGAGTATCAACACCTTCTTTATTTTTAAAGAAATCACCAACATGATCAAGTTCTGTCCAATATGAAATACTGAACTTTTCTTCCTTGTCACCCATAACCTCGGCGAGTTTCCCGAAATTATTAGCTACCCGATACCAATGTTCCGCTTCAGGACTGATATGCTGCATGGCGAGACGCGGATCATAAATATCATCTTTTGCTAGATACCGTTGAATAATCAACCACACCGCAGATTTTTTAGATTTTATTTTTAATATTTCAGATTCTTCAAGCACATCCCCTCGCAATAACGACTGAAGTTTCGCTACAAAATCAGAATCATTTAAAAATTTCCTGAAAAGACCGGAATAAAACGGGACTTCATGTAGATAATGTAACAACAAAATAAACATCCGTAATGTCTCCCCGGGCATATCAATCGGATCGGGACTGATAAAAATTATTCCAAATTCTTTTAGATGACTGACGTTATGAAATTTTTTGCCCATAAATTTTTGAGCGATAGTAAGCCATTTAATATCCAGAACTTTAATTTCTACATCTCTATTCTCAAAATCTTCCGGTTTTAAATCGGCATAAGCCACATCAAAAAATTGACGCATCCATTCGGATGTTTGGGTAAATCGCAAAGCCGCCACGACGGAAGCAAAACCTTCTTTCTCCAGCAACTCCTCCACACTCTGATAATCAAAATGGTCCAGTAATGACTGGGGTGGTTGCTTTGCCAGCAGTTCGGCTACTTTTTCTTTTTTAATAAATAGACCTTGGGGAGGAGTAAAAACTTGAAAAGCCGTATTTTGTATTTTGCTTGAATCAGAGGATAGATTAGATAAATCTGGTCGTCCAAGCAATTCAAACAATTTTTTATCAATTTCAATTAATTTTCCTGTCAAAGTATCATAGACCTCTTCGGCGGTTGACTGACGGGTTAATCCTAAGTCCTCAAGAACGCGACCAACCGTTTCGTCGTTTTGTTTAGCAACTTTATCAATAACACCCTGTTTTCCTGTCACAACAATCATTTTTGTATCCAAATCCTGCAACGCCTCTGGTGATGTGTTTAAAATTCGGGCTATTTTTTGATAAGAATCCATAATTAAGGTAAAAGTCAAAAGCAAATTTGAGATCTAATAAGCCGAATAACATTTTTTGCAAAGTCGAAGGATCTTTTCTGGAAGTTTTCACTTCGATTTGTCATACTTATTACTTTTTGCTTATTACTTTTTGCTTATTACTTATTGTTACTTCTACTAACGGCCACAGACCCGTATTCCCTTTTTCTAAAATACCGGCCTTGGCTCCATATTGAGTTACCACTGACGAAGAATTGGCGGTCGCCAATTGAATTGATTTCACAATATCGCCTGAACGGGAATATTCAGCCACGAAACCGGATATAAACGCATCCCCTGCTCCTGTTCGTTCCACAATCGGCGAATCCGGTACGCCCGCGCGGTACACTGATTTACCGTCAGACACCGCCACACCATCATGGCCTTTGGTCATAATAAAAATCCCGTTTACAATTTCATCCATAGCTTTAAATATTTCTTCTTCTTTATCAGATTCTAGTCCTAACAACCCCGCCGCTTCTTCTTGATTCATTGATACTACTGCACATCGCTTAAGCAACGGTTTTAATTTTTCTAATCCTAATTCTAATTCTTTGGAACCGGGATTGGTTGCAATCTTAATACCTTTATCAGTCGCCCAATTTAATGTTTTTTCTATAAGGTCATAATGTCCGCCTAAACTTCCAAGCATAAGCCAACTTGCCCCGCCTGTTTCAGAGGCGGGGGGAACCTCAAGTTGTTCAAATGAAATCTGTGAAGATTCAAAATGTTGACCTTCGCCCTTGTATGACAAAATTACACGTTCTCCACCGTCTTGCACCAAGATAACAGAGTATGCAGTCATATCATCAATATGTTTTTGAAAGAAGCTGGTATCCACACTCTCGCTGGCCAATTCCTCCAGGATTGCCGTGGCGTTTAAATCATTCCCGACAATACTGATACAAGCAGTTTTAAATCCTTGACGAGCAAAAGTAACAGCAGTATTGGTTCCACCCCCTCCGGTGGCAAAAACAATTTTCTTCGCTTCAATTTTTGAACCCAAAGGCAACCCTAATATCTGCCCCATTGTTTCCCCGCCATTGATTATTTTAAAATCTGGCGAACTCAAAAAGACATCTCGTGATGCCGAACCAATTGTGATTACGTCATAACGCATATGTTGTAGTTAAAAATTAGTCCTTGGACCCAGTAGCGGAAGGGGTCCCAGCGAAGCTGGGGAAACCGACGGGACTGGTTTCATGGGTCTGGGGCAAAGGACTAATTCTTAACGAAATCTATCCTTCAGTTCTGCGATTGCTTTTTCAGGATTATCGCTATTCATAATATATCCTCCGGAGATAAAAATTGAAACGCCCGCTTTTTGCATTGCCGGTATCCGTTCAGGATTAACTCCTCCGTCAATCGCTATTTTAACATTTGGGTGTTTAATATGAAAATCACTGACCTTATTCAGAACATCAGGCAGAAACTCTGCACCATACTGACCGGGATGGACTGACATAAATTGGACAAAATCAACCTGCTCCATGAATGGTTCCACCGCTTCTATGTTGGTCTCTGGATTTAACGCAATCCCTATCTCCTTCCCGGCATTGTGTACAGTATCAATGATTTCTTGAGTTTTGTTTACCCCGTCCTTGTGGACAAGAGCGGGGTCAGTGGTCTCAATGTGGAAAATAATCCTTTTAACATTCGGCAGATCCAGCCAGGACAAAATAATATTTTCAGGATTTTGAACCATCAAATGTGCACTCCATTCAATATTTGCCGGTGAAGATGCCAGGACATCCGGGCCAATAAATTTAGTATCTGTAAAAACTCCATCAGATGTGTCCAGATGCAGGACAGACGCAAAAGGAGAGACCTTTTCCACCATCTGTTTGAATTGTTCCGGTGTCTCAGCCAGAATAGCGGGTAAAATTTGAATCATTCTTTTGAAATATGTGCCAGTGAGTATTGTAATGTTCCACCGACTTTTTTGCGCGGATTAAAAATATTTTGCGGATCAAATATTTGTTTGGTTTTTTTAAATAATTCTATAATTTCCGGACTATACATTTTTCCAAGGTAAGGTGTACGAATCAGCCCGTCATTATGTTCAGCGGTAATTGAACCGTGCAATGAAACAACCAAATCATAGACCTTTTCAGACAATTCGGGGATAGCTTGACGATTGGCTTCGTTATGAAAATCCATCAACGGGATAACATGAAAATTTGCATCACCGGCATGGCCGGCAATGGTGTAAGTTAATCCGGGATATTCACCGACTAATTGGTTAAGTTTAGGGAGAAATGTCGGCAACTGGTCAACATGAACGATCACATCATCAATAAACGGTGCTGTGTGTTTATCCCCAACGTGTTTTCGTAACAAAGCAAAACTCTCACGGCGAATAGTCCAGTATTTTTCCGCTTCTTCGGAATCTTTAGTAATATGGGTCTTGGCTTTAAATTTTGACTCAACAATTTGCTGCACCTTTGCCAATTTTTCATCAACTTCCGATTCGTCATCACTTGTAAATTCTGCGAGCAGGACCAGTTTTGGCAGACCACCAGTCAGAATCATTATCGCTTCCGGTGTAAATTCAAAGAATAAAGACAAGGCACTGCCTTTCATTTTTTTTATAAGATCCGGCAAAAATCGAATAGCTAGTTTTAGTGTCTGGTCATCATAGGTCTCAAAACTTTCGGGTTTAAACTGCATCACTTCATTAACCAAATCACCAAGAGGAGCAAGATCATTCAAAAAGATAACCAAAAGTTTTGAATACTTTTTAGGTTTAATGAGTTTAAATTTTATTTTAGTGACTAGACCAAGGGTACCCTGCGAACCGACAAATAATTTATTCAGATTCATCCCGTACGAAGTAGCCGCGCCACGGTCCTTTGGACTCGCGACAGAGTCGCGAGCGCGACTTCGTACGGGATCAAGTTCATTTATAGGCACTAAAACATCCCACAAATTATAACCGGCAGAATTTTTAGAAACATCCGGTTTCGCTTTTTGAATCGCATCATAATTGGATTCGATGAGAGCATGCATCTCTCGATAAATCTGGCCTTCAAAATCATTTTGGGATTTTTTAATTTCCAATTCTTCAGGAGTCAGGGATCGGAAAACATATTCATTACCATCAGATAAAACAACATTTAATTCCTCAATATATTTCTCGGTCTTTCCATATGCCAGAGATTTTTCACCGCCAGAATTGTTGGCAACAATACCACCCATCGCACATATTTCCCTAGAAGCGGGATAGGAAGGCAAGAGTAAACCCTTAGCCAAAGTTTCCTTTTCAAAATCCCGATAATACACACCGGGTTCCGTCACTGCATATTCATTGCCTACTTCCAAAACATGATTAAAATACTTAGTGAAATCAAGAATAATAGAATCATTCAGTGGTCCGCCGGACATATCTGAACCGGCCGAACGAGCAGTCAATGAAATTTCGGGTTTACCCTGAGCATCGTCGAAGGGCTGTTCGGCCTTATGCTCCCCAACCCATCTCACGAGATTTTTTACATCTTCACTATCCTTGGGATAAATGATGACTTCCGGTTTAACTTCAAAAATACTCGCATCATGAGAATAACGAACACGATCCGCATCAGCGGTCGTGATATCACCCTTAATATGTAACCCCTCTAAATTCATGTTTGAAGGAAGAACCTACTCTTTGACCCAGTAGCGGAAGGGGTCCCGCTTGCGGGGGAACCGTCGGTCCGCCGGCTGGCGAATGGTTCCCCGGGTCTGGGGCGAAAAGGTTAGTTCTAGCTGTCCTAATACTCTTCTTCTATGTTTTCCACTTCATGAATCCGACGTTTATAGCGTTCTTCGCCGGAAAAATCAGTATCCAAAAATATTTTAACAATATCTTTCACGTCCTCTTCGGAAGTATGATCGGAAGCCAAAGCAAGAACGTTTATGTCATCATCGTGGCGGGCAGCTCTAATCTGTTCTTTGTTAATAGCCAGGCCACAACGAACACCCGAAACCTTATTAGCCACCTCATCTACACCCACCCCTGAACCGCAAATAACAATCCCTCGGTCTTCATGGTCGTCAATACTCTTAGCAACTTTCAAAGCAAATTCCGGATAGTCATCATCAGGATTAAGTTCTAATGCACCTACATCTTCATATTCAAAATTAAGCTCATCAAAAAACTCTTTTAACTTTTCTTTTAGTTCGAATCCTCTGTGGTCAGCTCCTATATAAATCATAAATTAGTATTTAGGAATTAGTTATTGGTACTTAGTTTTTTATTTTTTCTAAGTTCTAATTATATTAATTACTTTCTATTGAGGTATTCTACTGCGGACAGGGTAGCAATACATCCTTGGCCGGCGGCAATTACGATTTGTTTAAATGGGACATCAGTCACGTCACCGGCGGCAAATAACCCCGGGATATTTGTGGCACAATGATCATCAACAATAATTTGACCAAATTTATCTTTCAAAATATCTTCGGGTACAATTCCAGAATTTGGAACCATACCGATATGAATAAATACGCCGTCAGTTTTTAAAGTTTGTAATACCCCACTTGAATCAGTATACACTAATTCAGAAACAAGTCCGCCTGCTGAATCGCCTTTTATTTCCGTGGTCTTGGCTTGATAAATAATCTTAACATTTTGTCTGGCATTAAGCTTATCAATCAAAATCTGTTCACCCTTAAACTTGTCGTTTTTATTTACAACAAAGACCTGTGAAGCAATATCGGCCAGCATCAACGCCGATTCAAGGGCGGAATTGCCCCCACCAACAACAGTTGTGATTTTACCTTGAAATAACGGCCCATCACAAGTTGTACAATAAGTAACACCTTTGTTTCTAAACTCTTTCTCTCCGGGAACACCAAGTTCCTTAGGATGAACGCCGGTTGTAACAATAACGGCTCGAGATGTATATTCTTTTTTTTCTCCATCAACTTCAGTAGAAATTACAAAATTACCATCAATCTGTTTGGTAATTGATGAAACCACCACACCTTCTTCTGGGGTAACATGATTAGTATTTAGATGGACCCTAAATTGTTCAGCAAGTGATAGGCCATCCGTATGAACAATGCCGGGCCAATTTTCAATTTCACCCGATGTCGCCACTTCACCCCCAAATTCTTTGGTAATTATTTTAAACCCGCCCGACTGACCGGAGTCATCCGGTCGGGCGGGATTGAGACCGCGACGGGCCGCATAAACACCAGCCGTCGTAGCAGCCGCCGAACCACCAATGATAATTAAGTCAAACATGTGGATAGTAATTAGCGATTAGGACATAGTGATTATTCTCTTGTTTTTAGTTACTAGGTCCTAAGTCCTAATGACTAAATCCTTTTCTTATTATATTATGGACATAATGAACAAGAAGACAAGTATAATTATCCTCATCCTCGTTAGTATCGCCGTCCACTTTGCTTTTTTCGGCCGACCCAATGAAACGGTTTTTGATGAAGTCCACTTTGGTAAGTTTGTTTCGGGTTATTATACCCATCAATACTATTTTGACATTCATCCACCTGGAGGCAAGCTTATCATCGCTGGATTCGCAAAATTGTTCAATTTTTCCCCAGAATACAGCTTTGCTGAAATTGGTCAAAAATTCCCGGATAATAAATACCTGGCTTTACGTTTTCTGCCAATGTTGGCTGGGATGTTGCTACCGATTATTATTTATCTCTTAGCCCTTGAACTGGGATTTTCAATCCTAGGAGCATTCGGTGCCGGCATGTTAATTGCCCTTGAAAACTCTCTCCTTACCCAATCACGCCTTATTCTCCTTGATCCCTTCTTGCTCCTATTTGGATTTGCCTCTCTTTTGTTTTATTTCAAATATAGATCTCACTCTTCGGATTCCTCCGACCTAATTCCTAATTCCTACTTCCTAATTCTCATGTCTATCTTTGGTGGTCTTGCTTTTTCTATCAAATGGACCGGTATCGCCTTTCTTGGATTGGTTGGGCTAATAGAACTCATACACACAGTAAAAAATAATACTCTAACTATTCGCTACTCACTATTGGCTATTGCCAAGTTGTTCGTTTTCTTTGTAATAATTCCACTTACAATTTATTTTTCTATATTTGTTATTCATTTTTCTCTCCTTACTAAATCCGGTGATGGTGACGCCTTTATGACGCCGGAATTCCAAAGCTCTCTTCAGGATTCCGATTACGCTGATGATTCAAATCTTAAACCACTCAATATATTTCAGAAATTTATAGAATTAAACGCAGAAATGTATACAGCTAATAAAAATCTCACCGCCACCCATCCTTATAGTTCCCAATGGTACACCTGGCCATTTATGGTTCGTCCTATCTATTATTGGAACCAATCGTCCATAGACACTCCCACCCAATCAAAAATTTATCTCATTGGTAATCCATTCATCTGGTGGGCCTCCACGGTCGCTATTCTTTACTTATTGATTTCTACTCTGTTTGATTTTGTAAGCAGAAAATATAAAGCATGGAAACATATTGAAGTCGAAGCAAGAAACAAGAAGCAAGAAGCAAGTCAGAAATCCATGATTCATGATTCATGCTTCATGATTCTGATAGGCGGTTACGTGATAAATTATCTGCCTTTTATTGGTATCGGTCGGGTGATGTTCCTCTATCATTATCTCTCGGCTCTTATTTTTGCCATTCTCACTCTTGCCTATCTCATAGACCAGCATCCGAAACGTAAAAAAATATTTATGACGGTTATTATCCTTGCCGGCCTTGCCTTCCTATTTTTCGCTCCACTTTCCTATGGCCTCCCCCTTGAAGCCAACCAACTCCAAAACCGTTTCTGGTTTAATACCTGGCAATAGAATTAAATAAACTTAATCACCTGCCACCAGTTTTCAATATATTCTGGTCGGCGATTTTGATATTTTAGGTAATAGGCGTGTTCCCAAACATCTAGACTGATCAATGGTGTATGACCCCTAAGATACGGGGAATCCTGATTGGAAGTACTGTACAGTTGCAATTTTTCTTGCTCATCACGAACGAGCCAGGCCCAACCTGAACCGAATTGTTTTGTTGCAATATCGGTAAATTGTTTTTTAAAATCATCTAAAGAACCAAATGTCGCTGTTATATCTGTAATCAATGATTCATTTTTCTGATTAGACGGATCCATAATTATCCAAAACAAAGAATGATTAAGGTATCCCCCGCCATGATTACGAATAGCCGTGCGATCAGCTTCCTCCACCTTGAGAGTGTCAAGATTTTTCAAAAGTTCTTCAATGGTCATACTCCCCAAATCAGGATATTTTTCTAAAACTGCATTAAGTTTGTCTATGTAGGCCTGATGATGCTTGGTATGGTGAATCTCCATCGTCTTGGCATCAATATACGGCTCAAGCGCATCATAACTGTACCCAAGTTTTGGCAGTTCAAACTTCATAAGATATCGGATTAAGAAATATTTGCAAACAAAGTAAGTCGCGCAGGTCAATTTGCTTTAGCCAATTGACGAACCCCCGAAGCTTGGTGCTTGGTGAGGGGGCGAGCGTCTAGATGACGGCCGGCCGCAGGAGCCGGCCGATTATCGGTACTTTATTGAAAATATTTCTTAACCGTTAGTTGACTCCCATTAATTGATTTATTTTGGGGCGGTCAAAACCGATAATCATTTTGCCATCAATCAAGATGACCGGCACACCGAACTGACCGGACTTGGCGACAAGTTCCTTTTGTTTTTCAATATTGCCGGCAACATTTATATCTTCATATTCCCAACCCTTGGATTTAAAATATTCCTTAGCTAAGTGACAGAAATGGCAAGTTGGTGTGCTGTAGATGGTGATTTTTGTCATAGTTATTTTCTAAGAGGTTTTATAATTGATTCAATAGTGGTCACCCGACGTTTAAGATTCGGCAAATCTTTTCCGTCAATCCTTTTAACAATATCGTGAACTTCCTCTAATTCTACCTTGACTTCCTGAATCTCATTTTTTAACTCGGTTCTAAATCCCCAAATTTCGTCCTTCAATTCACTTCTCAATCCACTAATTTGACCTTCAATTTCAAATCTAAGTTTTTTTACATCTTCCTTGGTGGGAAGATTACGTTCAATCATCCCCGCCAAGTCCTCAATTGTCATTTTGTCTTTTTTGCTTGCCATGTCATCAATCATATCAAATCAAATCTCTTAGTCAAAATCTGCTTTTCATGATATCATAACGCACTATGTTTACCCCGCCGTTGAAGAGCAGTATAAAATAACGTTATATATGATAAACACTATAAAAAAGACACATCATTCTTCAACGGCGGGGTTTACTATCATTAAAAAAGACAAGCAAACAAGAGCCCGTTTGGGTATTTTAACAACTCCTCATGGCATCATCAAAACACCATCCTATGTGTTCGTTGGGACTTATGGCAAGTTTCTCCATCTCAAACCAAGTGATATTCCCAAAACAAAATCGCAACTAGTCATTGCCAATACCTTCCACCTCTGGGATACCGTGTTGCAAAGTAATAAGTCAATGCGCCAACTGGCGGAAAAAAACAAAAAATTAGACACATTTTTAACACAAAAATTAGGTTTAAATATCCCGACTATGACCGATAGTGGCGGGTTTCAAGTATTATCGCTGGCTTTTGGTGATAAAAATAAAGTCGGAAAATTTATGACGGGCGATTCTAAGCCAGATGCGAGTTATAAACGCAGTAAGATTAGGATTACTCAAAAAGGAGTTCATTTTAATTTTAAAGGAGAAAAATCGTTTTTGGGTCCGAAATTATCCATGAAACTCCAAAGCAAGATCGGGGCAGATATTATATTTGCCTTTGACCAGATCACTTCACCGTTAGATGATTATGAATATAATAGAAAAGCAGTTGAGCTTACAGATAAATGGGCAAAGATATGTTTAAAAACAAGGGATCCAAAACAAATGTTATTTGGCATAGTTCAAGGCGGGTTATTTAAAGATCTTCGGATTAAAAGCGCTAAATCAATCGGCTTTATGCCTTTTGACGGTTTCGGTATTGGTGGGTCATACACTAAAAAACAAATTTCAAAAATGTTGAAATGGGTCGTTCCTTATTTACCAGAAGAAAAACCCCGTCATTTATTAGGTGTCGGTAAAGTAGCGGATGTCTTTGAAGCAATAGATAATGGTATTGATACTTTTGATTGCGTCATCCCCACCCGTGAAGCCCGTCACGGTCGGCTCTATACCAAAACCGGTCACATGGATATTCGCCGAGGCGCTTTTTCAAACGACAAAAAAGTGATTGAAAAAGGTTGCGGTTGTTTGACTTGTTCCTCTAAAATATCCCGCTCTAAAATTAGGGCTTTGATTAAAAACGAAGACCGTGAATTAAATGCAAAAGGTCAGAGATGGTGCCTAATGCACAATATGTGGTTCTTTAATAATCTTTTAAACGAAATACGAGCCTCGCTCGCGCGTGGCTCGTATCAAAGTTACAAAACAAAATTCCTGAAAAAGTTTAACTCTTAGCCCTTCTTCATTCTCTTTGAGAAAACGTAGATATAGAGAATATCCAGAATACCGGCGGTATTTATAAGCAAAAGGGCGATAAACCACCATTTGTGCCCGTGGCGAGCGGATTTCCAGAGGGACATTCCCTTCCAGAATAAACTCCACAAAATAAACACCGCGAAAAGAGAACCAATACCCAACCCTATCGGTGTACTCAACCACCACATTCCACTATCCGAGTATCCCGGATAATTTGGATAATACATCATCTGCAAAATATCTAATTTATAATCATCTCAAGTTCTAAACAAGAACCCGGATTTTTAGAAATTAGTAATTAATTATCGGAAATTTTAGCCCTGATATCCTTCAGGGCTTTAATATCCTCTTCTACTTTATCATGCTCTGTCTCTAGTATGAAGTCAAGATTAAAAGTGGACATTAGATATCCAAACGCTTCCCGGCCAATCTTGCCATCGCCGATATGCTCATGTCTATCCCGACGACCACCTAAATCAATTTTAGAATCGTTAGAATGAATCAGTTTAATTGAATCCTTGCCGATGGTTTTAGAGATATCGGTTAAAGTTTTCTTCATTGCCTCTTCAGTTCTAATGTCATAACCACTAGCAAAAATGTGAGCCGTATCCAGACAAACACCTAAATTATAACCGCTCATTTTGATTATATCTCTCAATTCTTCAAATGTATCGCCCATTACATTCCCTGCGCCGGCCGAGACCTCTAATAACAGTTCAGTTGAGCCCGAATAGCCATTCATAACCTTCGCCACGCCTTCGGCGGTTATTTTGAGAGCTTCGGCTCGATCCATATCTTTCGCACTCCCAGGATGAAACATAACGTACTTAGCACCGATTTGACTGCCCCGCTCAAGTTCCTCTCTAATAACCCTGGCTGATGCCGAGCGAATAGCTTTATTGGAAGATGCAAAATTAATGTAGTACGGAGCATGGATATAGCATTCCTTCTGACCATGTTTTTCCATCTGTTCCTTAAATTCTTTTTCAATCTCTGGCGTAATTTTTGGCGCCGCTCCGCCTTGAGGTGACCTCGTAAACATCTGAAAAACCTCGCACCCCAATTCCCCCGCCCTCTCCGGCGCATTCACAATTCCTCCCGCGATACTCACATGACATCCAATTCTTCTCATTAGTATTTTATATTTTTTAGTTCTTCCAGAATATCGTTGGGGATAGGGATGGCTTCACGAACAGGGCTTTTGCCAGGATAACGCCAAGCGGTTATTATTACTTTTTTGGGAATATTTAAATTTTTAAACTTGTCATCTTTAAATTTTGACGGCTTCGCCGTCGCATACATCACCCAAATTTCTTCTTTCCAAACCGCAGGTTTGCCCTGAGCTTGTCGAAGGGCTTTCCCTGGACACATCACCGCAATCGTATCAGGGGCAATACCTTTTTCACTTCGGTGGGGACTACGTATGACCCGTTTTACCCTATCAGCTGATAATCCATAGTATATCATTTTCTGGGCCACATGATTGGTCCAATGATATTTACTGTCATTTTTAGGAAGATTGATCTTCATTGTTTTAAATATGCCATTTCTACATTCTAAAGTAAATTGATTATTTTATGTGCATATGCACATAAAATAATCAATACAAAAACCACTCTTGAGAGTGGTTTTTGTATTGATTCCTGCTTTTAGCGATCGTTGTTGTCGTTGTAGTCGCGAGGACCACGGCCGAAGCCGCCACCCATCGGACGTCGAGGAGGACGTTCAGTCATAGGCCGGGCCTCATTGACTGTAAGATTTCGGCCATCCAAGTCCTTGCCATTGAACATATCAATAGCGGCTTGGGCAGCTTCATCAGTTGCCATCTCCACGAAAGCGAAACCGCGTGATCGGCCTGTCATCTTATCCATCATAACGACGACGGATGTGACTTCACCAGCAGCTGCGAAAGCTTCGCGGAGGCCAGCTTCAGTCGTATTGAACGACAGGTTTCCGATATATAATCGTTTTGCCATTGTGCGTTGTCTGCGAATTAGATTAGATAACGAATGTTCTATCCGATAACTATTCCGTTCCCAGACAAAAATTACTAGTAGGGCGACCCCTCGTCGAGTCCCTGCTAGCGACTAATGCCGCCGTGAGAATCTACCGAGTTCCTACAATACCCACATTATAGCATATTCGGCTCCTAAAGTACAATAGTGGCGTTATTTGGACAATTCTTGTTCAATAACGGCTTGGAAGACGGAAAATGGAGAGGCACCGACAGAGTTACCATTACTATCGGCAACGAGTTTATTATTTATAAATGTTGCCGGTGTGCCATTCACGCCAATTTTATTTCCCTCCTGTGTTTCTTTTTGAATGACTGATGCGTACTTATCTGTGTCTAAGCATGAATTAAATTGGCCCATGTTCAAACCGAGCGCTGAAGCAAATTTTTTGAGATTATCCTTTGAAAATGCGCCGGAATTCTCCGCTCCTTGGTTGTTGAAAAGGTAATCGTGATATTCCCAGAATTTACCTTGATCATTAGCACAACGAGCGGCCTCGGCTGCCCAAATTGACTCTTGACCAAGAAATGCATAATCCTTCCAAACAAATCTGACTTTGCCGGTATTCACGTACTGACTGATAAGAGCCGAATTGTTTTGTTGGAAATATCTTTGACAGAATGGACACTGAAAATCAGCATATTCAACAACTGTTACCGGCGCCTTGGCATCCCCCATTATTATTGCGTCTTTGAGATCAATATCAACTTCTTTAACCGGACCTTGGTTACCGCCGACTAAAGCAGTCCCATTATTTCCTGTGCCATTACGAGTGTATAAAATGGAACCACTGATTAAAACAGCGGCGATTAGGATTGAAACGGGTAAAATCAACTTTGTTTTATCAAGATCAGACAAACCTGAAGTCCGCGAACGCTGGACCGCCGGAACGGCTTCGGGGATACTCGCTTCAACATGAGGTGAATCAGTTAATTGCACTATTGGTTCCGCATCGGTATCGTATTTTGGTATATTCATCCCGTTAGAAGTGCTACACAACATCCACCGTATTAAGATAGTGGCAAGCTAGATACACTTTGATTAATAGTTAATATAATTTATTCCCATTAGGGTTCACTTCTAACGGGATTCATGCTTAGTATATCAAATTATTTTAAAAATTGCACTGTGTCCAATATTGATTCTAGAGCATTAACAATAGCTATGCGATCAAATTCTTTTCTTCCCGCTTCAACAGGATAATTATCAATATTTGTTTTATGAATAGAATATTCAAAAACCTCGCATCCGCCATCTCGCACGGCACGATAGCTTACGTATTCATAAAAATTACCGGCGCCCGCTTCAGAACGAACAAATTCCTGAAATGTTACTCCACCAATAACGCGCTTGGTATATGTATTTTTGTAATCAAATGATTTTGGAGGACTTAAACATTCTTTTATGGCTGTCGTATCAGTACTTAAACCAACACGCAAAGAAGCACCAAGAAAATTAGTGCGAATCTGGCTTGAACGTGGAATTTCAATACTTACAATCTCAATTCCGTCTATAACACCGTATAATTGCCACTCGGCCAGTGGGCCGGTTTTACCAGGTACAAGCTGAAAACCCGACGGATATTTTAGAGAAATACCATATTTTTGATTTGTATAACTTCGCCATCCGGAATAATCCGGTGTCGGAGTCGGGCTTGATTTAATACCAAACAACGACTGACCCACCGGCAAAAAATACAAAAAAACTATTCCAACCACAACAACCCCAACAGAAATAATAATTCTTAGATGTTTACGAAAAAATCTCATACTCCCAGTATACAATAAATTCTAATTAAAAATAATGATTCTTCACCTATTTAAAAATGATGAAGCCCGCGAGGAGCAAGCTCCATCACGGGCGGGTGGCCTAAGCCAACTGACGAATGGGAACCGGATGGAGGAATCCACCCAGCTCTTCGGGAGTGCAGAGTCCATCGCAACGGCCACGATTGACCGTTATGAGCTCTTCTGCATAATCGACGCGACCGTGCACGAACCAGACCTTGTTCAGCATGTCTGCGTGGTCGGTTCCGTTGCATCCTCGATTCCATTCCAGAACCGCCTTGTCTTCGGTCACTCCCTGTTCACGGTCGATACGGTAAAGCCGATAGATGTTGTTCACACTTTGCCTCCTGTTTATTCGGGCTTATTCCCGAATGTACTTTAAGTATACCATAAATATATGGTATATGTCAATGACACATGTATGTATAGAATTGGCTTAAAATAAGGAGTGGGGCAGTGACCGACACCCTAACCCCCAGCGAGAAGCTTGTCTACCAGTAGACAGGTTGTGGAGAAATTTAATTCTGAGTCACTTGAGGTATACTCTTAGACCCAGTAGCGGAAGGGGTCCCTTTGGGGAAACCGACGGGACTGGTTTCCCGGGTCTGGGGATAAGAGTATACCTCAAGTGACGTTGATACAATTTTACGAATAATTAAGTGGGTATTAGGGTGGAGGGAGCGAAGCTATTGCGCTAGTGCTGAATCAACACGGGCTTTGAAATCGGCAAAATCCTGAACACCTGTGGCACGAACACCATTAATAAAGAAGGTTGGAGTAGAGTTAATACCCAATGCAAGACCATCCTGTTTATCTTGTTCAATAATATCGTTGTATTTATTAGCCGTTACTTCAGATTTAAATCGTCCTATATCAAGTTTTAATTGAGTGGCGTAACCGACAAGGATTGACATCGGATCGGCGGAATTAACCCACTCATTTTGATTGGTATAGATGAGCCGATACATCTCCCAGTACTTCCCTTGCGCACCGGCCGCTTCAGCCGCTTCAGCAGTTATGAGAGCATACTGATGCTGGGGCAAAGGAAAATTTCTGGAAACAAAATTTACTTGAGGATTATCTTTATATAAAGCAAGGAGTTGCTCTACAATCGGAAAAGCCGCCGCACAGGCCGGACATTGAAAATCCCCGAATTCTACAATACTGACCTTCGCATCCGGATTGACTGTACTATGACTGTTAGGCCTTATGAGTTGGTCTTTGGAAGCAGGCGTGGTTGCGACTTGATTATTACGGGTGATTAAAAACCCAAGACCACCAAATATTATGACAAATACCCCAATCATTATTGCTGTTTCTTTATTCATTGTTATATTTCCAATGGACAGCCATTAGAATGGTTATGATTAAAAACGACACCAGTGATAATAACGGAATGGTAATAAAATTCAAGACAACAAAACTTTGGGTTACACAGGAGACACCAAATGAGCACGGGGCAAGGGTTTCAGAAACAACACCCCAAATAAGCAGATTTTGATAAAAGGCAATGATAGCGCCAATGATACTAAGGGGTAAGACATATAATGAAACGACTTTATCTCGTCGGATAATACCTACGGCAATAATCGCTACCAGCGGGTACATCGCGATACGTTGAAGCCAACATAATATACAGGGAACAATACCCACAACTTCACTGAAATATAAACTCGCAACCATGGAAACAAGAGCGATTGCCCAAGATAAATAAAGACCGTATTCTGATAACCAAAATCTAGTTTTCATATAATAAATTATTCTATAATTTGTCCTGGTGCTCTTTGTGCATCGCAGAGTAAATTTCCGAGAGCGCAAAAAACAAACTCAAAACAAGCGGACCAAACAGAAATCCTAAGGGACCAAACAGAGCTAGACCACCAAGAATAGAAAGAAGAATCAGAAATGGATGGATTTTCATTCCCCGTTCTACTAATTTAGGCCCTAATATATTATCAACCAGCCCGACGGCGGTTAATCCCCAAATGAATAACCCGATAGCCGAAGAGGTTTCCCCGTTAAAAAGAAGATATATAATCGCCGGCGCGACCACAAGCGCTGTACCAAATCCCGGGATAACAGCCGCAACAGCAGCCACAGCCCCCCAAAGAACCGGACTTGGAACACCAAATAAGAAAAATCCTAAAGCAGCCATGGCTCCTTGAATTAAAACTATAATGAGATTCCCTTTAATAACCGAGTTAGTGGCCAATGTAAGCTTATTAAATATCTCCTCATCATGGACATCTTGCAATGGGCTCAACCTTACTATTGTTTTTTTAAGTTTCGGTCCATCTTTAAACAAGTAATACAACGCTATAAGAAATATAAATGCATTCATCACCATGAGAGCAATATCCGAAAGAAATGTGGAAAGACGCGGTAACAGCCAATCTAGCCCTTGCTTTATATAATAATGGGCATCAAGAGAGGATCCGGCCGGTATAGGCATGACTCCCCCCATAATATCAATCACCTTATCCATGCTTGTTGAAAAAGCGACCACCCCTTCATCGCTCAAAAGATATTGATAAAGTTGAGTGGCCTCCTGAAGGATTTGCGTGGCCAAAAAAATGAGAGGAATAATTAGAATGACAACAATTATAAAAATAGTGAAAAGAGATGCTAACCCTCTATTCCCGCGCACCCAAGCAAGCATTCTTAGATAAAATGGATAGAATACGGTTGCGATAAAAATTGCCAGCAACGTCACATAAAGAAAGGGTTTAAAAATAAGAAATGAGAGAACCATGACTCCCAAAAGAAGAGTCAGCAAAAAATACAATTCTGATTTATAGTGTTTCATATTTTTCTGCTTTAATAACCTAAATATACCACTTTATAAGCCATGTTACAAAACAATCCCGACAGATGTCGGGATTGTTTTGTAACTACAGTTGTGACAACTACGATTTCCAGCCCGTAAAAGCGACGTAAACGGCGCTCAATCCTACGAGATCATAGACAACCTTGGCTAGAGTACTCATATCACCACCGAGAACAACTCCAACGAGATTATAATCGAACAGACCAACCAAACCCCAGTTGATGCCCCCGATAATAACAAGGGCTAGGGCAATTTTATTTAACATATATATGCACAAAAAATTTTGGTTTGTGTTCGACCAATCCTCAAAGGATCCTAATTCTATTATCTTACAATATTACAGATGATAAAACAGAGTTATGAACAATCTACTGTTTTCTGAGTTTTCGTTTGATGAGCCAATACGCGCCGTATACCAAAGCGAGAACCACAATTAAAGATACTGGCCAACTATCAGTGCCTAAATCCAATTTGTTGCCGATGGTACCTAAAATTGATGCCTGTTGAGCAGATGGTTCAACCGATGGTACCGGTGTCACCGATTCCGTAACTTCAGGCGATTGAGTGGGCTGAACGATTGGCTTTGGAGTTGAACTTACAACAGTTCCGGCAAGAGTAGGAATAGGAGTTGGGGTTGGGGTCGGAACAGTAATCGTTACACTTACCGGTGCAACCGCCCCCGACAAACTATTCTTTCCATCGGCTCCCAAAAGTAATGTCTTATCACCCACTGATATCGTTGCTATCCCTGACTGTTTAGCTCTAAACGTAGCCGTGCCAAACGCTATCGGTACTGAAGCCCCTTTAGGATAGCCGGCCGTTTTAATCATGGAGCCGTTTGTATTATCCACCAAATCATATCCTTCTTGGGCCAGAGCAATCCAACTGGGTCCGACAAAACTAAATCCGGTTACCTCAACTAAATTGGCTGGATATTTTAATTCAACTTTAGCGGTTGATATTTTCCCAGATTGAGGATCAAGTGAAACAAGAACACTGAATGTTTGGCCCGACTTCACAGAAACATTCAACGGCGATAAAGACATGCTCGCCGCAAAAGCGAATGCTCCCAGAAAAATCCCGACCGCAGAAATTAATGCAATTTTTGTTTTCATTTTTTCTATTTGTTATGACCAATAAGCCATCAACATATTAAAGTCCAATATATCAACGGTACCATCATTATTTACATCACCTGTGCCGGCATTGCCCCAGTTAGCCATGAGCACGTTGAAATCTAGTACATCAATCTTGTTGTCGTTAAAGACATCTACTTTCTCGGCTTCAGTACTCAAAGGAGTCAGTGTTTGACTTGGTGTCGGCGTTGAGGCCGGTGGCAATCCTCCACCACCACCCCCGCCTCCTCCACCACCACCACCAGACGGTGTCGGAGTGGGTGTTGGAATAACAATCGTAATGGGAGACGTTGGCACGATACTGTTGAGATCCGGTGCTAATGAGCCCAGAAATGACTGCACCTGATACGAATAAACTCCATTGCTTAAACCGGAATTGACGTAACTTAATGCTGTAACATTTCCAGTAATTAGCTCAAAGCTACCACTGTCTTTTTTTTGATATACTTTGTAACCCTCGACTCCAACAACAGCCGTCCAAGTAACCGTAATAGCGGTGTCCCCTGATTTAGTTGCAATAACAGATGTGGGAGCTTTGGGAATACTACCGTCAGTTGAAAGTGTCCCCGTTACGGTGTAAGCCGCGCTCACAATTGAAACCGTGAGTAAGAAGGCCAGAATTGTAATTAAAAATGTTTTCATATTATTTTTAGTTACCTAATTGAAGTGTATAATCTGCCTCATATGCTCCGGCCACTGTATCAGTCGGAATCTTTGTGAAGACATCAAATCGGATTTGTCTTCCAGACGCGGACCCCGTGTCAAGAGTCCCTGTTTCAATCCCAGATGGTAATTGGTCGGTAAAATCATTGCCAATTTCGTAAGAATCAACATCACCAAATCCATTTACAATATCGCTCTCCGTCAAACTACCAACAATGGATCCCAAACCGCCACCAGTAATACTATTGAAGAGCACCCGCATATTGCCGTTCGCTTCTATCTTTGATACTCCATCTGTGGTATTGAGCCAGTCATCAAATTTTACAAAGAGTTCCGTCTCGTCCGTAGCATTGATTGTCAGGTAATAAGTATAATGCCAGCCATTGACATAAGTGTTATCTGGCTCTGCTGTACTAGATTGCGCGACAATATCATCAACAACAAACGGCACGACTGCTACTGTGGTGAACTCATGGCTATCCCTACTACCGACATCCAGAGCGGTCGCTAGGGCATTGCCCGCTTCATCTTGCACAGCAGTTGATACGGCAAAGTAGTATTTGGTATTGTTCGCCAGTGAACTATCAGGAGTAATATTAACTCTTGTTCCACCTTCAACCAAAGATACAGTAGCAGAAACAGTGGAATCATCGCTATATTTCTTTAGCTGGATATTAGTTGAGTTGACCGTACTGGCTTTGAGCGCCTCGGAGAAAGTAATATATGGCACAGTAGTAATGGCGATATCAGTTGCGTTATCCGCCGGAGTATGACTGGCAATCACCGGCGCAGTGTGATCAGCTGTATCAACTGCAGTCGTAAACTCGTGAACAGCTTTTGTATCGACATCTAAGGCGCTAGCTAAAGCATTACCTGCATCGTCTTGAACAGCGGTTGAAACAGCGAAGTAGTATTGGACACTGGTATCCAAAGCGCTAGTCGGTGTAATGATTACCCGTGTGCCACCTTCTACCAAGGAGATAGTCGCGGCGACAGTAGAATCATCGCTATATTTCTTTAGTTGGATATTGGTGGAGTTAACGGTTGATGCTTTCAACGCCTCGGAGAAGATAATATACGGAGCAACATTAACCGAAATATCAGTCGCGTTGTCCAGCGGGAAATGACTTGAAACGGTTGGGGCAGTGTGGTCAGCGGTGTCAGCGACAGTCGTGAACTCGTGGGCATCCTTACTGCCGACATCCAGAGCACTAGCCAAAGCATTACCAACCTCATCTTGTACGCTGGTTGATACGGCAAAGTAGTATTGGGTCAAATAATCTAAATCACTAGTTGGAGTAATTACCACTTTAGTTCCACCCTCCACTAACGATATCGTGGCGGCCACCGTTGAATTATCACTGTATTTCTTCAATTGGATGTTAGTGGAGTTGACGGTTGATGCTTTAAGCGCTTCAGAAAAAATAATGTATAGCGCGGTACTGACACTAATACTGGTGGCATCATCCGCCGGAGTGTGACTAGAGATTGTAGGCGCGTCAGGGTCACTGCTAGTAAATGACACGGAAGTTGAGCCAGTGGCAGTTCCGCCCACTTTGATACCAGAAACATTAACTGTCCCCGTCACAGAATTCGTTACGGTAGTGTCTCTGGTCCCACTTATCAAAGTTAGAAGTAAAGTTCCGAGCGAAGCGCCATGATCAGCCGCCATTGAAACTACACTAACATCATTAACGCGGGTAATATCAGCTGCATCTTTGGCTGTTACTGTGAGTGTAATCGGCACATTTACGATTGCTGAACCCACCGATGGATCAATATCAAAGTGATCTATTGGGTCGCTGGAACCGAAATCCGAGCAGGTGTCATCGAGACACCACGGACTGTAATCAACCGAATCACTGTCATCAATACCATTGCCCGTTCCCAATGGATTGCTTGTCGTCTGCTCGGGTCCGGTCATGTCGCCCCACCAGTTGTATTCGGCGTCGGAAGAGTCGCCCAATTCATCTTTAACACCCAAGCCGTTGTCAAATATTTTGTTAAAGTCGGTGTCGCTACCGCCAATGACGAGTCCCGTAATGTCGTTCGCTCCTCCGCTGCCTGCGGTTGCCGGAATGTAGACACCGAAGTTATCATTACCAGTAATCGTATTATTGTTAACAGTGATGTTCAATCCGACGAGGAACAAACCGGCGCCCGTAGAAGCTGCCCCGTAATTCAAATCATTGCTAACCCCATCGGTTACCGTGTTGTTGGTGATTTCTACATCGTCAGCGAATCCATCACCGCCAGACCATCGCTGAATACGAATGCCGCGACTGAATCCGTTTACCGTGTTTCCACTGATGACGCTCTGGCCCCCAGTGGAGGTTACAGAAGCGAGCGTGATTCCCGCTTCATATGTCGTATCTGATGCCGAACCCGTCAAGATATTGCCATTGACCGTGACATTATCTGCATACCGCACGCTGATAGCCTCCGAGCCGTTCCCTGCATTGGTGTACCCCGTGTAGTCAAACGAGTTGCCACTGATAGTAAGTCCATCAGTCCTTGCACCACCGCTCGCACTGTGCTGAATAGCGACCAACGAGTAGGTACTTGGAAAACTTTCGAAGATGTTGGTGCTGACATTGATGTTGCTTCCTCCAACTCCCAAGAGAATCAATGCATTGTCGTTACCCGAAGTGCTTCCGGTGAATGTGTTGCCGGTGATTGTCAGGTCGTCTTTGTTACCGCCCGCGCGGATAACGTGCCAAGTAGTAATCGCTCCGTCAAAAGTATTATTGGTTAAGCTGATACCCGAATGCGCGGTATCGTTATCAAGATTAATAAACGCGTCACCACCCAAATTTCCAGTAAATGTAAAGTTATCCAGCGTGACATTGTCGGCGGTAATGGAAACTGCGGCAGTTTGAGTAGATGTTTCACCCCCGACACCGCCATTTATAGTCAGAGTTTTGTTTACCGTCAAACTATTACCATAACTCCCCGCCGCGACATTAATCGTATCATTAGTAGTTGATTTAGTAATCGCTTCGGAAATCGTACTGAAGTCAGCGAAAGCAATACCGTCGTCATCAACGGTAAGGGTATTATTATTATCAAAAACAAAGGAAACTGGGGACGATTCCAAAGAATTATTGGCAGCATCAACGACTTTAATCGTAACAGTGTGGCGACCATCACTCAAACTACCATCAGGAATCGTGTCGCTGAACGGTGTGGCAGCCGTACAATCAACTGAAATATAACTGCTAGTATCAATTTTATAGGCACAAGTTACGGCCGTAGCAGAGTCATCTGGTGTAAATTGCAACGGAGTATTGGTTTTGTAAACTGCATCGGTGGCCGGTGCGTTGAAGGCGCTGAAAGTCGGATCAGCCGTATCCACGGTAATCAGGTAGGTAGTCAGGATAACAGTCGCTACATTACCGGCCTCATCTTCCAGATTGGTATTAAGTTTGTAGACACCATCAGGCGCGATTACCGGCGTGGATTGATTATCATAACCGTCCCAAGTTTTTGAGCCAAGTGACGAAAAGCTGGTGGTTTGGGTGAAGTATTTAAGTGCCGTGCCATCATTACATACCGCATCGCCATTGGCACAAACGCGAATGCGATTAAAATGCACCGCTTCGCTGGCAGTGATGTGAATTTGGACCGTTCCCAGAGCGGGATTAAAGTAGGTGTGGGCGGTGGCACCGTTAAGAGTATAACTGCTGACACTGGGTGCGGTATTATCTACTGTTCGGGTATTATTGCTGGCCACCGCGTTGGCGTTGCCGGCCAGATCGGTTACCCCAGAGATGGTAATGGTTGCCAGGCCATCATCATCCGTTCCGCTTGGCACGTTCCAGGAGTAAGTCCAAATTAGAGGATCAGCCGTGGTGCTCATTCCGGTTGCTGCCACATCGCCGTCACCAGCGGTGGCAATGGCAATCTGGGGAGTACCCAGAATAGTTTCATTGAAAGTGGCAGTGATGGTGACGGTGTCGGCATCTTTTACCGGCCGATCCGGGTTATAGGTTAGCGCCACGGTAGGAGCGGCTACATCGCCGGTTACAGCGACAGTACCAATCACTTCAATCGCCGCCAGTGCATTGCCTGCGGGGTCTTTGATTTTACCAGCTACTGCTGTTACTGCGACAAAATCTCCATTCTGCAAATATTCGTTAGCTTCGGATAGTGTAATCGTAAGGGTACTGCCGGCATAACCAAAAACCGCGCCAGTCAGGTCAAGCACTGTACCGTCTGGACTTTCAATAGCACTGAATTCATTGGTTGACCAGGTACCGTCATCGGCTAACACCGGCTCGCTGAAAACAATGGTAATCGTGTCATTGTCGGCCTGGACGGTAGTGCCAGTTAGAGTGGTAACCGGAATAGTTGGTGCGGTGGAGTCAATGGTAAAAGTTGCATTGGATAAATCGCTACCCGTGTTGCCGGCCAGATCAGTAGCGGTAACTCTTATCTTTGCGGTAGTAGTGTCGTCAGTCGGTAAACTCCAGGTATAACTGCCATCATTGGCGGTGGCGGCCACCACTGTGGTGGTATCACTAAAGTCACCTAGTTTAGAATACTCAATCTTGATCGGCGTGGCGCTAAAATTAGTATCTACCGAAGATGTCCAGGTGATATCGTAATCATCTCCACCTTTCAATACCTGTCCACCATTGGGAGTCAACACAGTCGGGACGGTAGGAAGAGTGTTGTCGATGGTAAATGTATTTGCTGAAATTCCATTTATATCATTACTTGTGCTCTTAACTTTTATTTTATAAGATGCTCCATCAGGAATTGCAGGAGAAGTGGTATTCCAAGCATAAGTTCCTGCATCATAATCAATACCGCTAGCTGTCAATTTAGTACTAATTCCAAAATCATTAGTCGAATAATAAATATCCACCAAATCGTCGGGTTCTCCAGCTGCTGCCCATGTAATATTAAAAGTTCCTTTTACATAAATGTCACTTGCTGCTGGATATGTAACATCAATCGAGGAAATTACCGCCAAAGCATTATTAGGTGCAAAAAAACCGCTCATCAAAAAAGTGGCGGTCATGACGACTGCAATAACTGATTTACTTACCACTCCCCCACGACGAAGTCCGGTGATATTTTTCACGGTATGAGATTCCTGTTGAATTTGTAAATTATTGGCGAATAATCTACATTTTTTCAACAAGATTTATTTATGATATCACCGTATTCTTTTGTAAAAAACCTGTCAAGTAGTCAAAGAAAATAAATGTTTTGTAATTATTTCAGTAAAAAGGGCTGAAACAAGGAGAGAGGTCATTACGTATCTAGTCACATGGAGCTAGTATGAGTCGAACTGGCTCTTTTATTAATATTGAGTAATCCCGTTAGAAATTAACCCTGCGGGAATATCTCATTAAATTATTAACTAAAATTACTAACCATAGCCACCATCATAAAATGGTGGACGGTCAGTAAAATTTCTAACGGGATGATAAAAAATAAATATATTTCACTGGCAGTATTGGCTAGTTTGGTATTAGCCGTGCCGGCCCTTGCTCAAACAAACAATTCACAATCAAGTGAATCGCGTGATGACAAAGGTGGCTTAATAAATTGGGGCAGAATGATGATGGACCGAGTCAATGTAATGCGTCCAAACATTGTCGGTACGGTTACCGCCATAAATGGCACGACCCTTACTGTAACCAGTAATAGTAGAGTGGGTTGGGCCTGGGGTAAAGATGATGAAGATAACGATAATAATAAAGACGAAGACGCGCCAAAAGCAACTCCCGCGCCAATCGTATACACTGTTGATGCCAGCCAGGCAACCGTTGTTAAAGCCGGCGTCGCTTCAACTGTTTCCGGTATTACTGTCGGCGATATAGTTAAGATTCAGGGTACAATTACGGGTACTAATGTCCTTGCCACCACTATTCATGATGGGGTAAATAAAGAAGAAAAAGAGGATAAAGATAAAAAAACAAAGCCAACTCCCCTTATCCAAGGGAACGGCCAACCGATAATTGCCGGTACTGTTACCGCCATTAACGGAACAACCTTAACAATTACTAACAAGAGTAATGTCACCTACACAGTTGATGGTTCAACCGCCAAAGTCCAAAACAAAGGCGCTCTCTCTACTATCTCAACGGTAGTGGTCGGCGATAATGTCGTCGTCCAAGGAACAATCAACGGTACCGCCATCACGGCCTATTCGGTCATTGACCAAGGCGCTACACCAAGTCCAAGTGTAAAACCGAATGACGAAGAAAAAGCTCGTGGTAAATTCTTCGGTGGTATCGGCCGATTCTTCCAACTTCTCTTCGGATTCTAAACTTAAACAAGAGATAAAATTAAATACCAACAGTCCCGCCTAGGCGGGACTGTTGGTATTTAATTAATATTCTTATAAAATAATGTTTATGAGGAAATACATCCCCTTTCTGGTAATAATTCTGCTTATAACTATCAGCAATATAGGCGGTTTTCTGTTATACAAGAAGGAAACTCTAAAACAACAGCAAAATCAGGATAATTCAATCACTGCTCTAAAAAAAGAACTTGCGACCCTGCAAACCCAACTTGCTTTAGTCAGTAAGCAACAAAGCACATCGGGAATGTCCGCCCAAGAAGTGGTTACGTCGGCGGTCTCTAAAAATACCCCATCAGTTGTCTCCATTGTTATCAGTGAAAATGTCCCTCTCCATAAAGTCGTTTACAAGAATCCTTTCGGGAATGACCCGTTTTTCCAAGATATCAACATCAGGGTTCCGGTTTACGAACCGACCGGCGAAACTAAGTCCCAAAAAGTTGGCGCCGGAAGCGGTTTTGTAATAACCTCTGACGGTTATATTATAACTAATAAGCATGTTGTCGCCGATAATAACGCGAGCTATACTGTTCTCTTGTCCAACGGTAAACAACAGACCGCCCAAGTCATTTATAAAGACCCGACAAATGATGTTGCTATCATTAAAATATCCGGCAACAATTACCAGCCGGTAAAACTAGGCAATTCAAAAAGTTTACAACTCGGTCAAACCGTTATAGCTATCGGCAATGCCCTTGGAGAATATAATAATACCGTTTCTATGGGAATTATTTCGGGACTTAACAGGACTATTCAGGCGACAACTTCAAATGGAAGTATTGAAACCCTTTCCGACGTGATTCAAACCGACGCCGCTATTAATCCCGGAAATTCCGGCGGACCTTTGTTAGATTTAAATGGCAACGTTATCGGTATTAACGTTGCTACTGTTCAGGGTTCCAGTAATATTAGTTTTTCCATCCCCGAGAGTACATTCCGAAGTATCATCAAAACCGCTATCAACAGATGAGATCCTAATATCCGCTGATACTGCAACGTTTGGCCACCCCAAAGATAGGATCACCAAAGACGGCATTGGAGCAATTTACACCGTTCGTAAAGGTTCGGTAAACATAAACCCCATTCGCGCCATACTGTACATTTCTGGTTCCCGAGAAAGAGCAATATTGGTTTTCGCCGGCACACGAAATCCAATTGCCAAAATTGTTATTCGGATTTACATAACCGGTTGAACCGACGGTTATATTAAGAGCGGAACAGTTTGTAGATGATGTACAAACCACAACCGCTGTATTTCCATTTGCCAATCCCTGAAGAGTTAATGTGCTTCCGCTCATGTTCGCGGATAAAACACTGGAGTTAGAATTGTGGCCAACATAATAGTTCCCGCCATAATAATAACCGGATATGTTACCACCGGATACAGAAATGGTCATACTCTGCCCAATGTATAAACTAGGATTATTCTGACTAAAAGTTATGGCCTGATTATTATACACAGGCGGATTATAGTAATTGGTTCCGCCATAATAACTGGAATTAACCGTTACCGATAAAACGACGCACCCGCTTCCGGTTCCACCGGAAGAACAAACATTTACCGAACCCGAACCATTACTTAGACCGACGATTTGAAGATTATTGCCACCAATTACGGCCTGAAAAATATTAGTCCCAGTCGGATACATTGTGTATGGCGCGCTACCTCCGTTGATAGTAACGTTCACCGATTGGCCGACATTTACCGATACATTTGTCTGGCTTAAAGATAATGAACCGTAATAATTTCCGTAGTTGTAGTTGTTATAGTTATTATAATTATAGGGCCAGACGACACTGGATGAAGTTTGATTATTCACCACGACATAAACACTACTACCGGATGTAATTCCGTAATTATTTGTGTTAACAGTTGTTGAAAGATACCCGCTAGAATTGGTAGTTCCAAGATATTGGGTCTGGGTATTATAGTTGTACCCCTGATTTTGCTGGTACAGTGTTACGCTGGCATTAGGATCACCATAGACAGAAACAGTTACCGAATCACCGCTTCCCGTCGCTGAAACAGACAATGTCGGGGTAGTAGCATGAGCGACTAAAGACACTGAAAATAAGCCAAAAACAAGCACAAACACAGCGCAAAATCGTAAAAATATTTGTTTCATATTTTTGGAGAGGTCTATCCAAGGTAGGCCCCAGGTTAGTTAATACCCAGAATATACGCCAACCCTCAATTAAATACAATAGACCATCTCTTACCCCCTTTGTTCCGGCTGACCGCCTCGGATTTTCCGATATTGTTCTTTGTATTTTTCAATAATGGCTTCTACCTCTTCATGAGGAATTTCGGTCCGCAATAAATCAATAGCATTGATAGCGTCATAGATATCCAATTTATTATCTAGTTTATACAGAGCATCCCGCCACAAAATTGACTTCTCATATTCGCCTTTCTTGGATGCTTCTTGTTCTAATTTTTTAATCATATCTATGAAAGCATGATAGACCCCCTCTTCCGCCCCACCCGCTCCGAGTGTTTTATCTTTAAAAGGAATTCTTAAACGAGTTGTCTGTTCCCGCATCATTAATCTAATCTTACCGGTTCGTTGCCAGTTAAAAGCGGTCTTAATAATCTCTTCGTAATAATCGCGGGCTTTACTTACTTTATCGTTTGAGATATTGGGAATACTTCTGATAGTATCCAATAATCTAAAAGCCCCGTCCTCAATCATTTCCAAACTCCACCATGGCTTAGCCGAAGCCCACCAAAAATGATCACTCGCTAAGGCCGTATCCATTTTGTGTCTTATCTCTTTAAAAAGAGGATTATCTCCAGCCAATTCATAAACACTCTCTAAAACCAAAGTTGTAAATTTCCACTGCAAAGCGTGGATCTGGTTTTCCGGATCAGACCAAGAAAGGAACTGGATGTTCTTTTCAATATCTTCTCGGCTGGAGGCCCAAGTGGAAGCCACCGGCCCTACCTCTTGGACATCGGGATAGGATTTAATTAAGTCCGACATGGTCACAAGTTCCAATTTATCACTGGAAAAAATATCAAACAGGGTCTTTTCTAAACCGGGACGATGGTGACCAAAGGTTTCTCCATCCATAGCCGTTACCACATAACGATTACTTTTAATGTCATCTTTAAGCGCCTCCAAAAGTGATTCTTCAGAGCGGACAATGGCACTCATAATTAAATTGCTCAACCGTCTTTCCCGGAAAAAAACATCCAAAGCTGTGTCTTTTATGCGATATCTTTTTGTATAATCAATCTTGTGACTATTATCGGGAAAAGCAATCTCGTCCAAGATAACCCATTCAAAACCAAGATCGGCAATAAGCGGAGCCAGCTCTTTTTTGTAGGCCATTTCAGGCGGAAAAAATCCTTTCGGATGAAAAGCTTCCCCCAGGAAAAAAGTGCTCGTTTCGTTATTGAGTTTAATCTGTCTAATTATCTCCTTCTCACTTAAAAACGGGAGGACCGGATGATACTTGGCCGATGAAGTGAATTCAATTCTTCCCTCTTTACCAAGTTCTCTAAGAATATCCAGCAGATCGTGATATTTATATTTATCAAAAAGCTCCAGTAGGGTGCTGTTAATATTAACCGTCAATCTGATTTTTTTATGATTTCTAAAACCTTCCAAAACCGGTCGATAGCACTGGGCAACCACGGCCTCAAGAATATCCGGTTGCTGATCAACCGGCTGATAAAAATGTAAAAAATTGGCCCACTTCATAAAATAATATTAGCCCTCTATCTTTTTAATATGGGACTCAATCGCCCGATTAAGTATTTTGGCATATTCACCGGCGGACCGGTCCCAGGAAAAATCTTTCTTCATCGCCCGTTCTTGCATTTTCTTCCAGATAACTTTGTGTTTATTTATTTCCATCGCCCGAATAATTGTCCCGAGTAAAGCGTAGTTATCATAATTTTCAAAAACAAATCCGTCGCCGGTGTTCTTCTCAAGGTCAAAGTCCTGAACGCTATCAGCTAAACCGCCCGTCTTTCGAACAATCGGCACCGCCCCGTAACGCATCGCCTCCATTTGAGTCAGACCACAGGGTTCATATTTGGAAGGGATAAGTATCGCATCAGCCCCACCATAAAGAAGACGGGGTAAAATTGCATCAAATGACAAATGGATACCGAGTTTGTTGGGATGTTTTTTCCGAAGTTCCTCAAAAAAAGTAATGTATTTACCGTCACCGGTGCCAATCACGATCAATTGAATATTGAAATTATTAAGCAACGAATCGCCGCAAGTCATAAGCATGTCAAAACCCTTTTGATCTACCAAACGTGAAACAATACCAATCAAGAAGGCGTGTTCATCTTCAGGCAAATTAAATTTTCTTTGTAAAACCGACTTATTTTTATCCCGTTCACCCAACGCTTTATGATTGAACTTAAAATTTAAATTATCATCCGTCGCCGGATTCCATTCTTCATAATCAATGCCGTTTAAAATACCATATAGAATACCTCTCCTCTCGGATAAAAGATCCTGTAACATCTCGCCATATTCCGGAGTCGTAATTTCTTGCGCATACGTCGGTGAAACAGTATTGATAACATCGGCATACATAACGCCCCGACGCATAAAGTTTAATTTAAGAAATTTCGGGTCGTAAATGGATGGAATTTCCGCTTGGCCGGAATCATAATCCATCTCCGTGATAAAATGATGATCAAAACTGGCTTGAAAACCGATATTATGAATTGAGAACAAAACCGCAATATTTTTTAAATCTGGATCTTCTTTGTAAGTAGTATGCAAATAGTTAGGAATCAAACCTGTCTGCCAATCCGAAGCGACGATTATATCCGGCTTCCATTCCGATGCTTTAACAAACTCAAGCGCCCCCCGACACAATAACGCCCAACGAATACTGTCATCGCTATAACCGTAAACATTGGCACGTTTTTCATAATATTCCTCATTTTCTAAAAAATAAGTCGGCGCGGGCGAATTACCATCGGCTTCAACGGAATCAAACATTTTAACATTACAGACAAGGGGTTCGTATTCGCCACCGGTCGGCACCTTTAGTCCTTCCATCACCGTTTTTAAGTTAAACTTTTCCTGATCAACGGAAAGATAACGCGGAATCATCACCCGAGCATCATGACCGAGGCGTCTAAGTGAACGAGGTAAAGAGAACATTACTTCCCCTAAGCCCCCCACTTTAGCAAACGGGCCGGCTTCCGAAGCAACGAATAAAATCTTGAGATTCTTGTTTTTAGACATAACCCTATTATACCCTTTGGGCAAAAATTTGCTATATTGAATCTATGATTATAAAAAAGTCCGGTTTGATTATTGCTTTCTTTATCATTATCGCCCTAATCGGTGGGATATTTATATACAAAGGACAACCTTCTGATATCCCGGGATTTACCCAAGCACCGACACTTTCCATAAAACCAGAAACTTCTTCACCCAAACCATCAACAACCCAACCTTCAACCACGAACCCTGTCACTCTTTCGCTCAAGGTTCCTTTTACCCCCCAAGCCCCGACGGGCAACTGGGATGAACTCCACAACGAGGCCTGCGAAGAAGCCAGCGCCATTATGGTAGCCGCCTATTTCTCGGGTGACACTAGAGCCAAGCTCCCCGCCACTGAAGTAGAAGAAGAAATAACTGCTTTAACCAACTGGCAACAAACTCATTTTGGTTACTATCTGGATACCACCACCGCGGAAACCGCCGAAATGATTCGTTCATTTTACAACCTTAAAACCACTATTATCACCGACTACACCGAAAAAGATATCAAAGACGCTCTCAATGCCAATAAATTGGTAATACTTCCCATAAACGGACGGCTAATTGGTAACCCTTATTACCGTCAACCGGGGCCAATCTACCATATGCTCGTCGTCCGCGGTTACACTGCCACGCAGTTAATTACTAATGACCCTGGTACCAGAAACGGAGAAAGTTATAAATACTCTTTCACCACTCTCAAGAATGCGCCCGCTGATTGGGACCATTCTATTGATACAATAAGCGAGAACAAATCCTTAATGATTGTCGTTTCTAAATAAATAATAATATGTCTTATAAATATGTTATCGCTCTATTGGGTTTGGGAATTATCGGCGCGCTTATTGTAACCGCTGATAGAACATTACCGGAAGAACTCCTTCTGGCTGTACCCTTTACTAACCAAGCCCCAACGGGAAAATGGGATCGCAATGAGGACTGCGAGGAAGCCAGCATTACTATGGCTAATGCTTATTTGAATGGAAACAGGGACGATAAATTACCGCCCGCAGTAGCTCAAGAATACATAAATTCGTTAAAACGCTGGGAAGAGACCAATATTGGCTACAACGCCGACACGGGCGCTTATGCCACCTCCCACATGGCCGAGGGAACATTTGGAATCACGGTCAGACAAATTAAAAATTATACTGAAACGGACTTAAAAAAAGAATTAGTCAAGAACAATGTTATTCTTTTACCGATTAATGCCCGACTGTTGGGTAATCCGAATTATGCCGAATCAGGACCATTCTATCATATGCTCGTTGTTCGGGGTTATAATGCTTCCGGCTTTATTGTGAATGACCCCGGCACTGAACAAGGCAACGGTATGATTTACCCATTTAAAACCTTGCAACGAGCGGCAGCCGATTGGAACAATTCCGCCAAAATTATGGACTCAACTATAAAAATCGCTCTTATCCTCTCAAAGTGATGAAGGCGAGTTTTAATTGCCGTACTTTTAAGGTGTTGAGATACTAACCGTCACACCCACTTTTCCGTCTCCTGAATCGCCAATATAAACACTAAAATCTCTCTCATCCTTTGTCGCGACAAGTATAGTGCCTGTTTCCGTTGCTATTGTCTGCTCCACGGTCCATCCATTTGAAGCAAGTTCTTTCTTATAAAAGTCTATGACTGTTTGTATACTATCTGATGTACTGAATGCTATGACTGCTCCAGCTTCGCCTGTTTGGGGATTAGAAGCGACTGAAGATAATATTTGGGCATTTTTATATTTCGGAGCATCGGATGGCCAATTGTCCGGTAGTTTATTGCCTCCCACGGTAACACTGCCATCATTGTTTGAATAGGTGGTTGAGCCACCATTATCTTTATCAACCCCCACTCCGGTGAGAGAGCGTCCCAGTCCTCCTATGAGCGACCAGCCGACAAGAAGAATAACGACCCCGCCCATAATCATGTATAGCTTCTTTTTGGATAGATTGTTCCCTTGATTTTCTTGCTCCATATAATTTACTTTTTTAATTTATAAAACCTCTAGAAATTTACATACTTTGAAAATTGGCCGACCACGGGTAGCTCTTTTTCTTTCTTTTGAACCACATTTATAATACCGATTATAGAAAGAATAAGCAGAGCCAACTCCAATATTCCTACAATTGCGAATAACTGCCAAAGCATTCCTGATACCACCCATAGAACTATTTCTATCACGGCCAGCACCACGCCCTGCTTGATGTGGAATTTTACAAAAGGAACATTCTTGGCCATTAAAAAAGGGATAATCACTAAAATCCCCAGATACGAAAGTATGCCCATTACTGTATTGTTGTCCAAACCAGACGAGTTTTGGTCGGCCATCTTTTTTAGTTATATCCGACACTTTGGTTTCCGGAGTTGGTATCTCAACACTCCTTGGGAACTCTGTCGGGGTTAATAAAGCCATTCTACTGCACCCCCGTTGGGTGTCAAGAGGAAAATGATGCCTTATTTTTTAGCCTTCCGGTCAGCCAACATCTTGGCTTTAATGGCGCGACGTCTCGCGGTTTTATGTGAGTTTGTTTTTCTGGTCAGCGTACTCCCTAATGGCCCATGTCGTTTTTGTATTCCCATAGTATTTTGATTATTTTACTAAGGTTACCACAGATTTTGAATTATTGCATCAATTCATTAAAAACCTAAGCAGACATAGTTTTATTTTTATTAATAACATCTTTATTCTAAACCCCCTGTTATTTTTTCAAGTGTTTAACAAATTTCACCCGGAAACAAAAATGACCGTTCTCGGTCAGCGAGCCCCTTCGGGCGAAAAAACACCAGTAAACTTAGGAGCCGGCTCAAACCAAAGTTTCATGAACCCATCATGTTTTTGGGCAAATTCCTGAAGTTGAGAAACGTGTAACTCTCCTGCTTCCCAATTAATCCTTTTTGCCTCTTCTTTGATGGCATAACTAACATAAGTGGGTTGAGTCCATGAAGGACTATCGTTCCAATATGTCGTTGTGCCATAGATATGCGCAATAACACCACTAAATTTCGCGTCGGGAATAATTCTGGCAAATTCATAAATCTGATTCAGATCTGCCGAAGATGGCATTGTCCACCGAAGAGAACGCTTCTGGCGTTCTCTTTCATCGGTAAGTTCTTCTCCGATATCATTATGCGTGTGCCAAAGTTCGGTATCTATTTCAGACGCAAGCGCTGCAAGAGCGTACTTAATATCAATTCTGTTTTCGTATATTTCTCTAACTACCGTGTCTGTTATCCATGCCTCCCAACGCGGGATAAAAAGCATGGAAAGTTCGGGTTCTCCCGTCCGAGCAAGTTTAATCATTCTTTCCCTCCCCAACTTCCTGGGAAGAAAGATGACTGTTCCCGGAGATGCTAAAAAATCTGTCCCGGGGGTCAAGATGATGAGCTCATCATCTTTAAGGGCAAAATTCAACGAGTACTGAAGTGCTTTAACCGATTGTTGATACCACACTTCAGAACTAATGAGTAAACACCCAACTATAAAAACGAGAAACATTCTTATCTTTTTCACTTCAACCCCCTTGTTTATTTGTTCATTTGTCAACAAACTAACCGAGTTATATCTTATATTAAAAATAATATCAACCGCCCTTGAATAACAAGGATAATATCTAAATAAAAAACAATTTTACTTAGAAACTTATGTTAATTGACCCCTTGTTTAATCACTTTTCGTTAATTCACTTATTATCTTTAATGACAGCCATAGTCACCATGACAATTAAGACCACAACTACTATTATTCCCAATATAATAATCATGGGTTTTTGTAATATTTATTTTACCAATTAGCATCAGAACCAGTATCTATGTCTGGTTCTGTGTTTTCTTCTTTCTTTTTATTATACCCACGATACTGGCAATTACTATCAAGCCCCCGAGTAATTGCGCTCCGGGACTATCGTCATACCCGCCATATATAAATATAAACACTCCGAATAATATTCCGATAACATAAAACAGTATTTTAATTTTGTTCATCCCGTTAGAAATTCAGAAATGACTAGGACTTGCCGTTGAGATACTTGCTGGCAACACTTAATGCAAACGAGGTCAAAATAACGATAACGGACGCAAATAAAAACCGTAGCATGGTAGGATTTGGGCCGGTGTTTTCAGAAGTCGTCAAAACCATAATCATCCCGATTATGGCGAAAGAAATAGATGCCCAGACGAATACTTTTGTTGCTATTTTCTGCATAGTTTAATTCTATACTTAATTAACGATGAGGGCAACCGGCCCAACAACACGGCCGGCGCTTTCCTTCAATAAGTCCCGTGCGGGTTCTTTCAATTCTGTGTTTCCTGGTCTCCCTTTTCTTGGCTGATTCAATCCAACAGATCCATTCATTACGTGCAAGCGGAGTAATATCCTCCCACGCAACAACCACTGCCGATGAAGAAGTAAGAACTTGTCTTAAATCAACCGACACTTTGTGCACTGTACCGGTGGATATTTTATTCTTCATAACCATTACCAAATATTAATCCAACCTACTTATTATCGTCATGACGCTGAACATAAGCTATAATCAGAGCTAACATTCCAGCTGTAGTAGTAGATACATCCCAACTCCACGAACTATCCGGAAAAGCCCGGCTCCAAAAATAAGCCGTCATAATATTAGCCACAAATGCAATCACAAATACTATTATGAATATCTTCCAAAATCGCTTTTTATTCATAAACCCATCATACCAAATTTAATAAAAGCTTGCACTGAGCTTGTCGAAGTGCTCACCGCTTGGTTTGATGTTGGAACAGCTTTATTATAACTCGGGTTCATTACCTAAGGCCAGTTTTACATTTTCTCCAATTTGCTTAGTACGAATTTGTAAATTTTCCACATTATTTAGAAGCTCCTTTCTTATCAAGCCATATTCTAGTTCATGGTTTTTTTGTTCAGAATTAACTATCATTTTTCGAAATATAAAAGTAATAGCTAAAAGCAATCCTACTAAAACAATGACCGAAAGAGATAGCCATTTTAAAGTATAAGTATCGATACCAATAATATTTGCTCCTGCGGTAAAAGAAATACCAAAAATAGGAATAAAAAGTTTTAGAAAAAATATTTCTAAATCAATGATTTTGTCATAGTTACTAATCTTTATATCTACTACCCTATCCCAAGACGTTTTTAAGTAAACGATTTCTCGTTCAATCTTATCTCTAATATATTTATAATCATCGATAATCTGTTCTGATTGAACCTCAAGTCTTATTACGTTATCATGATGATCCGAGATTTTCTTTTCATTTTCTGTCATAAGTTATTGGTTGGCGGTTTGGTTCAATGTTGAAACCATTATAACACATCTAAAAAAATATTAATGCCCCTTGCATTTTACCAGGATTCCCGGTATTTTAAACAAATGGAGGTACATATACCAAACAGTGCGTTCTTGGGAAATATAAATGGGTTTTTATCAACTCTTAAATTAGATAATCCCGATTTTTTAAAAATAACGGCAAATCCTAAATGGATTTCAGTTCACCCACTTATTCTGTGCATAATTGGAATATTGGGTAAAAATATTCCAGCTGATAAAATCACCTGTGAGTTGATAGCTGCACCATCAGGACATTACCTTAAAAGAATGAAGCTTTTTGAATTCATGGGGATAAATCCAGGAGTAAAAGAGATAGTGGAGCATGAGCCAGCCGGACGCTTTATACCCCTGACGCAAGTAAAAAACTCGAATGATTTAGATTATTTTTTAAAAGATTTAGTACCCCTCCTTCATTTTGATAATGATCCTAAACATGTTAAATCAATACAGCATATATTCAGTGAACTTATTAGAAATGTCTTAGAACACTCAAGATCAAGTGATGGAGCGGTTGTTTGTGCACAGTATTTTAAAAAAACAAACAAAATCTCTATCGGTGTTGCGGACATGGGAATCGGTTTACAAAAATCTTTGAGTCAATCATATCCTGTTAAAGATTCGATAGAGGCAATAAATCTTGCTCTTACTCCGGGAGTTACTGGCACAACGTCAAAGCCTGGCGGTACCGCACAAAACGCTGGATTCGGTCTATTCTTAATAAAATCCATTGCGTATACTGGGGGCAATTTTTTTAACATTATGAGCGGTGATAAAATGTATAAACTTTTACAAAAAAAGAAGAGCTCTTTTAAACTTAGTGGTGATCCATTTAAAGATAGGCACTCTATAATTTCTATTCCCTTTTGGACTGGAGTTGCTGTAGGTGTAGATATATCCTTGGAAAAAACTACCGAATTTTCATCTTTATTAGATAATATTCATGACTTTTACTCTAAAGAAGTGAGGGGGCAGAAAAAAGCTCGTTACAAAAGACCAAAATTTGAATAAAATGAAAAAGAAAAAAACAATAGCAATAAAGATGCTGGAACGTACTGGAACTTTTGCTGAAAATAAAGATATCGCGCGCTCATTGAGAGAGAAATTTGTATTTCCAAATTTAAAAAATGGTTTTGATCTTATTTTTGATTATGATGGGGTCAGTAATACAACTCAATCTTTTACACATGCGTTAATTAGTGAGGCCATTAGAAAGTTCGGGCCCGATGTTATAGATAGGCTTACATTTAAAAATTGCAGTACAGAGGTTAAAAAAATTATAAACATTGTCGTAGAATATATGCAGGGCAATATGGAGAGTCCTGTGTCGTAGTTTTTAAAAAATAAGATTATAATATTAAAGAACACATTATTTATGGAACCATTTAAAGGACCCTACGTTTACAGTGAAAAGATTATTCGGGAGTGGAACTCAACTGCTGTTGGTGTATATTATATAGGAGCTAAAACACCTGAAAATCAACTGAGGATTTTTTATATTGGCAAGGCGGTTAGTGGTGGAGGAATACGCAAACGATTATTAGAACACCTTACCGAGAACAAGTGGAATGATGTAACCCATTTTGGGTTTCATATTTTCAAAACAGATAATATTAAGGAGATTGAAGAATTTGAAAAAGAAGAAATTGCTAAATACAATCCCAAGCATAACATTAAGGGAGTTTATTAATGATCTAATGTCTGGCTGATCTTATTCCCTAATTCTTGATTGCTGTAAGCATACTGAACTTTTTGGTGCAAAATAGGTAGTCCGGCATCACGTAAGGCCCGATCTACAAAATCGTCTCGTTCAATACCTTTCGGGTCGCCATGAAAGGAAAAGGAGTCAGGTCCCTTTTTTGGGCCTTCTAGAGTTTCCACATTTAATAAAAGCTTGCACTGAGCTTGTCGAAGTGCTCCGCGTAGTGGTCTGGCACCAATCCTTACAAGCGTTTCAAGAGCTTTCCAGCGGTCAGAATTTGGATGCCTACAGGTCGGTGATACTCGGGCAAATGGCACAAATGGCACACGGAAAGGCGGTATTTGGAGTGTGCCATTTACCCAAGCATAGTGTCCATTTGATCCATCTCGGCCATGATGGAATCATATAGTTCCCGTTTGCCCTCGTTATCAGCTTGAGTTGCGGCGGCGCTTAAACTTTCATAGGCTTCATCGATATATCCGGCCGCAAAGAATAACCTGCCACGTCGGATATTCATTTCAATTCTTGAAGTTGATTCCGTACTCTCATTTAATTCTCGTTCGGTGGCATGTGCCCACAAACCTAACATCGCTTTTGTGGTTGGGTCTTCTGGTCCATGAGAACGCAAAGCATCAATCAGTTCTTGATTTGGTAATTCTTGTTTCTTTGGTGATGGTAATTCTTCGGACATGAATATTATTAAAGTAAGTAGATCCTAACTATTTTAAATATGTCTCAATATTCCCTAAGTGCTCCTCATAAGTTTCAGAACAATGAATACCTCCAGAATTATCATGCAGATAAAACAAGCACTTTGTTTCAGTTGAGTTAAGGACGGCATTAATGGCAGCTACTCCGGGGTTGCTGATCGGGTGAGGTGGTAACCCCTTATTGATATATGTATTGTAGGGAGACTCAATCTGCTTATCCGCTGGCTTTATAGGCGCCCACCAACCAATATCCGTTTTGCCACGAGCATATTGTACAGTTGCATCTACTTCAAGTTTCTGGCCCTTGAGCAATCGGTTCCACAGAACTCCAGCGATAAGAGGCATGTCATCTTTGCCAGCCGCTTCCCGCTGTACAATGGACGCTAGGGTAAGTGCGGTAGCCCATTTGATATTTTGATTCAAGGATTCTTTAGCGTATGGAGCAAATTTTTCTTCAAAATGAGCTCGTAGACGGTCTGCCATTTCAAGCGGTGTTTCATCTATGGGAATCAGATATGTGTCGGGGAAATATACCCCTTCAATATAGTCATACTTCATAGCAGTATATGTTGTAATCCATTTTTGCTTGTCATCGCCACTCCACTTAAAAGTTCCGGCCAGAATATCCGCTATTTCTTCTTTTCTTAATCCTTCGGGAATGGTGACCCATCTCATATTGGGTTCTTTCTTTAAAATGCTGGCGATGTCCCAAGCATTCATTGATTTGGAAATTCTGTAAACGCCCGATTGGATACAATCGACACATTTTGAAATAGCTCCGCTTGGACCGGAGAATGCGATTCGGAAAGCTAAGCTACTTTTTACAAAGCCCTGTTCCTCTAAGTTGTTAGCAACCTCTCTGGAGTCATCGTTTGTGCCTACGGTAAAGTTTTCTTGAGTGGCGTTGCCATCGGGAGCGGTGAAGGTGGTAGAGTAGATGATGCCGAGAGCAAGAATGACAATAATAGCTAAAATAGTAAAACCAACCTGCTTTCTTGTGAGGCCAAGCAGATTTGCGATTCTATTTAGTTTTTCATCAATGATAGCTCGATTCATAAAGAGTATGTCTCGTGTCTCACTTTGCCCCTACGGACAATTAAGTGCTTTGCGCCAGCCGGCGGCTTGGGCTTCAGATTCAGTACAAAACCAACGTTCGCCCCGAGCTTCATCTATTGTTGTTTTAGCGTAAGAACCACACCCTGACAAATGGTAGATTTTTTCACCAGAAGTGCTTATGTTCCCCTTGATTAAACAGAAACTGTTTTTTGGAGTTAACGCTGGAGAAATCGATGGCGTGACAGTTTGCTCCTGAACTGTTGGGCAGGCGTTCCACAATCCTCTTTTTGCCTCGCGTGCCTCTTGCTGAGCTTTTAAAAATTGGTCTTGATACTTTATATCAGGAGGGTAGGAATATGAGTAAGCAAAACCTTGTTTTATCAATTCCAGATTTATAGAAACATTGTCCAGCCAGATATATCGCAAAAGTCGGTTATATTTGTCTTTGTCTGTAATATCTTTTTCTAATCGCACCATTTTACCTTCAACCATCTCCTTATTTTTCTTAGACGCTTCTACTCCGAAACACTGTACGGGTTTGCGTGGGTCAACGGTCTCCGGTGTATCAATCCCGATATATCTAACCTTTTCCCCGCCTTCTATTTCAATTGTGTCGCCGTCTACTACTCTCGTTACTTTGACAAGACGAGTTGAGCTAGTATCTGGCGGTTGAATCGGTTGGGGTTGTCCATTTTCGTTTAAAACCCCGCCATTAGTATTATCTTCAGTATTTGCGACTTGTTGTGTTTCCTCTGTAATCGAAGAATTGTTATCTCTGCTTCCGCCAATCCAAATTCCAACACCTAAAATTGCCATTACGGCGAGGGTATAAATGAGTGGTTTGAGAATACGATTAATCATTGAGTTTATTATATATTCATTGTGATACTACTCCGATTTTTTCCATTGGGCAAAGGCCGCTTAAGCATTTGTGTGGAAAGTAATTCCATGCGTCGGTCACTAATTCAAGGATATTCTCCAGCTCGGAAGCATCTCCACCACGATCAAACATGGCCACGACTTTCATCATGTCGTCGTTATCTTCCTCGTGGAAAATAGCATCCCGAACATGATCCAAGGTAAAATCGCTCTTGGTCTCCTTGAGCATATCCACGAGCTCTTGCTCAATCTCTTTCCGCCGTTTGAGAATTTGTTGTTTTGATTCTATTTTCATTCTTTAACTAAAATTGAAGACTACTTTTCATAGGGGCCATGAAAGTGAATTAACTTTACCATTTTTTCGAAACCAATATTTGTTAATTTAAATTGTTCCTTGAGTAGCACGGGTAGTTCTTCTTTTTCTTTTTGAAGTTGCACTAAAAGTTCAATATTACCAGGTTCAGTATTTGTAAAACTGTTGACCCACTCCATAAAAAAGTAACTATCTTTCTGTCTATAGTGAACTATCTTAATTCTAAGACGGTTAAGAAAAGTAGAGTAATCAGAATCTTTGAACTTTTTTAACCATTGTAGCTCTTCAGACTCTATACCGAGAGTACAAAGTTTGTCTATAACTCCACCGAAGAATATTTCCTTTTCGGGTATTTCTAGCTTGAAAGCCATTGCAAGGGTATCGCCAACCCTATCCCAAAAATTATAGAGTTTTTCAAAAGCCACATTTATATAATAAAAGAATCTTCTATCGGATAAGGTCCTGTTATAAGTAGGGACATCCTGGCCATTCATATGTTTAATTTCCTTGAGAAAGTTATTGGCGCTCGGAAAATATAAGTAAATATTAGCTAGAGAAAATTTAATATCTGGTGATATCGAATTAATCAAATCATGTGTCAGAAGATCAATATTTCCAAGAGTATTTAATGAAAGTCTGGTCTTTGAAATCAGCTCAAGGAAGGCCAGTGCGTTCTTACCATCAAAGTTTAAAACTTCGAAATCATCGAGACAGATAAGTCCTTCTTTTTTTGCTACCTCTGTCAATTTGTCCTCATAATCTGTTAAAAATTTCATTTTATAGCATCTTGTCTTCTTTTATCACATCTTTTAAGCCCCAAAACATACTACTTCCTTTTTCGATAAGATTATTTATTAGTCCAACAACTTTTTCTTTTAAGGTTACATCTCCATTCTTATATATAATCTCGAGTGACTGCTTAATCTCGCCGTCAATACTAAATAAGGGTGCTCGGCGGTTTTGGTTTAGGTTACCTTTTAAGTCCAATAAGAAATTTGATATAATCTCTAATGTTTTATCTCCATTTTTTTCGGCAAAAATTGGTAATCGTCTCATTAGCCCATAATCCCAATCAATATTCCCGTCCGACTTTCTAAGGGTTTTTGCCATTCTATCAATTACGTCTATATCGACTAAGACTTCTTTATTCGGATTTACCCAAAAACCGAAACCTGCCAGAGCTTCCGGCTCAACAAGTTTCGGACAATTTTCCAATGCCCAATCCCAAAACTTAAAGAGTTTTTCTTTGCTAACTTTGTTTTCTGCTAGCCACTCATCTCCTGCCTGATCTCTCGTCAAACAACTGCGACCAATAAATGATATAAATTCCTGATGACGCTTTATATTTGGCTTATTCCAAAACTCTACAAATAGAGGATCGACTATCTCTAATCCGAGATGGGCAAAAGAAAGTGCAACATGAATTGCCAAAGACTCATCAAGACCCTTGAAATATTTTCTTTGTGTATAGTCTTTGGGATCAAGCGTGATTGCATGGCTATAGTAAACTTTAAGTTTAGCAAATAATTTATCGTATAAGGTATTCGACAGATAACCCTCCCAAGACGCTAAATATATATCTTTTTTTACTAGATCATCTTTTGGAAAGATTTCTGGAAGTAGACCAATTATAAATTCTTTATCGCGGAAATAGAATGATGCTAGATAACGACCAATAACAAACCGAACTGCAAGAGAATCATCAAGAAGTGTCTTTTTGTAAAGTTCCTTGGTGTCATCGGTAAGTGTTTTTCCATCATTTTCAGTAAGCACAACGAATGCCTCATAAGCTCGCCCGCGGACAGAATTAATCGCTACGCCGTATAGCTCGCCATATTCAGGCTTTTCATCCTCTTTCGCTGGACTATCTTTAATAGTAAACAAGTAAGAAATCAGCTCTCGGAATCTTTCCTTGTATTCCTTATGAATCTCTTCTTTTCTTTCTTTATTTTCTAGAATAAGAAGCAGTACATCCGTTAATACTTTGTGGACTGTTATCCAATCAGGTAGCCACGATTTATCATCTTTCCGCTTGAATGGTTCTCGTATTCCTTCTGTCTTAATTGTGTTAAATAAATTTAGAATTTGTCCTATCTGTGGTACATCAAAGGAATTCTTATCATTACGAAGCATTTCCTCAATACCTCGTAGAAGCGAATAAACATAATGCGGATGAACTTTATTCTTATCAAAGAATGAGTTAATATTTTTTAGATATTCATTTGTTCGCTTTTTAATATTTTCTTTTAAGGCATCGCCGAGACCCTCAACCCCCCTAGGTTGAAAGAAATCATCGTTTTTGAATTGTTCATTTAGCTTCTCTGGAGTCCATTCCGATTTTAGATTTTCAGCAATTTGTTCAATTGTATAGTCATCAAGATTTACTGGAGATCTGTGAGAAACAGAGCCAACATGCATTTTGCCGATTGTCGGCTCAGGTATAACATTAATTTCATCTGGATACTTATTGAATATTTTCTTGGCCTCTTCTTTCTCATCGGGAGTGAGGTATTCTTTTATAAAGCTAAGCTTTTCTAGACCATCTCTTTTTCTCCACCCTTCCTTATCTTTATCTTCAAGTACAGCACCAAAATATTCAAAGATTTTCTTAACGTATTCCCTCTGATCTGTTTCTGGATTTAAGAAACTAAAACAAAGTATAAGTGCCTGATTATATTCGGCCCCTCCTTCAATCTCAAAATATCTTTCACCAACTTCAAAAACTTTGAAAAATGCATCTCGTAACTCTTTTTTGAATATCTCCGGGCACCGAGATAGGGCAAATAATCTCAAGCGCCACATCGAACGAGATGAGGGTAATTTATCAGTATAGCCAAATAACCGTTTTATATCATCGGTATTACTGAGTTTCTTGCCAATCGTTCTATTAATTAACTGTTTAATAGTTGCCGCAAGGTTTTTAACATCTTCTCTATATGAGGAACTACCCTTGTTTTCAATTTCAAGAGTAAAGAAATCAACATCATATAGAGCAAATGGATCTCGATAATCAAAAACCTTACTCTCATCTGGCTCAGCCAATTTTATAATTTCTGCCATTATGCCAGTTGTAATCTGTAGCGCCATTTCTTTGTGAGAATCAGCAATGTCGACTAAAGCCTCAAAAACACCAGACGCATCTAAATCACTAACATAGAATGGATCATCAATACTGAAGCTACTTTCTTTCTCCAAGATTTCTGTTTTACTTTTTACAATAAGCAAGCTTTGGGCCAACTCCAAAATCGCACTACTTTCTTTTTTCTCAACAAGCTTCTTAATAATCTTTTCAAATTCATAACCAGATTTACGAAAACCCCGCATTAAATAAATCCACTTCTCATCCTTAATTTTTGCTGTAAGTGTCTTGATTTGTTCTGCTGGAAGTTCGCTAATAATCCATAAGAAGCGACCAACAACTTCTGGATTAAAGTTCACTTCGGAAATTTTTATAGAATTAATAATTTCCGAAACCTTGGCTGGTTCTTTTCCTGCAACTTTCGTTAGATAATCAAGCTCCGCCATGCTGTTTGAGTATGTGGTAGAATCTTTCATTTTACTTTTTACTCCGTCGAGAAAACCTTTCTGCCAAAGCCAATTAAGCCAACTCTCATCTGTTTGGGAGAAGAAGAACCGCTTAGCGTCCTCGTTTTTAATCAATTCTTGGGCAACTTTAATATCCGCAGACACAGTTCCTGCTTTAATAAATTCTTCTATTTTTTTGTGTAGTTCAAGTTGGTTCATATTTTTATGTCCCCTCATCGTAGAGAAATTCTGCAAATATTTTATAAAAATTAAATATAAAAATCACACAAATCGCATCAAAACTATCTTCAAAAGTTTTGTGGTCAATATATCTATCAAATTGATCTGGTATATCAAGATCTTCTTTGTCTAAGTCTTTAACTAATTTTGAAACTTTTTTTACTGCTTCATGACTTGAACGATAGTTAAGATGGACGATTTCACTAAGAAAGTTCTTTATTTCCCTGCTCAAGTCAATTCTCGATGAAATATCTGGTCTCTCAGTATCGATATTTTTATACCATTTTTTTAAACTCGTCGGATCCATAAATATGTAAATTTCCCTGAGATCTGATGCTATGTGCCGTATTGTAAAACGATCTTTTGTTTCAAATTTTGTACCAAAAAGAGTTTGCGAGTTCAGTATTAAATCCATTACATTTATTGTTTTACCGTTCGGATTTGCATTCCATAGCAATTGTAAATAAAGGGATACTACCTTAATTGTTTTTTTCTTAATTTTTGTAAATAATTCTGGCCTTTTTTCAACCAGATCAGAATCCGTATCTAAAGGATACCCCTGTTGCTCTTGTAAAACAGGATCGGTGGTTTTATTAAGATTTTCTAAACTAATATCTTCCATACTTAATAATTTTTGTTTAGTTTTTTATTGATTTCGTTCTTAACAAATTCCTTATCTAGGCTACCAGGCTTCAGGTGAAGGATTGGAAGATCTACAATTTTGGTAAGCTCGTCTATAAATTCATCTCTGACTTGCTTACTCTTAAAATTATGTACCCCTCCATCCAGCTCAATGATTAATTGCGGGACAATTCGTTCTTTATCACATAAAACAAAGTCGGCTGACTTTCTATCAATACGGCTTCTGTGTTTTCTCTCGTCTTCCCAAGTTGATTTTCTGGGCTGTATTAAATGACTGTAATTAACTTGAGGAAAAACGAAATACTTATCACCAAAAAGTTCCAACAATACTTTATACAAATTGAATTCCGAGGTTGTGTCAAATAAGTATAGCTTCCTTTCGTAAACTGAAAGATCTGGTTTGTTGGAAGATTTTTTAAAAAGTATCTGAAAAACAAACATGCCGCCGACAATAAACACGATTAGTAATAGTAGTGGCCATATTAATTCAACTAGATTCATGGTTTTAGATATTTATCGATCTCTTTCATGACCAAATCCGTTTCAACTAGCGCAACGACTATCTTTTGATAGTGCTCGATATCTTCATTGGTTAAAGCTCGGCCCTTGCGATCCTTAAGCCATTTTTGAGCTGGTTGATAGCCGCCAATCCAAAACTGCCAAGCAATTTCCGGCACGTTGCCAAAATACTGTGTGGCATTAATAAATACTCTACTATCTGTATAGGATATTTTATCTACTATATTCGAGCCATCCTCTGGGTATGAAATGACGGATTGATTAATCTTAGGAGATTCGAGTAAATGGAGTAGCCGTAATTCTTTGCCGAAAGCGACTAGTTTTTTGAAAGTTTCTTTGTCTTTTGGATATGGTATTCTTGGAAAATCAATTTTTAAAAACTCTTTATATTTTTCACGATAGCTCGGCGAATGAAGGACCGCATAGATGTAGTCAAAAATATCTTCGGACAAAACTTTACCCACGATTATTTCGAAATCGGCAATAATCTTTTTATCTAAATTGGGGAGCTTATCGCTATGATCATAATTATAGAGTGGCAATACGTAGCCTATCTCACTTGTCTTATTAGAAACCAGGGTTGATTCAGTAATATTTTTTGATACAAAAATATGTTGGAAACTTTTACCAGCCTTAACTTGCCTGAGGACAATTAAAGCTAGGTTGTCTTTTGTCATATGAGCCATAACTTCACTTCTGGGTCGAACATGAAATCCTCTTGATGTACCTGTATAGCAAGTCCAGCGAACATCAAAGGGCCGATAAGAAATTGGCACTATTTTGTTGTTATCAAAATTTTCTAGTATATCTTTTTTAGCCCATGAGACCTTCCAATCCTGTGCATCTTTTCCTAAATCATATTTACTTCTTAATGTTTCTTCATCCAGATTTTGAAAGTCTTGAATCACTTCCTCAACCTCACCTCTCGTAAGCCGTATAGACATTTCGTCACGAGCAGTAACAATGCCAACACTAGACTTTAAAAATAACTCATTAACAGAGAATCCTTTTTGATATTCTCCTTGCGTTTTTGTATCACGAACAACCCATTCATAATTAGGTGCAGAAGGATTAATATCCTTCCACTTAATAGAACTGAAGGAGTTGCTATTCAGAAATTCGAATTTAGATGACCTGCTACCGAAACAATCAGCACAAGACACTCTGGCAATTCCATCTTTACTTTTTTTATTTTTAATGCCAATAAAAATGGCTACTCCAGTTTTTATATCAAAAACATTTTTATCATCATCGCCATTTGATGCTTTTTCTTCCTTGTTGGCATTACCGTGTAAATCAAGCACATATATCTCATCAAATGTTTTCATTAAGTGAAACCGCATGCCACGAAAAGTTGGATTATCTATATACCCGTGAGCGGTAATCATGGCCACAATTCCTTCGCCAGTTTTTTCAACCATACTTTCCGCAAGGCGTATAAATTTAACATAGTCATCGTTGAGCCATTTAGAGTTTCTTTCTTTTAATTTTCCTCCGGTCGGTTCAGTTTTGTATACACCGTGTCCAGTGTAAAATGTATTGCTTGATACCCCCGAATACGGAGGATTACCGACAACTACCATTATCGGCCTCTCGCTTTTTATAATAGCGGCTTCTTTTGCTTCTTCGGTTATACTCTCGGCAAGACCAAATCCAGAGAATAGGCTTTTTTGATCTACGATTTCTTCAAGTGAATTTGTTAGATATATTCCAAGTCGCTTGTTAAAGTGTTTAAATTTTGTTTTTGAGAACTCTATACTTAATTTTAAGTGGGCAATCGTATACGAAGCCATCATTAACTCAAAACCATAAATGCGCGGTAAAAGATCGTGATGAACATATGTCGGCCAACGACCTTCCTGTTTTGTCCTTACGAAGAGCTCGTAAATTTTTCTAATAACAGCACTGATAAATGTACCCGTACCAACGGCTGGATCTAAAACCTGAACACGATGGAGGCCATTTGATAATTTTGAAGTATCGGCGAGTCCGTCCGCTAGCTTAAAATTTATTCGTAGGATGTCGTCAACAGTTTTGACAATAAATCTGACCACCGGTAGCGGTGTATAATAGGCACCCATTTTCTTTCGTAAAACAGGATCGTATTCTTTAAGAAAATCTTCATAAAAATGGATTACTGGATCGGGTCCTTTAATTTCTTCGCCAAAAAGATTTTTCTCATAATATTCGCTCATCAACTTCTGGACATCGGCAACCCGAAATATTTCGCACAACTCATTTACTATATACGCGAGTCGCTGATCAAAGTTTATTCCTGCTATGTGGTCGAAAAAATGTCTCAAAAAAGGGTTAGAAGCAGGAATAAGATCTCCGGCTTCTCTACGAGAAAAATTTTCCGGTGAGTCGTCGTGGTAACGAGCCACAAATAGACCATAAACAAGTGTCTGCGCGTACATGTCAGCAAAGGAACTCGGGTCGAGATCATGAACTAAAAGTTGTTGGATAGTACCATAAATCTTTCCAAGCTCTTTGTTCTCATCAGATTCTTTAGTGAGAAATTGTTTAACATTGTCACGAATACGACGAGCCTTACCACCCATAATTTTCGCTAAACGAACACCACTCTTGATCGCTTCCGGCTGAGAAATAAGAAAATCTTTAATGGCATTTTCTAAAGTACCTGCGGATTCGTCAATAATTTTGACCGTGTCACCATCGATTTTTCCTATAACAATAGGCTCACCGCATAACGATCCATTTCTAAAAAATCTAAATTCGAGATAGTTTGTAAGTATTAAATTGGAGTAGCCGAAATAACGCTCCAATTGTTCGGATTTTACAGTCTTGTCTAAATCTACGTCTATATCCTTAGTCTCGGCGTAACCAGCTATTAGCTCACCTTTTACGAATATAAAGTCTGGAGCGCCATATTCTGTGCGTTTTGGATCATTAATAATCCCAATAGTTTTGTCTATTGTCTTAACAAGTTTCTCAAAAGTAGGTCGATAGGCATGTTCGCCGGCACGGCCGGTTTTGTATTTTTCAGAAACTTCAGCAATATATGAGGTAGCGTGTTGAGACATAGTTTATTCCTTAAGTTTAGCCCTATTTTGCCCTCTCGTAAAGCACAAAACGGCTGATTTTAGCCGTTTTGTGCTTGGGTATTTAGTATCATTTTGCCACCACATCCTTAACTGCCTGAATGAATTGGTCGGTTCGGGGACTCCATATTTCGGGATCATAGCCAGGTCTTACTTCGGTATAGTTATCAGGAATTTCAAACCCTATTCCTTGAAGCTTTTTCTTAAAATTATCAATGATTGCCAGATTAGATTTATCATCGTTTACAAGCCAATGAAAGTTTATACCCATCCGACCGTTTGCATATAGACTAAAAAGCGATTTATCTCTCACTGAATGCCAGATAGGATTAAAGGAGCCATTTTGTCCGGTCCCAAGACGGACTTCATCAGCGTATTCTTTGGAGAAGTCATAAATCTTCTTAAAGTTTGTATATATCTCGTCGGTCAGAAGTTCTTTGGCCTGATTCAAAAGCTTCTCCTCATTCCAGGACGTACGCAAGGAAGATGATGAACTGACGGCTATATCTTTTTTAACTTCTGCCCCATAAATGCGAGGGATGATTATCTCATAGGTATCGTGTTTATAGTATTCAAGCTCAACGGCGTAGATATCAAACTGACTGTTTTGGTTAACGTAGAGAATGAGGTCTTTGAGCCGATCATCGAGATTGTCCATTAGAATGACAAAATGCAGAATGCCATCACTTAAGTTATTCTTCACCAAATCCAACTGTTGGTTTAGCTCTTCCTCTGATAGGCCGAAGTATTCTTGGAGTTTTTGATTAAGGGGAACTCTGAATGTTTTTTGGACGTTCTCGTTTAGGATGGCAATAAACTCGTTAAAGTTGCTTGAGTGCTTCCAGAGGGCGGCGCCATAATCCAAGGCTTGAGCAACAACAGTTCTTTTATCAGGGTTCTTATATAGTTTGGTTTCAATAATGTATATCTCTCCTTCCTTGTCTATGCCGATGGCATCAATCGGGCCACTGTTGGTCGGAAATTCACGAGCCAAAATTAGGAGCCGGATATCTTCTTTTATGTCGTAGAGAGGAATACTCTCGGGATTATCGTAAATATACTTTTGTAGATAGTCCTCCTTATCGAAGGTCGACTTATCTATCCGAACGGCGTTCTTGCCGTTTTTTGAAATGATGATTGCCATAGGTTGGGTGGAAAATTATATATTTCCTTTTTCGCTTTCTTTCCCGTTCTCTAATTTTTCAAGTAATTTCTTCCCGATAGGACTATTAATCGGGATAAGGTTTGTATTCCCGCAATATTGACATTTAGTTCTTCGAGAGAGGAGTCGCCAGACCGAATAGACAATCGCTATGACGATTAAAACACCGCCAATAAATGGTATCGCAAAAAGTAGAAAGAGGGCTGTGACCCAAAGGGTAATTTCCGCAAGGAAAGTACCTCGGGTAACCCTCTTTGCGGGATTAGTGTGTCCGCAACTGCCGCAAATTAAATTTTTATCATTCATACTCCTTGGATGGATTTAGGTGGCAAGAAACACAAAACCCGCCACAGGTGCAACCTTTCGGTCGCATATACAAGTTTCCCTGTATAACGTTAGGTACGCCCTCTGACGGGTTTAATGTACCTAACGATTTTGTGCCATGCCCGCCAAGGATTCTTGATGGGTTTAGGCTGAATTGTTAAGGGTATTCTAACAAAATATCGACCTGGCGTCCATTCAAGCTTAAATAAGGACGGTTGCGAAGGGGGCTTACCAACAGTTCAATTTGCGCCTCCTTTGGCAGTCTGTTGAACCAAATGTGTTATCCACCTACTTCTATTGCATTTGTCTCTCTATGTACTAAGGTATGTGTAGTACGTCGAAAATACATATTGCCTTACGCGTGTAGAGATACACGACTGAGCGTTTATTCCGCTCTATGAGTCATAGGAGGTTGCCGAACAGAAATTTAAATTTCTGATTAAGGGGTCTTTGACGAAGGTAACAATACAACCAAAACTGGTTGATGTTGTTGCATTCGTTAAGTATCTCTGCCTGTTTTTCTCATGCACCAACACCAACCACTGCGGTTGGTGTTTTCGTTGTACGGTCGAATATAAACCAATAATAACCATATGACTATGACTACAAGCAAAATCATAAAATCCATAGCGATTCATTCCGATTACCCTGTAATTAGTGGGATAAAGGATCTTGGTGGCTTCCTTAGGTTTATTGAATGGATAGCTACTCCACAATATCTAAGAGAACCTAAATTCCAAAAAGATTTAGCGGAATTAATCGGAGTGAGCGAGGATACTTTAACTGATTGGAAAAGACACCCCCAATTTCCACTTTTGCTCCAATCAAAGATTTCGGCATGGATTAAAGAAAGGGTTCCGGATGTGATTGGGGCACTCTATGAAACTGCCTCAGCAAAAGGAGAATCAAAAGAAGTTGAACTATTCCTACGTTTGGCCGGTATGCAAACACGAAAAGAGAAAGAGAAAAAGAGCAAGAAATAAGTTAACGATTTTAATTAAACTGAGACTTAAGCGGAAATAACTATTTAAATAACCTAAACAAAAACATGTCTAATCTTAAAATTATTGAAGTTCTAATTAAGGAGCTAAGACCAGCTCTTTATAACCCGCGAAAATGGAACCAATCTCAAATCGAAGCTCTTACAGAATCAATTAAGAGATTCGGAATTGTTGATCCGATAATCTGCAATTCTGCTCCCGGCCGAGAAAATGTGGTGATCGGCGGTCACTTCAGACTGAAGATCGCTAAAGACTTGAAATATGAAAAAGTCCCGGTGGTTTATGTTAACATTCCAAACCTTGAAAAAGAGAAGGAACTAAATTTGAGGTTGAATAAAAATTTGGGGGAATTTGATCTCGGACTATTGAAAAGTTTCGGAGAAGAATTTCTCGGCGATATTGGTTTCAGCTCGGAGGAATTGGATTCAATCTTCGAGATTGAGGATACGCCGGAGCAATTTGACCTTAAAAAGGAGTTGGAAAAACTTAACATCAAAGAGATTACGATTAAAAAGGGCGACATCTACGAACTGGGTAACGGTTCTCGCCTTATGTGCGGTGACTCTTGTATTGAGGCCGAGATGCTTAAACTTATGGGTGACGAGCGAGCCGACATGTGTTTTACAGACCCCCCATATATTTTGGATTATCTCCACGGCAAGTCCAAAAACGGCAAACCCACGGAAGGTTTTGGATTGAAGAAAAATCGTAAATATCTGGAAACCGACGTTCTGCCCGATGACTTCACTGATCAGTGGATGGCGAATGTGAGCAAGGTTCAGAAGTCGGATTTCTCTATTATTATCTTCGAGCATCCAAAGAATCTGCGCACGATATGGAACGCCCTCGAAAAACATTGGCGATATCGCAATACTATTACATGGCATGTCCCGAATCGTGTCCAAGGATTTTCTGCCAAGTATAAGTTCTTCAACAAACAAGACATTGCATTGGTCGGCAGTTCTGGCAAGACGGACTTAAATCTCGCTCCTGAATCTGATGAGTTGTTCCAGAACGAATATGAGAATGCCCTGTATGCCACCGCCGGCAAGCCCCACTGGGAAGGATATGAGAAAGGTAAAAAGATATGCCCGACCGATTTCATTGACCATATTGCGGCTGATCAGAAATCATCAGGACAAAGCATTATTTTCGGCACCAAACCTCTCGAGCTCTTAATCCCATATATTAAGGTGCTCACGAAGCGTAATGATCTAGTCCTGGAGCCGTTCGGCGGCTCTGGGAGCACTCTTATCGCCTCAATCAAACTTGGCCGTCGATGCTTCATAATGGAAAAGAGTTCTGTCTACGCTGAAATTATAAAACGCAGGTGGCAAAATCTAACCGGCAAAAAAGTTAAAAAAATATCTTGATTATGTCCAAAGAAAAAACAATAAAAATACGGCAGAAGAAACTTAAGAAGGCTTTTATTGAGCAACTCAAACGGACACCAACAGTAGAGTTGGCTTGTGAAAAAGCCGGAGTGGCACGAACCAACATATACCGTTGGGTTAAAAATAGTAAAAAGTTCGCCAAGGAAATTGATTTGGCCCTTACCGAAGGCCGGATATTTATTTCAGACATTGCGGAGTCACAAATTTTCTCTTTGATCAAAGACAAGAAATTTGATGCCATCCGTTTTTGGCTTACCCACAATGAACCTCGCTACAGAAATACGTTGGAAATAAAAGGTCATCTAACCCAGGCAAGCGAACCCTTGACTCCGGAGCAGACAAAACTCCTCCGTGAAGCGTTAAAGCTCGCTTTGCCCCAACAGAATGCGCAAAATAATAACCAACCAAAACTCGCTCAAGACGGTACTGGAACAGATGGTGAAGAACCGGAATTTCCGGATTAACCTTGCCAAAGCGAGTCATTATTGGTTCTTCCATTTTTACTTTCCCCATTATGTGACATTTCAAACGGCGGAGTTCCATCGGCAGATATTCGAACTTACAGAAAAAGAAGATATTGGTATTTCAGTAATAACCGCTTTCAGAGGCTCTGGAAAATCAACCCTCTGCACCCTCTCCTATCCCTTATGGGCAATACTGGGCAGACAAGGGAAAAAGTTCATCGTGATTTTAAGCCAAACCCAAAGACAGGCCAGACAGTATCTCATGAACATTAAAAGAGAGCTTGAACAAAATCATTTGTTAAGTTCTGATTTGGGACCATTTAAAGAAGAGCCGGATGAGTGGGGTGGTTTTGCTTTAGTCATCCCTAAATACGATGCCAGGATTATGGCGGCGTCCAGCGAACAGGGCATACGAGGCACAAGGTATCTTCAGTACAGGCCGGATGTCATAATAGCTGACGACATTGAAGATCTCCAAAGTGTCAGGACTCAAGACAGCCGAGACAAGGCCTATGATTGGTTCAAGGGCGATATTATTCCTTCTGGAAGCCCGAATGTGAAAGTGATAATTATAGGAAACTTATTGCACGAAGATGGTTTATTAAGACGTCTTCAAGAAGAAATTGACGCAGAAAAATTAAAAGGAGTCTACCGGGAATATCCGCTTATGGATAATAAGGGAGTGGTCGCTTGGCCGGGTAGATTTCCAACACAAGAAACGATAGAAGAAGAGCGCCAGAAAATTGCTAACGATATTTCATGGCAAAGAGAGTTTATGCTGAAGATTATTCCGGCCGATGACCAAGTGGTTCCTCGTGAGTGGATTCAGTATTACGACAACGATGATTTTCCGTCTTTCAGTTCTGACAGGTATTCATGGACTAAGACAGGGGTTGATCTTGCCATCTCTCTTAAACAGACGGCTGATTATACCGCCATGGTCACGGGTTCAAAATTCGGACGCTATGGAGAAACTAAGCTCTATGTTCATTCATTTCCCGTCAACGCCCGAATGGATTTTCCAACAGCGCTTGAAAAAGCCGAGCTGATATCAAGAACCGCGAATCCAAACAGAAAAAGTACAGAACTGCTTATAGAAGAAGTCGCCTACCAAGAGGCTTTCACTCAACAGCTTAAAGAACGCTGGATTGACGCCAGGGGTGTAAAAATCAATGGCATGGATAAACGATCCCGCTTGTCTTTAATATCGCATCTCATTAAAAACGGTGTTATTTTATTTCCCAAGAAAGGGTGCGAGGAACTTATTAACCAAATCGTAGGGTTCGGGGTGGAAAAACATGACGATCTTATGGATGCCTTTGTTATCCTTGCGTACTATACGATGGACAATAACAGACGTGGCTCTTTCCCTGGAGGTAAAGCTGACCGAATGGGTGGATCTAAATTCCCAAATTCAACACTCCCTTTCAACTCTTTTTTAAGGCAAAAACTTTAAACAAAAGTTACCAACTAGGAGTCTGGACTGGTCAGAGGAACGGCGTCATCAATGTGTATATGAACAATACACAACAACTACAAGAGGTTCCAGTAGTCCCCATCAAATACTGCCTTTACGCAAGGAAATCAAGCGAGGCGGAAGATAGGCAAGTAGCATCTATTGATGCCCAAATCGCCGAGCTTCAAAAAGTGGCTTGGGAAAATAATCTGAACATCGTCGAGATATTTACCGAAGCCCAATCAGCGAAGGCACCGGGCAGGCCAGTGTTTAATCAAATGCTGGAAAAAATTAAGCATAATGAAGCCGACGGAATTATCTGTTGGAAGCTTGACCGCATCGCAAGAAATCCAATTGACGGCGGAGCTATCAGTTGGATGCTACAGAAAAATATTATAAAACAAATCCAAACATTCGGCCGAGTTTATTATCCGACAGATAATGTATTAATGATGCAGGTCGAGTTCGGTATGGCCAACCAGTTCATCATCGATCTGTCCGTAAATGTAAAACGAGGACTGCGAGCCAAATGTGCTTCCGGATGGCGTCCAGGAATGCCACCATTGGGATACCACTACGATCCGAATTGTAAGAAAGGTGAAAAGAAAATTATCATCGACCCGGAACGTGCCCCAATTATAAAAGAGATGTTTAAGAAGGTTGCCTATCAAGGATGCAGTGGCCGGGATATCTTAGAGTGGTTGAATGAAATCGGGTTCAAAACTCGTACTAACCACAAAATGGCGCTGAGTAGAATATATAGTATTCTGCGAGACCATTTTTATCACGGCCGCTTTGAGTATCCATTAGGTAGTGGCATCTTCTATGACGGCAAGCATGCACCGATTATTGATAAAGAGCTGTTTGAAAAAGTGCAGGCGTGCTTAGTTCATGCACCACGACTTCGACCTGGTACCAAAGAGTTCAATTTCGTAAAGATATTCAAATGTGGCAAGTGTGGATCAGGTGTGACAGCCAGCGAAAAATTCAAACGACTCAAAAATGGCGGCGTCAATAAATATATCTACTATCACTGTATGAAATTCAGAGACCGGTATTGCCACGAAAAGTATATCCGAGAAGATAATCTCATTGGGTTACTGCTTCAACTCTTTGATAATATCCCGGTCAATAAGATTCAGATATCCGAAAAGCTGAATCGAGAGGTTGATCGGCATCGAAAGTTTGTAAATGGCATCTTGGGGCAAGAAGTAGCTGAAGCCCAGACCAATCAAGTGAATATCCGGAATTATGCTAAATACTTACTCATGGAAGGCACCCGAGAGGAGAAACGAGAGATCATGAGTTGTTTGGATGCCACGATATGTATCAAGGATTCCAAGATATACCTTAATGCAAAGTAGCCCTGCCTACCAGCAGGCAGGTTGAACAACAAGGTTTTATATGATAAAATTCTCATGTTAGAACTTAACAATACATTCCGCGGTAGCTCAATGGTAGAGCGGCGCCCTGTCGAGTAAGGCAGCTTCACGTAGAAATGCGTGATTGAAAAATCGGGCTAATTCGGGGAAACCTTTCAACTGGCAATCCCGAGCTAAATTCATCGCAAGATGATAAATGTGTAGAGACTATATACCCGGGTCCCGTTAGGGACATGAGATAGTCCACCCCATATCGAAAGCTATGGATTATGTGTAAGGCGATGGTTCCAGGTTCGAGTCCTGGCCGCGGAGCAGACGAAAAAATCCTGATTTTATCAGGGTTTTTTCTTGAACGGCAAATGGACTTTGGAACGGAAAATCCATTTCCCAAATTCAACCGCTAAAATATTTATCAGACCGATCAATACAACTCCCAAAAGCCAGTAAAAAGGCAACGGGGTTGTCTTTAATAATGACTGCATAAATGGAACATAGATAGCCACGGCCATAAGAACCAATCCGATGCCTACACCCACAACTAGATAGCGATTTGAAAAAACTGGATATTTGAAGATGTTTTTATCCAAGCTTCTAAGTGAAAAAGCTAAAAATAAGGTATAACTTCCGAAACTGGCGAAAATAAATGTCTTTACAAGATCTTCTGGAAAACCGGCTCGCAATAATAACCAGTACAATACAAATAAAAGCACGCTCGTGGAAAGGCCGATGAATAAAATTAAAAATCTCATAATGGGATCAAAGAGGCCGGCTTTTGTACTCCGGGGACGGTAAGTTAAACCGTCAATATCCCTTTCGAAAGCGAACGCGACAGCCGGAAAGCTGTCTGAAAAGAAATTCACGTATAATATCTGAAGCGCATTCAATGGAAGTGCTAGACCCATTACAAGAGCTCCACCAATCAAAAGCAGTTCATCTGATACGGAAGAAAGAAGATATACGAGAACCTTACGGATATTGTGCATAATTTGACGACCTTCTTCCACGGCAGCAGCAATGGTCTCAAAATTATCATCCAACAATACAAGGTCTGCGACATCACGCGCCACTTCTGTCCCCGAACCCATAGCAATCCCTATGTCGGCTTGTTTAATACTCGGCGCATCGTTTACGCCGTCGCCGGTCATTGCCACAACTTCTCCTGTTTCTTGAAACGCTTTTACAATCCTCATTTTATCTAGCGGAGATACGCGAGAAATAACTCGCAGAGACGGCAAACGCTTTTTGAGATCCGCATCCGAAAGTAGTCGAAGTTCTGAAGAATCAAGTACGCTTTCTTTCTCAATTTCAAAACCAACTTTTTTCGCTACGGCTTCAGCCGTGCCGCGATGATCACCGGTCATGACTATTACTCTTATGCCGGATTCTTGCACTTTTTGGATTGCATCTTTAACACTCGGCCTGATCGGATCATGCATAGTAATTAACCCTTGAAATACAAGATTCGCTAATTCCAAGTCCTTTGAGAAGGTGAAATCTTCTTTTTTTTCAATTTCTTTTACCGCCACTCCGACTACAAGTTCCCCGGATTCAGCAAGAGAGCCGATTTCTTTTAAAGCGGCGTCTCGCTCAGTAGAGCTTAATGTAGAGTGTCCGATAAAAATATCCGGCGCGCCGAAGAATAAAAGTAAATGTTTTTCTCCGTCATGTATCAGTGAAGCGGAAAACTTATTAACCGCATTGAACGGCAGTGAATTTAAGATTGAGGTTCTTTTCTTAACATCTTCCACAAATATATCTCGAAGGGCAGCCGACCTCACTAATGCCGTCTCCAGTATTCGTCCGCTGGTTCGCCACTCTGCCGGCGGATCGTTGGGGTTCTCTATTAAGATATTGGTGTTAACGAGAGCTAATTCAAGCAGGTTTTTTTCTTCCACGCCTTCAATCGGAAGCACTTTGCTTAATTCCATTTTTGCCGTTGTTAATGTTCCTGTTTTATCAGTGAGAATTATGCTGGTATCCCCCAGTGTTTCCGCTGCAATCAACTTTCTGATAACACCCTTGCGCCGCGCCATACGCTGAACTCCTATTGCCAAGATAACCGTCATGGCTACCGGCAGACCCTCCGGAACCGCCGAAACGGCGATTGCTACGGATGTCAGAAACATATCCACGCGTGAATATCCCAAAGCAAGACCCATACCAAAGATGATAAGCGTAAGGATGCACAAAAAGATTCCCGCTTTTATGCTAAAACGCTTGATTGCATTCTGCAGCGGAGTTTCTTCCCTCTGTGACTCCGAGACCAAAGTTGCGATTTTTCCCAGTTCTGTCGTAAAATCAGTTCGACATATAACCGCAGTACCAACGCCTTGCGTGACAAGGGTTCCAGCAAAAACCATGGGGTACTGATCACCAATGACCGCCTCTGCATTTACTGGATCAACTGATTTTGATACCGGCAGAGATTCTCCTGTAAGAATCGCTTCATCAATTTGTAGGTCATTAACGAACAAAAGCCGCCCGTCAGCGGGGATACGATCTCCTTGGGCAAGATGGATGATATCTCCAGGCACCAACTCCGCGGCATCTATTTCACGTTCGATGCCATTACGAATAACTCTTGCTCTCTGCTTAAGATATGTTTTAAGTTCCGCTAATGCCCTCTCGGCTTTATATTCCTGATAAAAGCCCAGCACGGTATTGGCGATTACAGCTGCGAAAATAAACAGAGCGTCGCGATAATGAGCGATAAATAAGGTGACAATGCCAGCGAATAACAGGATCAAAATCAGCGGGCTTTTGAATTGGTTTAATAAAATAAAAAAGCCGGGAGCTTGCCGGGGCTTTTCAATTACATTAGGCCCGAAAACTTTTATTCTTCTTTCCGCCTCGCTTTCTGAGAGACCGTCTTGTCTATTAGTTTCAAATGACTCAACAACCTTTGAGGTTGGTAAAGCCCAAAATAGTTGTTCCTCTTTAGTTCTTTGAATCATAGTGCTTTAGCAATTAACCCGATTATCAATATCCCTGCAGAATTTAAAACAAATGATATTAAAATAAAATACGAATTTTTCATTTTTGATAAACCAAGCATTGCTACCCCAATTTCATCTGGTAACGGCGAGGCTATTATTAAAGCTCCGATAAAAGGAATGATCCACCTAAAAAGCTTCAACTTAAAAATTGAGAATAGTCTTTCTGATTTTGATACTCTCATCAGATAATAAAAATGCTCAGAAACCCTGTCTTTAACAAAGCGGAAAATTATCAGGTCTCCGATCAGGGCACCCAACCCACCCAAAATAGCTACTACAATAACTGAATTTGATTGGGCTATTTCTCCAAGAGCTACCGTTGCCGGAGCGGCGGTAAAAATAGATACGAAGAAAATACCAGCAATAAAACTGCCGATAAATCTCACTTCTTGAGTTGATGTGATTAAGTCTTGAAGAGCTCCGGTTTTAGCGAGAATAATTGCTATAAAAACGCTGAATATAACAAGCATCAAGTCTCTAATTAAGTTGTTTCCGTGGTTATTCATTTCTATTTCTATTCTATCATAGAACGAAAAATCACCGAATTGGTGATTTTTTGTTCTAACGATGGTATGGCTTTAGGCCGAATTTTTGCTATGATAAGAGCATGTTTATATCTCTTAATCTAAGTGATTATTATCACATAACTTAAAATGAAAGTAGCCTTAATACACAACGATAAAAAGTTAGGTACGGGAGCCCATTACATAAATGAGCTTATAGCCATTAAGCTCCGCGAGAGAGGGGTAGAGGTCAAAAATTTCTATCCGCGGACATCTCTTATTGATCCGCCGATACATCTAAAAGGATTTTCAAATATTTTGTTTTTCTATTCTCTACTGGAAAAGAAAAATGAAATTATGCGTTTTAACTTGGTACAGGGCACGACATATACACCTCTTCCGTTTCTGGCATTTAATATTCCTGTAGTCAGTCATTTCGGCTCTACTACTAGAGGATTTTTAGAATCTACTCCTCAAGCCAAAGATTTGCTTTCAGACACGCGTCGCTTGTGGTACAGATTAAGAAAAGATGGCATATTGCCCGAGCTTAACGTAAAATCCCGCAAACCGATGCGAGACATTGCGGATATGGAGGAATATGTAGCCAAAAGAGCTGATGCGGTTATTGCTGTTTCTGAAAATGTGAAAAAAGAACTTATAGAAGCCGGCGTGAATCCAGACAAAATATCAGTTATCCATAATGCTATAGAGGATTATTGGTTTGAGAAAAGCTTAAAGCCAATAGTTTCTGATCCTGCGATAGTTTTTCTCGGTCGTCTCGGCGGTGATGCATTTACCTTGAAATTAAAAGGCCTTGATCGTTTGATACATCTTTATTCCAAGTTTCCTAAGGTAAATAAAATTACTATATGCCTGATCTCAAATAAAAAGTTAAAAGATTGGCTTAGGATTTGGTTCGAGAGGCATCAGATGCTTGTCAATTTTAAGAAAGACCTTATCCCTAACGTGGTGGATGCACAGGCGGGGAGTATTCTTTTTATACCCTCTCGTTACGAAGGATTCTCGCTTAGTCTTATCGAGGGCATGTCGCAAGGTCTTATCCCTGTCAGTTATCCGGTCGGTGTTGCACCGGAAATAATTGTTAATGGAGAGAATGGTTTTATTGTTTCGTCTCAAGCTGAAGCTGTTTCTGTTATTGAAAATATTTTAAAAGACGAGACGCTGCGCCGTAAACTCTCTGAAAGCGCGTATCAAACCTCATTAAAATTCAGAAGCGACATTATTGTAGAGGAACTTCTGAATCTTTATTCGCGCACGCTCAAGGGGTATACCCCAGTTGCAAAAAGAGCTATTTAAAATGAAGGCGGGCATAGATAAAGAAAATTTCGACAACTGTCTCAGATAGCAGGGTTCAAGACCTGTTGCGGGTAGGCCAAAATTAGACAAAAAGGAAGTTCTGACGCAGAACTGTAGAAATCAAAATCCCAGACAGTATCTGGGATTTTGATTCGAGAGAGGGACGGAGACAGGTCTGAACACACCAGAATGGCCGCCTCCGCGGCCAGGACTCGAACCTGGAACCATCGCCTTACATTGATCCATAGCTTTCGTTATGGCATGGACTATATCTTTCCCGATCCGGCAACTGCCAGATGACGGGATTTCGGTATCTAGTCTCTACGGTGCCCCCTCGACTTCGCTCGGGGCTAGCCCTGAGTCAATCGAAGGGTTCCCTCGGTATTACCCGTTCGCTATGCGAGTGTGGGTTTCACCGATATCCCGAAAAGTTCATTCCTAGCTTTCGTTAGGAAGCTGCAAGTTTGTCGTTCACAGGGCGCCGCTCTACCATTGAGCTACCGCGGAATAAGTGGAATAAATTGTTCTACAAAATCATATTAACAGAAAAACCCTTACATCTCAAGTTTTATTGAGATTGATTGAGAAACAATAATCATATTTAAACACCCGGCCTAGGCCGGGTGTTTAAATATGATTATTGGGCGGTTTCCTCTGACTTCTTGCCTTCTGCACAACCGCAGCTGCAAGTGCCGTCTTCGTTCGTGTGAACGTGATCACACGCCGTGCATTTTGTTTCTTCGGACATAATATTTTGTTTGGTATTTAATTTTGATAAATTCGACCCCCTAAAGTATAACCTAAAAACCAAACATTGCAACCCCAAATGGATCGCGGAATTTTTAATAGAGTTGGCTGACGCCGGTTACATCAGCCGGGGCAAGATCTCTCTTTGCTGTTTCCCCTAGCGCTCCATAGCCGTACATTGTAACTTCGGAACAGGAAGATGTGTAAATATCACCCATACCTACAGCATGTCCCAATTCATGGGTAGATATATTCTCAAAATCCATCTTTCCGGATTCCCCACTGTTGGACCACGTAAAGTTTGTGTTATAAATCTGATCCCAGGCAACAAGTTCGCGGCCAAATGTCGGACCGGAGAAAATCCCCCAAACTATTGTTACGGCAATGGTGCCTGAATCTAAGACACCGAAAGAAACTTGGTTCTTATTGTCTAAAATGTTCGGATCAGTGATAGACCCTGTCCCGACAGATCCTGTCCCTAAGACACTTGGAGTACCGGCGGCGGTTTCCCATTTATCAATATTCGCCGATGTATTACTTAAAACAAAATCTGCATTAAGTCCGGCGCCCCCAAATACTTCCCAATCTTCAACTGTTTTCCATTTTGCTCCGGAAGCCAAATAGCCATAGCACTTCTGACCTGCTTTTGACGGCTTAGCGTTTCCAGAATTACCTCGGGCATTTCCGCTTTTGTGCACTATCGCATAGCCCTCTACCATCTTGTGGCTCTGAGCATCATAGACCTTTCCTAAACTAAATACGTTTGGAGCAACTTCTATCGCATTAGAGGGCAGAGAAAATCCCGGATTTTCCGGCTTAACGGCCAAAGCTGGGCTAATTGAAGCCGCCAACCCAAGGACACAAACAAAGACAATTATTTTTTTAATCATTTGATAAAGTTAATTAATTTTTTACTAGTTTAACAGTTTTACCAGCCAACCCAAAATACTAAATTTATCTTCGTTTGTTTCTACAAAATTCTCTAACTCTGCTTTTTCGGCCTGAAGAGCTTCAATCTGAACATCCAGATCAATTTTTACTTCGGCACTAGTCGCTCTGTTGCGGGCCTTTGTTAATCTGTCTATGCTGTTTTCGGTGGTAACTATTTCACTGCGGAGAATACCAATATTTTTATAATCCGTGCCGAATAGAAAAGTAACGAAACCGTTTCTGTTTTCAACTTTTTCTATCGCATCCGCGGAATCATTACTGGAATCTTCCTGGGCTTTTGCAACCTCTCTTACCTCTTCGCCAATATTTTCATCTTTACCGGCGACTTCTTTTAATTCCAAGACCACATCTGCAACGGCATTACGATGATCTTCGGCTTGTAAAGCGGCCAATTCCCTTTTCTCCACGCTTGGATTATCTTCTGAATTTTCATTCTTAGCGTTGACTGAAACGGCAACAGAAAAAACCAAAGCTAAAGATACTGCAAAAACTGAAGCTTTTTTTACGTTTTTCATATGTTTTTATTTTTTTAAACTAACTTGTCTTAATTTTATCAAGCCCACACTATCCGTCAACGAGAAACCCCCTCCGGTCAGATGATCGGAGGGGGCGAAGCTCGGTATTTGCGAGGGCTATAGTCATTTTATCTTCGGCCTGCATTCTCATTACTCATTAGATAGCTGACACATTGACCCTGATTCCTAAAGCTTGGATTAGTGAATGTCATCCAGCCACCATTCTTACACTGTTCTTTATCGGTTAGTGCAGTCGGAGTTGGAGTAGGTGTCGGTGTGGGAGTCGGAGTTGGTGTTGGAGTAGGAGTTGGAGTTGGAGTCGGATAAATGGTTGTTGGGCTACCTGTTAGATTCGTATTGGTAGCTGTCACAACTTTACCATTAGCCAACGTTACAGTTGCCACTACTCTGGTCGCAGGAACACTCTGACCATATTCGGTTTCCCGAACATTAGTCCAGTATCCATCAGTTGCATAATTAAACGTTCCCGACACATCAAAAGGAGATGAGAACTGAATGCCAGTTATATCGGCGTTGAATTTAGACAAGATGGCTGTATTAGTTTGTAATAAACTACCTTCTGTGTTTCCTGAATACAATTTAACGACCACAGATGTGGCTCCCGCCAAAGTGGCATCAGTTAAACCAAACCCGGCAGTGTAACCTTTAAGGAAACCTAGCCCGGTATCGTAGTTTACAACCCCAAAATCTTCAGCTGATAAAGTCCCCTGAAGAGTGTCTGTCCCTGTAGCGCCAAAAGAATATGTTCTACTGGCAACACCGACAGTTAAAGTTGAACCAACGATTGGTAAACCACTTCCATTAGCCGTGAAGCTGGCTGAAGCACCCGTAGAATCAAAGGGAATTGTACCTGTACCGTTAAAGTGTACTCCCAAGTTCCAGCTCATTGAGGCGGGAATAGGTATAATTGGCATCCAAGTTTTTACCCCAGCACCAGCGGACGGAGTAATGGTTGGACCAACCCATTTAACGACGTTAGAGGAATCAACCAATACGAACTCAAAAGAGTTTGTGTTAGAGGCAAAATAGGTAAACGTGTCCAAAAACCCATTAGCCGACACAGGATTATTAACATCAATGACCGTGAAATTAGAAGAACCGTCTATAAAAGATCGGTTAAGCGCTCCGTTTCCCACGTCTATGACTGCAGCAGAGGCAGTATTTGTATTTGATATAAATGGAACGACTACTAACGCTGCAAGTGTAAGTCCCGCAATAATTTTTTTAATCATATTTTTATTAAGTTAATTAATTGATTTATTTGTTCGACGCGTAGTATACTACGTCCCAAAAATAGTTGTGTTACATCCTATTTAGACAATAAAAAAAATGTCCCCTCCAGCTGGATAGCCGAAGGGGACTGAAGCCCGTCGCCGAAGAACTACTTGTTATAAAAACCCAGTCCGGCGGGATGAGCCAGTCGGCCTCGGTCCACTCCGTGGTAACCACCATCAGGGTCGTTGTAGACCTCCTGAATGATAGTGTATTGAGTCCAGATGCGGACACTCGCCCACGGGTCGGGGGCCGAAGGCGGACCGACCCAGACGATCTTCACAGAGTATGTGTAGTGGTGAGAGTCGCCGTTTCCGTCAAGGTAATCCCCCTCCACGTGGTTGGTGGTCCAGCCCTTGGAGATGTTAGTGATGCCGTCCCGATCCAACTTGGCGTCACCAGTGCAATCCTGGTTGGACAACCAATTGTCCGACCATTTCATCACCAGGCTGTCGTCGGCATAGTCCGCCGCCACGCCCCAGTACTTGCCGTCCAGCTTCCTGTCGGAGCTGTCGTAAGTGCCGTTGAAGATCCGGGCCTGATAGTTGTAACCGAACTGATCGTAGCCGACGGTCAGCACCTCGCCGGTGCTCGCCGTGATCACACCATCCTTGATCTTGAAGCAGTCCTGAGCCGACACGGAAGGCGCCGAGAGAAAGGACACACCGATCAAAACCAACAACGAGAAGATTCTCTGCATGACCGATTCCTCCTAAAAAAGAGCTTCGGGATAGCTTGATTGCTTCCCGAACGTTAATAAAGATAACACGCTTATAATTTAAAGTCAAACAGTACAATATTTTAAACCTAGTTTTCTTACCGCCACTGGGAGGAAATATATGAGGCGACTTGGCTGACTTTTAGAGAAGTTGTGGCGTTGCCGGTGCGAATAAAGAAATCCTCCCCTTTCTCTGTTTTTAAATAAGCCGGCCGATGGGCTTGGTCAACCTGAACAAGACCGACACTTTTATTATTAATATAATGAAAAGAAATTCTTACGTACTGACGAAATTCAGGACCAATCATAGAAACAAATAAATTATTAAAATGATTCTCAAAACCATCATGATTTTGTTTAGTCAACGATGCTAAATCGGATTCCAGACCATAGACCTGGTTATGGTCGTCCACACCAATCACAAGCGATCCACCAGCCGAATTTAAGAATGCCGTTACCGTTTTCATAACTCCTCGCTCAAGTTCTTTATTGACTTGATCTCGTTTTACATCCCAACGCAAAGACGTTTTGAATTCAAGCTGTTCGTGTTCACCCGAATTAATAATATCTCTAATATCCTGTTCTTCTTTAATTGACCTAGTAACCACAACTACAATGATGGCAATCTGGACAATCGCCAAACCGGCAAATTCAAGGATTGTAAATGAAAGATAATTATAAATAAATGACTTCTGATACATTTCCGCCCAATCGGCCGATAATGCCAAGAGCATAAACAAACCATAAGCAACAATTTCCGCAATAACCAGATTACGTATCACCACTACCGACTTTTTCTTCTTTAGGTCTTGCAACATGGTCTAAGTGTAAAGGAGTTTGAGCTTTTTTCAAGTAACTACCAATGGCGCTCCACCTTTCCCCTTTCTCACAGCTTCCTCTTGGAGTATTTCTAGAAATTATCTTTCATTTCTCTGACCAGCCGAAGCAACTCCTGTCGGGCCATGCGGCTTCGCTTTGCTCACCCGTTCCCAACATCCTCGGGCTGGTACCCAGAGAAATATCAAGATAATTTCTGAAATGCTTGCCCGCCTACCGGCGGGCTTACCAATCGTGCAGATTGTGAGAAAACGGAAAGGCAAAGCTTGATTTGGACCAAATTAAACAAGGCCTGTGTATTTGAACTGAGTCACTTGGGGTATACTCTTAGACCCAGTAGCGGAAGGGGTCCCAGCGAAGCTGGGGGAACCGACGGGACTGGTTCCCTGGGTCTGGGGGTAAGAGTATACCCCAAGTGACGTTGACTCAATTCGATAGATAATCGAGTTGGGGGTTGGGGTGGAGGGAGCGGAACTCAGAGATGAAGCTGAGAAAAATGGTGAGGGCTGAGCGACTATTCGTAGCCCTTGAGTTTCCCCAACTTGTGATGACCACGGATTTTATCCAGGGCTTTGGCTTCAATCTGACGGATACGTTCGCGGGTAACGGCAAAGACCTTCCCGACTTCTTCTAGAGTATGAGTCACACCATCGGTGAGACCAAAACGCATATCAAGAATCTTTTGTTCACGAGGTGTAAGATCACTAATAATTTCATTAATATAGCCCTTTAATATCTTGCGGGCGGAAGAAGTGGCCGGTGAAATAGTATCGTCATCAGGAATGAAATTTTCAAGCGAACTGTCACTATCACCATCATCGCCATCACCAACAGGCGCTTCAAGAGAGATGGTCTCCTGCGAGATTTTCATGATGTGGCGAATTTTGTCCACTTCAATTCCCATCTCCGATGCCACTTCTTCAGGCATCGGTTCCCGACCTAAGTCCTGAACCAACCGTCGAACTATCTGCTGATATTTGTTAATTGTCTCCACCATGTGCACGGGAATGCGAATTGTCCGGCCTTGATCGGCGAGAGCACGAGTAATGGCTTGCCGAATCCACCATGTGGCATAAGTGGAAAATTTAAATCCACGGGTAAAATCAAATTTTTCAACCGCTTTAAATAAACCGATATTCCCTTCCTGAATTAAATCCAACAAGGATAAATTAGCCGACCGGCCGACATATTTTTTCGCAATTGAAACCACGAGACGAAGGTTTGAAAGAGCTAGTTTCTGACGAGCTGATTCATCCCCGCGCAGAATTCGTTTGGCCAATTCAACTTCTTCTTCACCGTTCAATAATGGGTACTGTCCAATCTCCTTGAGATACATCTGAACCGAATCAGATGTTGATTCGCCAAATTCATCCTGAATCTTTTTCTTTTCGTCGTATTCTTTATTTTTCCCATCTTCAAAAACACGCCCCGATTCAATGATATTAATATTTGAGGCCTCTAAACGTTCATAAAGGGCTTCCAGACCATTAATATCTTTCTCAATATTCGGAAAGGCGTTCAGAACTTCAACTTGAGTAACAAAACCGCGATGGCGACCTTTTTCAATAATCGCCACAATCGCACTTTCACTGATAGCGTCTTTATTCTTTTTTGGAACCGAAGAAGCTGACTTTTTGGACTGGGTCGTCTTAGACGCCGATTTCGTTTTCGGTTTGCGAGAAATCGACTTGGCTTTCTTTTGACGATTGACCGGTCTCGTTGACTTCTTGGATGTTTTCTTCCCGCCCGAACGACTGTTCAGTCGGGTGGGTTTCTTGGTCTTGGTTTTTTTCTTTTTGGCCATACGGATGGTGGGTGAGGATTAATTGTCGGGCGAGTTCATTGAACTCGCCGGTTAATTGAATTAGTTTATTTTTATCTTTGTTGGCTTCGGCTTCTCTTACATCAAACTGCAAGTTGGTGAGCCGGGCATTTATTGAACGGCGGCGGGCCGTGTTTATTAAATTATGAAATTCTACTTTCAGTGTTTCGTCATCAAACCCTTGCCATAACTCCTGGGAACGAAGATGGGCAAATTCCAGCTGGAGAGCTTCTTCTCCGGAAAAACTGGCGACAAATGTCTTGAACTCAAAAAGTTTACCCTGAGCAATGTCGAAGGGTTCTTTTGCAACCCGGCGGATAATATTCATTGTCCGTTCATCAACCAGACCTTCTGGAATATTAATGATTCCATCACGCAGAAGCGCGGGCGCTTTCAAAACAAGCGACAGAATCATTTCATTGATAACATCGGGTGTCTCCCGAGGTGTTACAACTGAAGAAGCAACCGGCGCATCCGAAACAATGGCTTCTCGTGTATAGGCATCAAGATCATCTTTTAATGTGGCGATATCAGCGCTGATAGCCGATTCGGGCACGCGTAACAAGGAAGACAGTTGAGCGATCCAATGGGCCCGCTCGACATTCCCTGCAAGGCGTTTTATAAACGGCGCCACAGCAGAAATGATTTGTTTCTTACTTTCCGCTGATGTCGGATTGTAAAAAGAACGAGCGCGATCAAAATAATAATTGATGACCGGCTTTGCATTTACGACGACATCCGCCCATGAAGGACCGCTCGCCCCGCTGGTGTTTGCATCGGCGGGGTATTTTTTAACGTAATCGGCGGGGTCTTTGCACTCGGGATCTTTAATCTCGAGAATACTAATATTAAATTGTTGAGCCAATGCCAGACCGATACCACGGCGGGTTGCCATAGCTCCGGCCTGATCCCCATCAAAACAAAACCCCAAATTTTTTGTATAACGCTGCAAAAGCCGTAAATGGGTAGGAGTAAGGGCGGTGCCAGATGAGGCGACAACATTGCGTACGCCGGCCTGGAATGACATGAGGGCGTCCATATTGCCCTCAACCAGGATACATCGGTCCGATTTCTTAATATCTAGTTTGGCCTTAGAAAGGCCGTATAGAACCCGACTTTTGTCATAGATCAGCGTCTGGGGGGTGTTAATGTATTTTGCCACAATATGTGCAGGTTGGTCAATGGTTTGACTGTGTATAGTAGATTTGGCTCCGCCAGCCGGCAGATCGAATACCCGAGCCGTAAACCCGACTACTTGCCCCGTCACTTCAAAGATTGGAAACATGATTCGTGACCGAAACCTGTCATAAACACCCTCTCGACCACTTTCAGCCGAACGTTTGATTGCTAGCCCCGCATCAATAATCTCTTTTTCCTGATAGCCCCGTGTCTGAAGATAATTTGAAAGCGACTCCCAATCATTCGGCGCCCAACCAAGACGAAATTCGGCAATGGTAGTATCGGTCAGTCCGCGGTCATGTAAATAGGCCAGCGCCTCTTTGCCTGATGACGATTGAAACTGTTTTTCAAAAAATTTTGTCGCCAGTTCGCAAATTTCATATAATTTTTGTTTGGCGTCTATACTCTCACCGGGTCTAGGTTGGAATTGTTCCAGTTCAATCCCCGCTTTGTCGGCCAGAATTTTTAATGCCTCCGGGAATTCCACACTCTCAATTTCTTTTACAAATTCAAACATGTCTCCACCTTTTTGACATCCGAAACAATGCCAAATCTGCCGTTCCGGCGAAACGAAAAACGACGGCGTCTTTTCATTATGAAAAGGACATCGGCCTTTGAAATTAATACCGGCCTTCTGGAGTTTCATGTATCCGCTCAAAACATCCACCACATCCAGCCGGTCTTTGATTTTAGAAACATTATCAGTCATACAATATGACCATACTATCGCATAATATTTGAAAAATGAAATAGCAAAGCCGAGTAGTGAATTCTGAACTTTTTTCTGCCGAAGGCAATTCAAAATTCTACTATTCGGGAAATAAAAAAAGCCCGCCGAGCTAAGCTCGGCGGGAGGTCGGATAGGAAACATGTGCACTGTACGCTTCGTGTGCCCCGTCCGCCTCACAACTTCAGAAACCCAGAGCCAGTGTTGGCGACGGGTAGAACCTCAACAACGCCAACACCAGAACGAGGATCATCACCGCCAGCAGAATGGGGACGTTGTAGTCCCTCCAAATTCGGCGAACCGCGATGGTCCACCGGCTGACCTGACGAGGCGTAGGCCCCGAAAAACGAATCTTGTAATTCATCTTAACACTCCTCAGAATGGGTTGATTGTGTGGGGGTATATATTAACCCCCAAGAACCATACTTCCATTATAGCACGAAAATAGGACAAAAGTCAACCCCGCCGTTGAACACTGACGAATTTCACCACAAAACCTGAAAACTTAAGATACACTATAAAAACTAGTATCCTTAATAACTTAAATAAAATATTCTGCAAAATCAGTGTTCAACGGCGGGGTTGGCCCAAATTGCGTCAAATTGACTAATTCTGCATATTGCGGTATGCTGAAGCCAGCACATCATACAAAGAAAGTGAGGGGTTTATGGCGGATGTCGAATTCACGCCAAAAGCCGCCACGGATTTGAAGCGAGTCCAGCAAGAACAACATCTTGCCGAAATTCATCGTGGCGAAAATAAAGCAAGAACCGACGAAGCTCCACCTGAAGAAAGGGGGAATAAAAAAGAAAAAATTGGTAGACAGAGCGAAGCTCGCGTTGCTGAAGGTTTGGACTTCCTAATTTCATGTGGAGGAATCCACGACTATTATAAGAGTTGGCGAAAAGGCGAGCTTGATCTGCGAGGAGTTGATTTTCTGATCGTACCAGAACCAAGTTATGATCATATGATCCCTTTGCAGGTAAAGAGCTCGCTGACAGGAGTAAGAGAGCACCGGAAGATATCCCGCATCCCCTGCATCTTGGCAAAGCACAATATCCCCTTAGTGCTCTTCGCGGAAGAGCTCATGCAGGTGATGGGACTCTCAACGGAATTTCTCAAAGAAATCATACGGGCCAGGGAATATAGCTGTTCAGGTTCCTTTGCTCAAAAGATTCGTGAAACCATAAACCCTTTTGAAGAGGGAAAGGAGGAGCTAATCGACAAGATCGTCAATGATCTAGTTTCTACGTCCTGAACCATAAGGCCGGCGCACTCGCGCGCCGGCCTCTTTAATTACTGGCGGAGGAGGTGAGATTCGAACTCACGTATCCCTTGCGGGATGCCGCCTTTCCAAGGCGGTGGAATAAACCACTATCCGACTCCTCCTAAAGATTTTACCTACGATCCAGATTTTTCCGCAATACGCTTCCAATATGACCCCAAAGTTCTTTTTGGCTTGAGTTTGATACCCCCTTAAAATTTTTACTGCGATCTTCAAAATCAACTATATCCAACTTGCCACTTTCTAAATTCAAAAAATCCTGAACATCTTGATCGGTGAGTTCGTCCACGTCAAACGCTTCAGAAAAATTACCGATACCTAAATCCAAAGATTCCTTGGCAATTCCCGCAATCTTTTTTCTCCCTACACGAATCGGATTGTTTTCAATAATATCGGGTTTTTTCAGTTCTTTTATTCTAATCATGTTTTTATTTTAATTTATAAGAATTTATAACATTTTAGACGACTTTTGGGAACCTCTTTATTTTATGACACGGATATCGGCGCCGATGGAATTAAGACGGCGGGCAATTTCTTCATAACCCCGTCTGATTGAGTAAATATTACGAAGAATTGAAGTTCCCTCGGCGGCAAGCATGGCGATAAGAATAATCATCGCCGGCCGAAGCGCCGGCGGACAAACCACCTGACCCGATTTTAATTTAGTCCGGCCGGTGATAAAAACCCGATGGGGATCAGCCAAAGCGACCTGGCCGCCCAAACGATTAAGTTCCGTAAAATATATCGCCCTGTTTTCCCACATCCAATCGTGAATAAGAGTCACGCCTTTAGCTTGCGTCGCAATCGGAACAAAAAATGGCAAATTATCGGCATTGATTCCGGGATACGGTAAAGAATGGATTTTATCGGATAACGCTTTTAGTTTAGACGGCAGAACTGTGATATCGACCAAATCAGTCCGACCGTTATATGATTTGTATTTAGATGATAAGGAAAATTTTAAACCCATTTTTTCAAGCTTAAGCAATTCCACTAATAAAAAATCAATCGGCGCCCGTTTGATTGTCAGTTTCGAATTAGTCGTCACAGCCGCCGAAATAAACATCATGGATTCAATCGGATCTTCGCTATTGTGGTATTCCAATGGTGCATTGAATCCTTTAATGCCATGAACGATTAAATTAGTAGTGCCGATACCGTCAATTTTTACACCCATTTTTTCCAAGAAAAAACATAGTTCTTGAACCTGATAATTTGGTGGTGCAAACCGAATAGTTGTTTTACTAGGAATGAGTGCCGCCGCCATAAGAATATTATTAGTCGCCGTATCCCCCGCTTCGTACATAACAATTTCGGCCGACCGAAGCCGACCGACTTTTATTTTGTATTCTTTATGGTCGGTTTTAATATGCACCCCAAGTTTTTCCAGACCGTAATGATGAGCGGCAATTGTCCGTTCACCCATTTTGCATCCACCGGCATGAGGTAATTTAAAATGTTTCTCGTAATGAATGAGTGGACCAATTAACATAAGACCGGACCGAATTCTTCCGGCCACTTCATTGTTTAATTTACCGATTGAAAATTTTTTAGGTGGTCTGATTTCAATACTGTTACGGCTGATCCATTTCACAGTCACTCCCAAACTTTCCATAATTTCAACCAGTCGGTTGACCTCTTCAATTCGAGCAATACCGTGCAAAACTGTTTTATTTTTGTTTAATAAAGAAGCACACAAAAGAACCACCGAGCCGTTCTTTGAGAAATTGGTTTCAATGCTTCCGGATAATTTTTTTCCGCCCCTAATCTCAAAATCAATTGATTCTATTTTTCTTAATTTTTTAGACATAAAAAAATATTATGATATATCAAAGAATCATAACAAAACCCTAAACGGACATGTTGCGGAGTATTTTGATTCTCTCTTGTATCGGGGGATGAGTTAAAAATAAACGAGTAAACCAACTGGTGCCTTCCTTACCTTTAAAGGGATTAGAGATAAAGAGATGGGCTGTCGCATTGTGGGCAAATTTTAGAGGAATTTCTTCTTTTCCTATTTTTTCCAACGCATTGGCCAAACCATCCGGATATCGGGTCAGAAGAGCGCCTGAAGCGTCGGCCAAAAATTCACGTTTACGCGAAACGGCCAACTGGATTATGGTCGCGGCTAAAGGAGCAAGAATGGCTGCAATAAGACCCACGACCAAAAGAATTGCCCCACCAGATTTATTGTCATCACTACTGCGACCGCCCCAGAAACTTATTCGCAAAAACCAATCAGCCATAATAGCGATAAGACCGGAAAGAACTACGACCACTGTTGAAATTAAAATATCTCTGTTCCCAATATGCGATAATTCGTGGGCAAGCACGCCTTCCAATTCTTCATTTTCAAGTTTTGTCAGCGCACCTTGAGTAACCGCGATAGCCGAATGTTTAGGATCTCGACCGGTGGCAAAAGCATTAATCTGATCGGATTCAATAATATAAACCCTCGGCATCGGCAAACCGGCAGTAATGGATAAATTCTCAATCATTCTGTAAATATACTCATTCCCTTCACGTTTAATCGGCTTGGCATGAGACATCGCCAAAGCAATAGTGTCGGACTTCCAATAGGCCACAACGTTCATGCCGATACTTAAAATTACAGCGATATATAAAATTTCCGGGGAACCATAAATTTGGCTAAACAAAAAACCAAACGCAATAATCAACACCAAAAACACAGTCATCAATAACCACGTTTTCCGAATATTAGAATCTTGTTGAGTATATAGAGTAGCCATACAGATAGGAAAAGGAACCTGATGCTGGACCCAGTAGTGGAGGGGGACCCGCTCCGCGGGGGAACCGACGGGACTGGTTCCCTGGGTCTGGGGCCACGCATCAGTTCCTTTGACTAACTAAAATTTGACTTCTGGGAGTTTGGCTTCTTCGGCGGATTCTAGCTGGAAGAATTCTTCTTTTTGGAAACCGAGGGAAGAGGCAATCATATTATTTGGAAACACCTGGATTTTGGTGTTGAAATCCATAACGTTAGTGTTGTAGAAACGACGGGAGGCCTGAATTTTATTTTCGGTGTCGCTCAATTCATCTTGAAGCTTGGCGAAATTTTCGTTGGCTTTAAGAGTCGGGTAGGCCTCGGAAAGAGCAAATAGTTTTCCTAATGCGCCCGTAAGCATATTCTCGGCTTGACCTTTCTGGGCCATTGAACCGGCTGTCACAGCTTCCGTGCGAGCTTTGGTGACGGCCTCAAGCACGCCCGCTTCGTGAGCAACATAACCCTTTACTGTTTCCACAAGATTAGGAATCAAATCGTGTCGGCGTTTCAATTGGACACTAATATCCGACCAGGCCTCTTTAACTCGGTTATGAGCCCGAACTAGACCATTAAAAACGCCTATCAACCAAAGAACTAGGACCCCAACAACCCCCAAAATGATATATGTACCCATATATTTAGAAGTTACTTTATTGAATTAAAGATACAACAAAGTATAACAATATTCAACATTAAAACAGTCCCGCCATGGCGGGACTGTTTTAATGAATAATTAGTAATCCATTCCACCACCCATTGATGGTGTAGGTTCTTTTTTATCTTCCGGAATATCTGTCACCACTGCCTCAGTCGTAAGAATCATAGACGCAACCGAGACAGCATTAAGGAGGGCGGTCTTAACGACCTTGAGCGGATCAATGATGCCGTCTTTAATCATTTCAACATACTCACCGGTTGAAGCATTAAATCCTTGACCAACGGGCAAATCATAAACATGACGGGCAACATCATTGGAATCCTTGCCCGCGTTTTCAGCGATAGCGCGAAGCGGACGTTCCAAAATTGTTTTAATCAACATCACACCCTTGGCTTCATCACCGACTTCGGCAATTTTTCCCACCGATTTTATGGTTAATTCTTTGGAGGCCTCAAACAAAGCGATTCCGCCTCCGGCGACGATACCTTCTTCCAAAGCGGCACGAGTGGCATTCACCGCATCTTCAATCCGGAATTTCTTTTCTTTTAATTCGGTCTCGGTTAAAGCCCCGACTTTAATCACGGCTACCCCGCCGGAAAGCTTGGCTAATCGTTCTTGGAATTTTTCTTTATCAAACCCGGAAGTGGAAGCGGTAATTTGGTTTTTGAGTTGGGCGATACGCTTATCAATGTCACTCTTTTTCCCTTTCCCGCCGACAATAGTTGTTTTTTCTTTAGTCGCAACCACCCGACGAGCGCGACCGAGCATATCAAGTTCAACGGCATCAAGTTTCATCCCCTTTTCTTCACTGATAACTTGCCCACCGGTGATAATGGCAATATCTTCAAGCATTTCTTTTTTGCGGTCGCCGAATCCTGGGGCCTTAATAGCCAATGTGGAAAATGTTCCTCTAAGTTTATTGAGAACCAATGTGGTTAGGGCCTCACTATCAACGTCTTCAGCAATAATTACGAGTTGGCGTTTACCGGCTTGAGAAATCTTTTCCAACAACGGCACAATATCCTGCACCGAAGAAATCTTGCGGTCAGTGATTAAGATATGCGAATCATCATAGGAAGCGTCCATCCGTTCGGTGTTAGTCGCCATATAGGCGGAAACGTAACCACGTTCAATTTGCATCCCTTCCACAAATTCGGTTGCCATTTCCGTGGACTGCGATTCTTCAACCGTCACCACACCATCTTTCCCGACTTTATTAAACACTTCGGCAATCAAATCACCTATTTCGGCGTCATTGGCGGAAATTGAAGCCACTTCTTTGAGATTGGCCTTAGTTACTTTCTGGGCTCGTTTTTCTAAAAATCCAACCACCCATTCCACGGCTTTATCCATTCCCTTTTTGAGAACGAGGGGATTCGCGCCGGCATTTACCGCTGAAAATCCTTCCGCAACAATTGATTGAGCCAGTACCGTCGCCGTTGTCGTACCGTCGCCGGCAATATCATTTGTTTTTGAGGCGACTTCCCGAATCAAATTCGCGCCGATATTTTCAAATTTATCTTTTAGTTCAATGTCTTTAGCCACGGTCACGCCGTCTTTTGTAATCACGGGCGAACCATAACCTTTATCCAAAATAACATTACGCCCCTTAGGTCCAAGGGTAACCTTGACGGCATTAGCAATCTTATCCACGCCCCGTTTCAGGGCCTCACGCGCGTCTTGTTTATATAATATTTGCTTCGCCATTTTTTATAACTTGTCTGTCGCTCTGCCAGTTGCTTTCAGCAACTACGGCAGGACGCTCTTGACCGACTTCTTCGTTAAAAGCTCTGCTTGCTCCTCATCATATGTCTATATGACTCGTCGCAATGCTCACTTTTGCCTTGAATTCGGTCAAGCAGACTGCGTTCTAAATTTAATATGAATTAATTTTTAATTGCAATTATATCTTCTCCCTTTACGACGATAAGTTCTTTTTCTTTATCTTTTATTTTATGTTCCGAATATTTTCGATAAAAAACTACGTCCCCTTTTTTAACTTCCATTGGGATTCGCTTCGCTTGCCCTGAGCCAGTCGAAGGGCCGTTTTCCATCTTTCCGACGCCAACCGCAACAACCTTACCGATTTCTGATCGTTCTTTCTCTACGGTATCGGGCAGAATAATTCCGCCTTTCTTTTTTTCTTCCTTGAGTGGTTCTAAGACCACATAATCACTTAATGGTTTTATCATAGGAATAAGATAAAAGTCAAAAGCAAAAAGTAAAATAAATCCTTATTCCTTATGGCTTATTTCTTTTTACTTAAGACCTGATATTGATTGCTAATTTTAGACCAAGCCCGCCAGTTTGTCAACGACTACTTGAAGTTTTCTAGCATTGCCATGTCTTAGTAACCCGAGATAAGATTGTATAGTCGTTTCATTTCCTTTACGCTCCGCTATACGTCTAAACATTCTGCGTTTCGTGGTTGTCCGTAAGACCCGATGATTCGGAAAATGCACCCAACCCAGAAAATCAATCCCCGAAGCAATTGTCTTTATAGAAATCTTTTTAGGATGCAACTCCAAAGAAAGATGCTCCTCTAAAAAATCAGCAAATTTGGGCAGTAACTCTTCAAGTCGAGATTTATCATGATAAAAAATTACAAAGTCGTCGGCATAACGGATATAGTGTGTAATGCCAAAAACTTGCTTTACGGCTTGATCAAATTCGTTCATATAAATGTTCACAAACAATTGCGAAGTAAGATTACCCAATGGCAATCCTCGACTAGGCCCTGATGAGAAACTTCCAATAATATTTTCTAGCAGTGCTGTAATTTTATTATCTGAAATTCGTTCAATTAAAATATTCAACAATATCTCATGATTGATATTTTCAAAAAATTTGCGAATATCACATTTTAACACCCAACATATCCTCGTATGGTTTTGCGATTCCTGCCATGCAAATCGACGAAACCGGTTCATGGCTTTGTGAGTTCCTTTTTGTAAACGGCATGAGTACGAGTCAGTAATGAACATGCGGTCAAAAAACGGATAGAGTATTCTATAGACGGCATGATGTAACAGGCGGTCGCGAACTGACGATTTATGAATCTTCCTTGGTTTCGGGTCGTTTATTCTAAATGCTTGATATGGACCGTGAGTATATGTATGATTAGCGAGGTCTTCATGAAGTTGAAAGATATTGTCTATTAAATTAAGCCGGAACAATTGCACATCTTCTCTTTTGGATTTGCCTTTCAAAAATTCTCGCCAGGATTGCAGTAAATTATCAACCGAAATTATATCTTCAAAACTATGACCCAGTTTTTTAAATCCTTTCCCTCTAGAACCCCCCCCCCCACGGTGTTTTGCCGATTCTTCAGAAACTCATCGTCGCTTACAAATTGTGGCATGGATATTGGTCTCATTTTGATAAATTAACACGCTATAGTTTGGGTTCAAGTATTGATGGCTTA
>Ga0209542_10000731_pt1 | contig 79066 bp, 99 predicted proteins | sample RifCSPhighO2_01_FD_184028 | JGI IMG/M metagenome (GOLD analysis project Ga0209542, IMG submission 184028) | Soil microbial communities from Rifle, Colorado - Rifle CSP2_plank highO2_0.1 (SPAdes) (version 2) | ecosystem: Environmental > Terrestrial > Deep subsurface > Rock core/Sediment ...
ACAAAGCTTTTTAATGCCTGGGTACGAAAAATATCTGTACCTGCATTTTGGAACAAACACAAGGTGATAAGTTGTTTGTCCATATCCATGTTGAAATGCTTGAAGTTCCATTTTGCCTCCTGCGCAAGGTGGAACAGAGTTCACACTATCACAATCGTCGTGTGAGTGCGTGAAATTCCTTGCGCACTCTTTATATTGAAAATGTCAAAGAAAAAACTAACGGAGGATGGCAATTCCTCCCAGCACTAAACTGCTGGGTATCCTTGCCATAAATATGTAATGAAAATTCTGCAAATAATAAAGAAAAACTATAAGCTGTTAATCAGAAGCAAATCCTCTGCTTTAATAGTTCTTCTAGGACCATTAGTCTTAATGTTATTGGTGAGCCTGGCATTCAATTCATCGTCTCTATTCAACATAAGGGTCGGAGCATACTCAGAAAAATATTCAGACCTCTCAGAATCATTAATTCAGGAATTGCAAAAAAACGAATTTAAAGTTATTAAAGCAGAATCATTGGAATCATGCACAAAAGGTGTAGAAACAGAACAATACCATGTGTGTGCTGTTTTCCCAAAAGATCTCTCAATAAAATCCACAGAAGCAATAACATTCTACGTAGACAAGTCTAAGGTAAACATTGTTTATATCATCATGAACAGCTTATCTTCAAAAATCTCTATAAAATCCTCAGAACTCTCAACAGCATTGACAACAACTTTAGTCAACACTTTAAACGATGCAAACACAAAAATCAATGAAAAACAGCCATTGCCTGGAAAAGTTTCATCAAAATTAGAAGAATCAAAATCAAAGATAAGCAAAATCAGCTCAGGTCTGGAATCCTTAGATTTATCATCATCAAATCCAGGAAACTTCACTTTAATAGCAGTTGAAATAGAAAAAATAAGGAATGAAACAGGCTCAGGCTCATCAACATTCTCAAAATTAAATTCCTTGATTAATACTGCCAAAGAAAGTCTGGAATCAACAAACTCAAAATTATCCTCAGTTTCATCCATTAGAGATTCATCAGCAAAAGAGTTAAAATCAATCAACGAAGCTATCTCATCAAACAAAGAAGATTTATCAAGTATTGAATCAGGCTTAAAAGACATCAATTCAAGAATCAATGCAATTGAAATAAAAGATGTTCAAAAAATAGTTAACCCATTGTCAACAGAGATAAAATCTGTTTCAAAAGAATCAACGCATTTAAGCTACACATTCCCAGCCTTAATCCTGATTGTTGTGATGTTCTCAGGAATATTCATTGCAGCAATCTCAATCATAGATGAAAAATCATCCAAAGCTTATTTCAGAAACTTCATAACCCCCACAAAAGATTATTTATTCCTTCTGGGGCATTACTTTTTCTCATTAATAGTTGTTTTACTTCAGATTGTTGTAATCTTCATCGTGATGCTCTTGATAACAAAAACTCCATTTTCAAGCATTCCATGGACAGCGTTCATCCTGTTGTTGATAATCTCAAGCATTTTCATTTTAATGGGAATCTTCATCGGTTATCTATTCAAATCAGGAGAAACAGCAAACATTGCAGCAATCTCAATCTCGACAATCATGTTGTTCTTCTCAAATACAATCTTACCTTTAGAAACCTTGCCAGAAACAATTCAGAAAATAGCCTCATTCAATCCGTTTGTTTTAGGAGAATCCACGTTAAGAAGAGTTTTAATCTTCAATGAACCATTAACAGATTTAACATTCCAATTATCAATCCTTCTCGTCTACATCGTAGTATTCGCAGCACTTGCATATGCCATGAGAGAAATCTCAAGCAGAAAATTATAATCCATTAATTTTATATACTAGCTTTTCTTTCAAAACAACATGCAGGTGATTTTAAGAAAAAAACCAAAGAACCCTATAATCGTAGAAGGTTTTCCAGGGCTAGGTTTCGTAGGAACAATCGCAGTTGAGTTTCTCATAGAACATTTAAATGCAGAATTAATAGGAAAGATATCCACTCAAAAACTTCTGCCAATGGCTGCAATCCATAAAGAACTAGTAGTCGAACCTCTAGGAATCTACTATTCAAAAAAATACAATCTTATCTTAATCCATGCTCTTGGAAATATTTCAGGATTGGAATGGGAAATTGCAGCTGCAGTCTCAGAATTGGCAAAGCAAGTTAAAGCAAAAGAAATAATCTCTTTAGAAGGAGTTTCATCTCAAAACCAGTCGGAAGACGCATTAAGATCATATTACTATAGCCCAAATAAAAACAAGAAAATTGAAAAGCTGGGGATGGAGCCATTAAAAGAAGGTATTGTTGTTGGAGTTTCAGGAGCATTGTTGTTAAAGGATAAGTTGCCATTGTCATGCTTGTTCTCAGAAACAAGAACAGGGTTGCCGGATTCAAGAGCAGCAGCAAACATTATCAAATCCTTGGACAAATACTTAAATCTTAAAATAGACTACCAGCCTTTATTAAAGAAAGCTGATGAATTCGAAGCAAAATTAAAAGGCATGATGGCTCAGGCAAAAGAAGTTGCTAAGTTAAAAGAGCAGAAAGGTCAGCCAACACCTTTGGATGATAAAGAACCTGATTACTTTGGATAATTTTAAACGGGCTTAAGTTTAGTATATTGGTGTAAAATTCTATTGTCATCAATATGCCTTATATCTCCTTCAGAAGTTAAGTGTAATCCAGATTCTTTTATAGATTCTCTTATTCTTTCAATATCTTCCAGCAACAAACCATCAAAAATAATCTTTCTAAAGAATTTTAATTTTCCATGCATACAACTCTCGGGTTCTATTATTCCAGATCCTTTCAATTCCCTTTCAAGAAACTCAATAAGAGTTCTAGCTTCTTTTTCATCTGAAACAAAATTCCTTGGGTCAAATATATATTGAATACTGGTATAAGTTGTTCTTTCATCAATAGCGTTTGCTAATTCTTGTTTGATTCTATCAATCGCCCTTTGTCTTCTACGATTTATATACTCATTTTCATTCAAATAAAGCATTCCCTCTACAAGTCCTCCACTATCACAACTTGCAAAATACAACTCTAGTTCAATATGCTTTCCAGTCATCTTTCTATATCCCACAAAAAACCTTTTAAACCCTCCTTTTCTTTATTTTTTATCATGCCAAAAACAGACCAAGATTCATATACTCTAACAGAAAGAGAAATCAAAATCAATAATCAGCTCTACAAGGATTTTCGGGATAGTTATGGAGAAACTCCTGAAGGTTTAGGCTGGAACGGAAGAAGAGAACAAGAATTAAGATTTGAAATCATGTTAAAAATTTTAGATATTCAAGACCCCTTGCAAGACCAAACAATTCTCGATGTAGGTTGTGGATTTGCAGATCTCTACAGCTACTTAAAAAAGAAGTATGGAAAAATAGATTATACAGGCATTGACATCAATCCGGATGCATTGAAAATAGCAAAATCACGCTACCCAGAAACAGAGTTCATAGAAGCAAACATCTTAGAAACTCCAATGAAAAAATACGATTATATTTTCTGCTCAGGAATATTTGCAACAATCTTAGACGATAATGAAGCATTCATAAGAGAAATGATTCGCAGGATGGTTTTCCTGGCAAACAAAGGAATAGCATTTAATTTCCTCCAAAAAAGCCAATTTACCTCAAACTTAGCAGAGTATGATAAATCCATAATTCTCAAATTCTGCAAAAAGAACTTCAAGAAAGCAAAAATGCTCGATAGTTATCTTGGAAATGATGATGTTACCATAGGAATTAAAAAATGATAACCTATATGAAAGAACCATACACAAATGAAGAAATCCATAAAATATTAAATCCAATAGTAAGCAATTGGTTTAAAAAAAAATTCAATCAGTTTTCCCTCCCTCAAAAATACGCAATCATCCCAATACATAATAAAAAAAATGTCCTAGTCTCAGCAGTAACAGGCTCAGGAAAAACATTAACAGCTTTTACATCAATTTTAAACGAGTTAATCACATTATCAGAAGCTGGAATGCTCGAAGACAAGATATATGCAGTTTATATTTCTCCCTTAAAAGCACTCTCAAATGATATTCAAATTAACCTGCAAGAACCCTTAAAAGAAATGGAGAAAGTATCAAAAAAAGATTTTAAAATCAGGATTGGAGTCAGAACAGGAGATACAACACAATCAGAAAAGTCTTCAATGTTAAAATCTCCCCCCCATATACTAATCACAACTCCAGAATCATTCTCCCTCGTCATAGCCTCATCAAAATTCAGAAACCATTTAATGAATCTTCAATGGATAATCATAGATGAAATCCATGCATTGGCAGACAGCAAGAGGGGAGTTCATTTATCTCTTGCATTAGAAGCATTGGAATATTTCAGCAAAAATCATTTCACAAGAATAGGATTATCAGCAACCACAGAGCCAATAGAAGAAATAGCTCAATTCCTAGTAGGAAATAAAAGAAGCTGTGAAATCGCAAAAATTAATCTGGATAAAAAAATGGATATGAAAGTTCTCTGTCCTGTTCCAGACTTAATCAACATTACACATGATGTCATCCATGCTGAAATGTATAAGCTGATAGACTCTTTAATTCAGGAGCATAAAACAACATTAATCTTCACAAACACCCGTTCAGCAACAGAAAGAGTTGTCCATCATCTAAAAGAAAAATTCCCAAGAAAGTACACAGAAAACATTGGGGCTCATCACGGAAGTTTAAGCAAAGAGCACAGACTAAAATTAGAAGAACGCATGCGCAATGGAGAACTAAAAGTAATTGTCTGCTCAACATCCCTAGAACTCGGTATAGACATAGGTTACATTGATTTGGTAATAATGCTGAGCAGTCCAAAATCAGTTGCTCGGGCAACCCAAAGAGCAGGAAGAGCAGGGCATAAACTCCACGATACCATCAAGGCAAGAATAATTGCATTAGACAGAGATGACTTAATAGAATGCGGAGTCTTATTAAAAAATGTAATTGAAAGAAAAATAGACAGAATTCACATTCCAAAAAATTGTCTGGATGTATTAGCCCAGCAAATCTTCGGCATAGCAATCACAGAAAGAATTAAAATCCAAGACCTCTACAAATTAGTCACAAAATCATATTGTTATCAAAATTTAGAGTTCAAAGAATTCCTGGATATTATTGATTATTTATCAGGAGATTACAATAAATTAGAAGATAGAAATGTCTATGCAAAAATCTGGTATGACAAAGAGACAGGGGAAATTGGAAGGCGCGGGAAACTTGCCCGCGTATTGTACATGACAAATCTTGGAACAATTCCAGATGAAACCTTTGTTCAGGTTAAAATCAAAGAGCAGGTAATAGGCCATATCGATGAAAGTTTCCTTGAAAGATTAAAGCGTGGAGATGTCTTTGTCCTCGGAGGAACAAGATACGAATTCTTATATGCAAAAGGAATGACAGCCCAGGTTAATGGCTCAGTAAACCGTCCACCAACAATCCCTTCATGGTTTTCAGAGATGCTCCCATTGAACTTTGATTTAGCAATGGATATTTCAAGATTCAGAAGATTGGTAAATGAAAAATTTGAAAAAAAAGCTGAAAAGAAAGAAATCATGGAGTTCATCAACCAATATATGTACCTGGACAAGTACGCTTCAGAAGCAGTCTATCATTACCTGCAGGAGCAATTTCTATTCTCTCAAATTCCAAACGATAAAAAGATAGTTATTGAAAATTACAACGAAGACCATAAAAGATTCTATATTTTCCATACATTATACGGAAGAAGAGTTAATGATGTTCTCAGCAGAGCAATTTCCTACGTGCTTGGAAAGCAAGTCCATACAGATATTGAATTAGGAATCAGCGACAATGGTTTTTATTTATCATCTGAAAAGCAGCTGCCCATAGAAACAGTTTTCAAGCAATTAAAATCAAATGAATTAAAAGAGGTTATGAAGCTTGCAATAGATCAGACAGAAGTTTTAAAGCGCAGATTCAGGCATTGTGCAATGCGTGCTCTAATGATTTTAAGAAATTACAAAGGAAAGACTAAACGAGTAGGTAGACAGCAGGTAAGTTCAATGCTTTTACTCAACGCAGTAAGAAGAATCTCAAATGACTTCTCAATCCTAAAAGAAGCCCGAAGAGAAGTATTGGAAGATCTCATGGATATAGATAACACAAAATTAATCTTAGAGCAAGTAGAAAAAGGATATATTAAAATTGTCCATACATCAGGAAGATTGCCAAGTCCATTCGCATTCAATCTTGTATTGCAAGGCCATTTGGATTTTATGAAAGTAGAGGACAAAGTAGAGTTTTTAAGGAGAATGCATAATATGATTCTGATTAAAATAGGTAAAAAGCCAGAGTAATAAAATGAGATATCCTTTTCCCTTAAAAACAGAAAAAGTAAACAATAATAATTTTGAATTAATCGGGGTTGAGCATACTCCAGAATTTTATAGAAGGCACGATTCATTTTTTGAAGAGAAGATACAAAATTCCGAACTGGTTATCCTGGAAGCAAATCTATTTCTGGAATCAAAAGAAGAAAATTCTTTTTATAGTTTCATTGCTAATCAGGCTGAAAAAAATAACCTGCCAATTTACACTCTCGACTCAACAGAAAATGTTGCTGCTCTAGAAAGTAGTCAGATGTATTTAGGATTCGCATTGGCTCTCCTAGCAAACACCGGTTTAAAGTTTTCAAGAAGAAAAGTATTAAGCGCGTTGCTAGGAATGGTTAGTTTAGATTTAATGATAAGCGTCGCCCCCATAGGGGCAATAAGGGAATTAGGTCAAAAAGAAAACATTGAGATGGATAATATTATTTCCTACAGCACGATGCTTGACTACCGGGATATTCTTTGTGCAAGCAACCTGGAAAAACTTGAAAGAAGAGTGAAGTCTCAAAAACCTATTCCTTATTTTATAGGTGCAGGGCATATCAATGGAATTCAAATGTACCTGAGAAGCAATACCTTAAGGAAAAAAAGAATACTCTACGCTCTTCAAGACGAGATTATAGATACAACCATTAAAAAATATGTAAAAAAAGATGAAAAATGGAGAGTTGTTGAAACATTCTAAATAATGCAGGGATTAAGTTTATATATCTCAAAAGAATTCAATCATGTGGTTAAAAAACAATATTTCACAATAGACCAGGCAAAAAAAGTTCTTCCAGAAATAAAACCATTGTTAAAAGAATTAATGCAGCTCTATCAAGAACTAGGCATCAATGAAAATATTTCAGTAATCTACGAGGAGCCATTCCAAGAAACCTACGCTCATGTAAAAAATGAACTTTTCTTTCATAAAAAAAGCTACCGATGTCTTAAACTCATCAAACAATTAATGCAATTTGGAGTCTTTGTCAAAGACCCAAGAATAGGATTAATAGATTTTTATTCAACTCATCAAAACAAAGAAATCTTCCTCTGTTACAGATACCCTGAAAAAACAATAGAATTCTGGCATTCAGAAGAATCTGGGTACGAAGGCAGGAAACACATTTCTTTATTAAACGAAACAAAAGAGATTTAAAAAAAATGGTAAAACCTGAAATAAGTAAAAAGAAGATAAAAATGATTCTTTGGATTTCCTCGATTTTAATTGGAATAACCATATTGATAATATTAGACTCATTTATCAACTTATTTAAAATCACCAATTATCTTGGAAAGTATTCATATCTTGCACCCTATGATACTCTCGCCGTATTGTTATTAGTAAATATCACTCTAACAATTATCGCTAAAATCAAATCAAAACGCTATACAAACCCAATAAGAAGATGGGCGTCTATAAATCTTATTATAACCCTCCTCTTTTTTGTTTTAATTTTTGGAGGATTAATATTTTTAATCGGGGTATTAAAGGCATCCCCCCTATAATAACATCCAAATAGAAACCTCTTTAAAACCAATTTCTGTTAAATTATAATGTTAATCCACAAAGATATAGAAATCCATGAACTCTGCTTATACATCAAAAAGCATAAAACCTTAGTAATAGGAGATTTACACATTGGTTTTGAAGAATCTTTAAATCGGCAAGGAATCATGATTCCGAGAACCCAATTCAAGGAAATACTAGAAAAAATCTCAGTTACAATAAAAAAGTTCAACCCGAAAAAAGTTATTTTAATTGGGGATGTCAAGCATGAATTTGGAATCATAACAAACCAGGAATGGAATCAATTATCAAAAATATTCAAACTCATCCAGGAACATGCAGAATTAATCGTTCTCAAAGGCAATCATGATAAAATCTTAGAACCAATAGCATCAAAATCAAACGTTAAAGTCGTCAATGAGTATATTATTGACAACATTCAGTTCCTCCACGGAGATGTTATCCCTAAAACCCTCAAACCAGTAATCATCATCGGCCACGAGCATCCAGCAATTTCATTTCAAGAAAGGCCAACAGAGCGATTTAAATGCTTTCTCAAAGGCCATTATAATCATTCAACTTTAATTGTAATGCCATCCTTCAACTTCATCTCAGAAGGTTCAGATATAACCAAGAATCATTCGTTAAGCCCTTTCTTAAAAAAAATGAATCTAAAAAACCTGGAAGTTTGGATTATCCAGGATAAAGTTTATTATTTTGGGGAATTAAAAAATTTAATGTAATCTATTCACAGAGAATCTTTCAAGATTCAGTTATTCGTGCAGTTGCCATATCACATTGTAATTTAAACGCTTTATCTCTTTTATCCCCAATTCTCAGTTTGCAGGGAATAACCTCAAGCCAGCCTCTGAAGTCATCATTATCAGGCCAGTATTCGCCAGGACGATAAAGGAAAAATGCTGTATCAGCAACCTTGGCAAGATCTTTACAATCTGCAAAATCACCAATGCTATAAGGTCTTTTATTATTTCTTCTATAAACAACACCCGTAGCAATTTGTGAAGTTAAAAGCGTAGAAACCCGAGATTCATGGCTTTCATCTTTTAATCTTTTAATAACCTCAGCATAAATAGCTGTTTTAGGTCCTTCAAAGGGTTTATACCCTTTAAAAGATTGCAAACCATCAACAACAACCAAGGCTAAATCAGGATGCTGTGTTTTCATATGCCTTATTCTTTGAGCAATATAATCAATATCGGGAACTCCCCCACTCTCAATAACTATTGGATAATTTTTAACTCTTTCAGCAGCCTTCATTATCGCTTCTTTATCCCCCTCACTCAAAGTATCAAAAATCTCAAAGGTTTCAATATCAACGCCAGCATGTTGAGCAATTAATTTTTCCAAAACCTCTTTTCTTGAAGATTCAAAAGTAAACATCAAAGTTCTATAACCTTGCTCAGCAACATTTCTCATAAGGTTTGTCATGAAGGTTGTTTTTCCCATCCCTGTATCAGCCCCGCAGACATGCAACTTTCCAGGCATAACCCTGACAATCCTATCCAGGCTAGTATAACCTGTTGAAATCTCTGGTCTCCCTCCTCTAGCAATAAGTGCATCAAAAGATTGCATAACCTCATCAACATCCCCAGCAACATCTTGTCTTAATCTATATCTAAAAGGCAACACATCAAACAGACTAACCAATTCTGCTCTGACAAATTCAGTCATTGAACTATGAGCTCCCTTCTCGCGAGCATAGAGCTTTTTAATAACTTCAGTAGCTTTGAGGATAAGCTCTCTTGCAATAAAATCTTCTTCAATAAGCCCAATATACTCTGGCAGGACATTTGGATTAAGCTCTCTCCCCTCTTCAGCAAGTTGATGAATAGCATAAGCCCCACCAACCTCATCTAATAATCCCAAGTTACCAAGTCTTCTATCCAAGGTAATAACATCAAGCCTTATGCCTAGGTCAATCATCGCTCCATGAACTTTTCTATGTGCAGTCATATAAAACATTAAATTAAGATATTTTTGATTAAAACCCTCCATTAAATTAGGGTTGCGTATTAAAAGTCCTAAAATAGCTCTTTCAACCTCAACATCTTGAGGTGGTATTCTCTCCCCAAGCAGGGTGTAGCTTGATCCACCCACTGCATCTTGTAATCTTTTAACCTCCATTTGAGAAAAACTAAGTTTTCTTTCTAACTCCCTTTGTTCTCGCCCAAGCTGTAGCCTTTCTTCGCGTTCTCTTTGATGTTTTCCAAGCGCAACAAACACCTCTTTTACAAGCTCCCCGTACAAGGGTAGCGGAACGCCTTCGTGTATTCCTAACTCTCTACGGAATTGTTCATCCTCTCCTCGCACCAATGAATCTTGAAAATCGCGGCTGTTTAAGAAATCCAAATCATCTTCTTCTGGAGAAAATCCTTTTTCTTCTTCTGCAGCCTCTTCAAGCAAAGCGTTTATTCCAGTTATACTCAATACATTAGTTCTTTTTTTCATATAATTAACTCAGAATAACTCTGAGGTATCACCACCTCTAAAATCAGTTTTTTCAACAAGGTTAAAAACCTTTTGGAAAGTTAAAAATATTAGTTAAAAAGATAGGCTTATAAAATTTATTAAACTAAATGGGGAGGATGATTAAAGCTGTAATTTTTGATGTTGACGGAGTTCTTCTTGACTCTTTCGAAGCGAACTTGAAATTTTTTCAGGATTTAATGACGAAAGCAGGTTATAATCCTCCAACTCAAAAAGAATATCGAGCAATTTTTCATCTAAGTATGATAGATGCTATAAATGTGCTCACAAAATCGTCTTCTGAAGAAGAAATCAAAAGAATATGGGAGATGGGGCGTAGTCGTAAGGTAAAATATCCTACTGAATTACTGACTGTTCCAGAAGGCGTAAACCATGTAATAGAAATGTTAGATAAAAACTATATGTTAGGAATCGTTACGAGCCGTGTTAAAGAAAGTGTTTACGAATCTCCAAAGCTTGCAAAACTAGAAAAATATTTCAAAGTTACGGTGACGTACCAAGACACAACCAATCATAAACCTCATCCAGAACCTTTGCTATTTGCTGCTGAAAAACTGAGGGTGCAAACAAAGGAATGTGTATATCTTGGGGATTTAGAAAGCGACATCAAAGCAGCACGAGCAGCAGGAATGAAAATAACTGTTTATTCCAAAAACAGAATCAGTCAGACCGACATCTGTACATCTTCTTTTACAGATTTACCCAAAGAAATCTCTCGCCTATAGTATAAAAAGTTTATTAAATTTTCAATCCAGTTAAAGCATATATATCGCATGCGGGTTCTTCTTTCCAAAAAAGTTCCATTCGTCTTTCAAAATGATAGCCAATCCTAGGGTCTTCAAAAGGTATTAACTAGAAACCCCTGGCAACAGCAAGCTTATTGTGCATTTCGATAATTTCCTCAAGCACTTTTTGCTCCTCTTTGTCAAGTTGAACTATTCCAAGCGGGGGGTTTGCTGATATAGGTAAGTTAAAATCAGGTTTAACTTCAGTAAAATAAAAGGCATCCCCTTTATTCTCAATCCTCTCTTTCAAAAAGTCTATTAAGAATTGAGCAAATCCTTCCCTTAAAAGTGGTCTAGCCCCCCCTTCAGGGTCAAGAGTATAGCGTCCTTTATAAGAAGTGGCGATATAAAAATCAATATTTGTATCACGAACATTCCTACCAATCTTATGAAGATACAATCTTTCCATGAATGAAATAAAGAGGCAAAAGTTAATAAACGTATCGAAAGGTTAATTTTAAAACCCCTTTTCTTATCATATTACTATGATAGCCTTAGCAATAGAATCAACAGCCCACACATTTTCAGTAGCAGTTGTAAATGATAAGGGTAAAATCTTATCAAACATCAAAGACATGTATCAAACAGAATCAGGAGGAATCATCCCCATTCAAGCAGCGAAACATCACCTAGAATTAGGAAACGAAATCATCCAAAAAGCAATCCAGCAAGCAAACATCAAAGAATCTCAAATAGATATTGTAGCATTCTCACAAGGTCCAGGATTACCTCCTTGTTTGGTTGCAGGAAAAAAGTTTGCTCATGAATTATCTTTAAAATTAAAAAAACCTTTAATTCCAGTCAACCATTTAATCTCGCATTTAGAGATTGGATTGTTAACTTCAAAAATGAAAGACCCTGTTTTCATCTTGGCAACAGGAGCAAACACGCAAATCATAGCTTACGAAGGAAAAAAATACAGAATCTTCGGAGAATGTCTTTCAATAGGAATAGGAAACGCATTAGACAAATTTGGCAGAGCAATCAACCTAGGATTCCCAGCAGGACCAAAAATAGAACAATTAGCCCTTTCAGGAAAATACATCGAATTGCCTTATTCAGTCAAAGGCATGGATGTAGAATTCTCAGGAATAATCACTCAAGCAATTAATCTATATAAAAAAGGAGCAAAGAAAGAAGATTTATGTTTCTCATTACAAGAAACTTGTTTCTCGATGTTAACAGAAGTAGCTGAACGTGCATTAGCGCACACAGACAAAAAAGAACTCTTACTCATAGGAGGAGTTGCAGCAAATAAAAGATTATCCCAAATGCTAGAAATTATGTGCAAAGAACGCAAATGCAAGTTCTCAGTTGTCCCTTTAGAATTTTGTGGGGATAATGGGGCAATGATTGCCTGGAATGGAATCCAGCAATATCAAGTTAAAAAAATAAAATTCTCAGAATCAGCAACAAAAGCTTTAGACATCAATCCGAACTACAGAATTGATGACATTGAAGTTTTCTGGAAAGATTAAATCAAACTTCATTATCTTCAGTAAATAGCTGAATTGCTTTTTCCTGGTATTTTTGTATTTCCTCTTCATTAAGTTTGGCAATAAAATCATGCATCTCAGCAATAAATTCTTCTGCAGTCTTTATTGATGCTTTTGCTTCTGCATCATTAACTGAAAAATCAACATAATATTGCTTGTCTACTCTTTCGGATTTTGCCTTTGATATTTTTGAATTATCAATCCCAAACACCTCTTTCAGCAAGATAATAGATGCTGCATGGTTTTCAGATTTTACCCCAATTCTGAATAGTAGTGCAAGAAGCTCATGATACATAGAGTAATAAGCAAGTGCAACAGAATCTTTCAAGTTGCCTATTTTAAGCAGAGCTTTTGCTGAAGATAAAGATTCATTTGACCTTTGCAGATAAGCCTCTTTAATCTCATTGCTAGACTCAACAACCAGCAATTTATTTTCTTTATGAAGCTTAATCAAAAAATTTATTTTTTTCATAATAAGATTCAACACCTTTTATAATCACGTGATTCTTATCTATCTCCTTAATAAGTAAACTATCATTGTTATATATCCCAATTTTTACATTTATCTTTGAATCTATAATTTCAACCTCTCTTTTTACCTTAGTATCTTTGGTGTTAATATAAATATCAATATCGCTTTCTTTACTGGCTGTATTTTTGGCATAAGAACCAAATAAGATTGCTATGCTTATTTTTTCATTTTTTTTAATCGCTTCAATAATCTTTCTTAAAGAAGGGTATTTCTTTATGGCATCAATAAGCTTCTGCATTTCAGCAGAATAAGTATATTGTTTTGCTTCCAATGTTTTTTTCAGAAAAAATACTTTGTTCCTGCCTTCCTGCTTAAAATCAACAATATTCTCCTTGGAAAGCTCTTGCACTTTCCTCGCTATATTTGTTTGATTGGTTCCTAGAATCCTGGCAAGCCCCCTAACATGGTTCTCTGACTTAAGCAAAGCCAGAACAATCTTTATATTGTAACTATTTTGTGACATATGTAACAATAATATTACATTAGTATTTAAGCTTTTTGGTTTAATTATTGACATCAATCCCAATCACAGAATTGATGACATTGAAGTCTTTTGGAAATAATTATCTCTTTAAATGTTGTGCAATAAGCTCTAGAAGTTTGCTAGTCTTATCTCTTCCTTCTCCTTTGTTGTAATGAGCGTGAACGCCTTTACGTTTGTATTCACCAGTTGTATCTGGCCAGCCAGAAAAGGTTATAATATGAACAGATGGATTCCTGTTTTTTGATTCTCTAATAACATCATCAACATCTTCGTTAGGCATATTTCTGTCCGGCATTGTTAAATCAAGAAGAGCGAGATCATATCTCAAGCCTTCTCTGATACTTTCAAGAGATTCCCAAGCGGTTGAAAAAGGGTAAACAGTATAACCTTCTCTCTCTAGAATCCATGTTAAAGGTCGCCTAGTATCTTCGTCATCCTCTAAATATAAAATAGATTTCGGGGTATCATTCATAAAATCGTGTCTAAAAATCTTGTTTATAAAGCTATCTAAACCCTCTTCGGAGCCCCAGCAATAAATTTAACAGGGCTGGGAGGAGTAAGAATCCCAGGAGTCTCAACAACAATCTTCTCAACCTTCATGTTCAACTGCTCAGGAGGGGTAGGAAGTTTTCCCTTAAGAACTTGTTCCTTAAGAAATTGTTGTTTCTGTTGTAATTTATCAACAGCACTCTCCTCTTTCAATTGTTTCATCATCTCTTGATGATGTTTCAACATTGCTGGTTTAGGATACTGCCCCATACAAGAAAGAGTAAACTTCCTTAAAAATCGGGCCTTCTTGTCCACCTTAAAATGCTTTCTTTTAATAACCTCAAGAATCTGTTTTAATTTTTCCTGCTGTTCCTGATGATGCTCATCAATAATAAATTGAATACTCATATTTCCCCTTTTTTTAATAACACATTCTGTTCTTTTTGTGAATACAACATTCTTAGTTTCTTTTTTGGATATGTTAAAGGTCAAAATGACTTTAACATTTGTTCATCATAGATGAACACTACAATGTTTTTTCTTTACAAAGAAAAAAAATTGTGTTCATCTCTCGAATTGAGTTTTTGTTCTCACATAACTCTCAAGCATCAACAACCCTTTAGTCAGGTTTCTGTTCTGTTCAAGTAACTCTTCCAGTTTATCAGCAAGTTCAATAACTCTTCTATCCTCACCAGCATCCATAACGTGTTTGCTGGCCTCTTCAAATATCCCAACCAACTTATCAATCTTCCCTGTAAGAGTTTCCATTTTCCCTGTTAAAGTATCCAGTTTTTTAACAAGCAAAGCATTCCCCTGGATTAATGCAGTTCCATTTTCAATTAATTGCACACTCTTTTTCTGCAGTGCGACATGATTATCAATAAGAATTTTAGAAAGATTTGAACCTTTTTTATCATCCTCTTTTTCAGCCATAAAAACACCTCTGCATAAAAGCAAGAGTCTGGAATATTTAAAGGTTACTAGCTAAAAAAGCAACCTTTAAAAACCCAAAAATCACTATTTTCAGAGTAGGTAGGCAAGCTAACTAACGCTGTTGTTTGCAAGAACAAAAGTGAGGAAAGTCCGTCCACCATAAATCAGTTGCTCAAATTGTTTGATTTATCAGACATAAACTTGAGTCTTGGAAACAAGAGGCAACTGCTCAGAAACGGCATGTCCTTCCATTGTGTCAAGGATTTCTATCCTTGATAAGCCAAATTCCGTTATAGGAATTTAGCTGACAATGTGGCTCGCGAAGATTCCTGCAAAGGAATTCAGATAACCAGCTGAAGAGATGGAAGGGAACATTGAAACGTCAGCCCCAACAGGTGCAAGGCCTTAGAGCTGCTTAGTAGAATGTTAGCATCATCTTTCCCAAAAGGAGATGAACAAAAGACGGCTTATTGCTTACCTACTCTTACAATCATTTTATAAACCCCTAAACCCAAACAAATCTATGGCAGACAACAAAGTTCAAATGCCCTCAGGAATGGGTGGATTAGTAAGATATTCTGATGAAGCTTCAAGCAAATTAAGATTAAAGCCAGAGATTGTCATTGCTTTGATTGCTTTAGTCATTGTTCTTGAAATTGTAATAAGGTACTTGTAATCAGGTTTTAAGCAGAGATTATCTTCATCCCATTTTTTTCTGGGATAATAATAACCTCTTTGTTTTCTTTTAAATTATAATTCTCTGCAAGTTCTTTTGGTATTCTAACTCCTAAACTTAAACCCCACTTTGAGAGTTTAACATGATAACTTTTTAATAATCTATATTTTTGAGCTACATGATGAAGCTGTTCCATATTCAAAATTTCTTCCCCGCATTGAGCACATTTATAATAAGTATATCCAACTCCCTCAGGCGTTTCTGCTGTTAATTCTTTCATTACTCCATTGCAATCTGAACATTTTTTCATGTTTCCTCCTCAACTGTAAATATTTTTATTCTATTCCCAATCATCTGCCCAACACAAATAATCGTTCTTTTTCCTTTTTTGACAAATTTAATTCCGTGTTTTCCATAATGAACCAATTTACCATTGATGATGGTATCTTCAATAAGGTCTGGTGAAATTCCTCGCTTCATTGCTTGAATAAAAGCGTGATGTTTAATTTCCAGTTCATACCTAGACATGTCCATAGTATCACTTAATATCAAAAGATATCATTAGTATATAAATATTGTGGTTATCACAATCAGGTTTTTGATTGTTTCCAGATATATTCAAAATATTTCTTATACGATTCAGCAGATTCTTTATTCTTAATCAAGAAGCAAACAAGCAACAACGTTTATAAACTTCCCATCTCCCATAAAAACAATGATGCCCGGAATTAATCCTGCACAAATGAAGCAGATGATGAAGAAGATGGGGATTAAACAAGAAGAAATTCCATCAACAGCAGTTATAATCAAAGGCCCAAAATCATACATCATCAAAAACCCAGAAGTTCTTAAAGTAAACATGATGGGCCAGGAATCCTTGCAAATCACAGGAGAATTAGAAGAGTTAGAAGAAAAGTTAGAAATCTCAGAAGAAGATATTCAAACCGTCATGGACCAAGCAAATGTTTCTCACTCAGCAGCTAAAGCAGCTTTAGAGAGCAATAAAGGAGATATTGCCGCAGCAATCTTAGAGTTGAAAGAGTAGTGGTTGCACAGGTTTAATTTTTGGTGAAACTTTTTGCTAAAAAGGTTCGTTGATAAGGGGACTCTGGTGACCATTATGGAGATATTGCAGAAGCAATAATAAACCTAAAAGATTTTAGCGCTTCAAAGAAGTATTAAAAGGGTCAATAACTATCTCATTGTTGCTCTTCAAACTAAAACCAACTTCCTGACTTTTCTTGAGATTTAAAGCATCACTGATTTCTTTAGGTATTCTCAATACCAAATTACTTTTAACCTGGCTTAATTTCAAATGATAAACATGTCTCCTAAGCTTATTTAATAATAAAATCTTTTCAGCTTTTTCAGGATTATAATAAGCTTCACCACAGCTTTTACATTCCCAGCCATCAATATCAAATCCATTAAATTTCATATATTCATTGTACTCTGCAATCTTCCCGCAAACACATTTCATTCCTTTCATTTTTTCTCCCCTAGACTTTTCTTTGATTTCTTTGTAAACGCACCAATATGAATGATAAGGTAAACCTCCTCATTATAAAGATAATTGAAAGATTTGACAACAACCACGTTATAGGTTTTATCGCCAAAATCTTTCCACATCTCTAGAGTGCCTTTTTTCCTTATTCTTTGCAAGTATCCTTTTTCAAGGATTTCTTTGCAATCCTCAATCATAAGCCTGTATTCTGCAAGTTCATTCGCAGCACTTTTCGATGGAATTAATCTCAGACCGTTGTAACGCACATCAAACATACTCCATCAACTTATGTTAAGATAGTATGCTCTTGTATATAAATATTTTGCTTTTTTATAAAAGCCGCAAATTTTAGGACGCATTTACTGTCTTTTACTAACGAGAAAGCAACAACTTTTGACTATGAACGTTTAGTAATAAGGGGGGATGCCAGTGACCCTTATCTATACAATGGAACAAGAGATTGAAGTTTTGCTAAAAACCCATTATCTCCATCCTGTGAAACATCTTTTCGAAAATAAATCACCTCTCCTTCGTAAGAAGATGCTTTTACCTTCTTGCCAATCTCACTCAAGTTCATGGAAGATAAAACAATAATTGGAATTTTAATCTCTCTTCTTGCTAGATTTTTTATTAACTCACAACCATCCATTTCAGGCATACAGATGTCAGTAATCAATCCCTGAACAGAAGTTTGCAAGATATAATCCAAAGCTACTTGTCCATTTTCAGCTCCAAATGCCCAGTATCTCTTATCAGAAACGATGCGTACTAACCACTCTCTTTCTACTCTTTGGTCTTCAGCAATAACAATTGTTTTTCTCATAAAATCAAAGAAGAAGAAAACAATATAAACCTGCCCATCCAAACATTTATATATAATCTATACACACTAATGTGTATGATAAACAAGAAAGACATCATAGAAATGAACAAACAATTTGACAAAGGCAGATTCATCAATGAAGCAAGTTTAGATTTCGCATTTTCAAATCTAGAGCAAACAAAAGACTGGCTAAAAGAATCAGCATACCTGACAAGAGCCATCTTAATCGACCATGTGTTTGAAGAAGGCAACAAAAGAACAACAGCATTGTTAATAAGAAGCATTTTAGAAACCAAAAAACTCGCTTACGACCCTCAAAAAATAAATGCCTTAGTCATAATCATACTCAAAAAGAATATAAATAAAGTAAATGAAATCAAGAGGTTAATCAAAGATGCCATACGATAGCCCAATATTGCAAATAGCAAGAAAAATAGTAAAAGAAAACCCAGAGCATTTCGAAGCCTTAGTAGAGTTTGAAAGAACAAAAAAGCTTCCAAAACTCAATTATAAGCAAAGGGCAAACTTCACCATAGACTCAGAACTTTTAAGAAGATTCAGAATTTACTGTCAAAAGCATGGCTATAAGATGTCAACAAAGCTGGAAGAATCAATAATGAAAGAACTATCAGAATAGCATAACCTATTTAAAAAAGCCCATCTTCTCAATTCAATGCTTCAAGAACACTCTCAAATAGCAGATTTACTAAAAAAAGCTCAACAGCACTTCAACACAGCCGACCATATCGCTTATGTAACCTTTCCTTTAGTAAAAGACCAAAAGCTGATTATCTCAGTTCTAGACAACCTCAACCAGGCATTAATCTGCTCAGTAGATTCCTTAATGAACTACGAAAGACTCTACAAACGCATTGGCCTATTCTCAGATAATTTTGATGTGAAAATGCAGATTTTCAAAACCAAAATAGCCCCTCAATATAACCTCGATAGGCACCATATTGTAGCCATAGAAGAAATCAACCAGTTAGCTAAAGAAAGAAAATCCTCAACAATGGAGTTCGCTAAGAGAGATAAATACGTCTTTTGCAACCAGGATTATTCAAAAATCAAGGCAATTGACATGGATAAATTAAAAAGCTATATAAACCAGCTCAAACCTTTTATGAGGAAACTCGAAATTATCTTACAAAATGTACGAAGGAAATAATGAGGCCAGAGAAGAGCTCAAACGAGCTGACCACTTAATCTTTGTAACTCTAAAATACACAAAAACAGTGGATGTTATTAAAAATACAATCCATAGGTTAATCAATGCCTATGACTATGGGATTATCTGTGCCTTAGAAGCCTTAAAAAAACAAAAAAAACTCAAGCAAATCCCCCTAACCCCTCTTTCCAGGGCCCAAGAGCTAAAAAAGCTGACAATGCGCAGACAAGAAATGAAAGAGTTTCTAAAGTTCTATTTCTTATTAAAAAGAATCGATAAAGCAGAATACTCAAAAAAAGAGGAATACAGGAAAAATGTAGCTTTAACAATCCTTGAAAACGATGAAGTCTTCACCATTGACATTGAAAAGCTCTTTGAATTCTACAAAAGAACCCGGGATTTTATTGATTTCGTAGAAGAAAAATACAAATAATTAATTAAACTAATATCTCTCTTCCTATTTCATGGTATTTCTCAGGTAAAAACCGTTCAGAATTCCTTATTCTAGCAGGACTCTGTAAACTCACCGAAGAAATGTCCTGCCCAATTTCATGAGCAAACTTCGTTAAAAAATCAATATATTCACGAGATACATTATAATCTGTCATCACAGGGTAACATTTTGCATATCTATGCCCAGGAATTCTAGCTAATTTCAAAGGACATAAGAGAGGTTTATCCATCACCAGGTTAGTCATAACCTCTACAGGAAATAAAGTTCCTCTCTCTACTAATGCGCTATAATTTTTATCCATAGGCTTACCTACCCTAACATGCCTCATATCTTGAATACCAACACTATGGTAAGATATTTCCTCTAAAATATCCTCAAATAAAACATTTTTTTCATTTGCATAATCTCCAATCGCTCTTCTAAGCTGTCTTGCAACTCTAAAAACAGACTGCCCGCTAACCACCTCATCAATACCTAAAAAAGACTGTTTTTCTCCAAGAACATGTTGTTCCCTAAGATAGTTCAAAAACCAGTCATGAAGAATCCCGTCTACATTCTCAATAGTGCTTGAAGCAGGTACATATTCGTGATTCATTCCTGAAATGCTCGGATCAACAATCCTCAATAAATCAACAATAGGTATAGCTCCTCTAATAGGGTAAAGTAACACATCAGGATTGAGTTCATGAATTTTACTATTTACATCAATGATTCCCTGAGCAAAATTCTCCATAGTTTTATGACTATTAGGATCTACCATCCATAAACAAGCTAAAAAGGAGTATATAAACCTTTCTGTTAGTAACCACTTATAAGTAGTATTTATTAGAAACATTTATATATGACAGATGTATCAAATTTATATGAGAAAATACACTCCCTCAGGATTGCCTATAGTCACACCAGCAGTTCTAGAATTAAAAATTGCTGAGCTAACACAAGAAATACAAAAGAATAGAAAAAATCATTTTGGTGAAGAACTTCAAAGAATACAAAATGAAAACCCCTTAATTGCTACCCTAATAAAATCATATATTGAGGATTCTTTAGATCCTGATAAAGTTTTAATGGCAACAATAAGTGTATATCAGGTACTAGAAGGTCAATTACAAGCATATAAATTCATAGATTCTAATTCTCAAAGTTGAGTATCTAAAACTTTAAATATCCCTCTTCTATTCCAAGGTTATGACTCGTTTCATAACAGTTATCTCAGGAAAAGGAGGAGTGGGTAAATCTACAACGTCTATCAACTTGGCATCAGCCTTAAACATGTTCGGCAAAGCAACAACAGTTGTAGATGCTAACCTAACAACCCCGAACATAGGAATTTACTTAGGAGTTCCAGTCATGCCAAAAACAATCCATGATGTATTAGCAGGAAAAATAGAAATAGATAATGCAACTTACATTCATAGGTCAGGAACAAAAATCATCCCTGGGTCATTATCCTTAGAATCCTTAGGCAATATAAAACCAGGAATGCTGAAAAAGAAACTCTCAAAACTAAGCGAGAGCAACGATTTTGTTATAATAGACGCAGCAGCAGGCTTAGGCAGGGAAGCTGTTGCAGGTATCGAAGCAGCAGACGAAATTTTAATCTTAACAAATGATGAACTTCCAGCAGTAGCAGACGCATTAAAAACAGTGAAAGTCTGCGAGGAACTTGGAAAACAAATCACAGGAGTCATTGTTAACAGAAGGAAAGACAATGGAATCTCAATAAAAGACATTGAAAGCATGTTAGAACTTCCGGTAATCAGCATTATTCCAGAAGATGAAAACATGCGGGAAGCTTTAACAAAGAGAGATGCAATCATCCATACCCATCCCAATTCCCAGGCTTCATATGGGTATAGAAAATTGGCCAATTATCTTCTCGGCAATCCGCATTACGAAGAAGCAATTTCAACAGTAGACAATAGAACATTTATGCAGAAAATAACCGATGCTCTCGGAATTACTTAACCACTAAAGACGAATCGCAATATCTTCAGGCAATCTCTTCTCATAATGCTGATCAAACTGAAATTTTAAAGCAGAGTAAACAAAAGGTATTCTTCTTGCAGTTTTATGCAAACCATGACTAAAGAGTCTTTCAAAAAACAAGGTATGAAAAGTAGATTGAATTTTTTTAAAGAAATCATAATCCTCAATCAGTGAAGTTCCAACATTTGCTCCGGAATAAACCATCCACAATCGGTCATGAGTTTGTCCTGTAAGATACATCTCAACCGATTTTGCCCACATCTCATTAAAATAAAATTGGAATTGTCCTAATAATAATTCATCAGGGGTTCTAGGAGTGGTAAAGCAATCTACAAGAGAAGTCTCAATTCTTTCAAGGAGCTCTTCTGGAGAACGTGGTCCATTTCCAGATTTCTCCCCCTCATGAGCGCTTTGATCTAACTGCAAAGAATTTGATTGTTGTCGAATCTCTCTTATTCTCCCCAAATGTTGATCAAAAACAGCAAAGTACACACGCATAAGCCTATGCGCATATTCATGCACAAGAGTTGCATCAAGCTGAGAATCAGAAATCCGTTCACAATGAAGCTGATTATAAAGAATAACATCATACGTCTCAGAATAAGCTCCCTCGCAAGGAAAAACATGGTCCAAGTCCACCTCCCTGTGGAGAAGATAATCTTGAGAAGCACTGAGTTTAGTAGCAAAAAGAGGGCTAATCCCGAGAAGAGGAACAGGTCCTACAGCAATATCAAATTCTTGATACAGATCTAAAACACGTATCTGAGAATCATACATTTTCTGCTTCAATTTTTCTACTCTTCCTGTTAATTTTTCTTCTCTTGATTTAAAGAATCTCATATTTTTCAGAGAAAACAGGACCTTATAAAATTTACTATTTAATGATAGTGATGATATAAAAGTTTAGAATCTCTCAATGTCGACCATCAGAATGGCACAATGTAAAAGAATTACAAAAATTCCAGTAACGGGAGCAAGACCTATTTCACGAGAAGCTCTTGCAAGATGCATACTTGCTACAATGGGGGTTGGAATCTGAGAGAAACAGAGTTAGTAGAGAAGATTAGAAACGATACATCATTTGACCTAGCTATTATCTCAACTGCAGCAGTAGAAAAAATGACGGCTGAGCTATTTCTCTTTGATGGGGAAGTTCCAGTTTTTAGTTCCTACTATGGACATGCAATTAAAAAAGTATTGGAGAGATTGCCCTATAATCCTGGGAGGGAATACCCCTCATCTATAAGAATTACCTGGTAACCTGATAACTAAGCACTTTCTTCTGCAGCTCAGCAGCTTTCTTAGTCTTCTTAAAATGATTTCTAACAGGCTCTAAGCTCTTATCAATATACCGAGCAGCAGCTTCCTTCAAATCCACAGGATGAATTTCCTTTCTGGAAAAAGATTTTTCCAATTCAGAATAATTTTCAAAAACAACATCCCCTCCAAAATTATTAGCTCTTTCAATCTTAACTTCTTTATTCAACTCAAAAATAATATATTTGCAATACTCCAGCATTGGATTGTTCTCTATTTGTCCTTCAGGACAATATGCTTTCTTTATCTTTCTGTGCACTTCTTCCTTATTATCAGTCATAAAAACAGCAGAATCAGGATGTGACTTTGACATTTTCATTTCAATTGCTCTCTCAATAGCATCTCCCTCGACATTCAAACTTGGCTGCAATCCCATCAGCATATGATGATGCACCGCTATTGGCTTTTTATATCCAAGTTTTTCAGCAACCTCTCTTGCAAGAACATTAACCTTTCTCTGGTCCATTCCCAATTGGCAAATATCAGCATTTATCTGGAATATATCACTAGCCTGCATGCAGGGATAAAAAATTTGTGCAGCACTTAAAGTATCAGTCTCTTTCCTGCCCATAATCTGCGAACATCGGGTAATCCTCTGAACAGAATTTATTCTGGCTATTTTAATTGTTCTTAACCAATACTCTCTATCCATATGTTCACTTGCCCAAAGAAATTTAACATTCCCCATTTTCATTCCAGAAGCTTTCCAAACTTCTATAAAATACTCTCCAACATCTCTAATCTTCTCCAAATCTCCATCCATCTTATTATTCATCAAAGCAAACCAATCAGCAACCCAAAATTTAAACACAATCCCTGTGCTCGTAAGTTTATTCACATTAATCGCTCTTAACAATCCCTGGGCTAAATGTATATTCCCCGAGGGTTCAAAACCGTCATACGCAACAGGATTTTTCTTCTCAGAAAACAGCCCAAAAAGTTCTTTTTCCTCAAGAATCTCCTCACCAACTTCCTTAACCAGTCTTATTTTCTCAGAAATATCCATCCTATTGTTAAGAACAAGAGCTATTTAAATATAACTTTCAAGAGTCTTTTTCGGATTGAAAAGTTGTTGCTTTAATTTTTTAAAAGCTATTTTAGTTTCAATAAGAGGCAATCGATAATAAGGTCTTTCATAAACTCCAATATTAAAAGACGGAAGTTTCCCAGTGCGAATAAGATAATCCAAATTAGAAAGTTTTACTTTAATTTCTTCAGCAAGAGAAGCAGGAGAAATCATGCCCTGAAAAAGAACATCATCTATAGGCCTGTATACATTTCTTTTCCGAGAATCAAGAAAATCAATAAGACTCCGACAAGGAATAACTCCTCTTCCTCTTCCAGCCCCAGAAATTAACAGTTTTGCGTGTATTAAAGATAAAACAGTACTGTGGTCGCACGCAAGAAGCAATGCCATCTCAGATGCAGAATAAAACTCTTTAAGAGGAGGAATATTCAATTTGGAATATTGTTCCTCTAAATAAAGAATAGCATTATCAATTCTATGCTCTTCCTGGCCAAAAGTTTCGAGTCTGCGCATAAAAAAGAATAAAAAAACAGGTATTTAAACTTTTACACCTTTCCATTTCTTCTCTTTATCTCATCAATCTCTTCATAAGTTATCCTGGGTTTTATATCTTCTAGAATCCTCTTCCTCATTCTTGCCAAAGATTTTCTGGTTTCAAGAATGGGTAAAACACAGAGTGCTCTTCCCAATGGTGAAAATCTGCAATAAGGAATAATTTCTTGATGCATAAAATCAATCATCTCTTCATCACCAATACCTATAATATTTCTAACAGGCTTATATCTTGTCATTCCTTCAACAAGGATTCTTTCTAATTTATCTTCTTCACAAATCTTAATTCCGTGAAGCCCTTTTCTTAAAAGCCCAATCATACTATGATGAGAAACAACAACTCTTCCATGTGTATCTCTTCCTCCTTTTAGCTTTCCCAGATTAACCCATCTTCTCGGAGTCTTTAAATCAAGAGATAATTCAAAGTTGTAAATTTCTTTCTTTCCTATTCTATTAACATTAACGTCTAAATCATAAAGACCAAAAAGTTTTGCAACATCTTTGGTGTAATAATGCTCTAAGACTTCTTCAGATTCAGCATACTCCTCAAAAAAAGAGGTATAAAGTCTGTCTAAATAAAAGACAGCTGTTCCAAGATTAGAAGCAAATTCTCTAATAGGGTCTTCAGTTTTAGGAGCAATCAATCTAGGATAGTTTTCCATGCTCATGTGTTTTAATTCTCCCTTTTAAAAGTTACTATTTTGTAAGGACAAAGAAAATTCTGTCTGTATCCTCAACAAGATTTATAAACCTCTTCTCAAAGGAAAAGCTATGTTCAAACACGCAATAATAGAAAACTGGGCAGACAGAGCAGGAGAGATTGAAGCAATTTTAAATCCTGTAACAAGAGTAGATAGAATTCTGGCTTATCAGGGGCAAAGAATAAACATTAATGATTATCAATCACTAATATTAACAGGTTCTCCTTTGTTTGTTACTGAACCAGATTCTGATAAATTAATCTCTTGGGAGATGGGTTTAGTTGAACAAGCACTAAAACAAGATGTTCCAATCTTAGGTGTTTGCTTCGGTCATCAATTGATTGCAAAAGTTCTTGGTGCAAGTGTTATTCACTCTAATGCTCCAGAAGTTGGATGGTACAAAGTAAAAATAATTCCGGGAAAAACCATCCCTTTTTTAAATCATTTAGAGCAAACTTTTGAAGTATTCCAATACCATTTTCAGGAAGTTTACCCAGATTCAGAACTAAGCCATGAGGTTGTTGCACACTCGCCAAGATGCTATGTTCAGGCATTTCAATATGGCAATGCATTTGGAATTCAATTCCATCCAGAAATCTCCCCTGAAAAGAGCAGAGAAATATTTTCTGAGAAATCAACAAGAGAAAGTTTATTAAAAAAAGGTGTAAACATAGATGCAATTGCAATAGAACCAAAAACTCAAAAAGACCAAGCACCAAGAGATGATATTTTCAAAAGATTCGTCAAATTTGCAGAATCAGTCTAAAACCATATTTTATATATTAATTAATCATCAAAATTCTATGACTCAACAGCTCTACTATCGAGATGCTTATCTGAAGCAGTGCGAAGCAACAGTCAAAGAAGTGCAAGAAAATAAACTCATTGTCCTTGATAAAACCTGTTTCTATCCTCAAGGCGGCGGGCAGCCATCAGACATCGGAATTTTAACCTGTGATGGAGAAACATATCTTGTAGATAGGGTCAGTAAAAAAGATAATAAAATTGTTCACGAAGTGCAAAAACTCGGATTAAAACCAGGAGACAAAATAAAAGCAGCAATCAACTGGGAAAAACGCTATAAATTAATGCGCATGCACACATCAGCACATGTAATCTCAGCAGTAATGCACTCACAAGCATCAGCATTAATCACAGGGAATCAATTGGATGAAAACCTATCAAGAATAGATTTCTCCTTAGACAATTTCAACCGAGAACAAATTGAAAAATATATAGAGCAGGCAAATCAATACATTAAAAAAAACCTTCCTGTAAAATCTTATTTCATTTCAAAAAAAGAAGCAGAGTCCATGGAAACATTAAGCAAATTGGCAAAAGGTCTCCCGCAAGACATCAAAGAGATAAGAATAGTAGAAATCCAGGGCTTGGATAAACAGGCAGATGGTGGTTGTCATGTCAAATCTTTAAAGGAAATAGGAAAAATATTATTGGATAGATTAGAGAATAAAGGAAGTAAAAATCGCAGGTTATATTTTAAATTAGAAGATTAAAACTTTTGCAGTTCTCTGACAACAACCTTTTCAAGACTCCCTTGTTCCTTTGGAGTCAGTCCAAACAAACCTTTCGTCGTGGCAGCAGGAATAACCCCTTTAACATTTCCAATCTTTATTTTTAATTCTCTAAAGAATCCAGGCAAATAATTTGAAAACAAATCCATTTTTATTTTCCCAGATTTTACATCATTAAACACACCAAAATAAAAATAATCCAAATCAACAGTGAGCAAAACATTTTCAATATCTAAATATTCGAGTGTTTCAAGAGTTCTGATATGAAAAGGAATTTTCTTGCCATCATAAAAAACAAAAGGGTTTTTAAAAAAACGCCCAGCATGCTCAACCTGCATATTTGGAACTATCCAATATACCTCTTGAATCAAACCATCCTCTACACCTGCCCAGATAAAATTAGCACAATGAATCAAAGGTTGAATCTCTTTCCCAGGATGATAGGTATAAAGATCAAGAAAATATTCCTTAAAATCCTTTATTTTTTCTTCGAGAGGTTTATCAGATTTAAATACAGGTAAATTTCTTTTCAAACCATCTTCGCAATCAGGATGTGCATCAACCAAAACCAGCACATTATCCCTGCCAATCTCTCCTTTCATTTCAGAAATTTTCCAATAATAATATGCAGCCACATGACTGTTAAATAGGGCAACCCTTCCATACATCTTGCCAAAAATATCCTCGCAAGTTGCATCATCAAAAACAGAAGTCTCAACATCAAGTTTAACTTGTTCCTGCAGTCTTCCAGGATAAATCAAAGAAGCTATTAATCCCCCAACAACAGCTAATTTTCCTAAATTATTCATATACAAAGCAAGATAAAAAACTTTAAATAACCGATTCTTATCAAAAAGTAATGCCTAAGCTAAGGATAGAATTTGATAAAACAAACTGCATAGGAGCAATTGCATGTATAGCAATGGACCCAAAGCGCTGGAAAGAAATCCCTGGAGAGAACAAAGTTGATTTAATCAATGGCAAGGAAACCTCAAAAGGATTCTTTGTTTTAGAGGGCAATTACAAAGACGAAGAGATTGAAGATATTCTCACAGGAGCAAGAGTTTGTCCTGTTTCTGTAATAGGAATAAAAAATCTTGATACCGGAGAAATTCTTTTTGACAGAATCAAAAAACAATAGGTTTAAATAACTTAAAACCATTCAAAATCAAGGTAAAAAATGACACGAGTTGATTATATTCATTAACAATAATTCTTATTTTAATAGTGCCAACACAATAAACAAAAACAAAGATTTTTTCGAGAGAATAAATAGTATAACTGGTAGAATAAAAAGAATTAAATATGCATACGCACTTCCACCCATAATGGAGAAAAGGACGGTTTTTCCAAAAGGGGAGCAGAGAAGATTTTTAATAGAATCAAAAAGAACGCTCGGCACAACGTGGGATGCCTTTTCTAAAGAGTTACAGGTAAAAAGAGGAACGTTAGAAAAATCATATGCTTTTGAATTGTGCAGACTTCCAGAAAAAACATTTATTGATATCATGGGGCTATTGGAGGGCAATAAAGAAGAGCTTCTCAGTGAATACAAAGGCAGAATCGTTGATTTTAACCCAAAAGAAGTAATAGGCAGAGATTGCTTAGGCGAAATGAGAGCCAAGTTACCAAAAATGGGCATCACATACAAAAAATCTCCAGAGGGGTTTGATGTTTCTTATATAACCTTAAATTCCTGGGATAAAAAGAAAGATATCAAGTTTCCAGAAAAGTTAACCCCAGATTTGGCAGAAGAAATAGGTATAAGCATCGGAGACGGATTTCTGTCGGGTAAAAGATACGAATACAGATTAAAGGGAAGTAAACAAGAAAAAGAATATTATGACGGGTTCATTAAACCCCTGTATAAAAGATTGTACAATCTTGATTTAAATGTAAGAGAATATGAAACCACATACGGTTTTGAACTATCTTCTGAAGCATTATGGAGGTTCAAAAAGGAGGTACTTGGAATCCAGGCAGGAAGAAAAGACAATATTCCCGTTCCAGAGATTGTTAAAGTAAATGATCAAAAGATTTTGACAGCATTTATACGGGGGATATTTGACACAGATGGATGTGTCTCGTTTATCAAAAAATACAAAAACCTTGGTAATTATTATCCCACAATTACATTGAGCTTAAAATCAAAAAGAGCAATTTTAGATATTAAAGAAATATTAGAGATGTTAGGCTTTGACCCAAAATGTTACGAGTGGGGCGGATATTGGCAAATAGCTTTGAATGGCTATGAGAGGTTTGCATTATACTCAAAACTCATGGGCTGGAGCAATCCTGTCCAAAAGAATAAAGTTATAAATTGGAAAAAGAAATATCCCAACTTAGGTAAAACTGTTATGGTGGATGTGGTGTAGCCTGGTTAACATACGGGACTGTGGATCCTGTGATCGCGTGTTCAAATCACGCCGTCCACCCTCATGATTAAAGAGTCAACATGGAAAAAGTAAAAGGAACCCGGGATTTTTATCCTGAAGAAATGGAAATTGAAAACTACATTCTAGATACGTGGAAGAAGGTAGCGAAAAACTATAACTACAAAGAAATCGAAGGCCCCATCTTAGAATCAGCAGAAATCTACAAAAAGTCAGGCCAGGAAATTCCAGAACAAACTTACCAACTCCAGGATAAATCTGGAAGACAATTAGTCCTAAGGCCTGAATTAACTCCCACAATAGCCAGAATGATTCAGCAAAGAAAAGACCTATCAAAACCAATAAAATGGTTCTCCCTGCCTCGCTGTTTTAGATATGAAGCCCCTCAATCAGGAAGGCAAAGAGAATTTTACCAGTTCAACATAGACTGTTTAGGTTCAGACTCAATGCTGGCAGACGCAGAAATTCTAGCAACATTAATTGATATCATGAAATCATTTGGATTGACTGAAAAAGATTTCTACATAAGAATCAGCAACAGAAAAGTTCTCCAGTCATTAATAGAATCAATAGGTTTCTTAAAAATAAAAGAACTTTTCAGGTTAATAGACAAGAAAGATAAATTAACAGAAGAAGCATTCCTATTCAGCTTAAAAGAGCTTGGAATGACAAAAGACCAGATTGAACGCTTGTCATCCTTCCTCAATATCAATCAAATAGACAAAATACAGATGTACTGCAAAGACCTGGTTGGAAAGCAAGGTTACGAGGAATTATCATCATTGTTAAATTATTTAGAGCAGATGAACATTTCAAAATATTGTAAAATTGACTTATCAATAATGCGCGGGTTTGATTACTACACCTCAACAGTGTTTGAATTATTCGATAATGAAAAAAAATACAGGGCAATAGCAGGGGGAGGAAGATACGATGATTTGGCAGGAATCCCAGGAGTGGGATACGGAATGGGAGATATTGTCCTGCAGTTGTTTTTAGAAGAAAAATTAAAATTAAAGAAAATAAAAAAGCAAAGCTCAGTTTATATCCTCTGCATAGACGAAGAATATTATGAAAAAGCATTCAAACTTGCCCAGGAATTAAGAGAGATAATCCCTGTTGAAATGGAAATAATGAAAAAATCAATAGGAAAGCAGTTCGAATACTGCAACCAGCAATCTTTTCCATATGTAATCATCATAGGAGAAGATGAAATAAAAAAGAAAAAATTCAAATTAAAAGACATGAAAACTTCAAAGGAAAAATTAATGACTCAGGAGCAGTTAGAAAAGTTCTTCACAAAACTCAAAAAACCAGAACAATAATCACATTATCCTTTTGCAGCCTCTGAAATACCCCTGCGAGGAATTTGATATAAAATTCTAATGCTCTCCAAAGCTTCTCTATTGCTGCCACATCCATGATACAAAATTCCTCGTCCATACTTAATAGGATCAGATCGCGGCACAAGGATATATCCTCCTTTTCCATCAGGAACATACACCAAATCAACAACAAGACCAGTATCAAGAACAAGTTCCCCTTTCTTTCCTTCTTTCAATTCTAAACCCTCTTCCCTGCAAAAAGCATCAACAGCATTTGTATCGCGAAAACAAGGATATTTGTTAGCCAAACTAATCAAAAGCTCAAGTTTTCTAACCCTGTCTAAGCATAATAATCCAACATCTTCTCTTGGCATAACTCAGAAAGCAAAAGGAGTTATATAAACATTATCAACATCGAGAATATATCTTATAGCTGCTTAATTTCACTATACAATTGTCCTAACAAGGTGAATAATGTCACCCCCCCAATAAATCCTGCAATAACCCCTCCCACATAAGGGATAAAAGACAAAAGCAAAACCCAAAACAAATAATAAAATATTCCAATAAACCAGACCATAAAATATTTCCAGGTAAATGCTTTTCTAAAAACCTCTAAAGAAAAACCATCTTTAAATCTTCCTTTAATAGCGTAGTTAATATTTGCAGAGTAAAGAACATAGCTTACAAAGATAAGCAATAAAAATGCTATGAGCAATACAATCCAATTCTGGATAACAACCTGAACTAAAATCTCTGGATTTGGATTCTCTTTAAACATCTCCAGAAGTGCTCTTCCCAGTCCAGCAATAATCAATAACAAAGGAATCACCAGGTAAATAACAGAAATGCAGAAACTAACCAGTCCTCTCTTAAACAGCTTTCCATAATTTTTCCATTCAGGTAATAAAAACTGTTTCTTATTTGCAGTTTTAGCACATTCCAGTTCATAGCCCATAGCAATGAAATTAACGATAGGAATAACAGAAAACAATAATCCAAGCATAAACTTCTTAAAATCAGTAAAAGGTCTTTCAATTGCTTTGATAAAATCTACCATTTATTTTTTCTCCTTCGGTTGCACAGGGTTGATAAGGGGGACGCTGGTGACCCTTATTGGTATAGGCACCTTAACACCCTCAGGAACAGGAGCTTTTAACTCTTTCTCTTTTATTCCAATATGAATCTCACCAAAGTGTTCATCCTGATGAAGATGAATCCTTTCTTCATTAGCCAAATGCAACAAAGGAATAAACGTCAATATCTTATCTTCTTTGCTTGTGCTTGGCAATAACTGGGTAAACGTAAGTTTCCCAGAATTATTAATCTCAAAGTATCCAAGAATTTTTGAATACACATCTTTAATCAGTAGAGTAATATCAACTTTCTTTTCAGGAATAACCATGATGGGCCTCGCATCATCTTCTCTCCTAATCAATCTTCTTTGATTCACTTCCAAAGCCTTCTTCAAGGCCCCCATCAAATCTTCAACAGAAACTTTTCTCTTTCTGGCCATCGGAGTTCTAATTGTTAATTGGGGTTTGTCAAAAACCCTGTTAGGCTCAGGAGCATCATCCAATATTCCCAAATCCATCTCTTCTTCTCTAGGATAAAGCAAAGCATCAAAGTTAGTAATATCTTCATTAACCAGCCTGTTAGATTTAACTTTTAATAACAAAGCTGCAGCCAGAATCATTTTCCCAGAAACATAGAAATTAGCCTCTTTCAATAATCGTAAAGCATCGATGTATTTTTTTGTCAACAAACCAATATCAATATCCCATGGATTCATCTGCTCAGTTTTAATCAAATCCATAATCAAGGTTTGCCATGTAACCTCATCTTTATTAATCAGCATATCATAAATCTTATCTTGCTCATTTATCTTCTCAGGCATGTTTATTGAGAAGGAAAACCCATATTTAAAGATAAGCTTTCCAGCAAAGATAAGCTTTTAAATTTTCCTGTCTTGTTTAAATCAGCATTCAGGGGGTAAATAAAATGTCATTATATTCAGCAATAAAACATTGTGAGGATTGTAAGGATAACAGTTATTACGAGGGGAGGGGAGAGATAACAAAATTAATAAGACTTCAGGCAAGAACAGAAGCTGACAAAGCATTAGATAATTATCTGGCATCTTCAACAAGCCCATCAGAAACAGCAACAAGAGCAAGAGTTCAAGGATTGCAAAGAGAGTGTGCAGAATGTGATTACTCAAATCCATTAATAGCTGGGGGGTTAAAGGTTTTATTTGATGATAAACACCCAGATTCCGAAACAGAAGGAAGCCTCGAGAAAGCTATTTGTTAGACCCATTACAGTTGAAAGAGTATAAACCCAAAGCTTTATCATTGTCACCACTACAAAATTAATACAACCGAAAAGTTTATAAATAACCCATCTCTAGCAATTCTATCACCTCTTTTTTCCCGTATCGTTGTCTTCGGACTGCGATGCGGGTTTTAATCCTATTAACATGAAACGAACATCAAAATCTATAGTAATTCTTAGCTTATTAACACAACTAAATTCAGATATACAATCTCAACAAGTACAGCCAAATACATTAAACCAAGATTCTTCAACAGCAATCCCAAGAAACTATCTAGGAAAAGATATTAGAACCTTAGTTGATATAATAAAAAAGCTTCCAGATTCTTTAAATGGGTGTGTTACTCTAGGAGGGGTTAATCTCTACTCTGCAAAGGTTGACACAGGGTATGCATTCATCACAAAAACAATCGAAGTTGGAGAAGGAGATATAAGCTATATTGTAATTTATACCTCCCCAGGGATACTGAATAAAATAGACCCAGAAGATATTCTAGGTTTAAAGAAAAGGCAGGAAAACAAAGTCATAGATCTTGGAAACAGAAGATTAAATGAAATTCACAGATACGAACCAAGAACAATGTCAGCATTTATTGGGTATAATATTGCATTCAGAGATGTTAAATCTTTATTAGAAAGAGCCTCAGATATTTATCAATAATCACTTCTTACTTTTTATCTCAACATAATTGCATTTCCCACAATGTAATCTATCGGGATGTTCCCCTAAAAATACCCCTGGTCCGCATTTAGGGCAGCTCTTCTTCCTAGTAACAGAATTATCTTCAATCTTATACTTAGTCCATTTCTTGCTTGGTTTTCTATTTTTAACTTTTTTCTTAGGCATCTATTTCTCCGTTTTAGCAGGTTTAACTTCTTCTTTCTTCTTTGCTTTCTTCTTAATAACCTCTACAGCATTAAGTTTTTCAGCAGAGTCATAAACATAAACAATTATCCTTGAATTTCCATTCCCATATCCAGAATAGATATGTTTAACCTTCATCAGTTCAGGACTTGCTTTCAAAAGAGTTGCAGCTTCTTTTGCAACCTCGCTCTCTTTAGGCGTAACCTGCTTAAAATGTTCATACTCCAGTTCAATCTGATTCCTTCCCAACAAAGGATTATGGGTTTGTTTAGTTATTTTCATTTTATTTTCCGTTGTTTTATTTTGTATTTGTTTCTTTTTGCACTCTGTTTTCTTTTATGGATAAACTTTGTTTCTTTTTTAAATACAATGTTTTTTCTTTACAAAGAAAAAAAATTGTTATCTGGTTTTTATAGCGTATTCTCCATTATGTTTTATTCCTATTTTCTCTGCAATCATTGATTTTTCAGAGTTTAAAATAAAGATTCTTCCTTTCCAGCTGTCAACAAAATCAGCATTATGGCAGATAGGGCAAACATCTTTTTCAACCATAATTTTACATTGTCTACATACTTTTTTAGCCATTTTGTTTTCCTTAAATGTTTTCTTTTTTCCTTAAGGCTTTTTCTTTTACAAAAGAAAAAAGCTTACTGCATACTTTCTTAGCCATTTTATTTTTCCGTGTTTCTTTTCCCTTTGTGTTTTTCTTTTGCCTTACTTTTCTTTTTTAGTCTTTTCTTTCTTTCCAGAGGATTTCTTTTCCAAAGAAAGGCTCTTCTCTTCTTTAACCTCGGTTTTCTCTTTCTTAGCTTTTAAATCATCTTCCAGCCAAGATAAAGCACCAAGCATTGGCTGTCTCATCGTCAAGCCAATCTTAGGCTCTGAAGTATCTTTGTAACTCAAAGCAATTATTCTTGCCCTGCATTGATCGCCAACTTTCAAAGTTTTCTTGCTTTCTTTTCCAGTTAAAACATTGCTCTTGCTAAAATTAACAAAATCGTCCATTGTCTGGGAAATATGAATCATTCCATCCAAAGGCCCAATATTCATGAATGCCCCAAAGTCTGTTATCTCGCTCACAGTTCCAAGAACAACTTCATGCAGTTCTGGTTTATATGCTAATAATTTAAATTTAGTATCGTAATAAGCTGCTCCATCTCCTGGAATAATTATTCCATCGCCTATGCTTAAAACCTCTGAAACAGCAATCGCGACCCCGATTTCCTTGGAAACAAAGTTTTGGAATCTTCTGTTAAGCTCTTCTAAAACTGCTTTCTTAACATCTTCTTTAAATGATGTTGGAGGTACACGTATATGACTTCTCAATTCAGCTTCGTAAAACATCTTATTTTCCCTCAAGTATTAAATATTTCTTTTGCCTTATAGCAATTATAGGCACTTTTAGCCTCTTTTTCAGATTTTTGTCTTGAGTTGCTATTATTAAATCTTTCTGTTTTAGGGCAACAAGAATATCATCAACATACTTGCCATGGTTAGTCTGCAAAATATACACATCTTTCTTTTGGATAAGGGCTTTAATCAGTTTCTCCTCCTTATGACCTTTCAATTCATCCAGAGTCTTATCAACTATAGCAATCTCATATTGAAAATTGCATATTCTATTAAGTTCAGAAAAAATATCAACCCTAAATTTGACAGCATCAATCAGGAATCCTGTATCGAGAACAATGGTATGCATTTTAATATTCCTTTTTTCCACAAACGCTTTTTTTAAAAAAGGATTTCTTCATAAAATCCTGACCTCTTCTTTTAATATTCTTTTTTTTAAAAGACGATGAATCCCGCCATAGGGGAGCAAATCAACCTTTTTTCCTAAACTCTCTTCAAGTTCTCTTTCCAGGTTTACAAGGCTTAAGAGTCCCCCATTAAATTTAATCAAGATGTCAACATCTGAATTTTTCTTCGCTTCCCCTCTTGCATAACTTCCAAATATTCCTGCTCTCGCTATATTGTTCTTCTTTAAAATAGTTTTAATTCTTTGCAGGGGTAATGTATTATTTTTTATCATAATCTTAAGAGAAGATTTTCCCTCTTAAAACTTTCGTTTTATTAAACATTTTCAGTCTCAAGAACAATGGTATGCATTTCACCAAACCTCTATTTGTAATCCTTCTATACTCTCAAAATGTTTTTTGTTTCTCGTTATTAAAGTCAGATTGTGTGTTAAAGCAAGCGCAGCAATAAAAATGTCATTTTGCTCAATCATCTTTCCTTTCATTTCTTTATCAGCTGAGAGTTTTCCAGAAATCAACGCTGCCTCTTCATCAAAGCCTAATAAAGAAAAAGATTGTATTAAGCGAATAACTCTACTCATATTTTTTTCTGGATGTTTTGATAAATAAGCGCCCTTAATTAATTCGTGCAAATTAACAGAGGATGTATGAAGTTCCGTCTGCCTTTCCAATAAATCTTTGAGTTTATGCGACGCCTGAGAATCTTCCCGTAATAGCCCGACAAGAATATCGGTATCAAAAAGGTACATTACAATACCACCTTTCGCTCTTTTATATTCCTTCTTTCAGCAAGAATTTTTTTAAAGATTTCATCCATCTCAGGAGAATCTTTCCATGCACCCACCATGCTGAGCAGGTTTTTTCTCTTAGCGTCCCAAGTAAGCCTTCTAACAACATCAGAAAAACTTTCATTTCTAGTTTTCAACACTGTAAGAGCAGCGTATGCATCATCCGCTATGGATATCACTTTTGTCATAAACATTGCATGTATGCATGCATATATAAACCTAACGATTATTTGTAACCCCTAAGAAAGAGTAACAAATAGAAAGGCTTATAAATCCCTAAAATCTCTTAAAATACAAGAAAAATCCTAAAGGAGGATAATTAAAATGAAACAATTAAGAAATTTAGTAGGAATCGTAGCTTTATCAGCAATGGGTATTGCAGGATGCAGCAACAAGAGCACATCATCTTACAGAATCGATGGTGCAGATGTAACTCTTGATAAAAGTAGTAGGTTATTTGGCTTCAGCAAGGATGCATATTTGAATGTTGTTCGTGGAGACACCTCAATAACATATACAGATTGGTTCTCTAATGGTAGACTCAATAGTGTTGAGATAAATCCTAACAAAACAGAATTCCAACGCTATGTAGATGGTAGGGGGGAAATAGACGACGCTGTTTTAGCAAAAGCTCAAGAGCAGTTTATTGGTTATCTTGGCAGAATTGCTGAAATTGACAAACAAAGAAAAGAACAAGAAAAACAAGATGCTCTAAACTTACTTGGGAAATAAATTTTCCCTTTTTATGTTTATAACTAAATCCCAAAGGATGAAATTTACAATGAAAACACCACAAGAAAGGTTCATTAAAGAAACAAAAAAGAGTATAAAACAACTCGCTCAATTAAATTCAAATCCAATTCAAACAGAAGCATTTTTAATAAAACATTCACTAGTTGGTCTTTTAGACGCAAGGGATGAATGGAAATATTGGTATGGTTCAATATATAATTATGATGCCAAAGATAAACATGAACCACTTTTAATTGGTGGCTATGGTGATCTAGATGTTCCTTATGGTGCTGGTCCGACAAGACCAGTTACCCATGCAACGTACGCAGTAAGAACAAGTCAATATCAAGAAGATGTTCCTTTAACACAAGGACTCTTTAACGGGCTTACAAGTATATTTGAAGGAATGTTAAGCGATATGTCCTCTATGGTAGGGGAAGAAGGCTTAACAGAGAGGGTAGCAAAATTAGTTATTGAAAATAGAAAAGGCATAAACAATCCTTTCATTCTTATCGGAAAATCTGATGCAAAATTATTAAAATTTCAAGAACCTGCAATTCCAACATATGCTGAGTTGATACTCTCAAATGTAAGAAAACAAAATTTTAGATTTGTTGGGGAAGCTTATTCCGCCCGTAGATACGCCCATAGAGAAAAATGCCCAACAACATACGTTGGAACCGTAGCATTACATCTAGTAAGACAATTAGGTCACGGAAGGTCATATATGAGTTTTCCAAAAGATTATGATGTTAATGATGGAAACTCAAGACGAACACAAGATATCTTAATGAAAAAATCTCCAATAGCAGATAGATTAATGTATGTTGTAAGCAGAGCTAAAAAAGAATTAGAAGCGACGTGTCATGAATTTTTCGACAATTCTGGGCTAGATAGGGCAAGAGAATTAAAAGAACACTATTCAGCGGGATGCGCTCTAACGGAGAATAAACCAATCACTATGCTTACCGTAGATAATGTTTATGTTTAAGAAGTAAAAAATGAACTACAAATCAATCTTAAAAACAATAGCAGTTGGAGCATTAGGCTATTTGCCTTTCTCACAAGCAGCGAATGCTGGAGAAATCAAAGAGCATAGAATAGGTCAAGCCTATGGCTTAACAGTAGACCAATTAATGCCCATGATGAGTCAAGAATCATTTACGATTAATGTAAATGGAAAACAAGTAGGAATTCCGACAAGAGACTTTTTACAAAGTCTTTTAGAAATGAATGTTGTTGAAGCAATTGGAGAACAAAAGTACAATAACCTAGCTAACAATGCTCCAAGAATTATGGGTGCGGGTGGCTCCGGTGAAAAAGGCATAGATGGCAAAGTAACAGGTTACATGTGTGATGATATTGCAAGTGCAAATTTAACGCCTGTTTATTGAATGTTAGCTGGTAGATTTATCGGAAAATTCGAAGTAACTAATCATGGTAATGATATAAGGAGGGGATTTTCTGGTTCTATTTCTCCTTTTCAAATAAGAGAAGATGAAGCTTGTAAAGAACTTGCAGACAGAGTTTTCCCAAAGAATATAAGAAAAAAGAGAAACAATGATATGGGTTTATTAGTAGACGGACCTGAATCAGATATTTTATCAAAAATGGTATTCAGAGCTTTAAGCCCTTATCTAAAAGAATAAAATTTAGAGCCATTAGCCATTTTCCCTTTTATTTATTTTTTTAATTAACCAAAACATTTAAATATCCCCATAGAAATACCATCATATCAGATGAATTCTTCAAATTCAAATATTCAAAAGGTGAAAAGATAAATGATAAATAACATGGAAGAAGAAATGCAAAAGAAATTAATGAAGACAGGTACAACCACAGTAGGAATAGTCTGCAAAGACGGCATAGTATTAGCAGCAGATAAAAGAACATCAGCAGGCTACTTAATCGCAAATAAAAACTCAAAGAAAATAAGCAAAATTTCAGATTACGCTGCAATCACCCACGCTGGATTAGTTTCAGATGCTCAATTGTTAACAAGAATCATCAAAGCTCAAATTAGATTAGAGCAAATGCGGAGAGGCAAACCTCTTTACATGAAAGAAGTTGCAAATCTTCTCGGAAATTTACTATATGGAAATATAAGAAGAATGTCAATGGTTCCAGGAATTGTGGGATTTATACTGGGTGGGAAAGACTCAAAAGGTTACGCTCTATACGATTTAGGAATCGATGGGAGTATAACTGAATTTCATGATTACGCCTCCACAGGTTCGGGAAGTGTTTTTGCTTTCGGAGTGTTAGAATCAAGTTATAAAGAAGGTTTAACAGTAGAAGAAGGAATAAAACTAGCTGTAAAAGCAGTCAATGCATCAATGCAGAGAGATATGGCTTCAGGTGGAGGAGTAGATGTATTAACGATTACTCAAAAAGGTGTTGAAAAAGCATTGGAAAAAATAATTGACTCAAGAATTTCAGCATAATTCTAATAAGATTAAATAGAGTAGAAACGATTTAAAAAAAGTGATTAGAATAAACGCGGAGGAAAGCAGGAAGAAAAGATTTGTAACAAAGAAGAAGAATGGCTATAAAAAGCGAAAGTCATTCATTTCTTTTTTTGGATACAAAATTTTTTTCTTTGCAAAGAAAAAAAGGTTGTATGGTAGATATTTTAAAAGAAGTATTAAAAGATATTCCAAAAGATGCAGATATAGAAGATGCATGCTTTGAAGGAGCAAATATAGTCCTCTATACTCGGAGCAAGGACTTCTTTCTAAATGAAAATGGATTAATAAGGGAAATTGTAGACAAAATAAAAAAAAGAATAGAGTTAAGACCCTCTCCAAAGCTTTGCTTATCAGAAGAAGCAACCGAAGAAATAATCAGAAAAACCATACCTGAAGAAGCAGGAGAATTAAATGTTATTTTTGACCCTCAGCGTTCGATTGTAATCATAGAATCAGAAAAACCAGGATTGGCAATCGGCAAATCAGGGGAATTATTAAGAGAAATTAAAAAAGCAACATTCTGGGTTCCGATTGTTCGCAGGATACCAACAATAAAATCGGCAATCATAGAAAAAATCAGAACAGTTCTGTACGAAAACAATGATTACAGAAAAAAATTCTTAGACAAAGTAGGGCATAGAATCTACGACGGATGGATTAGAGAAAAGAAAAATGAATGGGTAAGAATTTCATTTCTAGGAGCTTCAAGACAAGTAGGAAGGTCTTGCTTCTTATTACAAACCCCAGAGTCAAGAGTATTGCTAGACTGTGGGATAGATGTTGCAGCACAAGAAGAAAAAGATGCATTCCCTCAATTAGATGTTCCAGAATTCAATATAAATGACCTGGATGCAATCATAGTCTCGCATTCCCACACAGACCATATAGGTTTTGTTCCTTACTTATACAAAATGGGTTACCGAGGTCCTTGTTATATGACCCAGCCAGCAAGAGATATCGGCTCATTACTCTGCTTAGATTATATTGGAGTTGCAGCAAAAGATAACAAAAAGTCTATTTACTCTTCAACAGACATAAAAGAAATGGTCAAACATTCTATAACATTAAATTATGAAGAAGTTACAGATATAACTCCTGATATAAGAGTTACATTCTACAATGCAGGGCATGTATTAGGCAGCTGTTTGGTTCATCTTCATGTTGGAAACGGATTGCACAACTTATTATACACAGGAGATTTAAATTATGAAAACTCCAATTTGCTTCCAGCAGCAATTACCAGATTTCCAAGATTAGAAACAGTAATCATAGAAGCAACAAACGCATCCCGGGATAATAACCCTCCAACAAGAAGAGATTCTGAATTGGAATTAATAAAAGTCATCAAAGAAACTTTCTCAAGAAAAGGCAAAGTGTTAATGCCTGTTCTCGGAGTGGGCAGGAGTCAAGAAGTAATGATTATCTTGGAAAAATCAATAAAATCAGGAGAACTGGATGAAATTCCTATTTACGTGCAAGGCATTGTCTGGGATATAACAGCAATCCACACAACATATCCAGATTTCTTCTACTCCCAGGTAAAAAAGCAAATCTTTCACAAAGATGAAAATCCTTTCTTAAATCCTTGTTTCAAAAGAGTTGGAAGCCAAAAAGAAATGAAACTAGTCTTAGAAGGAGGTCCTTGTGTTATCTTAGCCACAGCAGGAATGATGACAGCAGGAGCATCTGTAGAGTACTGGAAAGAATTATGCGAGGAAGAAAAAAATGCTTTAGTTTTCACTTGCTATCAAGGTCCAGGTTCTCTAGGAAGAAGATTATTAAATGGAGAAAAAGAGCTCCAATTGCCTGGAGATGAAAAAAGATACAAGATGAACATGCAGATGCATGCCCTTGCAGGATTCTCAGGGCATTCCTCAAGACAGCAGTTACTAAACTTTGTAAAGCATTTAGATCCCAAACCCAGGAAAATAATTATTGTGCATGGGGAGCCATCTAGTTGCTTAGAACTAGCATCCACGTTGCATAAGCAATTCAGAATAGAAACAATCGCCCCAAAAAACTTAGATGTTCTCAGAATTAACTAACTTTTCTTCTCTTTTTTATATCTTAATTTTTTCTTTTCATTTAAATCAAGATAATTGCCTTTTGAAACTATCGACTTGCCTGTTTCTTGCTCCAATTCTTTTCTCGCATTACTGGCTATTTCTCCTCCTCTTTTAGCTGCATGTTTGTTTTCTTCAAAAGTTTTAACATCTCTTGTCTTCGTAATATCCGTTGTTGCTTTCTCTCCAAACATATTAAAAATAAGCTCCCAATCTGTCATATGGTCTCTTAGATTTTGGTTCTTTCTCTTTAAGCCTTTAAATTCCTTGTATTCCTGAATGGTTTTTCCAAAAGAGGCCTTACTAATTTCGTTAGTAAGAATCGCAAAATCTGTTTCTTCAGTCACTCCTCTGTTCTTCCACTCTTCTGTAAGTTCCTGTCTTATTGCAATTCCTCTTAATCGCTTATCAATCCAGTCTTTTGGATAACCTTTAAGTTCATAATATTCCTTAACTCTATCTTGGGCCAATTCTGGGTTTTCTATCTCTTGTATCCTTTCATAACCAACCTGAGCAAGCCAAAGCTTAAAGGGCTCTGCCTTAGGAGAAGGAATAGATTGAATTATTCTAAACATGGCTTTTGTATTAGCACAATCAGTCCCATAATTTTTGCCATCCACAGAAGGTAATTTCAGTTGTACCCAAATTGGGGACAACTCAAGTTCAGTAAACTCTCTATCTTTTACCTTCCCCCAATATTGTCTAGGAGTTGGACTATCGGTTAACACTCCTACAACATCCACCACAGAAAAATACCATTCCTCTTTATACCAAATTCTCCTAATCTTCTTATCCTGAAACACAACCAAGGAATTTATTTCACCCATATCCACCTAGAATACATGTTTATTTATAAGCTTCACGCGGGTGTTTGTCGCTTGTCTATTGTTTGGAAAATATATGTTGTAAAATATACTTTTTAGACGCCCAATTCCACAGAAAAATTTAATATATACGTCAGAGAATAGAATAAAGATAATTGCCAAAAAAAACTTAGATGTTTTAAGGATTAATTAATTCTAAATATAAATCCCCAATAAATATCCAACCAAAAATCCAATCAAAGCAGTTAAAGTACCGATAGCTGTTAACTCCAAACCTTTCTTCCAGAAACTTCCCAAAGTTAATTTAGCCTTAATCCCACCAACAATAAACAGGGTTATAATTGTAAAAATTAAAGAAACTATCATTCCGGTTTTAACAGAAAATAAAAAGAATGGAACAATCGGAATCAAACATCCAATTATTGCAGCAAATCCAACAAGCAAAGCACTCTTGCCCTCATTATAATCATCAGGAATTAAATTTAATTCCTCTCTCATCATTGTTTCAACCCATAATTTTTTATTTCCAGTAATCTTCTTGACAATCTTCTCCAGTTCTTTTCCACGAAAACCTTTCTTATAATAAATTTGCCTTATCTCTTCCCTTTCCATATTAGGAATTTTCTTAGTTTCCATCAATTCTTGTTCTTTCTTGCTCTCATAATATTCCTGAGCAGCTTTGGTGCTGGTATAAGCAACAGCAGCCATAGACAAACTTTCAGCGAATGCAGTAACAAGCCCAGCAATCAAAACCAATCTAGCTTCATTGACAGCAATTGCCACACCCAAAACAAGTCCAAGAGTATTGACAGCACCATCCTGAAATCCAAGGATAAAATCTCTCAATCCCTGCTTTGTAACTCCCCCTCTCTCGCTAAGCTGGTGTCTTAAAACCTCTTTTCTGTCCATCAATCAAACAAACTCTCAGCATTATATAAAGATTATCCTACAATATACAAGATAAATAATATACTTTACTTAAAAGTAGAAACATTTAAAAGCAAAGAATTTACCTCTAACCAAGGTTAAAATGAGTTGCAATTTAAAATCTTTATTATACGCAGGAACTGCATTGTTAGCAATAAGCACATCAGCAGATGCATTAGACATGCAGAGAGTTCTTAGATACATTGACAATCATCCTGATGTAGCTGTAAAAAGAAATTCAGCGTCAGCATTAGAGCAAGCAACATTTAGTTTATCCAGAAGATACAACGAATTCATAAAACCAGTAACCTTCGAGCATAGGGCAACAATCTTAGGAAATCATCTCATAACAAAGTTCAGAGATATCGTATCTGGAAATGATATAGAAGCTGTAGAATATGGTGGAAATCTAAAAGACAGAGAAGATTTGGATGATTACCCGGAAAAAATGAGAATGTACTTAACATTCGTAGAGCAAACAAAAAAAGGACTCGTAAGAAAAAGAACAGGCGAATCTTCAGACTCACCCCTATGGGATAAAGAAACAAAAAAAAGAATTATTGAACAATACCAAGCTATTCTAAGTAGAACAGACACAGAAGCAAAAACATTTGAAGAGAAAATCAGAAAAGAATCAAAACATAAAAAACATAAAAAGCATTATAGAAACTGAAACAATCTAAGCACCTTAATATTTTTCTATTTTAAAGGAGTTACTAATCATTATAAACTTTCCAGCAGTGTAATAAGGTAATGGCTGCAAAGAAAAAATACGCATTGAAAAGAACCCTGGGATTGTTCCAAGTAACAGTTGCAGGTGTAGGAATCATTCTCGGTGCAGGAATCTATGCTTTAATCGGTATAGCTTCAAGAGATGCAGGAAATGCAGTCTGGTTAAGTTTTCTTATCTCAGCTGTTGTTGCAGCTTTTACAGGATTAAGTTACGCAGAGCTCTCAACGCTCTTCAAGGGAGATGCAGGAGAGTATGATTACACAAAAAAAGCATTCAACAAAAAACTAGCTTGGTTCATCACCATGGCAATCATCTTTACAGGAATAGTCTCAGCATCAGCAGTTTCTCTTGGATTCGCAGGCTACTTCTCTAAGTTAACAGGTTTCTCTTACTTATATTCAGCTCTTGCATTAATCATCTTAATGTCATGGTTAAATTTTCGTGGAATAGATGACAGCAGCAGGTTCAACACAGTTGCAACAATGATAGAATTTGCAGGATTAATCATAATTTTATTCATAGGTTTAAAGCATGTGGGAGAGGTTGATTTATTTGAAACATCTTCAAAAGGATTATTCGGAGTATTCCAGGCAGGAGCATTGGTCTTCTTCGCATTTATGGGTTTTGAAACAATTGTAAAATTAAACGAAGAAACAATCAATCCAACAAAGACAATCCCAAGAGCATTGCTCTTGGCAATCGTAATCTCCGCAATCTTATACATCACTGTTGCAATCGCCGCAATCTCAGTAATTCCCTATCAAACATTATCCCAATCAAAAAGTCCATTGGCTGATGTAGCTGCAGTAGCCTTTGGTAGTTGGGCATTTATTCTCCTCGGAATAATTGCCTTATTCTCAACATCAAACACCGTTTTGATGACTGTAGTTACAACCTCAAGATTAAGTTACGGCATGGCAAAAGAAAAATCCTTGCCAAAATTTCTTTCATTCGTCCATAAAGTGCACCGAACCCCTTATTGGTCAATTCTTCTTGTTGGATTGGCAACATTAATTTTTGCATTGGTAGAAAACATTGAATTGGTTGCAGACATTACAACATTGTTCTTATTCATCACATTCGCAATAGTAAATCTCTCGAACATTTTCTTAAGATATAAAGACAAGAGAAAGAGAAATTTCAGAGTTCCTTTAAACATTGGCAAGTTCCCTGTATTATCAGCTCTAGGAGTTATAACAGCTTTAATCATGCTCTACTTTAGCATCATCAATTTCTTCTAAAGATAATAACCTAGAATGATTTAAAAGCTCAATATTATAACCGCTAATTTCTTTTCGCAATCTTTTACGATATTTAAGCATCCTCTCACTCCACTCAGCAAAACATTCTCTAACAGAAACATAATAAAAAGCTGTAAAAATAAGAGTAAAAAAAGTAGCATCAGCTTTATCATTAAATGTTCTGTCAAAACAATAATGGGATAAAAAAGCTATCCCTGCTGTAGATCCAACATAAAGAAGTCCTCCTCCTAAAAGAACCCTTTTATTGCGATATAATTCTTTTTTAGATAATTCTAAATCTATTACCAATCTATCAACTAAATCATTTATGTTATTCATCTTAACCTTTAAGTAAAAACATCAAAATCTATAGAAGAGAAAAGCTTATATACCCATTGAAAGCAAATTTTTAGTGTGAGGGATTTTTCTGGGGTTACAATGATTAATTTATCAAGAATCAATACTATTTTAAACATTTTCAATACCGAATTTACAGGCCCTGATAGTGTAGCGGTTTATCATCCAGCCCTGTCAAGGGTAATAATCAAGATTACCAGGAGAACGGCTGGGACCCGGGTTCGAATCCCGGTCAGGGCGCTTAGACATCATGCTTACGGGCCGGTAGCTCAGCTTGGCTTTAGAGCACCTGCCTTTTAAGCAGGTGGTCGAGGGTTCAAATCCCTTCCGGCCCGAAATCAAAACCAAAAAACATAAAAAGCCTTTGATTGCTAAAAATCTACTCCAAGATGGAAGAAAAAAAGATAGACATCACAAAGCATATATTTGTACCAAAGCACTACAAATTAAGTGATGAAGAAAAAAACGAATTTCTGGAATCAAACAACGTCAGCAAGGCACAATTGCCAAAAATCGACAAGGAAGATCCGGCCATAAAGCATTTAGATGTAAAAAAAGGCGATGTAATAAAAATAACAAGAAAGAGCCCGACAACAGGGGAATCACTCTTCTATAGGATTGTAGTATAAAATGACAGCTTATTACAAAGAATTAATCAAAGGATATTTTGACAAGCATTCTCTAGTTGAATCAAATGTTCAGTCATTCAACAAATTTATGGACGAGGAATTGCAAAAAATCGTCAACGAAACCCAGGAAATAATCCCAACAATCATTCCAGCAGAAATAAAAGATTTCAAAATCAAGCTTGGAAAAATAAGAGTTGAAAAGCCGAGCATTGTAGAAGCTGATGGAAGCAAGAGGGATGTATACCCTGTAGAAGCAAGGTTAAGGTCATTAACATATTCAACACCTATCTACTTAGGAATAAGCACATTTGTCGACGGAGTTGAAAGAGAATCGTTCAATGCATTAATCGGAAAAATGCCTGTAATGCTAAAATCAAAATATTGTCATTTAAGTGGATTGGATAAAAAATCTCTTGCAGAGCACTACGAAGACCCATATGACCCGGGTGGATATTTCATCTTAAACGGAAACGAGCGTGTTTTAATCACCGTCGAGGACTTGGCTTCAAACAAATTATTCATAGAGAAAACAAAAACGGGGCCAAGCAAGTATGTTGCAAAAATATTCTCAGAGAAAGGAAGCTACAGAATCCCTCATTCAATCGAACAGATGCGCAATGGAATCATCTACTTGTCATTCACAAGATTCAAAAGAGTTCCAATAACAGCTGTAATCAAGGCATTAGGAATAACAGTAGACCAGGAAATCTCAGAAATGATTTCAAAAGACAAGCAATACGACGACATTTTCATTAACTTATACGAAACAAAAGACCTGAAAACTCAAAAAGATGCATTGGAATACATAGGCAAAAAAGTAGGAATGACACAGTCTCCCGAGGAAAAAATAGAAAAATCCACAGATTTATTGGACAAATACCTATTGCCTCATTTAGGAATAAAACCAGAAGACAGACTATATAAAGCATACAATCTCTGCAAATACATTAAAAGATTCTTAATGGTTACAAGAGAAGGTGCGTCATTAAGGGACAAAGACCATTATATGGACAAAAAATTAAAATTATCCGGGGATTTGCTGGGAGATTTATTCAGGATTAACCTAAGAAGTTTAGTCCAAGATATGCTTTACAATTTCCAAAGATTAGTAAAAAGAGGAAAATTCCAGTCAATCAGAATTATAATAAGAGACCAATTATTAACATCAAGGATTAAAAGTGCGATGGCAACAGGTTCATGGGTGGGTGGAAGAAAAGGAATCTCGCAAAACATAGACAGGACAAACTTCCTGGCAACAATAAGCCATCTTCAAAGAGTAGTTTCATTATTATCAACCACCCAGGAAAATTTTGATGCAAGGGCATTGCACGCGACACACTGGGGCAGACTATGCCCTGTAGAAACTCCTGAAGGAACCCCAATCGGATTAAGAAAAAATCTTGCATTAACAACGAAAATCTCGCAGGAAGAAGTTCAGGACACAAAAATAAAAAAACAATTGGAAGCCTTGGGGTTGGAGCTCAAATGAAAATAAATAATAAAATGTTTTGGGGATACAATGTTTTTCGCGAACCTTTTTTTAAAAAAGGCTCAAGGGAGTTGTTATGGTAGATGTATATTTAAACGAACAATTCATAGGTTCAGTTCAGAATAGAGAGAGTTTTATTTCTTCAGTAAAAGAAAAACGCTGGGAAAACAAGCTCCCTGGAACATTGAACATAAGATACGATCAAGGATATGACGAAGTCTATATAGAAACAACATCAGGAAGAGCAAGAAGACCTTTAATCAGGGTAAAAGATGGCAAGTCTTTATTAACATCTGAAATAATTGAAAAATTAAGAGGCTCTCAGTTCTCCTGGGATGATCTAATCTCACAATCAGTAATAGAATATTTAGACGCAGCTGAAGAAGAAGATTCCTACATTGCATTAAAAGAAGAAGAGTTAACCAAAGAGCACACTCATCTCGAAATCTCTCCTATTGTAATTCTTGGATTTGTTACTTCTTTAATTCCTTATTCAAACTACGGTTCAAGTTCCCGTTTAATAAGAGGGAGCAAGATTCAAAAACAGTCTCTAGGACTATACGCATCAAATTTTTTAGTGCGCATGGATACCGATGTTTCTGTTCTCCACTATCCTCAAAGACCGGTTGTAAAATCATTTATGCATGACGTAACAGATTATGAAAAACATCCTGCAGGGCAAAACATCACAATTGCATTGATGTCATACGAAGGTTATAACATGGAAGATGCAATCATCATCAACAAGGGTTCTATCCAAAGAGGGCTTGCAAGGTCAACTTACTTCAGACCTTATGTTGCCGAGGAGTTAAGATACTCCGGAGGTCAGGTTGATGAAATAACAATTCCAGATAAAGAAGTCAAAGGTTACAAGTCAGAGCATGATTACAGGTATTTAGAAAAAGATGGGGTGGTTTACACAGGCGCAACAGTTGGCGAAGGAGATGTTATAATGGGTAAAACCTCCCCTCCAAGATTCCTCGGAGAATTGGAAGAATTTTCAATAGCAGCATCAACCAGAAGAGAATCTTCAGTAGGAATAAGACATGGAGAACATGGAATCGTTGATATGACAATCATAACCGAGAATGAAGAGGGAAATAAACTTGTTCAAGTAAGACTAAGAGACCCAAGAATCCCAGAACTTGGAGATAAATTTGCATCAAGGCACGGACAAAAAGGAGTTATAGGGATGGTTGTTCCTCATGAAGATATGCCCTTCTCAGCACAAGGAACAGTTCCAGATTTAATCTTCTCCCCTCACGGCATCCCAGGAAGAATGACAATAAGTCATCTCTTAGAAGTATTGGCGGCAAAAACAGGATGCTTAGCAGGAAGATATGTAGAAGGAACAACATTTGATACAGAAAATGAGCAGGATTTAAGAAAGCAATTACTCTCCCTTGGATTCAGAGAAGATGGAACAGAAACATTCTACAACGGCGTAACAGGGGAGCAATTCGAAGCAAAAATCTACACAGGCAATATCTACTATTTGAAATTAAAGCACATGGCTGCAAACAAACTGCATGCAAGAGCATCAGGAAGAATCCAATTATTAACTCGCCAGCCTATAGAAGGAAGATCCAAAGGTGGAGGATTAAGAGTTGGAGAGATGGAGAAAGATTGCTTTGTAGCCCATGGAGCAACCTTATTATTAAAAGAAAGATTTGATTCAGACAAAGCAGTAATCTATGTCTGTGAAAAATGCGGCATGCTTGCAATCAACGACACATATAAGAAAACACGCTATTGCTTAAAATGCGGAGGCAATGTAGAGATAACTCCTATAGAGATGTCTTATGCATTCAAGCTTTTGCTTGATGAGTTAAAGGCATTTTGCATCTATCCAAAAATGGAGTTAAAATCAAAATACTAAGAAAATGGAATACATTTATAAAAAAATTGCAGGAATTTACTTCGGATTATTAAGTCCGAAGCAGATTAAGAAAATGGCAGGAGTTAAAATAGTTACGCCAGAGCTTTACGATAAAGAAGGTTATCCTGTAGACGGAGGTTTAATGGACACCCGTCTTGGTGTGATTGACCCTGGAATACGCTGCAAAACCTGCGGAGAGAAATTAAAAGAATGTCCAGGTCATTTTGGTTACATAGAATTAGCCCGCCCGATTATTCATATAAAATACATCCCGATTATTTACGATTTATTAAGAAGCACCTGCATGGAATGTTCAAGAGTCTTGTTATCAGAAGAAAGATGCCAGGAAAAAATTTCTAAGAAAGAAGTAAAAGCATTAAAAACAGTGAGCAAATGCCCTCGCTGCGAAACAAAGCAGACAAAAATCAAACTTGAAAAACCTACAACATTTGTAGAAGGAGATGTAAGATTATCCCCTATAGAAATTCAGGCAAGGCTTGAGAAAATTCCGAATGAGGACCTTAAAATTTTTGGAATGAACTCAGAATATTGCAGACCAGAGCACATGGTTTTAACAGTGTTGCCAATCCCCCCTGTAACAATAAGACCAAGCATCACGCTAGAATCAGGAGAAAGAAGCGAGGATGATTTAACTCATAAACTTGGAGACATAGTAAGGATTAATCAAAGGTTATTCGAAAACATAAATGCAGGAGCCCCGGCAGTCATCATCGAAGATTTATGGGATCTGCTGCAGTATCATGTAACAACTTATTTTGACAATGCAATCGCCCAGGTTCCTCCTGCTCGTCATCGTTCAGGGCAGGCATTGAAAACATTGACAGAAAGAATGACAAGCAAAGAAGGAAGATTTAGGCATAACCTTACAGGAAAAAGAGTAAATTACGCTGCTCGTACAGTAATCTCTCCCGACCCAAAAATAGGATTCAACGAAGTTGGGGTTCCATTAATCATTGCAAAAGAATTGACAATACCCGAAAGAGTAACAGAATGGAATATTAATTATCTCAAAGAGTTTATTACTCGGGGTCCAACCCAGTATCCTGGTGCAAATTATATCATAATGCTGGATGGAAAGAAGCGTAAAATCACCCCGGATACAGTAGAGCAATTACTGCAAGATTTAGTCCCAGGATGCATAGTTGAAAGGCATCTGATGGATAAAGATGTTGCAGTTTTCAATCGTCAGCCATCCTTGCACAAGATGAGTTTTATGTGCCACAAAATAAGAATCCTGCCTGGAAAATCATTCAGGTTAAATCCAGCAATCTGCCATCCATACAACGCTGACTTTGACGGAGACGAAATGAATCTGCACATCCCTCAAACAGAAGAAGCAAGGGCAGAAGCTGAAATATTAATGTCAGTTCAATCTCAAATCATTACCCCGAAAAATGGATTGAATGTTATCGGCTGCACAACAGACCCGATAACAGGCAATTACTTATTAACCAAGGATATAAAAATGTCAAGGGAAGATGCTATCCAGATGCTTTATTCAATAGGCGTAGATGACATCAGTAAATTAAAAAATTCAAAGCAGGAAGTTTCAGGGAAAGAAATATTCTCAGTTCTATTGCCGAATGATTTTGATTTCATCGGGGTAACAAGGTCGGGAGAAGATGTAATAATCAAGAAAGGCCAGCTAACTCAAGGTTTTATTGACAAAACCAGCATCGGAGAAGACAACGGAAGATTAATCAGAAGCTTATATGCAAAATACGGCGAAGATATTGGAATAGACCTCCTTGGAAAAATTTTCAAGCTGGGAATTGCTGTTTTGCTAAAGAGGGGGTTTACAACTTCTGTTGCCGATACAGACATCCCTGAATCAGTAACAAAAAAGAATCTGGAGCATATCAAAAACACAGAAGAGAAAGTCCAGGAATTAATCCAGCAGTACAAGCATAACAAATTAGAAGCAATGCCCGGCATCTCATCTCGGGAAACATTAGAAAGAATGATCTTGCAATTATTAAATCAGTTAAGAGATAAAATAGGAGAAACAGTTTACGAAAACATCTCAGAAAAGAACTCATCAATCTTGATGGTAAAATCAGGAGCAAAAGGTTCAACATTAAACATCGCTCAGATGGCAGCCTGCGTAGGGCAGCAGTCATTGCGCGGTTCAAGGATTAACGACGGTTATCAAAAAAGAACATTAACAATCTTCAAGAGAGACAGCTTAGAGCCTTCATCAAGAGGATTTATCTACAAAGGTTACAGACAAGGTTTATCCCCTTCAGAATATTTCTTCCATGCAATGACAGGAAGAGATTCTCTTATGGACACAGCTTTAAGAACTCCAAAATCAGGTTATCTTTACAGAAGATTATCAAATGCTTTACAAGACTTGAGAGTTGAATACGATTCAACAGTAAGAGATGCAAACAAGAAAATCATCCAATTCAAGTATGGAGATGATGGAATAGATGTTGGCAGAAGTGAAGGTGGAAGCATCAATGTTAAGAAAATAGTCAAAGAGGTCGCTACATATGGCTAAATCAATCTACGAAGAATACGAAGAGTTCATGCCCAGAAAACTGATAGATGAAGCTCAGGAAGAGATAGAGAAAGCTAAGTTAAAAGGCAAAGATGTTGAAAAAGTAATGGAAAGAATAAAAGAAGCTTATGAACTGGCAAGAATCGACCCTGGTGAAGCAATTGGAATCATAACAGCAGAATCATTCGGAGAACCAGGAACGCAAATGACATTAAACGTTTTCCACTTAGCAGGAGTTTCAGGCGTTCAGGTTACACAAGGATTGCCAAGATTAATCGAATTGTTTGATGCTCGCAAGAATCCATCAACCCCGAGAATTGAAGCATTTCTAACAAAAGAATATTCAAAAGACCCTGATGGAGCAAGAAAGATTGCCGCCTTAATCAAGGAAACAAAGCTTGGAGAAATTGTAGACGAGTTTTCATTAAACTTATCTCAGTTCAGAGTAGAAATAACCTTAAATCCAAAGAGGATGAAAGATTTAGGAATAACAGAAACCCAGTTATTTAAAATTTTAAAAGACTCATTAAAAAACATCAATATCAAAGAAGGGAAAAATTCAGTTATTTTGCAGCCAAAAACAGAGCAGCCGGAAATTCAGGAGCTGTATCAGCTAAAAGAAAAATCCCGGGATTTATATGTCAAAGGAGTAAAAGGAATCTCTCAGGTTCTTCCAATTAAAAAAGATAACGAGTTCATGATTATCTGCGTTGGAAACAATCTGGAAGATGTTATAAAAGTCGATGGCGTTGACGCAACCAGAACAATTGGAAACAATATTTTTGAAGTATACGAAGTTTTCGGTGTAGAAGCTGCTCGTCAAACAATCATCAAGGAAGCGTTAGAAGTTATCAAGAGTCAGGGATTGGACATTGACATAAGACACATCATGCTTTTGGCAGATGTCATGACCTTCTCAGGGGGCGTAAAAGGAATTACCCGTGGAGGAATAACTGGAGACAAAGAATCTATATTAGCCAAAGCAAGTTTCGAAACCCCAATCAAGCACATCATAGAAGCAAGCATGAAAGGAGAAAAAGACAGCTTAAATTCAGTCATCGAAAATGTAATGGTTAACCAGGAAATCCCAATCGGAACAGGGTTGCCTGAATTAATAGCAAGAATAGTCCAGAAAAAATAAAATGGAAAAAACACAAACACTCAAAGAAGCAATAGCAGGCAACAAAGTAATTATTGGCAAGGAAAGAACATTCAAGCTATTAAGAAAAGGTTTATTAACACATATTTATCTCTCAAGCAACTGTCCTAAAGAAGTAAAAGAGGATGTTAAGCATTACGCAAAGCTCTTCAGCATAGAAATATCAGAACTTAAAGAGAACAATGAGGAATTAGGAATCATGTGTAAAAAACCGTTCGCTATTTCTGTAATCGCAATTTAAAATGATACTCCTCGACCTAAAGGTCGAGGTATCTCGTGAAGGCTACACTCAAAGTGTTGCCTGATGTTCAAAAGTCCAGCCATGTTGGCTTTGCTGGATGTAATGCTGAATCGTATCAGAAGTAACATTACCCACAGAACGATAAAACTTTCCAGCACTCCAGAAATGCCCTCGACGAAAATGTGTTTTTCGAAGAGAAGGAAAAGCATGCAATATCCTGTATGCAGAATTTCCTTTAAACAACTGCACAACCTGACTCACAGAATAGTGAGGAGGAAACTCAACAAATAAGTGCACATGGTCTGGCTGAATTTCCAAAGCATGAATGGTGAAGTTGTGCTGATACGCAACTCCACGAAAGCTTTTTTCACAAAGCTTTTTAATACCTGAGTATCGAAAATATTGATACCGACATTTTGGGACAAACACAAGGTGATAGGTGGTTTGTCCATACCCGTGTTGAAATGCTTGTAGTTCCATTTTGCCTCCTGCACAAGTGGAACAGAGTTCACACTATCACAATCGTCGTATGAGTGCGTGAAATTCCTTGCGCACTCTTCATATTGAAAATGTTAAAGAAAAAGTTAACGGAGGATGGCAATTCCTCCCAGCACTAAACTGCTGGGTATCCTTGCCATAAATGTAATGAAAAAACATCTTGAAAACAGGCCTGTATATGTCCAGTTAGAGAATCCTTCTTCAACAAGGAAAAATGTATTAGAATCAGCAATAATTGCTGTTGAACTTCTTGAAAAATACGAATATACAAAAGAGATTAAAGCATTAAAAAGAGAGAAAATGAAACTGGCAAAGAAAATAGTTTACGATTTAAACCTCGAACTATCAGCATTGACAAAAGCCCTCCCTCAGGCTTACATAAGCAAAAAAGAAAAAAGAATGGTAAATAATGAGTCCAGAGAATCTCAGGGTAAAAAACCTGTTTCCCTCCCAGAGCAAAGCAAGCAAAAGAAGAAAAAACCAAACTCAGAGCTAAAACGCTTAGAATCAGAGCTTTACGAGATAAAGAACAAGCTTTCAGGCCTGGATATGTAACCAACAGACGAATCAGATAGGTTTATAACTTTTTTCCTCTCTTTCTAAGATATGAAATTATTCAGTTTAGTCCTGGCAGTCTTAGTATTATCCTCAGTAGTTCAGGCAGCATCGCTTTACAAAGAAGACTTCTCAAATATTAATCAGCAGACATTTACATTAAAAGAAAAAGACACAGTAAGGATTTTCTATTTAGGCAAAGAAACAGAGGTGATGTTAAGGTCTGTAGATGCACAAAAAAACTCATTAAAACTAACCTTGTTCATAGAAGGAGCAGAAACTCCTCAATATGTGACATTAAAACAAGGCATAAATATAATGTTTGATGTAGATAAAGATAGAATAAAAGATTTAATCATAAGACCAATTTACATAAGCAAAGAAAATTCAGTGATTTCAATAGAAAAAATCTCTATTGAAAACCAGCCAGCAGGTCCAACAGGAGAAGCAATATCAATTCCAAAAGTAGAAAGTTCAGAGCCAAAAACAAATTTAAAAGTTGGATTATACATCTCTCTTGGAATAATTATCATAGGATTGACAACATTTTTAATTTTTAGGAAAAAAAAGAATCAATAGAGAGCTTTGAATAACATTCTTTTTAAGTGATATTCAAAGCACTTCTTTGAGGATTTTGACAAATTTTTTATAAGGCAGTCAAATTCCTCAATAATATTTTTGCTTTCTCTTCCAATAACCATAGCTTTTTCTCTTTACTATCAAAACAACCAGAATTAATACCAATAAAAATCCAAAAAGGATTAATGTTGCTTTTTTAAACTGCTCTGTCCCAAAAGCAGGAGACGCAGAAGCATTGGACATATTAACAAATAAACCTGTGGTTGTTGAGGTTGTTGTGCTCTCAACAGCAGCTCCAGCGGGTAAAGTAGTTGAGGTTGTGCTCTCTTCACTGCATTTAGGGTTCTCATTATAAGTGCATTTTCCTCTGCCACAAATCCCAATTAAGCAGGAATCATCGCTCTTGCAGTCCCTTGCAGTCTTGCATTCAGAAACAAACTGCTCAACACATTTCTGATTAGAGCATAAGTTATTTGCACATAACCCCCCATCATCATCTCCCAAATCAATCTGAAATTCAACATAGTTAAATTTCTTTTGTCTCACATCAAAAAGCATTCCATTAAAGTTCTTATCGCCATCAATCAAAACTCTGCCATTGTTAACGCAAAGAATAAAAGAATCAGGATTAGATGCAACCAGAGTCATATTAACTCCTTTAAATTCAAAGCTCTCCCACAAGTCAAGAGCAATCTCTTTCTTCGCTGCACTAACTAACATAGAACTTACAATAATTATCCCTAAAATCATTGCTATTATCTTGATGGTTTTCATGTTGTTCATTTTCCTAGAAGTTCTCTTCTGTTTTCTTTTTGCCTTAAGCATTTTTCTTTTACAAAAGAAAAATGCTTATATTATCAAAAAGAGGAATATTAAAAAGGTATATAAAGCTACCCCACTAAAGAATAATAACACATGATGCTCTGATTCTTTAGCATGTTCCTTTACTGCAAGAAAAGTGCTGCATCCAATTAAGAATCCCAAAACACAAAAAGAAATTAAAAAAGAGATAAAAACAAGCTTTGCAGCGATTACACCAATAAGCCCTGAAGAGAAAAACAATAGTTTAACAAACAAACCCTCTTTAAAATCAGGATGAACATGAAATAAACTAATCTCCCCAAATATAGAATAAAGAAAAATCGGAATAAAAAAGAGTATTCCAGAAATCAGGCTAAGATTAAGCAGAGTTGTTAAGCCCATCCCAATCAATAGATAGTACAAAAAAATCCCGAAAGCATGAAAAAGCCCGATTTCTTTGGCAATAATCCTTGTTTTAGGATGAGAATAAACAAATTTTCCAAGCAAAAAAAACAATAAAAATCCTAAAAGAACAAAAAAGAAAACCAACTCCTCAATATACTTGTTCTCTCTCAACAGCAAAGGATACAATTGTAAAAACAAATGCGCAATCAACAATCCTGCAGCAAAACTAACAACCTTATTTTTATTCCTGTAATCAATCAAAGAACTCAATAACAACCCAAGTCCTAACAGCCCTCCAAAAACATAAGCTAGCACAATAACCTCAATATTAAAGAATATATAAATTTATGGCTGTAAAGATTATTTTGGAGTGTCCTATTATTTTTCTTTCTTTTTGTGTCCAAGTCTCTTTTGTTTCTCAGACATTTCCAAGAAATTATCATTTGAAAAAACACTTTTCCCAAGTTTCTGTTCAATATCTTTTCTTGTTGAACCAGCAACATCCCCACCATCTTTCGCATCTTTCTTCAATCTTGGAAACTCTTTAGAATCTCTTTCTCTTGTAAATCTGGTTGTTGTCGCTTCTCCAAGCATAGTAAGAATAAGCTCCAAATCATCCATGTGGTCCCTTAAGTTTTCTTTTTTAAGCTGTTTATGTTGCTTGTATTCTTCTACGGTTTTTCCAAAGGTCGCTTTGCTTATCTCGTTAGTTAAAATCCCATAATCTCTGTTTTTTTCAACGCCTCTTTTCTTCCACTCGTCAGTTAACTCCTGCCTAACATGAATCCCCCTTACTCTTTTCTCAACCCATTCATCAGAATAACCTTTAAGTTTATACAACTCTTTCATACGTTTTTGAGCCAATTCAGGGTCTTCTATTTCCTGTATTCTTTCATAACCTACTTGAGCAAGCCATAGCTTAAACGGTTCTGCTTTAGGAGAGGGTATTGATTGGATAAGTCTTAATAATGTTGGGGTACTAGCACAATCAGTCTCATAATACTTTCCATCAGATGAAAGTAATTTCAGTTGGTTACATTTTGTAACCGACTCACTGCCTTCTTCATTTAATCTATGTTTAAGCACCTTCCAGTAATTCCTTGCGTCTGCACTCTCTGAAAGGATCCCCACAATATCAACCACAGAAAACCACCATTCATCATTGTGCCAGATTCTTCTAATTTTCTTGTCCTGAAATACAACTAAGGAGTTAATCTTATCCATATAAAGAGAGAATACAGATTTATTTATAAGCTTCACGCGGGTGGTTGTCGTCTGTCTATTGTTTTTGATATATATGTTGGAGAATACACTCCTAGGGTTATGAAACTATTTGTATCTATGCTGATGCCTTAAATTGTGCTCGTCCGGAACTAATTCTTCTAAGTTATCAATATTATTATTTCTTTTATTAAAATCTTTATGATGGATTTCATATCGATTCTTTATTTTCCTATTATGCTTATGCTCAAACCACCACCTATGAAATAAATCTCCGGTGTTATGGAATACCTCATAACCCTCTTCATTTATGTGAACCTTAGTCCCTTGTTTATTTGTACGAGGTCGTAATCTTTCATTTCTAAGTTTTTCTCTTGCTTCTTCAAGTTCTTTTGTTTCTCTTATCGCTTCTTCTTTTAATTCCATTACTACATCCAATCTTATTTTAGCTTCAGCCTCATTTCTCTTTAATTCCTCTTCATACCTAGCTTTTACATGCCCTTTAGCATTTTTTATTTTCAAGATTAATTCATCATGATTTTTATTTAACTTATCCTTTTCTTTCTTTAATCTTTCAAGTTTTTCGTTATTTTCTTTGACGCTATCTTCTTTTTCAGTTAATTCCTCTTCTAAATCTTTAAGTTTTTTATCTAAGCCTTCTTTCTTCACAAAGAACACAAAAATAATGATTATTGCTAATATTCCTAAAATCCAATAAATCCAATTCTTAAAAGTAGTCTCTTTATTCGGTTTACAAACCCCTTCTTTCCCTATACCGGAAAGGCATTCCCATTCACATTTGTATGATTCTCCAACATTTTTTGTTGAGGGTTTTAAACAAGTTTGGTTATTACAATTTAACATCCCTTCCGGACATTGCCAATCTTCTTTACCACAAAAACCTGCAATAGTACATTTATTATAACCGCATTGTCCATCCTCTTTGCAAACATCACCATCATTTAAACAAATTTTTCCATCTTTACATTTCTGACAAACATCTCTCGTTTTATTAACCATTTCAAGCCTATAAAAAATCCCTAAAGGTAGAGTCACATTAATCTTAACATCAGTTACACTTCCGGTTACACCATGCCCCCTTTCTATGAAACTAAAAGAATTTGGAGATATATCCCCTTCTGCAATTTCAAACTGATCTCCATACCAACTTGATCTATCCCAATAAGAAATTTGAATCTTAACAGAATAACTCAAAGTATTCAATACCTTGAATGTTGTTTGATCTTTATTAGAATTTATCTCCATGATAGATATATTTCCAGAAATATATTCATTATTCCAATAATATTTTGTCTCTTCTACTTGATACATCTCTTTTTCTTTATATTGACATTCGGAAGATGCACTTACAACTAAAGGTATAAAAAATAAAAGTAAAATAATGAAAATAAATGCAGGCTTTCTCATCCTTCCACCTTCTCAAACAACCAGCGTACTGCTATCATATCAGAATAGGGATTCTAAAAATATATAAACTTAACCAGCAATATCTGTGGACGCATAGGGTTGATAAGGGAAACGCAGGTAGCATTTAATGGACGCATAGGGTTGATAAGGGAAACGCAGGTAGCATTTAATGGACGCATAGGGTTGATAAGGGAAACGCAGGTAGCATTTAATGGACGCATAGGGTTGATAAGGGAAACGCAGGTAGCCCTTATTGAGCAGCCAAAGCTTCATTATACTTAACAATCAACCCATCACTAACTTTCTTGGCATCATTAGAATTCAATGCAAAGCCAAGACCTTCAACAGAGGTCTGAGAAATCTTAAAATTATTTATCCCCATAATCTCTCCCTGAGCATTAATCAAAGGCCCTCCAGAATTCCCAGGATTAATCGCAACATCAGTTTGAATGTAAGTTCCAGGAGAATCCTTTTTTCCACGATTCAACCCAGAAACAATGCCCTCAGAAACACTAAAACTTAATCCGAGAGGATTCCCCACAGCAATCACTTTCTCCCCAACATTCAGCTCATCACTATCGCCATAATCCAAAGCAGAGTACCCAGATTCAATCTTCAACAAAGCCACATCATAAGGAGCACTATACCCAATCAAAACAGCATTATGTTGCTTGCCATCATACGTTAAAACTCTATAATTTTTAGCATTCTCAACAACATGATAATTCGTAACTACAAATCCATTTCCATCAACAATAGCCCCAGAACCTAAACTTCCAGAAGCCTCGATACTGACAACGCTCTTCAAAACATCTTTAATTACCCCAGAAAAATCTCCTCCAGCACTCTGCACATTAGAAATTTGTTTCTCCAACAATCCCAGTTTACTCTCGCTGCTGCTCTTCAAAGAACCCAAATCTATTTGCAATTCTCTTACATTCCCAGCAACCTCTCCAAGAGATTTTTGATTTTCTTCAGCAAGAGAAGTAATCCTTAAATTAATGTTTTTACCGAACTCTTCTTGATTGTTATTAACCTGGTCAAATCCTTTTATCGTTTCTTCTTTAATCTGATTAAGAGAATAAAACTGATAACTTATTAAAATTACCAAAATCCCAATTACACTAAAAAGTATAATCCTCTCAAGATTATAGCTTTTATCTGATTTAACCATCATAATAAACGGGAAATAGTATTTTTAAGTTTAACTATAAAAATCAACCAGTCTTTAATATCTTCTCGATAGCGTGTTTGTCAAACCCAACAACAACATTTTTCCCAATCACAATTACAGGCACTCCAGATTGTCCTGAGATATTAATCATCTCTTTAACCTTTTCTCTGGAATCAACATCAATCTCTTTAAACGCAATTTTCTTGCTCTTAAAGTATTTTTTAGCCTCAATACAATAATGACACGTCTTTGTTGTGTATATCTTAATCTCAGGTTTTAGATTTGCCATGTTAAAAAAATAAATGGTTGTATAGGGTTCAATTTTTCCCCTAGGGCTTTTTTTAAAAGGGCTCTAAGGGAAACGCAGGTAGCCCTTATGCATTAAGCTCAGCATCTATAACAGATTTAAAGTTTGCAAAGGGCATTGCACCACTTACCAATTTCCCATTGATAATAAACCCAGGAGTCCCGCTAATTCCTGCTCTTTGCCCATCCTGTTCATCCTTCTGAGTTTCCTGTGCATACTTCCCAGTATCTAAGCAGTCATTAAACTTCTTAGTATCCAACTTCAAATCTACAGCATACTTCTTCAAATCAGTTACAGCGATGCTTTGTTGATTCTTAAACATCAAATCATGCATCTCCCAGAATTTGCCTTGCTCATCAGCACACTCAGAAGCCTCAGCAGCTTTCTGTGCATTTTCATGGAAACTCAATGGAAAATCTCTGTAAACAAATTTAACTTTTCCAGTATCAATATAATTCTTTTTTATATCAACATAAGCCCCTTCTTCAAATCTTGCACAAAAAGGGCATTGATAATCTGAAAATTCTATCATAACAACTTTAGCATCTTTATTTCCAAGATAGGGGTCATCATCAGCAAGTTCTTTGGCATTCACAGTTGCAATTCCTGTAGGCAAACCAGAAGGCGCAGGACTTGGACTAGGACTTGGTGAAGGCGATGGAGCATATCCTGATGGTGCTGCATCTTTTACAATTCCAAATCCAGAAGTAAATATACTAACAACCAATAATAATCCTAATATCCCGGAAACAATCATCCATAATGTTGATTTGCTTATTTCAACAGTCCCAGAATCCTTTTGATGATGATGTTCATGATGTTCGTGTTGATCACTCATAATAACCCCTCCATTAAGATTTTATAATGAATTTAACGATTGTTTATTAACTTTTCGCTTCCCGTGTTAAAATCTAAAGAATCTTTAGGTAACCTTTAAAATCTGTGAATCTTGTAAGTTTATATGAAAATTGAATGGAAAGAAGTTAATATCAAAGGCAGAAAGATAAAAGCTCTCTTAACAATAAAAGAATCTGCAGATAGGGAGCTTCTTAAAGGATTATACTTTGATTGGAAAAATGTTAACGACAGGCTAAAAAATATTTCTACAAGGGGGATAAATCTTCCAGAAGCTATAAGTGAAAATGCTTTTGCACTGTTCTTTCCAGCCTGCATAAGGGTTGTAAAACTTAAAGGAATGAAATGCTCTTTTGACTGCATCAATATAAAAACAGGCTCAAGAATTCAGATTAAAGCTTCGAGCGTGGCTTCTGATTTAACTTCTTTTGGACCTCGTTCTGAATGGGATGAACTCTTCTTTCTGGATTTTTCAGAAGGTGATGGCTCATTCAAAGTATATGAAATAAAGCCTGATTGGATTTACAAGCATAAAGTAAATAAGAGCCAAACTTTTGAAGAGCAGCAAAAACAAAACAGAAGACCAAGATTTTCTATAACTGAAAATATAATAAATTTAAAGAAACTAAAGCCGATAAAAATCTGCAGACTATAATGCCCGACACTCTTACTCCCCAGCAAAGAAGTTATTGTATGTCTAAAATAAAATCAAAAAATACTTCTTTAGAATTAAGATTAAAAAAGAGTCTGCATAATTTTGAATATCAGCCAAAAATCTTTGGAAACCCAGATTTTATTTATTTTAAAAAGAAAATCGTTCTATTTATAGACGGGTGTTTTTGGCATATGTGCCCAAAACATTTCATAAAGCCGAAAACCAATAAAAGTTATTGGATGCCAAAACTAAAAAGAAATGTGGTCAGAGACAAAGAGATACGCATTGCTTATAAGATTGCTGGCTGGAAAGTAATTAGTGTTTGGGAGCATGAATTAAATAAGCATTAAGTTCCTTGCCCTCAAAACAAGACTCACCCTCTAAAACTTTTCTTATATTCTCAGCAATTCTTGCAACTACAGGCACTGTTACACTATTTCCAGCCTGATGATAAAGTTCGCTGTCTGGGAGCTCTTTAGGAAGTATAAATCTTTTTGGAAATCCCTGCAATAAGAAACATTCCCTGGGTGTTAATTTTCTTATTCCTTTATGATTCTTTATTATCGGAACATTGTGTCCTCCTCTGCCCATGTTTGCAGTAAGAGTAGGAACAACTCCTTTTTTGTTCACTCTAACATACTTTCTTCTCCATTGGTAAACAGTATGTTCTGAGTTAATATCTTGTTTAATCCTAGCATACAAAGGCTTATCATTATAATAATACTTATCTTCAGCTTCATTCTTTACATAATCTCTAAAAGAGTTTGTTAAGGGGATAGGCTTCGGAAAAGAAAAATTGTTAGTTTTATCCTCATCCAAGAAACCAACAATGAATATTCTTTCCCTATTTTGAGGGATATTGCCATAAGTCATACTGTTTAGAACTTCTGATTTAATATGATAGCCAAGGTTCTTAAGAATTCTCTCTATAACTAAAAATGTTCTGCCCTGGTCATGATTTTTTAGGTTTTTAACATTCTCCAAAAAAATAGCTTTTGGTTTCTTCACCTTCAATATTTCAGCAATCCTAAAGAAAAGGTTTCCTCCGACTTTTTCATCCTTGAAACCTCCCCGATATCCTGCGATACTAAACGCCTGGCAGGGAAACCCTGCAAGAAGCACATCAAAATCAGGCAATTCAGGAATATCAATCTTATTTATATCTTCATTATTAAGTTTTGCACTCTCAAAATTTAAATCATAAGTCAATTTGCAGTTCTTATCTTGGTCATTAGCAAAGATAGTGGTAAATCCCTGCTCCTCAAAACCTAACCTCACACCTCCAACACCAGCAAAGAAATCTGCAGTTCTAAATCCCTCTCTTTCTACCATTTAAACATATAATATCTATCTGTTTATAAATCTGACCCAGGCGTCTGTCGTCTGTCTGTTGTTTAAGAAATATATTTCACAAAATATATTTCTTAGACGCCAAATTCCAAAGGAATTTAAGCGTTCATAAAATTTTAGTGTTTTCTAGGATATAAACAAATCATTCTAATCAAACTGTCCAGTCGTCTTTCTAATCAAGCTCCCACCCAATAATCCAACAACGAATATAACCAGCCCAGCAATAATAATTTCCAACCAGTCAATCAAAGGCAATCCAACAACCCCAAAATACTTGGATAAAACGGTATACAACAAAACAAATTGAAGTCCAACACTAACAACAATAGCCAAAATCAAATGCTTATTAGAAAACATTCCCAATCCATATTGGCTTCTTATAATCTGCAATCTCACCATCTCAAAAACAACAATAGCTGTAAATGCCATAGTCTGAGCTTTAACCCCATCCTCAATATTATACCAAAATAATCCTAAAACAACAACAGTCAACAAAACACCAATAAACATAATATTCAATCCAAGATTCTTTGAAATAATCCTCTCTTCAGGGTCTCGAGGTTTTCTCTCCATAATCCCTTTCATAACAGGGTCAACACCCAAAGCTAAAGCAGGCAAACCATCGGTAACCAAATTAATCCATAGTAAATGTATCGCAATAAAAGGTATTATTATCTCACTATTAAACTTAAACCCAATTAAAATAGCAAAAAATATAATCAAAACCTCAGCAAGATTACAGCTCAATAAATAATTAATAAACTTCTTAATATTATCATAAATCCCTCTGCCTTCTTCAACAGCAGCAACAATAGATGCAAAATTATCATCAAGCAAAACCATATCGCAGGCTTCCTTGGCAACATCAGTTCCAGAACCAACAGCAATCCCAATATCAGCCCTCTTCAAAGCAGGCGCATCGTTCACCCCATCACCAGTCATCGCAACAATATGCCCATTACTTTTCAAAGCCTCCAAAATCTTCACTTTATGTCCAGGGTTAACACGAGCAAAAACATTAACCCTTCTAACTCTATCCCTAAACACCTCAATACCAATCTTATCAATCTCCTCTCCAGTCATCGCCTCCCCATCAAGTCCAATATTCTTAGCAATTGCAAGAGCAGTTAGCTTATGGTCCCCAGTAATCATCACAACCCTTATCCCAGCTTTTTTGCAAGTCAAAATAGCGTCCTTAACTTCACTCCTTTCAGGGTCAATCATCCCCATCAATCCAAGAAAAACCAATTCGCTGTCTTCTTTATCAAAAGCCAGCCCAATCACTCTTAAAGCACTCCCAGCCATCTGCTCGTTAACAAGAAGCAAATGCTTTCTTTCACTCGGAGTAATAACTTTATACCTTCCATTCTCATAGACATACTTGCATTTGTTAATCAACAGTTCAGGTGCAGACTTAACAAATCTGTATCTCTTTCTTCCAACCATATTAAAAGTAGTCATCGTCTTGCTCTCAGAAGTAAAAGGAATCTCCTTAATCCTCTCATAATCCAAATTAACTCCTGCTTTCTTTGCAGCAATCAATAAAGCAAGATCAGTAGGGTCCCCCCTTACAGTTCCATCTTCATAAACAGAAGAATTATTGCATAATTTCGCACAAAGCATAAGCATCTCAATCTCTTTAACATTAATCTTCTTGCCATGATTTGTAAACTCTCCTTCTAATCTATACCCCTCGCCAGAAACATCAATCATTTTATCATTAGCATAAATCTTCTTAACAGTCATCTGATTTTTGGTTAAAGTTCCTGTCTTATCAGCACATATAACAGTTGTACTTCCTAAAGTTTCAACAGAATTTAATTTTCTAACCAAAACATTTTTCTTAAGCATCTTCTGCACACCCAAAGCCAAAGTAATAGTTACAATAGCAGGAAGACCTTCAGGTATAGCAGCAACAGCCAAACTCACAGCAACCAAAAACCCATCAAACAGTTCATGCCCTCTCAAAACAAAAATTCCAAAAATAACCAATATCAAAAGTGTAACAGCAATACTAATCTTCTTCCCAAGTTGTTCTAACTTAATCTCAAGAGGAATTTTCTTATCAGTTTGCTCTTGAAGCATTTTGGCAATATTACCCATCTCAGTTTTCATCCCAGTTGAAATCACAATTGCTTTCCCTTTACCAGCAACCACAATTGTTCCAGAAAACAGCATGTTCTTCCTATCTGCAACCTCCTTCCCGCCTTTCAACAAACAAACCTCTTTTTCAACAGGCACACTCTCCCCAGTCAATAAGCTCTCATCAACTCTTACCTCCAAAGAATCTAATAAATAACAGTCAGCAATAATCTTCTTCCCAGCTTCAAAAACAAATACATCTCCAGGAACAACATCTTCAGAATCAACATCGACAAGTTTATTGTCTCTAAGAACAGCTGCCTTAGGACTTGAAAGTTTTTGCAATAATTCTATTGACTTTTCAGCTTTAAACTCTTGAAAAAATCCAAGAGCAGCGTTCAAAATAATTATAGCTCCAATAACAACAGCATCAACCCACCCCCCGATAATCAGACTTAAAATCAGGGCAGCAATCATGATATAAACAATAAAACTTTTAAACTGCCTAAGAAATATTTTTATCCAGTTAAATTTGTTAGTTCTTTCCAGAACATTCTTTCCATAAACAATTAATCTTTTGCCAGCTTCCTCGCTTGATAATCCATTTATAGAACTATGAACCTGCTCCAAAACCTGGTTGGGCGGCAAATTGTAAACAGCCATCTCTCAACTAAAGAAAAGTGCTATTTAAATCTTGTTCTTTCCAAAGGCTTTTACATTCTTAGTTTCTTTTGCCTTAAGTATTTTTTCTATCTGCTTTTTCTTTTCCCAATGGTTTTTCTATCTGCTTTTTCTTTTCCCAAGGGTTTTTCTATCTGCTTTTTCTTTTCCCAAGGGTTTTTCTATCTGCTTTTTCTTTTCCCAAGGGTTTTCTTTTTGCAAAAAGAAAAGGCTTATATGAATCTTCTCATAAAAGCCGAATAATTCCTCTTCAGAGAATAACCAAGAGCAATAAAAACCAATGAAAATCCAGCTGTAATCAGTAATATTCTTAAAAAAATAGCGAAGAAAAATTCTCTTGGAAACATCATTATCAAATTGCTATTCCCAGGCAGCAGCCATAGCTCATTATCAAAACTAAATAAATGAAATTCAGTAAACAGCCAGCTAAAGTTAAATAACGCAATTGCCGCAGCAATCAGCACAATACAAAGAGTAATCACTCCTGAAAAAATAAAATCATACGATATATCTTTTTTCTCAACAAGTAAATAAATCAAAATCAAAAAAGAAGCTCCCAAAGCAAGATAAAAAACTCCAAAAGCATTATCCAAAATTCCTTTAACATCCCCAAGATGCTTTTTCTCATTCAAAGTAAAAAAACCGGTTTTCAATTCATTATTCCCTTGAAAATAACCCATAAGCTCATTAAAATTATTATTAACATTCTCCCTGCCTAATCTCTCATAACCCCCATTCTTCTCGAATTGGTTAAAATAAAACTCTTTATCAAAATACATTATTGAAAAACTGGAAAGAAAAATAATTAATACCAAACTTAAAATAAACAGCCAATGTAAAATTCTCATATCATTTAAAAAGTGTATAGAAATAAAAGCTTTGTTATTATTCACTTATCAATGCACATCCAGAAACCTGTGATAAAACTTCCAAACTCTGAGGTCCTTCCAAAAACTTCCATTCAGGAGTAATCCATGTAGGATAACCTTTAATCCCAACCCTATCGCATTCTTTTGGATTTCCTCCAGATCCTCGAGCATCGCATTCAATATAAGTAATGTATTTATAAGAACTCCCAAACAATTTCTTCTGCTCCAAACAATGAGGGCACCAATAAGCCCCATACTCTTTAAACCCTTTCTCAGTCAAACACTTGGCAAAATCATCATATTTTCCATCTCCAAAAGAATTCTTAACAACCGCAATTGTAATAATAGATAAAAAGAATATTACAACAATAAAAAGGATAATCCAAGTGCCTCTTCCAGCCATCACTCTAAGAGAAAAAAGAGGTATATAAACATTGTTCTTTTACCTCAGGATTTATGTCTATATCTAAAATAAATCCCTATTATAACAATAAGCAAAACTAAAATTCCCAAAAATACCCAAAGGCTTGTTTTTCCAGATACAGCAGCCTCGCCAGAAAGAAGTGTTGTAGTACTCCCTTCTAATCTCGCTTTTGTTTCCTCAGCAGCCAAAGCTTTCGCCCCTTCCTCAAGTTTATTAAATTTCAGGTTAGCACTTTGACCCAAAACTCCCAGCAGAGTAACACTCATATCATTCAACCCATCATCATTCAAATCAACATTAACAGTCTCACCGATTTTAACAACTATAGTTTTTGGAGTTGACTGAATAATTAAAGTCACGCTATCTTCTTGAACATTGCTCAACGTAACAGTATGTTTAGTCACCCCATCAAAGCTCAAACTCAATACTTGTCCAGAAAGAGTTTTGAAAGTAAGCTCATCAAGCGAGGAAAAATCAATATCAAACCCAGTATCTTCTTCTGCTTTCGCTTCTCCACTCGCACTTCCGCCTCCTCCACCCCCACTGCTCCCTCCTGCTGCACCAGCAACAGTGGTAGTAGTAACAGGATTAAGATTGGTCACACTGCCAGCACTGCTGTCAGAAGTTGTAACAGAACCAGTAGCACCAGAAGCAGTGATAGTGTAAGTGCAATGATTATTGCCCATAAGCACCTTCCATGTGTGGCTTCCTTGATTATTATGATTCAATGCTCCAATAGAAACACTGTTGCTTTCCCCTGATTTCAAATTGCAATTATCAACATCAGCCTCTACAGTTACACCATCAAGATTTCCTCCAGCAGTAACACTTGCCTGCAAGTCAAATTCATCATTTTGATTTCCAGAACTTAAAGAAGAACTAATAGCCAAAGTCTTGATATCAACAACATTAACAGTCGTATCAACAACAAATGTATCAATAACTCCATCTAGGTTGATATTATCAAACATCTTCAAACCCGCAACATTTGGTGTTAATCCTGTGAAACTAACAACAGTAGAAGCACCAGCACTAACGCTTGTTTCAAACCCACTTCCAGAATAACTGGAACTTTCAAGCCAGTTTCCTTCAGGGTACAGAACAGGAGAGTTCAAATTAGCTGTTGATTGATCTGGGTTATTAACAGTGGCTTGGCAAGAAATAGAAACAAGATTGTCCACGACAACAGTTCCTATCTGGTCGTTGCAGGAAAAAGCTGTAACCTGTAAAGACCCTTCAACAAATCCAGGAAGAAAAAGCACAGCTAGAAAAACAAATACAAATCCCAGCACATATCTTTTTTCCATCTTAAATACTCGTCGTATTGCTCACATTGAGCTGGATAAGCCGTATTTCTGTAGTATTCCTGTTTGCTGCTTTATCCGTCAATGTAACATTGTAAAAGTAACCCACCCCTGTAAGATTAGCAACCAAAGACGTCCAATTAAAAGTCCTAGTTGCTGTAGTAAGAATAGTTTGATTAACAAGCGTGTGATTATTATAAAATAAACTGAAAGTAATATTCGCTTCATTCACCTCAGTAACATTAACAGAGGCATAAATCCATGTTCGGTTATACATCGTATTGTTTCCAGAAGTGGTGTTCCCATTAAAAGATATCACCGGGAGTATTGTATCAAATGTAACATTTCTCGTAGGACTGGAAACATTGGTTCCATTCCCTACAATGCCTGTAACATTGTAATAATAAAGAGTGTTGTTATTTGTAAGATACCATATAAGCGAAGAGGTGGTGCTTGTAACAGTCGTGCTGTTCAGGACAGCATGTGTGGAATTATATAACCGATAAGTAAGATTAGCAATTCCATTTCCAACACTCAGGTTTACCACAAACGAATTGGCGTTTATATAAGAATTATTCGCAAGTTGGGAAGAAGTAAACTGCATCGTTATATTGGTAGTATTGCTCGTAGAGTTCATTTCGATAATCCTGTACAAGGCTACAGTATTGTAATCATCATCATAACAGTTGTAGATAACAGAATAATCTTGGTCAGTAGTCAATATATTTCCAACGCCTTGCAAGTTGAAAGAATGATTCACCCCTCCTGTAGATAACCCAGGATATGGATGAGAGAAATAATGATAATTGTAAAACGTTCCATTGTAAAGGGTTTTATTGCATGTGCCAACTAAATTAGTATTGTTTGCTCCAACATTATCTGTATTTCCGCAATAATTTGCATAATAAGCATCATAGCTCTGGAAAACATAAGTGCAGGTAGCAGCTTCATTAGTAACAGCATTCAGATAAAGGCTGCTCGAATTAACCTTATACCCATTGTACGGAGGAGCAACAAGGGTTAGATTTGGCGTAGTATTATCTTTAGCATAGAAATAACCTGTCTTTAAAGTGCTGGTTCCTAAGCTTCCTCTGACATTCACCCTAATAGCATGCTCTCCTCTGCTCCAGCTTCCTGAATTGAGAATACGAATGACCTGTCTGTTATCTGTTTTATTCGCAGAATTGCTCCATCCAACAGAAGAATACACCCTGCAATATTCACTATAACATCCAGGGTTATAAGCGTGCTGCACAGAAACCACGCTAAAATCCTGGTTCTGTCCTGAATTATTCTGTGCACCAACAGTAAAAGAAGCATTAGAATTAAATCCAACATAATATCCCCAAAAATTGCTTTCATTATAGTTATCAAAATATCCTGTATAAGAAGCTCTCACTCTAAACCACGGTGCTGATTCTGCAGTTTTTGAATTAAGATTATTAGCATCACTAAGAACAAAGGTAAGGTAATGATATTCTTCACCCCATCCACCAGAAGGAACATGAACAGTCACATTCTGGCTGCTTGTTATCTTACAGCTAGAAGAGCTTGTCGAGGTGCAGTTCCCGATAGTAAATTGATAGTCTATGGTGTTCGGCCAAATCGTTTCATATACCCTAGTCAAATTTCCCGATGTGCTTCCCCCTCCAACAGGATTAGTTAAAGTAACAGGGATAGTTACATTTTGGGTCTGAGTAATAGCATCCTGGCTAGTCACTGTCCCAAAAGCAGTGCTGAATAAAGCAGCTCTAAAAGAAATCCAAACATTCTTGCTTGTGTTTGTAGTATTATCATAAACCACGGCAACAAGATTTCCCCACCCAGGTATCCATCCTTGTGACAAAGGTGCAATACTCAAATTAGCACTTCCGTTAAAGGTTATTGGATTATAATTCGTAACCGAAGTTCTGCTCCTCGAATTATAATCCCATGATTCCTGGTAAATCTCAGTGACAGTATAATTTCCCCACACAATGCTGTTGTTGCTCCAATCAGGATCCCGCACACTCAAAATCCCGCTTATATTATTAGAAGTCCCAATTGTATAACTGTCAGTAACATAATCAACTCTAAACGACTGAACATTAAACCAAATATATCCTGTTGAAGTTTCGTTATCATCATTTATTAAGACCATGCTCCCATAATAATACCCAGAAGGCCACGTTCCTGAAGAATGATTCAAAGAAACAATTCTGCTGTAATTAATTGTAGTATGTGTTGCATTAGTCACATTAAAATCCGCAGGATACTTTAACTCCGTATATGTATAATCGGTATCGCTCCATCTATTCAGCTTAATATCTTTTACAGTAGTATTAACATAATCAGTAATCCCTGTAGTAACATTATGCGTGTAGCCGTTTTTATAACCTTTCGTAGTGGTTATTAAAAAATGCACAGGTCCAGATCCTTTATGATTATATTTATAAGCCCCCTTAATATCGACAGGCTGTGTATTGACATAAAAAGCAATTGTATTAAACCATCCATACCCGGTCTCTGTTCCGTTAAGGTCTAGCACAACATTATAATACCCGCTGTTCCACGTCCCATTAAGGTTTGTAATGTTCAGCAAATAACCTGAATGACCTGTTTTAGTCGCACTGCTATACCATGGGCTTGAAGCATTAACATTGATTACGGTAGCGTTATACGTATTCTTATCCATCTCACGTGCAGGATAACTGCTATAGTCCATAATCTTCTTGACGGTAACTGTAATATTGCTTTTATCATTCACGAGTGCAGATCCTCCAGATGTCCACCCATAATCACCTGCACTAGTAATCCTCACATAGAGTGTAACATTCTGCTTAGAACCAAAATAGCTCTTATAATCAAATCCACTGGAAGTAAGCTCAACAGGGCTTGCATAACTATCCCAATTTCTAACCTCGAACCATGCCTGCCCAAAATCAGTATTTCCTCCACTCTCTGTTCCTCTAAGTACAACACTATAACTTCCTGAATCCCAGCTCTTTTTTCCAGCAAGAGAAACATTAAGGTATAATGTGCCAGAGCCAGAAGTAATTGTAGTATCATTTACACCTGTAAGGTTATAATCATACACAACAGGAGGCCATATCCACTCTCCTTGTCTTCCATAATATTCAATCTTTTCAACCTTCACGCTTCCGCTCAACCCGCTCGTTCCAACGCTGTTCCACCAATTAGTTCCTGCCTGATACATACGCAAGTTAAAAGTAATATTCCCACCAGGTTGATTCAGCCATTTATCACCCCAGGCCCAAATATAAAATGCCCTAGATTCAAACAGTCCATAAGCAATATCCGAAGTTTTGCCATCCTGACCAAGAATCTTTAGTTTCACACTATATCTCCCTCCATCCCAGCTGTCATTTGCATGCCTAATCGTACAGGTATATCCTCCACTTTCATCATCCGATTTGCATGTTGAAGCAGAAAGGTTCAAATTTGCTTTAACTCCTGCCTGAGTATTTACAACATCTTCTACACTTAGCGTGGCATTGTTCACAACTTGTTTTTTCGTTGTATCGAAACTACATGCAGTTCCCATACCGTAGTTGCTGCCTTCTCTATAAGTACTTGTCCCATTAGAACTTTGCGACTTTCCCAAAGGATTATCTGCCTGCACAAGTTTAACTTCAAAATAAATAATATCAGAAGCTTTATATTGCCATGCATAATAGCTTCCAGATCCAACACTTCCAGCAGTTGTTTTTGCAACTATACAAGTATCATAAGGATTAACAACAAATCTTACATTTCCAACAACTGTCCCATTATCCGAAGACACCCTTGCAAAATAGCTTCCTCCTCCTTTAGGTACATCAATCTTCAATCGTTGATGAGTAATATTCCACGCCCATTCCAGCACATCATTGCTCCCATTAACATTGTTCCAATTGCTCACTTCATTATAAGTAAGATAAGTCCCATTTTCATACAGCAGTGCATCCAGTTGCGAATATGTAACATTCATATCATGGGTCTGATTCTTAGCTTTTACAGTAAAATAAACAAATTCAGAAGTGCCAAAAAGCTCTTTGAGCTGTCCCTCACTATCTCCAGGAATAATAGTCATAGTTGCATTGAGGATAGCAATCCCTCTCTCTGCAATCAGAATCTCATCACTATAGTTTACAGTCACACTCAATCTATAATTCCCAACAGCAGCAGGCAGTCTAATAGAATATTTATAACATCCCTGCTTCCCGCAGCTAAGATTAAAAGCAGTGCTGTTTGAACTGTTCAGAACAACTCCCAGACTATTTTTTAAAGTAAAATTAAAGAGTGCTTGGCTAAGATTAGCAAGCAAAGTCCCATTGACTCTCTCAACAGGAAACACATCAAAAGTAACAGATGTATTAGGAAAAACAGAATATTCATAATCAAAACCAGAGCCGGTTTCTGCTTTTGCAAAACTCAAAGACCAATCTCTGACTTGGAAAGAAGTGCTTCTTATAACAACATTTCCCCCATTATCAACGACCCTCACCCACACCATATAGTTACCATTGCTAAAATTATTGTTCAGCAAAAACTTAAAACTATTAGTGAATGAATTATTCATCGTCAAAGATGTTGTATTAATAACCTGCAGCACACTCTCGCTCGAATTTGTCACATTCCCTGTAAAAGTATAACTTCCTGAAACAGGTGTAGTTCCATTAAAGCTTATAGTAACTTCAACATTCGCTTCTTGATGAGGGTTGAAAAAACTTTTATACCTCGTCCCAGAATCATCTTTCATATAAACAACAGAATCATAAGGAATAACTCTAAACCCGCTTACCCCTGTGTAATTATTCACCTCCAAGATGTATTGCCCAACTGTCGAAGGCACAGTAATACCATTAACCATGCATCTCCCATCATTTCCTGTAGTACAGTTAAAACTGCTGACCAAAACTTTGGCAGACGTCCTAATACTGCCCTGAACAGAAAGATTTGCAACAGCAAAAACACCATCTCCAATATTCCTGATTGTTTCAACAGCAATATTCAATGTTTCCCATCCATAATAACTAGTCTTATCAGAATAAACCCTAATATCATCAAGAGTTTGATTAGCTACAAAAAAGTCCATCCTAAAAGGCCAGCTGATATTATTGTCATCTTTATAAGTCAATAATAAATAATAATACCCTGTAGCACCAGGAGCAGTAATCAATCTCCCCCCAGGTTCATAATCACTTTGGGAATAATAACTTCCTGTAGAAGATGTATTCAGTGTAAAATTACTGAAATTCGCACCATTCCCCCCATTACGGATTGTAACATTTAAAGAGCTGATATTAGCCAAAGGGCTATAAATAGTAGCAGTTCCATTACTCGAGTTAACCGTTGCTTGAAATAAAACCCCTCTCAGGACAATTCTCTCAACAGGACCATAAATTCTTTTAGACAAACTTCCATCATTAGTAATCGTAACATTATCAGCAGCATCCGCTATTTGCATTAAAATCAGAAATATACCTAGAAAAAACAATCCTTTTATCCAGAAACTAGCACCTCTTTTGATATAAAACGCTATACTCTAATAATATTTAAGCTTTATTAAAATATAAAGATTACCCAATATAACATAAACATTTAAATAAATCCGAGTTATAAAAAAACAATGCCTCTCTACACAACAATAAACAACTTTTTAATAAAATACATTTCAGAAGTAACATTTATTTTAGTAACGCTCATTTACATTTTCACCCATAGATATGTTTTCCTCTTCCTTGAAAAAATAATAAGAGGGATGACAAATGCGATATTTGAAAACAAAGATTGGGTTGCAGGATTACTAAGATATATAGATTCTTTCTTTGTATTTATATTATCATTTTTAATCATCATTCCCTTAGGAAAAATACTCTTAGAAAAATACTTAGAGCCATATCTGAAAAACGAATATCTAACCTGGATTTTCCTAGGCACTTTAGCCTTCTCATATCTCTATTACACCTTATTTTATAGTAAACACCTACACGGAGACAAGTAAGTTTCTTTTTCCAAGGTTTTTCTTTTTAAAGAAAAAGCTTTTCTATAGTAAGCATTTACATGGGGAGAAGTAAGTTTCTTTTTTAGTACTGGTTCATGTGTTTTCTTTTTAGTGCAGGTTTTTCTTTTTGCTAAAAGAAAAAAGTGCATGGGGATAAATAATTAGTAAGGAATTCCAATATTAACCTTAAACTCTTCAACAGCTCTTTGAATCATAAGAGAAAGAGACTTGCGTGCTCTGGAAGAGCTTAAACAATATTGTTCTAAAGTATATTCGGGAAAATGATACATTTCAATAACGGAGATATGACTATTTAATTCCATTCGCAGCTGGTCTCTACGATGATTCTCTTTCGCATCAGGGCTTCTTATAGCCAACTGATATTCTACAGAAGAAAAAAGGTCAATAGCATTTCTGTTCTTCAAAAGTTCATAATAATCTATCATAACAAAAACAATGTAAAAAGACTTAAAAACCTTTCAGTCCTTTACCAAGTATGACAGAATTAATAGCTTGCTTATCCTCTGGTAAAGGAACCTGGGGCCATGTAAACCAAGTAATAGAACAAGGCAATTTTACAAAAGCATTTCTCTTAACCAACGAATTCGGAATGGAAAACTTCAAACCCAATCAAAAAACAGAATTAATTTTAATCAACTCAAGGCAAGGTTTAAAAGAAATGAGAGATGAAATATATACAAAATTAAAAGACAAAATAAGTCAAGAAGAGGCCCATGTAGCAGTAAACATGGTTTCTGGCGAAGGCAAGGAGCACATGGCCTTATTATCAGCATTATTAAAACTTGGTCTTGGAATCAGACAGATGGCATTAACAAAAGATGGAATTGAAGAGATTTAAAATCAATGAAAGCAGAAATAAGAATTCTTTGATTACAAATCAGGATTAATCAACCAAGAATCAGAAGATATAATCTTGGGATAAGAAGAAAAATCTGCAGTCCTTATTTTTTCCTCAGAAAAAAAAGATATATCTCTCTTATAACCATTATCAAATTCCGCTTTCCAAAAAGAAGCAACATCTGCCAAAAATTCTCTGGCAGCTTGATGCAAAAGGTTATTCTTACTATATCCCCCAACATTAAACTCTACATCATAACCGCAGAAAAAAGGTTCAATCCCAAAAGTCCTACGAGCCCGAACATCGCAAATAAGATTATCCTTCTTAGCTTCCAAAGCTCTATCATCTTCCCCAATAATAAGGAAGGGCACGTAAATTCTCCAAGCACGACATTCTGCTCCTTTTTCTTGAAAGATGGTTTTCAAACGATTAAGACAAACATCTTGCATAACTCTCATAATCCCTTTATAGTCTAAACCACCTCCACCTATTCTAAGCTCACCATAAATTCGCGTTTCAACCCCCATAAAATCACCATAAATCCTTTCTACCGAAAACTCGGTAAACATGATTAAGAAGATCGGCTCTTTGATTAACTCGCGGAGAATAAGAATATTTATTAGATGGGTGATCCATGGAAATGCAAAGAAAGCAGGATTCGACGCCCTGATAACCGCCACTACCTATAGTGTGGGTAACATCCTTAACGTATCCTGCTTTTCTCCGATTCAAAAAAAGCGATTTGTCTTCTTTTGTTTGTTCTATAATCTCAATTAAAGATCCAGGAAGAATGTCCGGGGGTAAAGGAGAGGATTCCCAAGATTGAAATGCATTTGAAACATATCCTTCCTCGTTAGGGGCAGCTAAGATGTGGAAACCCGAAATATCACATTTCCTCAATTGTGAATTCCTAAAAAGATTAAAGGAATGTCCAGGGATTTGGGGAAAACATTTCGATAGGGTAATAGATTTCCTCTTATCTCTAACAACATACCCTATTCTGGTTTCTCTCCCCCTTTCAGAGGGCTTGTCATAAGAAGCACCACGAAACTCAAGCTCAACAAGGGTTCCTTCCTCAAAAAAAGTTGTTCCAGTATAATGTTCAATAAGCTCACTTCTGTTCATATGGAGATAGAGATATAGAGAAGATTTATACTCTCTTTACATTTTATATTAAAAACAAAAGTAACTAAACAAAAATATATAAAAATAAACGAAAAAGTTTATTAACTAAACAAAAAAGTAGAAATACATGGGACTGCCATATTTCAGCAAAGAAACAAAAACAAAAAGCAATATTCTTGAAATTCTATCACAAGAATGGCCGCTGACAGCAAAAAAGATATTCTTCAATACAAAGAAAAGCGCAAAGAGTGTTAGTTATCAAGCAGTATTCAAAGCACTTCAGGAGTTAGTAAAAGAAAAAGTGATAACAAAGGAGGGCAGAGAATATTACATCTCCCCCATCTGGACTCAAAAGTCAAATATTCTACTAAAAAATCTCCAAGAAAAATATGAAGAAAAAGGGTTAATCACCTCAAAGAAGGAGGTTGAAGAGTTAAATTTCCCAACAATGAAAGCCTTATGGGTTGATGTGATGACCAAACTAAAAAAAGGTTATTTCGGCGAATCAAAACAAATCTACATGAAATTAAATAGGTTATTCTTCCTCCCTTTTCCATCAGAAGACGTAACCTTCCTGAAAAAATATCTGAAAGACAAAGAAGTAATAATCTTCTGCAAAGACAACTCATTCCTGAGTCAATTCGTAAAAAAGTATTTAGAGAGTTTTAATGTCAAGATTTACCTAGGAGTCATAGGCAAGCCTTTAACAGAAGTTGATATTGGCGAATGTGTCCTTTACATGCATGACGAACCTGAAAGAAGGTTAGAAAAAGAAATCAATGATGCCTTCAAATTGAAAGAAACCAATGAAAAGTTCTGGCAATTCTATGGCAAGATATTTGACACGCAAAACCCATGCAAGCTTATCATCAGAAGAAACCCAGAGTTTGTAAGAAAAAACAGGCAAGAGATGGAAGCATTATCCAAAAAAGTAAAAACCAAACCATAACAATCTTTATATCTTCCAAATTCTTTTCCTACATTATGGAAATAAGATACACCCTTCATGCAGGGGAGCAAATAAAAGAAAGAAAAATACTAAAAGTTTGGGTTGAAGAAACAATAAAATCACCCAACAAGACAGAAAAAGAAAATAAAAAGTATTACGTTATCAAAAAATTAAACGGAAAAACATTAGAAGTCATCTATGTAAAAGAAAGCTATATAAAGGTAATCACCGCTTTCTTCTTAACATGAAAATAAAATACGATGCGGATGCGGATGCGATGTATATCTTATTGAGGGAGGATAAAAGAGACCACACAAAACAGATAGAGAAAGATATAATTGCTGATTTTAATAAAGAAGGCCAGGTTATTGGGGTAGAAATTCTTTTCGTCAAAGAGAAAAATCCTGAGCTTCTCGAGAAATTCCAAATTGAAAACTTAATACCTGCTTAAAAGCATAACAATCTTTATATCCCATTTCAACATCTCAAAGTTATGGGTGTTTTTGACAAAATTCTAAAAGATTCAGAATCATTGTTCCAAAATGAACTGGCATTGGATTACACTTTCATTCCAAAGATTATCCCGTTTAGAGAGAACCAACAACAATATCTCGCTGGATGCATCAAACCTTTATTCCAAAAACGCACAGGAAAAAATATTTTAATAACAGGAAGCCATGGTATAGGAAAAACAGTCGCTGTAAAACATGTCTTAAAAGAACTTGAAGACCAAACAGAAGAAATCTCAATTTTATACATAAACTGCTGGAAAAAAAATTCAAGTTACAAGGTCTTATTAGAACTATGCGATTTACTAAACATAAAATTCATTCAAAGCCTGACAACAGAACAAGTAGCAAAACGAGTCTCATCAATTATCAATAAAAAACCAGCAGTAATCTGCTTAGACGAAATAGATAAATTAGAAAATCAGGATTTACTTTATCTTCTTTCAGAAGATATTTTCAAAAAAACAATCATCTTAATCACAAACGAGTATGATTTTCTCTCAAAACTCGACCCAAGGATAAAATCCAGATTAGCCTTGGATATATTAGAGTTCAAACCTTATTCAGAAAAAGAAATGTATGAAATCTTAAAGCAAAGAATAGACTACGCTTTCCCTCCAAAAGTATTCCCTTTATTATCATTAAAAGAAATATCAGAAATTGCATTCCAGGCAAAAGATGTCAGGTCTGGAATCTACTTATTAAAAGAATCAGGATTAATTGCAGAACAAGAATCATCCAGAACAATTACGCAAGAGCACATCCAAAAAGCAATAGAAAAATTCAAAGATTTCCAAGTAAAAGATAAGCAGGAAAACCCAGAATCAATCCAAGATTTATTAGAATTCATAAAGCAAAATCAAAACAAAACCTCAACAGAACTATTTGACATTTACGCCCCA
>Ga0209542_10000732_pt1 | contig 79040 bp, 100 predicted proteins | sample RifCSPhighO2_01_FD_184028 | JGI IMG/M metagenome (GOLD analysis project Ga0209542, IMG submission 184028) | Soil microbial communities from Rifle, Colorado - Rifle CSP2_plank highO2_0.1 (SPAdes) (version 2) | ecosystem: Environmental > Terrestrial > Deep subsurface > Rock core/Sediment ...
TATGATAGGGAAATATGCAGTTATGATTAACGGAATTGACTCAATTGCATTGACAAAACTTGATGTCCTGACCACAGTTGAAAAATTAAGAATATGCGTTGCCTACAAGTACAAAGGAAACATAATAAAAAATTTCACAACAAACATGAAAATCCTGCAGAACTGCGAGCCGATTTACGAGGAGCTTGACGGCTGGTGGGATGACCTGACTAAAATCAAGACTTATGACCAGCTTCCGAACAATGCAAAGAAATACCTGAGGAGAATTGAAGAATTGCTTAAGGTTCCGGTTTCAATCGTTTCTGTCGGCCCAAGGAGAGACCAGACGATTATTACAAGGCCGGAATTTTTGTTTTAAGCTTTCTCTATAAACACTTTCCCTTTCTCGACTTTGACAATAACTTCTTCCGTTCCGGTAAACTGCGAGATGTCAGTTGCAATTTTTGGCAATAAAATTCTGTTGGCCCTGAAATCAAGATTGGTTATTATCTGCGTTGCCATTTCCCCGCTCAAGCCAAGGTCTTCGAAAATTTTCTGAGTCGCCTCGTCCCTGTCGCGGGCAGAGAATATTTCTGATTTTTCAAAAAGGTATTTTGCAATCTTGTCAGCGACATTGATTCCGGTTGCCTTTGTTATGCCCTGCAGCCCGGGCGATAAGTTTGCTTCAATCACAACAGGCCCTTTCGGGCTTTCAAGCATGTCAACCGCGCAGATATCGGCCCCGATTGAAATAGCGGTGTCAATGGCAATTCTTTTTGTCTTTTCATCGAGAACGACAGCTTGCCCTGTTCCTCCTGCATGTATGTTGGCGCGCATTTCGCCTCTGACTGCTTTTCTTTTCATTGATGCTATAACTTTGTCCCCTGCAACCAGCGCCCTTATGTCAACTCCCCCGGTTTCAATGTACTCCTGAATCAAAAATGGCTGGTTTAATGCAAACAAAGCGTCAAGCATTGAGGAAGCAGCGGCGTAGCTCTCTGCGAACATCACACCCTTTCCGCCTGTCCCGTGCGGGAACTTTAAGACTATCGGGTAAGTAACCTCATTCAGAATTTTTTTCGCAGCTCTTGTGGATGAAGCAAGATAAGTTGCAGGCATCGGAATGCTGAAATGCTGCAGCGCAAGGTGCGTCAATAATTTGTCGTGAGCCAAGGTAAATGTTTCCGGCTTTATCGGCATGTAAGAATTCCTGTGCAGCGCCAGCGTCACAGACCTCAGAAGCGTGGCATACCTGAAAGAGCCCCGCGCGTATATGCAGCTGTACTGCGGCAGCTGATTGCCCTGGTAAAGCACATTTAGCTTTCCTGCCCCTCCAAGGTTGACTTCAACGTCCCTTAAATCAATATTGTCAACTGCATCGAAATATTTCTTCATCTCTTCGAGAATCATCAAAGAGCTTTTGCTTCCAAGGGACATTACTGCGGATTTCATGTTTTGTAAAGGTTAATAGTGTTTAATTTTTTATTTATTAGGGTCAATCAGAAACCCGTTCTTTAAAATATTCTGCCCGACTAAAATGCTGTACTTCATGTGGGTCCTGTCAGCCAGAGTAAACTCTGATTTGATTTTTTTGCCGGCCAGTTCAATGGTTGCCTCGATTATCGGCCTCAATTTGGAGCCGTGGGCGGATTTGACTAGTTTAGATTTTATGACCGGCCCCAGCTTCAATTCCGATGCAAGGCTCATGTCAATAGAGCTTTTTGTGGCGCCGGTGTCTATCTTGGCAACAACTCCCCTTTTGCCGCCGTTGAATTTTATGCTGACTCTCTCCACCAGGCCTATTACTGTCCTGCCATCTAATGTAGCATAACTCCCCATAGGGATATTAGAAACAAAATCGTTTATTAATTTATTGGTTTAATCTTAATTATCTTTAAGTAATTCGAAAAGCTTAAATAGATAATATCTGGAGGGCATTTAGGATTTGAATATGAAAATAACCAAATGGATATTAATTGTGTTAATTGTTTTGTTTGTAGTTGGATGCAATGGCAATCCCACCAAGACAGGCTCACAAACATCAAATACAAATTCAGTTTCTCCAACGAATGATGTTTCAAAAGAATTCTCTGATTTGGCTGCAAGCAAGGCAAAGGCAACTTATCAGGAAACTTATGATATAACCTCAACAGTTCAGGGCCAGCCGCCTAGAACGGTTACTCAAACATTATATGTCAAAGACGGTAAGGTAAGAAGAGCGGATATGTCTGCCAGCGGCGACGAAGTTAGGTATTACATGAACGATAACCGTTACACTTTATGCTCTCAAAGCAAAGGTTCATGGGAATGCTATGGGATTTCGAGCGTTCCTCAAGACCAGTCTGACCAAAACCAGAAGGAGGTTCAAACTAACCCTTCCAAATATAATCTTGCTTCTGACGGAACAATGGATGTTGCTGGTGTTATCACAAAATGCTTCAAGATAAGTGAAGTTTCAGGAAGTGGAGTCAGCATGAGATTTTGTTATTCGCAGGAAGGGGTTGGGTTATACTCTTTATTAGATTCCCCACAAATGAAGATTGAGACAAAAGCTACAAAGTATTCTACAAGCGTGAGCGACAGCGATCTTAATACGCCGGTCGCAGTCAAGACCGTTACAGTGCCAACTTATCCGTGCTCAACATGCCAGATGATGCAGGGCCAAGACAAGACGACCTGCATGGCCCAGTGCTCAGGCTAAAAGAAATATTTTTTCTTTATTTCTCCAAAATAAGAACAGATTCTTTCACGCCTTTAGTTTCTTTTATTTTCTTAAACAGTTTATTCACTCTTTCGAGTTTCCCTTTTACAACAATCAGCTCTAGGCAGGTGTGATGGTCAAGGTAAGTGTGCATTGAAGAAACAATCTGGCAGTGGTAGTCATGCTGCAGGTTGGACACATTTTTGCCGTAATGCCCGGCCCGCTGGTCATAGATGATTTTTATTGTTCCGATAATCCCGCTCTCATGATGGTGTGCCAGCCTGTCCCTTATGATGTCGCTGATTGCTTCGGAACGGTTATTATATCCTTTATCCCTGATGAACCTGTCAAACATCTTCAATAATTTCGGCTCGAAGGAGATTCCTGTTCGTATTACTTTATCCATAAAAATAAAATTAATCTGAAACTTTAAATATTTTTCGTAACACGCTTATAAAAAACGTAATATTTAAATATTTTCATGTATTCTATTGCAGAATGATTGCTATTCTTGGGTTTATGGCTCTTGCGCTCGTTTTGGGATTCAAGCACAGCTACGATTCGGACCATTTGATTGCTGTTTCAAACGTATTAAGAAAAGTTGATTCAGTAAAATCATCAGTTAAGGTTGGACTAAGCTGGGCAGTAGGGCATATGATAACTGCTACGGTGATAACTGTAATATTATACATGTTCAGGGAAACTGTGCTTAACGATGTGCTTCCGCACTTTGAAAAAATAGCCGGAATAATGCTGGTAATCCTGGGAATATTGAGCTTCAGGGATTTTTTCACTTTCCATTTTCATAAGCATTCCCACGGAAGCAGGGTTCATTCGCATCCGCATTTTCACGAAAAGCACCGGGAAACCCATTTCCATAAGCATATGTTAGGCATCGGAATAATACACGGGCTTGTGAGCAATGACGAGCTGCTTTTGCTTTTCACTGCGTCATTTGCGGTCACCTCGCTTGGCGGACTGCTGCTCGGGCTTGGAATTTTCAGCGCTGGTGTTGTGCTTGGAATGCTCCTTTTTACCTGCATTTTTTCATATCCTCTTGTAAAGCTGCACAGCAATTTTGCATATAAGTTGGTAACTTTTGCTACAGGAAGCGCGGGCGTGGCTTATGGCGCGCTGATGATACTTTCAGTTGTGTAAGATGGAAATAACGGAAAAATATGAAAATTTGAAAAATGAAATAAAAAAATTAGGCAGTGCCATAGTTGCTTTTTCCGGCGGAGTTGACAGCGTTCTGGTGCTAAAGGTGGCTTATGATGCTTTAGGGCGGAATGCAGTAGCCGTCACGGCAGACAGCCCTTCGCTTCCGAGAAGGGAGCTTGAAGAGGCAAAAAAAATTGCAGAAGAAATCGGGGCAAGGCATTTGGTGGTTAATACAGCTGAAACAGAAAATGAAAGTTATCTCAAGAATCCGAACAGTAGATGTTATTACTGCAAAACTGAATTGTATGCAAAACTAAAGCAAGTTTCAGTTCAGCTAGGAATAAAAAATATACTGAACGGGACAAATTTTGATGATTTGGGAGATTACAGGCCTGGACTGCGAGCGGCTGATGAGCATAAGATAATAAGCCCTTTAAGAGATTTGAAATTGGCAAAAGATGAAATCAGGGAGCTGGCAAAATACCTGAACCTGCGAAGCTGGGACAAGCCATCAAGCCCCTGCTTGTCGTCGAGAGTTCCCTACGGCCAGGAAATTACGCTAAAGAAGCTGAAAATGGTTGAGGAGGCGGAAAATTTCCTGAAAGATTTTGGCATTTTTGAATTAAGGGTAAGGCATTTTGGCAAAAGTGCGAGAATTGAGGTTAAGGATAATGATAAAAGTGTAATCAATAATAATTTTGACTTGATAAACAAAAAGTTCAGCGAGATTGGATTTGACGAAATAGAAATTTCCGATTTTAAAAGCGGAAATCTGAATATTTTAATAAAAAATGAATGAGCAGGAAGTAAAAAAGATAATGAATGAAGTTAAGAATAACAAGATTGGCGTAGATGATGCTATAAGAAAATTAAAATTTCTTCCTTTTGAGGATTTGGGCTTTGCAAAGATTGACCACCACCGGGCACTACGGAAAGGGTTTCCTGAGGTTGTTTTCTGCCAGAGCAAAACTGTTAATCAGGTTGTTGAGATAGTTAAAAGATTGTCTAAGGGTAATTCAATTTTTTTAGCGACGAGAGCAACGGAAGAAATGTTTAAGGCTGTAAAAAAACATGTTAAGAATGCCATCTACAATGAAAAATCAAAAACAATAATAATTAATAGGAAAAAATTTGACAATAAAACAAAAAATAAAATTTTAATCCTGACTGCCGGCACTTCCGACATAAATGTTGCGGAAGAGGCAGCTGTTGTTGCAGAATCCATGGGCAACAAAGTTGAAAGGATGTATGATGTCGGTGTCGCCGGGCTGCACAGGCTTCTGAACAATAAGGATCAAATTGAAGGCGCGAATGTTTTGATTGTCGTTGCCGGAATGGACGGTGTTCTGCCGAGCGTTGTGTCCGGATTATTCGGCAAGCCGATTGTTGCAGTTCCGACATCAGTTGGCTACGGCGCATCATTCAAGGGAATTGCGCCCTTATTGACGATGCTGAACTCCTGCTCACCGGGCGTTGTTGTTGTGAATATTGACAATGGCTTTGGGGCGGGATATTTTGCAAGCATGATAAACAAATGAACATATTATTTTTAATTTAATTTGTATGCTCAGGGATGGGATATTTGACAATTGTGATCATGCTTCGTTTCACTTCGCATGCAAGTACCTGTTGCACTCGCAGTGCAATTATCTATCCTCCACCCACCCTTGGAATTGACAATAAATTGTGCAATAATGTGAAAACTAAAATGAAAACAATATACTTTGACTGTTTTTCCGGAATAAGCGGAGACATGGTTATCGGCGCTTTGCTGGATTTGGGTTTGGATTTTAAATTTCTGGAAAAAGAATTAAAAAAATTAAAGCTGCAAAACTATAAACTTACAGCAAAAAAAAATGTTAAAAATGGAATTTCAGCAACAAAATTTAATGTAATTGAATTTAATAAAACATATGAAAATAATAATCATGAGTACAGAAATCTAAAAAATATAAATAAAATCATTGATAATTCAAAACTGGACAAAGAAATTAAAAACACAATTAAAAAAATATTCCTTAAAGTTGCAGTGGCAGAAGCAAAAGTTCATAATGTCCCAATTAATAAGATTCATTTTCATGAGATTGGCGCGATTGACACGATTATTGACGTTGCAGGCGCAGTTATAGGGCTTAACAAGCTCGGAATTGAAAAAATTTACTGCTCAAAACTAAATGTCGGAACTGGATTTGTAGAATTCTCTCATGGGAAATGGCCCGTGCCTGCTCCGGCAACTGCTGAAATTCTGAAAGGCGCTCCTATTTATCATAATGGTATAAAATCTGAACTGGTAACTCCGACCGGTGCTGCAATTATAACCACTTTGTCAGATTCATTTGGAGAAATGCCGGCAATGAAATTGGAGAAAATAGGATATGGCGCTGGGACAAAAGACTTGCAGCAGCCAAATGTTTTGAGGGTATTTTATGGAGAACCCGATAATGACTTTGGAAATTTTGATGACAAAATAATGGTAATGGAAACAAATATTGACAACATGAATCCTGAGGTTTTTCCTTATGTGATTGAAAGGTTGATGAAAAACGGCGCTTTGGATGCCTATACAAAGCCAATCAGAATGAAGAAAAATCGCATTGGAATTAAAATAACCGCCTTATCTGATAAAAATCACCTTGACAAATTATCAAAAATAATTTTTGAGGAAACAACAACTCTTGGAATAAGGGTATTTCCTGCCGGAAGGAAAAAGCTTGATAGGGAAATTAAAACAATCAAAACAAAATATGGCAAAATAAGAATAAAAATTTCTAAATTAAACGGAAAAATAAAAAATATAATTCCTGAATATGAAGATTGTGCCAGGGTTGCAAGAAAATTTAAGATTCCGCTGAGGGAGGTTTACAAAGAAGTAAATAAATAAAATCAAGCTTTTTCAAACATTTTTGCGACTTTTTCTTTTCCCAGCAATAAAATAAAGGGGGCTAATTTTGGCCCTCTTTCTTTGTTTAATAATACTTTATAAGCTGCTTTAAACAAATCTGAAGTTTCCATTTTAATTTCGTCTTTTGCAATGTGGTAAAATTCGTTGAACAAGGTTTTCTCGTCCCATTTTTGAGTCATTAATCTTGAGGCAATCATGTGCAGTGATTTTTTCTGCTGCTCGTTTAATTCTATATTGTCGGGAATTTTGTGCTGCAAAATGAACTTGTACTGCTCATCTGCAAATTCCTCAACCCATTTCTTTGCAAACATCAGCCTTTCCTTTATGTAATCAATCTCTGATTTGGATGCGTCTTTCGGCAGCTGCCCTGTTTCTTTTAAAGACTCCAAAATCAATTTTTCATCCGGGAAAATTTGAACCAGCAATGAAGCCTGCGATAGGCTTATCTGCGGCGGAATTCTTTTTGGGATTTTTCCTACGTGGCTTAATTCGTAAATTCTTTTTTGCCTTATGTTTTCTTTTTCCCCTAAATCCCCCTTGCCGAAATAAATTCTTTCTGCCTGGTCGTATCTTTCATAGAGCAGAATTATATCGTTAGAGCCGTACGGCTGGAAGTCAAGAGATGCATTTGGCCTTGTCCTTATCAAAAGGAATCTCAGCATTTTTGCAGGGGCATAATTTATCGAGTCTGCAAATCCCAATCCATGGCCTTTGGAGGTGGACATCTTCTTGCCGCCGACGTTAAAGAATTCATAGCCCGGCCCCGTTTCGTAGCCGTCTGAAGGGTATGGCGGAGGATAATTGAAAACATCGACTGCGAAGTGGCATGCTGCGGTTCTTGAGCCGCCTTTTGTGAAGTGGTCTTTTCCGGCTGTTTCAACAATCACGGACTTAGTCGGCCATTTTGCCGCCCATTCCACTTTCCATGGAAATTTGCCGTTTCCGTCGTACGGGGAAATCCATCCCTTGTGCCCGCATCCTTTTGCCCACTCAACAACTCCATCTTTGCATTCAAAATACAATTTTTCTTTTTCCTTGTCCCATTCCACCGCAAGAGTTGTGGAAACTCTTTTGCATTTTGGGCATAAAACATTGAACGGCAGCTTGTTTGCCGCGCCTACGTCGTCACCGTACAATTCAGCATAGATTTTTTGGATTTTGTCTGCATTGTCAAGTGCAATTTTAATTGTCCTATTGAAAGAGCCTTTTTCATATTCTTTCCCGGTGCTTTCCAATTCTGCTTCGATTCCAAAGTCCGGAAATAAATCTGTGCATTGCTTGAAATAATAATCTCCGAAACTTTTGTGCCCTTTGACCGGGCTTGGAATGTATCTGAATGGAACGCCCATATATTTTTTATTTTCTTCGTCACTCAATTCTTTTGACGGCTTGTCCAGCGGGTCCATATCGTCGCTGCTCAGAATAAATCTTGCCTTGACTCCTTTGTCCCTTAATGCTTTTGCGATTGCGTCGTGGATTACCCAACCCCTGCCCGAGCCTATATGGATGCTTCCGGAGGGAGTTTTTTCATCCATCACAATATAGCCGTGTTTTTTCACCAGGCTTTTGAGCAAATCATTATTTTCCACTCTTTTGATTATATCTTCGGCCATCTGGTCCGCCCAGAAGGAGTCTTCAAAAGTTTTTTCTTGGGATTTATTTTGCATGGGAGAGAAAAAATAGTATAGTTTATTTAAAGATTGTGGAAAAGTAAATTTACTTTAGGTATCCTTTCGCCTTCAGCAGTTCAGCGTTCAAAATTCCGCCCCCTGCCGCCCCTCTAATTGTGTTGTGGCTCAGGCCGACAAATCTCCACTGCAAAACATTACATCCCCTTAGTCTTCCGACAGTAACTGCCATTGCTTTATCCTTGTCCCTGTCCAATCTTGTTTGCGGGCGATTGTCTTCTTCTCTATATATTATCGGCTGCTTTGGGGCAAAAGGCAGATTTAATTCCTGCGGAACGCCTCTAAATTTCTGCCACATATTTAGGATTTCTTCCCTGTTTGGCTTGTTCTCAAATTCGGCTGAAACGCATGCCATGTGGCCGTCTATTACTGGAACTCTGTTGCAATGCGCGGAAATTTCAAAGGATTCATCGTATGCAATTTTATTTCCATCAATCCTTCCAAGAATTTTTCTCGGCTCGAGCTCGGATTTTTCTTCCTCACCTTTAATAAACGGAATCACATTGTCAAATATATCAAACGATGAAACTCCGGGATGGCCTGCTCCGGAAACAGCTTGCATTGTAGTTATGACCACTTTTTTAATCCTGAATCTTTTGTGCAAAACGTACAATGGCAGCATGTAGCTCTGCAACGAGCAGTTAGGCTTTACAATAATAAATCCTTTATTCCATCCCCTATTTTTTTGTTGGATAGGAAGAACATCCAGATGTTGCGGGTTTATCTCAGGAATTATCATTGGAACATCTGAAGTATGCCTGTGAGTTGACGCGTTGGATACAACCGGAATTCCCGCTTCTGCGTATTTTTCTTCCCATTCTTTTGCAATATCCGAGTCAAGGGCGGAAAAAACAAAATCACAGCTTTTTTTGGCTTTTTCCAAATCATTAATCGGCGCTACAACTAAATTTTTGGCATTTGCAGGAATGTCTTTCTTCATGTGCCATCTTCCGGCAACCGCATCGCTGTATTTTTTCCCTGCAGATGACGGGCTTGCAATAACATAACTGACTTCAAACCATGGATGCCCCTCTAACAAAGAAATATATTTCTGTCCGACCATTCCCGTTGCTCCCAAAATTCCGACTCTTAGCTTGTTCATCAAATCACCCGAAATATTCGTCATGCAATGCCCTTACGGCTTTTTCAGCGTCTTTTCCGTCAACTATGAATGTCATATTTATTTTGGATGCCCCCTGGGATATCATCTCTACATTAATGTTATTTTTTCCAAGCGCTGTAAATATCCTCCCGGCAATGCCTTTTTCTTCTTTTATTCCTTCACCAACAACACAAATAATGGATTTATTTTTTCCAATTTCAACCTGGGCAAATTCTTCAAGCTCTTTTAAGATAGGACCGGCATTCTCGCTGTTATCCACCGTAAGCGAAACGCTCACCTCTGATGTCGAAATCACATCGACGCTTTTCCTGTATTTGTCAAAAATGTAAAATATTCTTGCCAAAAATCCATAAGCCCCAAGCATTCTTGTTGACTCAATATGAATCAAGGTCGTGTTACTCTTGCAGGCAATTGACTTGATAGTTTTCTGGGTTTTCGCGGATTTGTTAATTATTGTTGTCCCTTCATCTTTTGGATTAAACGAATTCAGCACTCTTACAGGAATATTTTTCCCCATTGCAGGCAAAATAGTTTTGGGATGAAGAACCCTTGCGCCAAAATAAGCAAGCTCAGAAGCTTCGGCAAAAGAAACCTGTCTTACAGGTTTTGCATTGGGAACTATTTTTGGGTCAGCTGTCATTACACCGTTAACATCAGTCCAGATTTGTATCTCATCGGCATCAACTGCGCTTCCGATTATTGCGGCAGTGTAATCAGAGCCTCCTCTTCCAAGCGTTGTAATCCGATTATTTTCGCTTTTTCCTATAAACCCGGTTATTACGGGAATTAATTTTAATTTCAGAATATTATTTTTTATATTTGGATAGCTTGATTCCAGCGGCTCTGCATTTCCAAAATCATTTGTGGTTGCCAGCCCTAAATCCCATGAATTAAACGCCTGCGAGTTTATTCCGATTTGGTTTAAATATGCAGCAACAATTTTTGATGACATTCTCTCGCCAAAAGACTGAAAATAATCCAAAGCCCTTGCATCTAATTTTTTATTTTGCTGATTTTCCTTTGCAAGTTCCGCCAATTCATCAAAATTTTTGTTCAGCAATGATTTGTCAAGATTTAGCTGATTAACAATATTTAAATGAACATTCTTAATATTATCAAACACATCATCTCCTTTTCCGGCGGCAGACTCGTTTGCCAGCTTAATCAATGCGTCAGTTATTTTTGTGACCGCAGATACAACTACAACTGGCTTTTCATCAAGCTTTGACTTTATTATTTCAGCAGTTTTTCTTATCCTTTCTGCGTTCCCAACCGAAGTTCCGCCGAATTTCGTGATTATCATTTTATTGGATTCATTTTTTGTATTCTGTTGACTGCCTCTTCCACGTCCTCCCTTTGCCCAAGAGCGCTAAGCCGGATAAAACCTTCTCCTGCAGGCCCGAATCCGGATCCGGGAGTCGTGACAATGTTAACTTTTTCCAAAAACTCCTCAAAAGCCTGCCATGAATTCTTTCCGGGCATCCTGACCCAGATGTAGGGCGCGTGCATTCCGCCATAAACCTCGTAACCTGATTTCTCAAAAGCGCTTCTTATGAGCCTGGCATTTTCCATGTAGTAGGCAATCATCTTTTTCATTTCCGCAAGCCCTTTTTCATTCAGTGCCGCCAAAGCCCCGTGCTGGGATATGTTTGAAGCTCCGTTGAATATTGTCGTCATAATCCTGTTCCAATCATTATGCACAGGAGTTCCGTCTTCAAACTTAAGCTGTTTTGGAATGACTGTCCAGCCAAGTCTCACTCCCGTAAATCCGATGGGCTTTGAAAATGAGCTTATCTCGATTGCCACTTCTTTCGCACCGCCGACTTCGTATATGGATTTTGGCAGCTTGTCATCCGAAATGAACTGGCTGTAAGCTGAATCATAGACTATAATTGATTTATTCTTTTTGGCAAAATTCACCAATTCACCCAACTGCTCAAGCGTTGCCGCCGCACCTGTCGGATTATTCGGATTGCAAAAAAATATTATGTCCGTCCTTTTTGTTTTGCTGAGGTTTGGGAAAAAACCATTTTCAGGCACGCATTTCATGTACTCAACTTTTGCCTGCCCAATCATCACGCTGCTGTCAACATACACAGGGTATGCGGGATCTTGGATTGCGATAGTGGCACTGCTTCCGAACAAAATTTGCAGCCTTCCTGTGTCAGGCTTCGCTCCGTCGGACACAAAAATTTCATCACCTTTAATCATTCCATTATAAAATTTCTGCGCAATTTTATCCCTTAGTTCTTTTATTCCCTGTTCCGGGCCATATCCGCTGTACCCATCAGCTGTTCCAAGCCTTGCTACTTCCTTGGCCATTCCATTTATTGTGTGCGGAGTGATTGGCTGCGTGGTGTCTCCTATTCCTAAATTTAGGAGTTTGGCATTTGGATTTTTTTCCATGAATTCCATTTTCCTCCGGTTTATCTCAGGAAAAAGATAACCGGCCTGCAATTTTGCCATGTTCGGATTTCTTTTTGCCATTTTAATTAAATTATTTTAATTTTGAAAAATCCAAAGTCGCGAAATAATCATCAACAATTTCCGCCCTTCTGATTTGAAGAATGCTTCCGTTCGGTCTCAATAGCAATTCAGCGGAGCGCAATTTTCCGTTGTAATTGAATCCCATCGAGAATCCATGCGCTCCCGTGTCATGAATAACCAAGATATCTCCCGGGGCTATTTCCGGCAGTTTGCGGTTTATTGCAAATTTGTCATTATTCTCGCACAAAGAGCCCGTGACGTCATAAACATGATTTTGCGGAGCATTTTCTTTTCCCAAAACAGTAATGTGATGATAAGCGCCGTACATCGCAGGCCTCATCAGGTTGGCCATGGACGCATCTGTTCCGACATAATCCTTGTAAATATGCTTGATGTGATTAACACTTGTTACAAGATACCCATAAGGCCCAGTTATCACTCTCCCGCATTCCGTAAATATTTTTATGGGGTGCAGATTATTTTTTACAATTATCTCTTCATAATTTTTTTTTATGCCCTGGGCAACCCTTTTGTAATCTACTGGATTATCTTCCGGCTTGTAAGGTATTCCGATTCCGCCGCCGAGATTTACAAATTCAATTTTTATTCTTGTTTTCTGGTGCACTTCAACCGCAAGCTTAAACATCATTTTTGCGGTTTCGACAAAATAATTTTTATTAAGCTCATTTGAAACGAGCATGGTGTGCATGCCAAATCTTTTTACTCCTTTTTTCTTTAGGATTTTATATCCTTCAATCATTTGCTCCCTTGTAAACCCGTATTTTGCCTCTTCCGGCTTTCCGATTATTGCATTTCCGGTTCTCTCTGGGCCAGGATTAAACCTAAAGCACACTAAATCAGGAATTCCAGCATGCTTCTCAAGAAAATCTATGTGGCTGATATCATCCAGATTTATTATTGCTCCGAGCTCTTTTGCTTTTTTGAAATCTTCTGCAGGAGTGTCATTTGAGCTGAACATTATTTCTTCTCCTTTAAATCCCGTCTTCTCTGCCATGACAAGCTCCGCAAAAGAGCTGCAATCCAGCCCAAATCCTTCTTCTTTCATGATTTTCAGAATGTAAGGATTGGGTGTCGCTTTGACCGCAAAAAACTGTTTGAAACCTCCTAACATTCCAAACGATTTTAGAAAGTTTTTTGCATTCTGCCGAATAGCCAGCTCATCATAAATATGAAACGGCGTCGGATACTTTTTTATTATACCCCTTATTTTCTCTTTCGAAAAAGGAAGAATTTTCTCTGCCATTTTAAATTAATTTCAGACCGTTAAGAACCGCCTTTAACTTTTCCCTGTTTTCGGTTTTCATCTCACACAACGGCAATCGGTAAACTTCTTTGATTAGACCTTTCATTGCCAGCGCGGCTTTTATCGGAATCGGGTTTGTTTCTATGAAAATTCCCTTGAACAGCGGAAGCAGTTCGTAATGCAATTTTGCAGCATTCTCAAAATCGCCGCTCAGTGCAAATTCTGTTAATTCATGCATCTGCCTTGGAATGATATTGCTGGCAACTGAAATAACACCTTTCCCTCCCAAATACATAAGCGGCAAAGTCAGATTGTCATCCCCGGAAAGCACAGTGAAATTTTTAGGCAAAGCGTTAATCACTTCTATCATTTGTGCCATATTTCCTGATGCTTCTTTAACTCCGATGATGTTTGAATGCTCTTTTGCAAGCCTTGCCAGGGTTGCGGTTTCCATATTGATTCCGGTTCTTCCCTGGATGTTATAGATAATCAATGGGATATCAACTGCGCTTGCAATAGCACTGAAATGCCTGAATAATCCTTCCTGTGTCGGCTTGTTGTAATAAGGGCAGACCTGAAGCGATGCATCAGCCCCATAATCCAAGGCGTGCTTTGTCATGCTTATAGCTTCCCTTGTAGAATTGCTCCCGGTGCCTGCAATAACTGGAACTTTTCCGTTTGCCGCATTAATTGCTAATTTGACAACTTTATTGTGCTCCTCATGGCTTAAAGTCGGGCTTTCCCCAGTTGTCCCGCATGGCACAATTCCGTCAATATTATTTTTAATCTGGAATTCAATTAAATTTTTTAGTGACTCTTCGTCAATATTTTCATTTTCCAAAAATGGCGTAACGATTGCCGTTATTGCCCCTTTAAACATTTTTACCATCCCCAATGATTTCATTCATCATGTTATCAATATTGTAAAACCCTTTTTTATTTTGAATCCATTCTGCTGCCATGACTGCCCCAAGCGCAAACCCTTCCCTGTTTCTGGCGGTGTGCTTTAATTCAATTGTATCTGCGCTGCTGTCAAAGCCGACAACGTGCGTTCCCGGAATGGAGCCGGCTCTTACGGAAGCAAAATTAACTTTATCAATTCTCTTGATATTACTCGCCAAAATTTTTTCTATTGTTTTTGCAGTTCCGCTCGGGCTGTCCAGCTTCTTGCTGTGATGAATCTCATATCCAAAAACATCATAGTCTTTAATTTTATCCATCATTTTTGCAGCATTCTCAATAACTCTAAAAAAAATATTTACTCCAATTGAAAAGTTTGAGGCGTAAATTAATCCAACATTATTCTGCTTTACAATTTTCTTAGCTTCATCCAGCTTATCATTCCATCCGGTTGTTCCTATGACTATATTTTTTTTAAATTTTGAAATTTTTATTAAGTTATCTATAACGGCATCAGGCCTTGTGAAGTCTACGCAGACATCAACATTCGCCATTGATTTTTCATTTATTTCCCTGAAATTTGCATTTTTGTCATTCGGGTCAATTATTGAAGCTATAGTTATTCCTCTGGCTTTTGCAATCCTTTCAATCTCCTTTCCCATTTTTCCATAGCCGATAATTGCGATATTCATTTTATTGTGAAGCATTGTATTTAGAGTAAAAGTATACTCTTTATAAATTCATTTGTCCAAGAAATCCGACATTAGATCGGTATAATTACTTAAATCATCGATTGTAAAATCCCTTTCTTTCTTCTCCCTTGACATTAGCGAATGTACACCCATAAGCGATAGATATTTATACTTCTTATAAAAACATTATGTTATTATAATAACAATTGATGATGGAGGTAAAAATGGTAACTGCAAGCCACATAGCCAAGAAAATTGTAAGCCAGCAGCCTTTTGTTGAAGAGGGGCTTGGAGAAGGGATAATTAGCATTGGAAACCTGGCGGAGCAGATGCTGCCTGCAATTGAAAAAGAGATGGGCAAGAAAGTCAGGCTGCCTGCAATAGTGATGGCGTTAAGAAGGCATTCTGAAGAGATGCAGGAGCACAGGAAAAAAATGAAAGCTTTTGATTATACAGGTGAATTGATTATGAAAACCAACATCTGTGATGTAAACGTCGTAAAATCACAAACCCTTTTGGCAAAATTGAGAACTATTTACAACTTAGTAGATTTCGAGAGGGGGGACACGCTAAATGTAATTCTCGGGAATAATGAAGTCAGCATAGTGATTAATGAAAAATATCTTGAAAAATTAACAAAATTCCTTTCCGGAGAAAAAATATTGAAGAGGGAAAATGGGCTGGTTGCACTTACTATAATATTTACTGCGGATGATTTTCTGCATACTCCGGGAATAATATTCAATGCAGTGAGAAGGCTTGCGTGGGATAACATTAATATCTATGAAATTGTCTCGACAATGACGGAGCTTACTTTTATCCTGCACAAAAAAGATTCCATGAAGGCGTATGAGGTTCTGCAGGAGATGGTTGGGAAATAAAGTGGGCCCAACGGGATTTCAACCCATGACCCCCTGATTTCTTCAAAAACTTAAGAGTCAGGTGCTCTAAGCAGGCTGAGCTATGGGCCCAAACAGATTTAGAATAAATAATTGCTTTAAAAAGCTAACTATAATTTTTACATCATCTTCAATTTTCCAGTCACTCTGTCAATCTTCTCTTCCTCATCAGGACCGATTCCCAAGCAGGTTATTGTTCCGGGCTCAACGACAGTATGGCCTGCATCGGTTATCAAAGCGGTTTTTAGTCCGGCATCCTCTGCTATTTGCTTATACCTGAATAGTTCTTTCTCGTCATTGACTTTCAGGACAATTTTTTTTCCACCGCTTTTCTTCCACAAATCCATGTTTTTTTTGTCTGATTTTGAACTTGCGTCTACGGCTGCATGGGCAACCTGCGCTGATAATTTCCCTTTTGGAAGATTCAAGTCTTCCCTTACTAAAATTACCTGTTTATATTGCATTTTATTGAATCCATTTATTTTCTTATTATTAATTTAATGCCTCTTTTTAATCTTTTTGATTTAAATCATTGTCTTCCCAAGTTAATCAGTGTAATCACTCCTGCCTACTAAACAATCTTTATATATCCTGCGCTCTTGCATTGCGCTATGGAAAAGTTTAAGCCCATGGACAAAAAAGAGAAGGGGACATATTTCGAGGGCTCAAATAAAAAATACCCAGAAGTTGATTTGCCAAACTGGATGACTGAGGAGATAGAAGAATAATTCTATAGAGAATTTTGAAAGTAAAGATATTTGTCATTTATAATTCAAAATTATCTTAGAAAATTGTTTGTATAATTTTCTATATTTTTAATAATTCATCATCCAAATAGATTGTGGGGTTCTTGAAGACCTGGTCAAGGTGTATGATTGCATAAATGCTCCCTCCAAACCAGTAATTTGAGCCGATTCCGATGTGCGCTGTCCCAAGAGTCTTGTCATCAACAATCATTGCCCCGATTATCGAGGCTTTTGGATTCAGCCCAATTCCAAGCTCGCAAATTCTTCTAACGCTGCCGGGATTTTTTGCGACTGATGCCGCCCATTTTAGGGTGTTTTCCAGCTGCTTTGCTTCCTCCCCACCTTTGACTTCCACAATATCCCCATTTTCTATCTTTAACTCAATCGGCTTTTTGATTAATATTGTGTGGTCATGCGTTCTTGAGCTTCCGTCAACTATTACTTTTCCTTCGACTTTTCTCCCGTTTGGCGGGCAGTAAATTTCTCCCGCAGGCAGGTTTCCCCCGGTTCCCGGAGCTGTGTAATTTCCGTCCGCTGCAATTGCAGTTATCCCATCTTTGCTGTAATACAAATCAGTTCCCGCCGGAGTTGTGATGTGCACTTCTTTTGCCTGCTCCAGCTTTTGCCTTAGAATTTCATGCTGCGCCTGCAATGGCTTGTAATTTACGTCAATTGCATTTAAAATCAGGCCTGTGTTGGCTGTCGGCAAATCCCCAAGGCTCATTGCCGATACAAACCTATGGTTCTTTTTTGCAACCCATCTCCTGAAGCTTTTTCCGAGCTCCTGTATGTTCCCCAGCTTGTCCGACATGTTCAGAATAATCACGTTTCCTGCCTTAAGCCCTGATAGGTTTTGCACTACTTCCTCATCGGAAACATCCCCCCTTGATTTCACATTCTGAAGAATCAATTTTGTGTCCAGCTTCAGCTGCTCTGCCGCCAGATAATAGGCGCCTGAAAGAACTGCCGCCACGTTCCTGTTTTCATACCCTATGTCTCCGACTATCAGCACTTTTTCATTATTGACAGCGAGGCACGGAGTAAATATTTTCTTTATGGACTGAGAGGCCCTTGATGCCAACTCGTAAAGATTATTTTCCTTAAGCCATTTTAATGATTCAACTGTTTCCATCTAGGTTTTTAGGTGTGGAAACTGGCTTTTAAAGGTTGCGGATAGTTTGGCTCTGTCCCAAATCCCGCCTAAGCCCGGTTTTGCCATCAGTTCGCATGTAATTGTGAACTAGAATAATCTCAATTCCCATTGCAATTTCCTTGAGATATTAATATGTAAATTGATTATGCTCACAAATTGAGATGGCAAAACTGACTTTTGGGACAGAGCCGGATAGTTTAAATGAATCCAAAATTAAGGCATCTTCTTAATAATCTTTAAATAAGGGGCCAATTCTCTAATTCATATGATTAAAGCAGTAATATTCGACCTGGACAATACGCTGATTGATTTTATGCGCATGAAGAAGCTCAGCTGCGATGCTGCTATCACCGCAATGATGGACGCAGGATTAGATGTTGAAAAAGAAGAAGCTACTAAATCTTTGTTTGAATTGTACGACAAGTACGGTCTCGAAGAAAAACAAATTTTCCAGCATTTTCTGAAGAAACTTACAGGTGAGATTAATTACGAAGTGCTTGCCAGCGGAATAGTGGCTTATAGGCGTGTCAGAACTGGTTTTCTTGAGCCGTACCCTTACGTCGGAAAAGTTTTATTTGAGCTGAAAAAAAGAGGAATAAAGCTTGCGATAGTTTCAGATGCCCCGAGGCTGAAAGCGTGGATAAGGCTTGTGTCTATGAAAATCAACCATCTTTTTGATATTGTAGTTACGTTTGAGGACACAAATGAATTCAAGCCAAGCAACAAGCCTTTCATGATTGCTTTTGAAAAACTGGATTTACGGCCTGATGAGTGCTTAATGGTGGGCGACCGCCCTGAAAGAGACATTGAAGGCGCAAAGAAACTGGGAATGGTTACCTGTTTTGCTAAGTACGGCAATCCTAAGGCTGACGCTTCCGGCGCTGATTACGAGATAAACAATATTAAAGAACTGCTGGAGATTGTGGAATAAATTACTAAAAAGTAGCAAATCACTCGTATTTACTCATAAATAACCCAAACTTTTATATATTACTTCTTACACTAAATGGCAATAGGCTTAAAATCCTATAATTCATTTAAAATTATGAGGTGAATTTGATGGCAAGAGGAAGATGTATGAAATGCAGAAAGGAAGTTGAAATCAAGGATGGCAAGGAAGTCACTATGAAGAACGGAATGAGTGCAATGAAAGGTGCCTGCGGAACTTGCGGCACAAAAGTTTTTAGGATTCTAGGAAAGGCCAAGTAAGGCCTTTTATTTTTTTGTTTTAAATCACTGCTTTTTGACTTTTGGCAGAATCTTATACGCGAAAACAGCGGCGATTATAATAATAATCCAGAAGAAGAACTCATTTATTATTCTTAATGCGAGAAAGGTGATATTCAGAATCAGGAATACTATTATGACGACAACCAAAATCCTTAGTAGCTTCTTGTCTTTAATATCCATCTTTTGATTTCAGAATGCGCTTTTTCATCCGCATGAACGTTATTCCGTTCCTTATCTCGATCTGCTTGTGAGTGTAAGCACGGCTATCAACTGTGATATAATCCGTCTTCTCACTATAATCAGAAGCAATCAATAAAATACACCCCCACGTGCTAATTTCTGTGGTTAAATCACTATAAAAGCTTTTTGTTTTGTCGTGTAGGGATTAGTATACTGGTTTATTATTTTCATTATTGGTTTTATTGGCTATTGATTTTTTATGATTTAAACAAATCTTAAATATAAGTTCAGCTAAACTTTTTATGAAATGCTGCTCGATTCGTATCTTAACCTTATAAAAAAGAGTGTAGGACTAGACCAGGCGAATAAGTACTTTTACAGTCCGTATTTCGATTCTTTGCTGATTTTGGTGCTGTTTTTTGTGCTGTCAAGGATATTTGTGTTCATAGCCACAAGAATAATTCTGAAGCTTACAAAGAAAACAAAAACCAATGTTGATGATCTGATTGTGGTGAAAACCAGCAGGCCGATTTCTTTGATTTTGCTGACCATCGGGTTAATGCTTGCACTTCTTCCTCTTGGAGTGAGGCAGCCTATTGCCGGCATAGCAGAAAATATTCTTGGTTCGGTTATAGTAATCCTGATTACTTATATTGTTATAGTTGTGGTAGACATATTTGTAGACAATTGGGGCATGAAAGTTGCCACAAAAACAAAATCCGCTTTTGATGATGAGCTTGTGCCGGTGTTCCACAGGTTTACCAGAATTTTTCTTTCGATCATAGGGTTGCTCTTTGTTCTTACTGTATGGGGGGTTGAGATAGGTCCTCTTTTGGCGAGCCTGGGCATTGCAGGAGTTGCAATTGCTTTTGCGCTGCAGAGCACTTTAGGAAACATTTTCGGCGGAGTTTCATTGATTGCCGACAAAAGCATCAGGGTGGGGGATGTGATAAAAATTGATAGCGAAACAAGCGGGACTGTTGTTGATGTCGGGCTGAGAAGCACAAAAATAATGACGGCGGACAATGAGATGGTAACGGTTCCAAACGGAAAGCTTGCTGATTCGAAAATATTAAACTACCTCCATCCTGACCCGAGCATAAGGATTATGGTGGATTTCGGAGTTGAGTACGGCTCTAGTATTGATAAAGTAAGAAAAGTTGTTTTGGGCGAGCTGAAAAAAATTCCGGTTATTACAAAAAAGCCCGAGCCAAGAGTTGTAATGGATGAGATGGGGGACTTTGCGCTTAAATTCAAGGCATTCTTCTGGGTCAAGAATTTTGACCAGAAGTTTGACACCAGATTTCTCGTGACGGAAAAAATTTACAATGCATTGACCAGAAATAAAATTGGAATTCCTTTCCCGACAAGGACGGTTTATGTGAAGAAAGGGAAAAGATAATCACTCGTTCAATATCCCTTTCACAATTCTGTAAGTCTGGGAGTATAAATCAATATTTAAAATATCAGTGTGCAAAGTTCCCCCAAATAATCCGCTGCACGTTCCATTGACGTAATCTATTTTAGCGTTGTCTGATTTTGCATTTTCTGCCGTTACGATGCCATCTCCGTCAGATGAGTCAGTGCTGCAGCCGGTTCCTATTATATTATACATTTTCACGCCAGCAGGCTGGCTTGAAGGGTCATTTAGCTTGTTGATGAACAGGCTGTCCTGAAGCATGTCCTGGCATTCCCTGTTTTCACCGACATAACCGCAATAGCTTGCCGTTTTGCTGGAAACGCCTTTGTTGGGGGTGGCAATCATGATGAATTTGTTTACATCATCCGGGCTGAAAATCTGCATGTACCTTCTTACAACCAGGCCGCCCATTGAATGCGCGATGATGTTGACTTTTGGCTTTCCGGTCCTGTCCTTGACAATGTCAACCAGCTCTTTCAGCCTTAGCGCGTAAGTGTCTATATTCTCGCTTTTTGTCGGCACGACAATGTACTTGTCATTTTTCCTGAAAGCATCATAGTAATAGCTTACCTTGACTGTTATCGGCTTGCCGCTCAGGCTCCATATTCCGCTCTGCAATGGCTCATTTTTGGAATACAAAGATACAATTCCGGCATTCAGGTAGCCGTCTTCTTCGAGCTTTGACTGCATTTTATTGAAAGCGTCCAAAGAATACTCAGGGGAATTATCTTTTGAAAATGCATGCCCATGAACGAATATTACTGGAAATGTTTTTGGGTCACTTCTGCAGGAAACATCATTGCAGCATGGCTTGCAGTCATTGAACACGCAGCACACCGGAGGATTGTCGGACAAAGTTGTGTCAACGTTCTGCACAATCTTATAAGTTATGTTTGTGCTTACCGGAGTGAAATCAAAAGACTGCGGGATTTGACCGGCATTTTCAAATTTCGAGCATGTATTCAGGAAATTATCTGACTGTGAAGACAAACTTATTTTTGATAAAATGTACAATGAAATGTTTGCCGGCTGGCTGTAGTTTAATTCTGCAATGCTTACTTTATTTAATGGCAGGAACTCTTCGGCAGTCTTGATTATATCTGTGTTTGTTTTATTTTCATTCTTTAATTTCTGCAGCGAATCATAGTAGGAATTGTTGATTTTTGCTATCTTGTTGTTCCTGAAGCTCTCTGTTAAGTTGATGAATTTGCCGTCGCTGGTGAATATGATATTATTTTCCCGGATAATCTGCAGAGATTGGTTTCTAATGTCAGCATGAGTTTGGCTTAATTCTTTAATTAGCGTGCAACTGTTTTTTAAATATGCACTTTGAGGATAATCATCCAGGAAATACTGCATTTTGCCGGTAATTTCATCCAGGGAACTGTTTTCAACACAATTCTCCTGCAATTCGCACAATAAACTGTTTTCAAAATCCAGCAGGTACTCCGACTCAAAAAATAGTTTGGCTGAGCTGGCTTTTGTTTTTTCAATTATTAAATTTTGGCCGGATTTGATTTTATCAAGCTCTGAGGCAACGCTGTCATAATTGTCAAACGTGTTGTTTGTCACAGCATCGGACAAATTGTTAAAATTATTCAAATCCGAATTAAAATCTGAGGATAGTGTGTTATTTGAAATTTTAATAAACTGGTTTAATTCATTGAACTTAGAGTATATATTGTTTAACTGCAATAAAATTGAATTGTGAAGGCCTGCAGTATTACCTATCCTCCTGCTTAAATTATCGATTCTGTTTTTTATTTCGCTTAGTTTTCCAAAATAGCTTTCATTTAACACCAGTTTCAGCTGGGCATAGTTTTCAACCGACCATAAGCTTCTCAGGTTTTCTATTGAGACTCTTGTTTTATCGAAAGAATCATCAATTTCTATTTTTTCTTTTGTCAGGTTGTTCAGGTTCAGAGCATGCGCAAGCTCGAAATATTTTTGGCTCGCCTTTTGGTGCGCTACATCCACGTTCTGCAATAGCTCCAAAAGCATTGTGAAATTTCCTTTCAGCCCTTTTTTCAGCTCTTTTTCTGTTTCAGTCAGGTCATAGTTCACAAGAACCAATGATGATCTTGATTTTTCAGGGCTGCTTGTATGGCAGAAAAATGACGGAATGCTGCTGCATTTAACCTCAAAATTATAAATATCCTGGCCGCTGCCTAGGCGCTTTGCGCTTAGGTTGTAGCTTTTGGCCGCATTCTGCCCGACTCCAATTTCAAAACTATTTTTGTCCAGGACCTCGTTTCTGCTCCTGTCGGTAAAAGAATATGAGCAGTATGATTTGCAGTAGGCTATATTTTCCGTTGAAATGTTGAAATTCACAGTTTTTGTGCCACCGTAATGCAGGCTGAATGACTGCTGTTCCGGGGTTAGGTAAACAACCAATTCATTTCCAAGAAAGAAATTTAGCTTCTGGTTGAAAAACAGAATTACATAGACAAACAGGAGTGTGGCTGCAATTATAATCCACAGCTCATATTTTTTTAAAAACTGCTTTATTCCTGCCACGCAGAATTAAATTTTTTGCAAGATTAAAAAGCTTTCGAGAAAGCTTGGATTAGAATCAAAATATTTGTATTTCTTTTTAACATTAAGATTTAATTTGTTTATTATACATTCATCTCCATTGGTAACGTGAGTTAAATTTTTCTATTGATACTTCTTTTTCCTTTCTATATGGTAATTAATTCAAATTTCACTCATACTTATGTATGAAAGACCGAAAGCTTTAAATATAAGTTAATACATTTTTACAGAACCAATATACATTTTTGTATACCAATATACTTAAGAAAGTAAAAACGTTGGGAAATTAGACACAGTCATCAATTAGAAAAAATAAAAATTTCAAAAACTGAGTGTTAATCATGGCAACCGAACTTGTTAGCTTAGGGATACTATTCTTGTGTGCTATAGTAGGGGGAATCATAGCTACCAGATTTAAACAGCCTGCTGTGTTTGGACTATTATTAGTCGGAGCAATAGTGGGCCCTCATTCTCTTAAGCTGGTTGAAAATGTTGACATGATTACGGCTATGTCAGAAATTGGTGCAATACTAATGCTATTTACCATAGGGATGGAATTTGATGTTTCCAAACTTCTGAAGCTTGGCGCAAGGTCTATATTAATAGGCCTGCTGAAATTCGCGATTGTTTTGTTTTTTGGATACCAGGCAACCCTGTTGATGGGCTTTAGCGTAAAAGTGGCTTTGTTTGTTGGTGTAATCTTGTCCTTTAGCAGCACGGTTGTTGTTGTGAAAGTACTGGAGCAGAAAGAAATGTTCAGCAGGAAAGAAGTTCCGCTGTTAATTGCAGTGCTGATAATAGAAGACATCCTTGCGGTTTTTGCTTTGACATTTTTTTCCGGAGTAAAAGATTCAAGCGCCGGAGTATTGCCGATATTTGAAAAAATAATTTTCTCGGTTGCAATACTGATTTTTGCTTACATAATAATGATGAAAGTTTTGAAATACATAATCAACATAATAAGAAAAAACAGCAGTGATGAATCTTTATTGACTTTTTTATCACTTGGCTTGGGGGCATTGTTCAGCTGGTTTGCCTCATATCTTGGATTGACCCCTTCAGCAGGGGCATTTCTTGCAGGCAGTTTAATCGCGTCTCTGCCGAACGCAAAAGAATACGGGAGAGCAATCCGCCCATGGGCTCTGATATTCACTTCCATATTTTTCATATCAATGGGGACTTTGGTGGACTTTACCACGGTCCAGTCTTACCTGCCCCTGATTGGTGTACTGTTAGTGACCGTTATAATTTCAAGATTCATAGCAGTCGGATTTGTGACAATGCTCCTGGCTAATTTCAGGGACGACCAGCCACTTTTTTCCAGCATTGCGATGATATCAGTCGGGGAATTTTCACTTCTTGTTGCAAAAGAAGGACAGAAATTCGGGCTGGGAATTGATTTAGTTACAATAACTGCGGCAATAATCTTTGCTACAGCCATAATAATGTCCATAGGGATAAACTACAGCGAGAAGATACATTCATCTTTGAATTCAAGGACTTCTTCAGGAGCTAAAATAAGATTGGATAAGCTGTCCGGCTACATGCGAAGGTTCTTCGACCAGACGGAAATAGAAAACTTTTTCACCAACAAGCTCAAGTCAGAGTCAAAGATAGCTTTAATGCTTGGCATAGTCCTAATGTTTACATTTTTGGTATTGAGGCAGTTTTCATTGCTAATCAAGTCCAGCTTAGGCCCACTATTTTTGTATGTGTTTTATGGGCTGAGCATTATAATATTGGGATATCTGATTAATTTGATTTATAGAAGATTAAAGGAGATACATCATGTTTTGGCAGTTATACTGACAAATGTTGACAGCTCAAAAAACCTTGCAAAGTGCTATAGGATATTAAACAACCTGTTAATCACATTGGTGCTGTTTTTTTCGGCAATGCTGTTCCCGTTTGCGATGTTCGCTTTCAACCTTAATGAGTGGATGAATTTAGTTCCTTTTGTTTTGGTTGGAATATCCTTTTATTACCTGAAGAAGCTGCTGATGTACATAGAAGGGCATTCCAGCTTTGTGCCGAGCTACAAGGCAAGCCTGGCAACGGCTAAATTTTGAATTCAGTTATTTTTTATTTTTATCTTCTAGCTTTTTCTTTTTTTCATCACAACCTTTTTAAATACTCATTCTTTCACAAACCTATTAATGGAGGATAACAAATATGGCCAGCTTTAAATTATGCATTTCAGACCCGGCAACGGGAAAAACGTTCCAGAAGGAAATAAAGGATGACTTGGCAAGGCCTTTCATCGGCCTGAATTTAGGCGAGACTGTCAAGGGAGATTCTTTTGAAGTTCCCGGATTTGAGTTCCAGATAACCGGAGGCTCGGATTACTGCGGCTTCCCGATGAGGAGGGGAATTTTAGGAACAAGAAAGAAAATGACGATCCTGGGCGGAATAGGCTTCAGGGGCGCCGGAAAAGGGGTCAAAAGGAGAAAAACAGTCTGCGGCCACAAGATACACGAGAAAATTTCGCAAATAAACCTTAAAGTAACAAAATCAGGCTCCAAAAAACTTCACGAGGCTTTGGGCGTTCCTGAAAAAGCAGAAGCAAAGGAAGAAAAAAAAGAATAATTTTTTTTAATTTTGCACTATTTGCCTTCTATGTTTATGGGTGGGTGGAGGGCAACCAATTACTCATTTAGTGCAATAAGATATTCCCTCCCCGAATAATTTTGTTTATAGAGAATTTTGCAAAAACATTAAATTATCAAGGTTCCTTATATTAGAAATAAAAAACCCGAAATTCAAATTTTAAATTAAAACATGGCTAAAAAGAAAGAAGAAGCACAAAATGAACTTCCTCCACAGCCCTCTGTCAACATCGGAATGGTCGGCCACGTCGACCACGGTAAAACCACCCTGCTCGAAAGGCTGAGTGGAAAGTGGACAGACACTCATTCTGAGGAATTAAAGCGCGGAATCACCATAAGGCTGGGATATGCCGATATTTTATTCAGAAAATGCGAAAAATGCAAGGGCGCAAAAGCATTCACGACAAAAGAAGAATGCCCCCATTGCAATTCCAAATCAGTTCCGCTTAGAAAAGTTAGTTTTGTCGATGCGCCTGGCCACGAATCCCTGATGGCAACAATGCTTTCGGGGGCGACAATAATGGACGGCGCTTTGCTTTTGGTTGCAGCAAGCGAAACATGCCCGCAGCCGCAGACACGAGAGCATTTGATGGCGCTGGAAATTATAGGAATAAAAAATGTAATCATCGTGCAGAACAAAATTGATTTGGTCAATGAGGAGCAGGCTGTTAAGAATCATGATCAGATAAAAAATTTTCTTAAGGGAACGAGCTTTGAAAACGCCCCGATAATCCCGATTTCAGCGCAGCACAGGGTTGGGCTTGATTTTTTGATGGAAGCAATTGACAAATATATTCCGACTCCGGCCCGGGACGAGAAAAAAGATCCTATAATGCTTGTGGCAAGAAGTTTTGACATCAACAGGCCCGGAATTACGCCGGAAAAGCTTGTGGGCGGAGTCCTCGGGGGGAGCTTAAGGCAGGGCGTTTTTAAAATTGGGGACAATATTGAAATAAGGCCCGGAAGGGTAATGATTGAAAAAAACCAGCAGGTTTGGAAATCCATAACAACAAAAATCACAAGCTTAATTTCAGGCAGCGTAAATCTTGAATCAGTCGGGCCGGGCGGCTCGATAGGAGTTTTGACTTCTCTTGACCCTTCTGTTGTCAAGTCTGACCAGTTAACAGGCTCGCTTGTAGGGCTGCCGGGCAAATTGCCGAAAGTCTGGAATGAGTTACTGCTTGATGTTCATCTGCTGAAAAGAGTTGTAGGAACGCAGGAAGAATTAAACGTTGACCCCATCAAAATGACCGAGCCATTGATGCTCAATGTAAACTCCGCAGCAACAGTCGGGATGGTAATTGAATTAAGAAAAAATAAAATAAGATGCAGATTAAAACTTCCGGTTTGCGCTGATATTACATCAAGAGTCACAATCTCCAGAAGAATAGGAAACAGATTCAGATTAATAGGTTACGGCACGATTGTGGAGAAATAGGTTTTTAAACTGATATTTCTTACCTTGTTCTATGAGGGGGTCGGTTATATTTTTACTGGTGCTTGTAGGATTGTCTTTGTTTAGCTTTATGGCTGTAAGCTCAGGCACAAATAAGGATGAGGTTAAGCAAGATTCAAAAAGCATTCAGTTCAAGACTTTTACTTCTGCTGTCTGCGAGGAGAAGAATAATTTAAGATATTGCATGGATGTTCTTTTTGTTAACTGCAACGGCAAAATATCAAAAGCAAGCGAAGTCCAAGATTGCAACGGGTTCAGGATTGATAATAAAGTGACTGGGTTTGCGGTTTTTGAAAGAGATTCTCTCGGGTAATCACTCGCCTTCAAAATCAACTAATGTAAACACTTTATATTTCTCTTTCAGTTTTTTCATGCCGCCCAAATCCGGCAGGCCGATTATGAAAGCACACTCAACCACCTTGCCGCCGAGCCTTTCTATCAGATTCGCGGCAGCGAGGCAGGTTCCTCCGGTTGCAATAAGATCATCAACAAGAAGTATTTTTGCACCTTTTGGAATGGCATCCACGTGAACTTCAATAGTTGCCCTGCCATACTCCAATTCATAACTTTCTTTTTCGGTTTTATGTGGCAGCTTGCCCTCTTTTCTTATCGGTATAAACCCTTTGCAGAGCTTGTTAGCAATTGCACCGCCAAGAATAAAACCCCTGCTTTCAATGCCTGCGACCAAGTCAATGTTATAGTCTTTGTATCGCTCGCAGAACTTGTTTATGACGTAGTTAAACGCGTTTGCGTCTTTCATCAAAGTTGTAATGTCCCTGAACATTACCCCCTGCTTGGGCCAGTTCGGGATTATCCTTATGGTTTTTTTTAAGTCCATAATCCTGAATAATTCCAGCTTATATTTATAGTTTTTCTGTTTGACAATGTTTTTAAATAATTGCCCTATTCTTATTCTACAATGATGATAAACAACTTGAACTACCGCACGGTCTGGATGCTGGATAGTTCTGTTTATATGATTAATCAATTGTTATTGCCATTTAAATTTGAGATTTATCAGTCGAAAAATTATGCAGAGACGGCAAACGCAATCAAAACAATGATTGTCAGGGGCGCCCCGGCTATAGGCGCAACCGGAGCTTACGGGCTGGCGCAGGCTGCCTTGATTTATGAAGGCGAAGATTTTGGTGATTTCAAAAATTATATTGATGAATCATTCAATCTATTGAATTCAACAAGGCCGACGGCAAGCGATTTGAATTACGCCCTGAATTTTGTAAAATCAAAAATGTTTGCCGAAGGAAGCATAACCAATTCTAAAATGAAGGCTTTTGAAGCTGCGCGGGAATATGCTGATTGGAGTGCTGAGCTGTGCAGGAAGATTGGAGAGCACGGAAACAATCTAATAAAAAATAATCAAAACATTTTGACGCACTGCAATGCTGGCGCGCTTGCCTGCATTGATTTTGGCACAGCATTGTCCCCCATCAGGCTTGCGCATTGCAGCAAAAAAAATATTTTTGTCTATGCCGATGAGACCAGGCCAAGAAACCAGGGAATGTCCCTGACTGCGTGGGAATTGGCGCAGGAAAAAATCCCGCATTCGATAATTGCGGATAATGCAGCGGGCTATTTCATGAAAAAAGGCGAGATTGATTTTGCAATTGTAGGCGCTGACAGGATTGCAATGAACGGCGATGTCGCAAACAAGATCGGAACTTACGAGAAAGCTGTTCTGGCGAAAGAAAATAACGTTCCGTTTTATGTGGCCGCCCCGTTGTCAACTTTCGATTCCAATTCAAAAACTGGAAATGACATTCCAATTGAGGAAAGAAGCGAGGAAGAAGTTCTTTATATTTCTGGAATTGATGAACATAAAAAAATAAGAAAAGTCAGGATTGCGCCGTGGGAGAGCAATGCTAAAAATCCGGCTTTTGATGTGACGCCGGCAAAATATATAACAGGAATTATAACTGAAAAGGGTGTTTTAAAGCTGATCGATAAAGATATTGAAAAATTTGTTAAGGGCAGCCATTAAGATGGAAAAATACGAAGGAGCGAAGTTCAGGACGATTTTTCTCAGCGGCAGCGTGCCAATCACTGGCAAGTCCGTAGAACTAATCAGGTGGTTCAGAAAATTTTATGATGATGGGCTGGCACCTGAATACAGTTCAGGCTCGTCAGGAAACCTGAGTTTTAGATATAAAAAAGGATTTATAATAAAGAGCACTAAAACTTATTTCAGCGCAATCAAAGCTGACGAGCTCGTTTACGTGGAAAAATTCGATTTTGCGGAAAAAACGGCTTATGCCCATGGAAAGCTTGAGCCATCCACAGAATTGCAGATGCATTATTTAATTTATCAAAGCAGAAAAGACATTAACGCCGTTTTCCACGTGCATGATTACAGAATAATGAAGTTTGCAAAAAAACTCGGCATTCCGGTCACGGATGTGACTGAGGCGGGAACTGAAAAAATCGGATATGATGTTCTGAAAAAACTGGATGAGAAAAAATTTGTGATAATGAGGGAGCACGGCGTTGTTGCAGTCGGAAAAGGCATGGAAGAAGCTGGGAAAGCCATTTTGAAATACTATAAAATCCCACTGGAAAATTAAATTTTAATTTCCGCCGATAACCGCCGTTTTAATGTCTTCTTTGCACTTGCAGTCTAAGTGATTTATTTTTGGAATAGTTGCTAATAATAATTTCTTAACATTCTCGGCATTTTGATGCATTGTTTTTAAAATCATATCAATCGTCACGGGCTTTTCTGTTTTGTGCCAGCAGTCGTAATCCGTTGACATGGCAATTGTTGCATAGCAGATTCCGGCTTCCCTTGCCAGTACTACTTCCGGCACTGTGCTCATGTTTATTACATCGCAGCTCCATTGCCTAAATAAATTGCTTTCAGCTTTTGTGGAGAACCTCGGCCCTTCTATCGTTACAACAGTTCCTTTTTTATGATGGGCAAGACTCATTTCTGATGCCGTTTCGGCCAGCGTTTTTCTCAGCTTTGGGCAGAACGGCTCTGCCATAGGAATATGGCATACTTTGTCAATGTCGTAAAATGTGGAGTTTCTTCTTGTCCTGTCGATGAACTGGTCGCAAAAAACCAAATGCCCTGGCTTTATTTTTTCCCTTAAAGAGCCGCAGGCGGTCGTTGCTATTATGTGGGTGCAGCCCTGCTCTTTCAAAGCCCATATATTCCCGCGATAATTCACATTGCTGGGGCTTATCGTGTGTTTTTTGCCGTGCCTTGATAATATTACAACATCAACATTGCTTATTTTTCCAACAGTTAGTGGGCTTGTCGGATTCCCAAACCTTGTAGAAACAGCCGCTTCTTTGGCGCCTTTCAAAATTTTAGGGTCTTCGAGCCCGGAGCCGCCGATAATTCCAACTTTTATTATTCAAACCACCGGTTAATTTTCAGTCTAAAATCATTCATCTGTTTTCTTCACTTTCAGCTGGCTTTTGATGGCTTTATCGCTTATTATCGCGGAATTCCCGCTTGGGTCTTCTATAATTAATTTCTGCTTTTCTTTCCCCCACGTGATGTTCAGCAGCTTTTTCAGGAGGTTTTTTGCTTTTTTCTTTTCGGTTTCATCTTCCTCGCTGTCTCTTGCGACTTCAACCTGGTACTTGACCCGGTTAAGGATTCCTTCAACGTTTGTAACATAGCCCTGTGCCGCAGGCCCCGGTGTTATTGATGCGATATGCGGCAGCTTTACAGTCGCTTCAGAGGATTTGACAACGCGGACTTTCATATCCTCCTCGCTTGAAATCTCAAATTCATATTTTACCGGGTCCTTCCGCTCAGTCGCTTCAATATCCGCTTTATGGTATTTACAGCTGTTGCACGTCATAGAAAACATGTAGACTTTGCCGAAATAAGGCACTTCGGTATCCCTTTCTGTTAATATCAGCGTCTTCTCGCCGCACAGGGGGCACGACTGGTGCTCAAAATCACTTTCCTTCATTTCTTCTTCAGCCATGAAAATCCAATAAGGTAATTTCTTTTTATAGTTTGCGGTTTTGATTGTTCTGACGGCTAAACACATTTATTTTTATTCCTGTTATTTTCCGAAAGCATTATAAGTTTTTGTATCATTCTGCCGCCTATGACATACCAAATTAGGCCTGTTGATGCCCACATAGGTTATTTTTATCTTATCGGAACTCACACGGGAGGATTGCACTTGTCAAAAGTGGTTGGAGTAGGGCCAGACTATTTTAGATGCCGGAGTTCAGCAGGCGTTCAACAGGTGCCATTTACTGAAGTTAAGGGCTTGCTCGTTTCAAGAGACCAAATATGCACATTGCTTAATTCTGTTGACCTTAAAAAACAACTTCTGGAATTGGAGCAGATTGCCCTGCAGCAAGACTAAAATGATACCTCAGCTTCAGCAAATCTTTCATTCGCTGACAAAATCCCTGGAAGTCCTTTATGTCCTGGAAGATGCAAAGCCATGCGCAAGAATTATTGTTTTTGAAGATGAACTGGATAAAGTTACCAATTTCCTGGATGAAAATAAGCTAAGTTATTCTGTTTCAGACTTTAAAGCCATAAAACAAAACACCCAAAGCGAGTTTTACTCTGACAAATCTATAAAAATTCCTAAGGATGATTCAAGAAAAGCCAATTTTTTTGTTTATCTGTCGAAAGACAAAGATAAAGCTGAAAAGGCAAAAATTGCAGAGGAGAAAAATAATCATCTTGAGCTTGGACTGATTCTCGGCTATCCAGAATGCTGCTGTGAATTTTTCCAGAAAAATTTTGATGAGAAAAACATAGATTTGACTTTGAAAGTTCTTAAAAATTCCGGCGGCTTTGAATTTTCATTCTACAATAATATTGCTGCACGGCATTTTGACATTTCGTTATTAAGCCATTTTCCGCACAGCTTTGGATGCAGCCACTCAATTGAAATTGCAAAAAATAATCTTAAAATTGTTCATAAACATTCAAAAGAGCTTGCAGAAATGTTTTCCGGCGTTTTGAAATCCGCTGTGATTTATACAATGGACGAAGGAATATTTTTGTTAAGAAGGTACAAGAGAAACAATGATAAATTAATCTATGGCGATGTTGTAAGCACTGCTAAAAGCAAATTATACTTTCTTGTTTCTTCAAATAATAAATTAAAAATAACAGACAAAAATAATTTTTTTGTCAATGATGTTGGGATTTCAGGCGAGAATTTTGGGGTTATGGTTTTTACTTAGAATACAAGCTAACCAGCGTCCCGTTCACCGTAAAAGAATCTTCTTTCTTCAGATTCTGGGGATGAAAATGATGCCCGTAATGAATCAGCTTTCCACTCATTTCCTTAAGCAGTTTGTTTTCCAGCCCCCTTTCAAACGGAGTATCGGGGGCAGTGAACAATACATCATATTTAGAAAAGTCATGCTCGAAAAAATCTTTGTTATGGAAAACGGCATTGTTCACTTTAAGCTTTGACTGGATTTCAATGGCTTTGTGGTGCAAAATATCATCTATCTCTATGCCTTCGGCGTTCTTGCAGAACAATGATGCAATCAGAACAACTTTTCCGTCGCCGCTCCCTATGTCAAGGAAGTTTTTGAACTTGTTTAGCTTTACTTTCTTAAAGCTTTCAAAAACTTCGTCCGCGATAGACGCGTTCCAAAATCCTTTTTCGGTGCTCCACATCGGAAGCTTGCCCCTTTTCATAAGCGATTTGTAGAAATCATCATATTCCCTTTTTATTTTCTTAAAAACCAATTCTTTCATTTTAATTATCTGCTTTTTCTTGGCTTTAAATATTTTGCCCTATTTTAGTGAAAATCGCAAAGTTTTAATATAAGCACTTCTGTTGGATGTTATATCCAAGTGAACCAAATGGCAGATGTAACACTGGCTGAAAAAATAAGAAAGGATTTTTCCAAGGTTAAGATAATCAAATCCAGAATTAAAGTTCCCAGATTAAAGATAACTTCAAAAAAACAAAGGGCAAAGGCGCAAAAACCTTCTTCTCAGATTCCAATATCAACTTTAATTAACATCTTTATAAGAAATTCCATTGAAACTGCAAGAAAGGAAGCAAAAGAAAAATCGCCTGCACAAACAGGCAAGGTTTATAGTATAATTAAGGATAATAAGGACGAAAATATCGGCGGTTATGGGACCGTCTCTAAGAATTATGGCGGAATTCAGACTTCTTATGTAGATTATGAAAAAATTTTTAGCCATGTGGGAAAATTCAGGGCTCACGGAATGTATCAATCGTTTGCCAATTCTGACGGGCAAAATAATGCAGAGAAAGGATTCTCGATGGCTTCTGTTGAAACTATGGACAAGGCTGCAGCGCATATTAAATATTTTAGGCATGGCGGGAGAGAATTTGGGGTTGGAGCCGGCGGTTACGATACTATGTCAATGGTACCTATGGGTGGGATGGATATAGCGGAATGGCAGGAGTTTAAGATGTGGTTCCTGCTGGATAAAGTTGCCTATTATCTTAAGAGAAAAACAGCTTAGATTAAATCAATCATTCCAATCCCGTCTCTTTTTTTAATTTATACAGAACTGCCTTGCTTGCATTGAGCTTTGATGCTGTTCTCTCGCTCTCTGTCATGTATTTTTCGGCAACGTTCAGCTTTTCCCCTATCTGGCCTATTGCCCTAAGCTGGTCTTGGCTTAGGTTGCTTCCGCCCGCAACTATGCCATAGAATTCCCTTAACTGCGAATAAGCCTGGTATACCTGGGTTACGGTCTGGTAATTTCCCGCTGCTGCGCTGCCCGACTGCCTTGCAGCTTTCTCGAGCCTGCCGCCGCTTTCTTTTTCAAACAATCTTGAAATGTCAACAGCCTTCCGCTCCGGTGTAATTTCCTCTGCAAGCCTATCGGTCTTTAATTCCTGCATTGACTGTTTTATTAGCTGCTCTATTTCACCTGCGTCTTTTTTTCTTTCCTCTTCCAGCTGCTTCAGCCGCTTTATCCTCTCTTCAGGGGAGAGCTTTGCAAGATCTTTTTTGTCAATCATTTTAATTGTAAGTTTTTATTTTTTTGATTTAATTTTTGATGTTCAATGTTTTAAATATTTTTTATTAAATTTTTTATCAGGGGAACATTGCCTGTTGCCCCCAACCGATTGCTGATAGTTCCCACACCTTATTTCTGTGTTCCTCTTATTGAGCAACAGTTGCACTTGATTGGTTTATATCTTTGGGTGGGTGGAGGGCGGATAAATAACCTAAAGTGCGACAATCAAGTTCCCTCCCTGATTAAGTTTAATTCATTATTTAAATCAAAACTATCCGCAGAATAAGTCCTATTTCATAACAATTATATAATTATTTCTCTTAAGAATTCATTCTAATGGAACTGCGCTCCATAGTGTCCAGTCGTTTGAGGGCGCATAGGCGCCGAAGATATAGTAAGGCGGCTTGTTCTGCCCGGCGAATGAATACTGCACATCGCCCCATGTCTGAGGCGCTCCGCCCCCCCTGAATCCCATCCCGTAAACCGGGCTGCCGAAGAATTTCCATGTTTTCATCAACCCGTGGAAATCGCTCAGGTCAGTTGAAGCGTCAGCTCCCGGCTCTACGGTAAATGCCCGGTCATAGCCATATTTTTTGATGGTTGAAACGATTTCTTTTACAGGGCTGTTTCCCTGCCCGGGCGCAAGGTGGTCGTCATGATACCCATAATTGTCCGCAAGATGAACATTACCTACCATTTTGTCTTTGGCCAGGCTTTCAATTGTTTTTACTGCCCATTTGTTAAAGTCAACATCATTTTGCTCTTGGGTCTTGCGGGGGTCATCCTGCCAGTATTTTCTCCATAGGTTAATATGGCCTGTGTCAATCGTTGCCTTGACGTGGCGTTCAGCCAGTTTCGCTGCTTCTTCCTTGCTTATGCCCATATAATAAGGGTTCGGCTGGAGAGTTTCGGCTGTCACTTCGCCGGGCGCCATGCTGGCTCCGTATGTGATTTCCGGCTTTGTAAGCATATCAACCATTCTTTCCCTTGTTTTTCTGATTATCCATTTCAATTCTTCGGGATGTCCGCCGAATCTTTCCGGGAAAATATGCTCAACGGCAAGGACAACAGGATTGTTTGGGTCTTTTGTTTTTTGCAAAGCGTGAATTGCAGCTTCTGCATACAATCTGATTCCCTCTTTCTCCAGGCGCTTGATTGGGGTTACAATATGCCTTTTTGTCTCGGCTGTGTCTACCGCTTGCTGTTCCTGGGAAGCGGCGGTTGAACGGTCAAATTCCAATCTTCTCGCAACGTCAAACTTTGCTTTTTCTATTAATACCAATGGATCCACCATTTCAGGCCCTGCAAATCCCTGTGTTGCCTGCTGCAGTTCCCTGTCTTCCCTCATAATCTTCCATTGCTCCTCAACCGGAATTTTACCTTTTAATTCTTTATAATATTTTTCTGATTCTTCCAGTTTTTTTAAAGCCTTTAGCCATGTCTGAGAATCTTTCGAATACTGCAAACTCCATCCCCTTGCAATTCCTTCCTGCGACTCAAGGGTTGCCTTGACATATGCTTCTTCCGGATACCTCTTCTCATAATAATTGGGTTTTCTGTGCTCCTTTTGCTCAAACCACTTGTTGTATTCCTCGGCTTCTCTTGCAAATTCTTCAAACGTTTTAAGCTTGACTTTGAATTCTTTTTTACTCTGATCAAATTCAGGAACTCTGCCTTCTCTTGCATCATAGGGATTGATTATCCTTCTGTTCTCGTAATCTATGTAATCCCCTTTTTTTATATGGGCTGAATTTCCTTTGTTATCGATGAAATCGTAATCATGGTCTGCACGCCTCCATACCGGGTGTGCAACCAACCTGTTTTTCTGCACAGTTTCAATCTTTGCTGATGTCCTGTCATCCAGCAATTCAAAGTGCGCGTCCACTTCCTGCGTGTGGGCCTGCTTGAAAAGCAATCTGCCGCTTGGGTCTCTTGCCAGATTTATTTTTCCGGTTTCGTCATCAAGATACATGTCGGTTATCGGCCTTTCAAACTCCCCGGAATGGATTACAACGGAGCCGCCTCCCATGTCGCCCTGAAAATCAATAGCCCTCTTCAATTCAAACAGGTCCTGCGTTGCCCCGGTAAGCGAGAAATTTCCTCTCTCATCGCGTCCCATTAATCCCATCAATTGGAAAGAAGCGTGGGTTGTGAACTTGACCTCATTGGCCATCGACAGTTCCCTGATTGCCTGCCTTTGGTCTTCGCCAAACATTTCAGGAGTCTGCGCATTTCTCTGGCCGCTTCTGTACCCGGGAAACTGAATTTCAATGTTCCCCGCGCCCATCCTTATTTTAGAATAAATGCCTGCGACATTTGCCGCGGAAATCCCCATTGGAACGCTCATTCCGATGTCTTTTATCCCCAAATCGCCGCCGTAAGCCGGCTTTTCGCCGTAGGGCTGGTCCATGGCATTGAAATAATCCGCTGCCGGATGGACAGAATAGCCGCTGTTAAATTGCATTTAACACACCTTTTTTAGAAATTTATTGGGAAGCTTGTATAAATAGTTAATGGTTTTAAAATTTTTATTTCGGACATTCGCCTTCTGTCCAGTAAAGAATTTTATCATCGTGGCACGCAAAGCAGCTGTTGCTGAAAGTGTTTGCGCATGGATACCTTATGCATTGCACTCTTGCAGGGTCAAACCATCCGCAGACCGGCTGGTATAATTCAATGCACATTTCCCCCTGCCTTTGCCCTGCTGTGCAGTAATTCTGCTTTAGTGGCTCGTTTTGATTTGGAGCTGGGCAGCTGGTCACCTCCCATCCGCACGTCCCATCTGAATTCCTGAGGCATCTTCCCGTTGGCCCAGCTGTTGTTTTTCCGTCGGGGCAAAGGTAGTTGGGCATGCCTAACTGCGGCCCGCATTCTGATGATTCGCATGCTGTTTGTGTGCTGTTTGTTTCTGGGCAAGGCGCAAATTCGCAGTTCGGGCCTACTCTTCCGACCCCACTTCCATCCGGGCATAATTTGGCATCTGCAGTGCATGCGATTGGCTCATTTGGAAGAACACACCCTACAAAAAAAACAAGGAATATCGCTGAAAATATTGCTATTGCTTTCATAATTATGTATAAGAATTCAATTATTTAAATATTTGGTTATATAACTTGGCAATAGAATAGAAATCCCCATCTATATAGCCCAGACTGACAGCATGCATAAATTTAAATAGTTGGCTTGTTTTTTTGTTATTTCTGAAATATGGCAAAAGAAATCACAATTCCATCTCTTGAGCAATATGCCAGTATTTTTCATGCACACTCTTGTGCTTTAAATGCGGGTGCACAGGTTATGCAGGATTCTACTTTAAACTTAGCTGTAAAGAAGCTCTATGATGCAGTTAACGAGGCGTATAGAAGATTAACTCCAGAGGAAAGGATTGCTATTTTAGATAAGGCTGTACCTCACCATAGTTCAACCTCTGTGCATGGATTAGAAATAACAAGAGAACTTGAAGAGATTCTTGATATAATGGTGGAGTAGAATCTATGTAACGCCCTGTAGAACACTTTGAAAAATTATGCAATAGTTAGAATTTTCTAAGATAACTTTGAATGAAAATGTCGAGATAAGGAATCATTCAGATTTCCCTATTATAACTTTACCACTGTCTTAGCGGAGGCAAAAATTTTGTTGTTCTGCAAAGTAAAACCACATGCGACATGTGGGGGCATTTTTATAAAATTATCAAAATATAAAATTTCTGGGGGCTGAGCGAATGCGAGGCCTCCATTTTTGATGAAACTTTTTAGTCAAATGCGAGTGAGCTCGTTGCGAACTCGCTCACAAGTCACTAAAAAGTTTCTCGTCCTAAAGGGGCGAAACCCTTTTACCAGTTCAGCATATCATGGTGCTTCTTGAAATGATGGTAAGTGTTCCACATGACTTTTTTCACTTTGTCTGCCGCTTCTTTTCTCGCGAGGGCGTCTTTCATCAGGTCCGTCTGGGAAACTTTTTTTGGCCGCGAAGTTTTTTTTGCATTAAATGATGTGAACAATTCTGCAAAACCCTGAAACACTGATAAGAAAGTTCCGCTCTGCTTATATTTCTCCTTTGGAGATTCTTTTTTCTCTTCAAACTCCTCCCCTGCTTCTTTTAGATATCTCATCAGCTCATCTCCAAGAGCTTCGAGCGCTGCCTTGACAGAGCCGTCAACAACCCCAAGCAGCTTGAAATCCTCCTGATCCCTTAATCTCTTGTAATTCTCGATGTCCTTGTCGCTCCACGCGTAAGCCCTAAAATCAATTTCAACCCTTCCAAGGTGTATAGGCCCTCTTTGATATTCCTGTGAATAATTCATTTCCGGGCGGGTCCTGAAAAGATAATGCATCAGAATGCATTGGTTTATTTTTCCGGGCTTGACCGCAAGAATCTCGACTTCAATCATAGAGCTTTCGAATGCAACAATCAAATCAGGAGTGTCGGATTTCGACTGGTCCAGCTGCAGCCTTTGTATATTTTTTAGGTACGGCTTTACCCAATTCATGTACATCCTGATTATCTCAAAGTGCTGCCGCAAATATTTAAGTGTGAACTTTCTCCTGTTTTTTAACTCGTCATAAGAATGCTCTTTCCACGCCAAAAAAGACCTCAGCTTTCTTTTCAAAACTTCCTTGACTTTTCGGTTGAACTGCCCCCTGTCTTTTTCGACAACAACATCAACATCCTCCTGCTTTTTCGGATTCGTGCTGAAAAACAAGTCCGGCAGTGTCGTGAACTGGACTTCACGCGCCATTCCATAAACTGAAGCAGGATTTTTTGCGCCCTGTTCGACTAAATCAACCCAGATTCCCTTTAATGTTATTTCTGCGCTTTCCGCGCTTGGGCTGTTCGTATAGCTGTCGGCGTAATAGCTTAGCCTCTCGTCAAGAATCCTCATCTCCCTCACAAGCTGGAAGAGCTCCCTTACCATTTTTCCGATTGTCGCAAGAAACTGGCTGACCTTGTCCTGCTGCAGCCCGATTCTCTGCTGCGACGCCCCGAAAAAAGCGGAGTTCTCAGCGGCTGCAAAAACGTCAGTTATCTTGTCTATTCTCGGAAACCCGCCGAAATACCTTAGATAGTGCAGCGTCCAGAAATATGGCTCTTCGATGGAAATATTGTAGCCCTCGTAGTGAAGCCTGTACCTCCTTGACGGCTGAGGATAGCCAGTTTTTATCTTGGAGCCTCTGAACTCCTCGCTTTCCTCGATCTTTTCAAAGCCATGCTTCTTCAAATCAGCTTCAGTTGTTGCCATTTTCCTCTTTTTTGCCTGATTTAATTTCTAATGTTTTTAAATCTAATTATTTTAATTTATATTTTTAGTCTAATATTTGGTTTTGAACGGTTTTTTAATATTAATTATTAGCTTTTTACTTAACTTTTTCATCAGGGGAACATTGTCACTTGCTCTCAACCGATTCCAGATGGTTCCCACACCTTATATTTTTCTTTTATTTATCGAGCACGATTTTATTAAATGGTTTGGGGTGGGTACTTAAACGGTGAGCGTGTTCGAAGAGTGACCTGAGTGAGCGAGAGCGAACTCTCGCATGTCACCCGTTCTCACACGCAAGTCAGGGCGGATAAATCCAATCTGGTGCAACTTTGGGTTCCCTCCCTGATAACTTTCGCCGATTAATTATTTGAATTGGTTATTAAAATTTATTTTAAACTTATAAATTATGCGTTGGGTGCTCGTGCCCGAAGTTTCTCCTCTGGTTCAGCTCTTCTATGTGATTTAGCTTCTCTTTCACAAACTTATTGATATCAGTTCCGAATTTTTCTATTAAAGCGGATGCATGCTCCCCTCCCAGAAAATGCGGCATTAAAACATAGTTAACTCCCGCCTCGTAAAGACTGAATGCGTCATCAATATTGTGCGATGTCATGACAACAACCGCTTTTTTGTTTATTTTCCTTACTTTTTCAGCAAGCAGGAGATTTACATCTATCTGGGGTATTGTGGAAATCACGAGCTCCGTGCTCTGCAGCCCTACTTCCCCGATAAGCTCCGGGTCTGACGCATCGCCGTACCTGCAGCATATCCCGTGGCTGTTGAGCATCTCAATTGTTTCGGGGTTATAATCAACAATCAGGAATGTCTTGCGCAGTTTTTTGAATGACTTGAGCAGGCTGAATCCTATCCTGTTATACCCGAACAACACTATTTTGAATTCATCGGATTTTACCGGCTCTTTCACGGTGCTTGACTTGTTTTTCTCAAAAATCGAAAGATAATTGGAAAATTTCTGGTACAGGCTGTAATTGTTCAGTATCAAATAAGAAGAGCCGGCTATTGTTATCAGCCCGACTAAAGTTACAAGCGATGCGGTCTCCTGGCTTATCTGCCCCAGATTTACTGCCAGTATTATCAGTATAAAAGAAAACTCGCTGACCTGCGCGAGTGAAATTCCCGTCAAAAACCCAATTCGTTTCTTGTAGCCCATCAGCCCGATGACTGACATTACTATTATCGGCTTCAAAACCAGGACAGCCAAAGACAAGGCTATAATTTTTAGAATAGTGTCCGCAGTCAGTATAAAAACCATCTGCGAGCCAAGTGAAATAAAAAATAATATTATGAAAAAATCCCTTAACGGCTTAAGCTTGCTGCCTATTTCCAGGCTGAACGGGGACGAAGCAAGACTTATTCCGGCAAACAGCGCGCCCATCTCTATTGAAAACCCAATCCTGCTTAAAGATGAGGCTAGCAGAAGTACCCAGCTTATGCCAAATAGGAATAATAATTCCTGTGATTTGGCTGTGAACTCAAGCACTTTCGGGACAAAATAACTGGTCACTAGCATTACAAGCGCGATGGCGACAGCCACTTTGATGACGGTTGAAAGCGCCAGGCTTGAAAAGCTCTGCACGCCAACCGACGGTGACAAAAAAAGGAGCAAGACTATAACAATAAAATCCTGCACAAGCAGCAGCCCGACCGCTATTTTTCCGTACAATGTATCCATATCATGCTTGTCAAGCAGCAGTTTCACGACTATAATTGTGCTGCTGAATGTCAGCGCCCCGCTTATGTACAGCGAGCTTATGCCTGAGAATCCTAAAAATTTAGAAATGAAATACACTGCAACAAAAGTAATTGCTACCTGCGCTGTGCCCGTAATTAGGGCGATAACTCCTACATCTTTTAGGGTTTTGAAATTAAGATTTAATCCGACTATAAACAGAAGAAATGCAATACCTATCTCAGAAAATGTAACTAAAGTGTCAGACGGCTGAACCAGATTTAATGCGAACGGGCCGAGGACGATGCCGGTTATTATATAGCCTATTATAAGCGGCTGCTTTATGATTTTCATGAAAATCGACACCAATGTCGCTGCCGCCACTACAATGCTCAGTTCGAAAAAAATATTCTGCACCATTATTCAAAAATTCTCAGCTCGTCGTCCTCCCTGATGCGCCGCGATTTGCTCCGCTCATTCAGGTTGAGCTCAATCACATCGTCTTTCATTAACATTTGCTCCACTTCCCACTTGCTCTTGCCCATTATTTTAGCCAATTCTTCTATTTTCAATTGCCTTCACCCTTTTCGTTTTTTATTTGAGATTTTTATATTATCAGAATCAGAACTGCCGCGCTTTATCTCCAGAATGAATCCGTCTTTGTGCTTTTTGAAATCAAGCTCCATGCCCTTTTTCAGGCCCTCATACTCTGCGAGAAGCTTGGGGAGGGTAATCACCAGCTGACCGGACGGAAGCTTTTGAATTTTAACCATTTAGGCACCGCATTTGACGACTAAAAACTATTATTTTTAATATTATATTTTATGTTATTTTTAATATAATTTAAGATAATCTTTTAAATATTTTAAATAATAGTATATAAATATATCGTTTTGGACATTTTGAAGAAGAAAAAACTCAAGAATCAGAATCGAAAATTTTTGATGCCTTCAATTTTGGATTTTAATAATTGCCGATGGTATTCACCCATATTCGGGCTATTGGCTAGAACATACTGCTCGGTCCTGTCTGCAAACTTACTAAAAGCTTGAAGTTTTCCGTTAGAGTCTCCTGAATTAACTGCTTGGTCTGCCATTCCAATGAATTTTCTTCTACCGGGTTTTGGAATTGTGCGTATATTTTTAGCCATAATCTAGGAGTGATTACCCCATTTTTAAATCTTTTGATTGTTATTACTTAATAATAGTATAATGAAAAAGGATTTCCACATTTCAAATTAGACCAAACCCTTTTAAACTAATATTATTCCTTTTACCATATGGAAAAGCCGAAATGGGTTAAGAAGCAAAAGCAGGCCAAGGATTTTGAAGTTATAAGGGCTAATAAATACGATGATTATAAGGACTTCAGAATAGACAAAGGGTGCTATGTTCTTATCAGAGTCTACAGCGACACCCATGAGATAGGGGTTGGAATATGTGATTATAATCATGCAATATTGAAAGAATTCCGGGGGACAAGAGCGCAGGATTTATACACCACAATTTTTGATTACAGCGAGAAGCACAAAAAGAGCTGGTTCAATAGGCTTGAGCATGCGGCTTATTTAGGAAAAGAGCTGAAGAAAGCTGAAATATGCCTGGCTATGGGAAATGAGTATGTGCAGGAATAGGTTTATTGGTCTCTGATTCTCTTTATCTCTTCCACCATATCACTAGCAAGATAAGCAAATCCTTTTTTCTTCTTTAATAGAATATCGCCTATTTTTTTATTAAAATGGGACGCATTGATTGAACTTTGCAGCAAATCTTTGCTTTGTGCTAAAAAACCTGCGCATAATCCGGCCAAAACATCGCCAGTTCCGCCCTTGGTCATTCCGGGGTTGCCGCCCTTAACATAAAATATTTTATCTCTTGAAATTATTGTGTCAATTTTTCCCTTTAATAAAATAATATTATCTTGATTAAGAAATTTCTGAGTTGTTTTTTTAATTAATTTTGATTTTTTAATTATATTTTTTTCTCTATTAATTTTGTTGATTGCTGATTTACCTATTTTAGAATTAATTAAAAAATATTCTAATTCCTTTGAATGCGGCGTAATTATTGAATTTTCACAGCCGCCCATCGAGATGGACTTGACTGCATCGGCGTCAATTACTTTTAATTTTTTAATTTCCCGGATTATTTTTCTGCAGGCTTTTTTTGATTCTTTTTTTAGCCCAACGCCGTTGCCGATTAATAAAACATTATACTTCCTCATTTCTTTTTTAACAATTTGGCAATAATCTGAATTAACATAATCCCATTTCATTTTCACTGTCATTAAATCCGGAGAATAAGCGTTGATGGCCCATGCAGCTTTTTCCGGGGCAATTATTTTCACCAGGTCGCAGCCGCTTCTCAATGCAGCCAGCCCCGCAAGCGCCGTGGCGCCGGCAAAATCTTTCGAGCCGCCGACAGCCAGAACCAGTCCGTTGTCTCCTTTGTGGCTTTCTGATACTCTTTTCGGCAGTTTGATATCTTTTTTTGTTATGAATCTCATTTTATAATTTGTTTTTTATTATAAAATGCACTAGAAATTGATTAATATAAACTTTGCTTATTTCGGCAGCCCTATGTCGGCAACAACGACTATGTCTTCGAAATTCTCAATGCCTTTCTTCATGTCGTGAAAGGTCACAATCAAGTCGGCATTGATGCACTTGTCCACAATATCCCCTGTGTCGGGGTCGATTCCGGTTGGAATGTCAACGGAAACCTTGTAGGCCTTTGAATTGTTTACATCGTCAATTATTGCGGAAATTTCACGGTTCAAACGGCCTTTTATTCCTATGCCGAGAATTGCGTCAATAATAATATCATATTCATCAAAATTAACTTCCTCGTCAGAAAGCATTTGTATCCTGCCGTTGTGCTCGATTTTCTTGAAATTCGCAAGCGCTTCCTTCTTCATCTTGTTTTCATCGCCTATAAACAATAAATCGGTTTCAGCCTCATCGCTTAAATGCCTTGCAGCAACAAATCCGTCCCCACCATTGTTTCCGTGATAGCAGATGACCAGAATCTTTTTTTCTTTCAGGTCCATCCTCTGCTTTAGAATTTGGTAAACTGCCTTGCCGGCATTTTCCATTAGAGCGCTGCGTGGTATTTCGCTTTCTGCCTCTAAAATTCTCATTTCTTGTGATGAAATCATTGTGATATATCCAATTGCGTTGATTTGTTATATTTACACGCAATTGTCTATCTCGCAAATTGCGGCTATTTGTCAAAAATTCCAAGTTACGAATACATAATGGAATTTTTGAGCATGCTCGGAAATCGTAATAAATTCCATAAAATTTGCGATTTCCGACATATTAAACCAATTACCACAATTTGCGATAACTCAGATGAAGGATGCTATTTTCTCCTGCGCATCGCTGTTGCTGTCAAATCTGTTTATTAAATTTTCCATTTCTTCTGCAGTTGTGTGCCCTATTTCAGCCAAAAAATCCGTGAAGTCTATTTTTTCAGCGCTGGAAATTCTTTTCAGCAACAAATCATAGGGATAATTCACTGCCGGCCTTATCCTTTTTTCCTTTATTAAGCTAACAATTATTTTGTTTGCCCATTCTATGATAATATCATTCTGCACGGCATTCAGGAAAGAGCCGTCAGGAAACGCTTCATTTAAAAACTTTATCATTTCATTAAAATCATCCGGCATTGCGGGAATTATTTTTTCCATAGCGCCGCAGCTGCCAAATAGGCTTTCTTTTGATTCCGGGCCGATATTTATGAAGGGGCTTCTGTTGAACGGGAACAGCCTGCATACATAGGCTCTTTTTGTGTGGTAGATTGAGCATTTATTATCCTTTAACATGGGGCATGCATCAGTCCCGCTGTCCATGAAATATGTTAAAATGATTGCTTTGTTTGAATTCAAATCCAGAATTGCCCTTAACGGCTTTATTTTTGCGTCAATGTTTACTTCTTTCTGCCATTCCATAAACCTTTTTGCTTCCCAGCCCCACAAAGGAAAAGTCATTCTCTCGACTGGAACCAACTGGACGACCGGCAGCTTTCCGAAAGCATTTTCTTTTATGAATTTCTGGTCATCATTTGGAATTATTCCCCTGATATGGCTGCAGCAGGTTCCGCAGGCGCTGCACTTAAATTTTGGTGTTTCAGGGTTTATTTGGATGAACATTTTTATTTGTTTAGTCGATTTTTTGTAATTCTTTATTTTAAATTAATTACTAAGGGAGGGAATGTCCACTTGCACTAAATTTTATTTAGTTGCCTTCCATCCACCCCATGATGTAACTTAATTTGGTGCAAACTAACCTTTCTTCACCTTAAACCCGCCTGATGGCAGCGCCCTTATTATCTCGTCCAAAGAGCCGCCGATTTTATGCTGGATGTATTTTGCGACTGAGCTTGATTTTTCATCGCCCTGCACAAGCTCGACATATTTTTCACAATGCGCTTTTATCGCTTCCACGGGCCCCGCCATTATCTGCTGGTTTTGGTTTATTCCGATTGCAAGATTTATTTTATTGTTGATGTAATTTGTCTTGCCGTAAATCATGAAAGCGCCCTTGCCCATGAATTCGCCGGCTTTTGTTTTCTTGCTTACCTGGTCGGGATTCACGTAAAAAACTGGGCTGGCCTGCAGCCCTAATTTCCAGGCCCTGCTGAAAGTGCACGTCGCATCTGCAGCTTCCTCTTTTGTTTTTCCCCCGACAGGCTTTCCGTATGTTTTGACTACAAAAAACGGAGAGCCAGCCATGTCAGTGTGAAAAACCAAGTCATTCTGCTCAGTGTGCTTTTTTATCACAATCTCGTTTGAAGTTGCATCCCTTCCTCCTAAGACAAGAAACCCTTCGGAACTCATGAACCACCTGAATTTTTCATACCATTCAGCTTTTCTTTCCTTCAATTTTTCCTGCTTTGATTTTTCAGCAGTTATTTTGTCCCTTTTGTGCTCAAGCTCTTCCAGTTTTTTCAGGTTCTCGTTCAGCGCAGCTTCAGCCCCCCCTATCTTCTTCTTCACTTTCTTTGCCCTTTCGAAATAGGCAGCGGCATTTTCTTCTATGCTTTTTGTCAAGTCTAAAGTGATCCTTGTCATTTTTGTTTTTGAACTAATATTTTAATTTTATTTGGCATTAATCTTAAATCGGTACTTTACAATATAATTTTTATCCCCCTATTTTAAATTTATCCTATCCACAACATTTAAATAAGTGTCAATCAAGTTTTCATTATGCTTAACAGAAAATCGCAGGGCGCTTCGGAAGTTTTTAAATACCTGATTGTTGCTTTTATTTCCATGGCCATACTGGTTGGGGGCTATAAGCTCATTAATCTCATATCTTCGCGCTCCTGCCAGGCTGACTTGTCCAGAATGGAAATTGACTTGAGGAACATGAATCAGGGCCTTAGGTATGGCGAAAAAGAGCTGAAGGCGCTTAAGATGCCGTGCAATGTTGAAAAAGTTTATTTTTTGGACTTGAAAGCTGGGATTAACCCTAATCTGTTTAATGATGTTCCTATTATTAGGGATTCTCTTCAGACACGGGCGGCAAATAACATATTTTTAGCGGCTGGAAATGAAATCCGGCATTCATTTTATGCAGGCAGCCTGGAAATTGAAAGCCCCGGCTATTTATGCATGAAGTCGAATGCAGGGCAAATATCATTTTTTGCTGAGGGCGCCGGAGAATCAGCAAGGATAACACCCGCGCCTGAGCAGTTATTATGCTGAGCCAGTAAACTATTTAAAACATGTAAATAATGATAAGCCATGGCAGACGAAAACATGTCGCAGGAGCAGCTGAAAGCTTTGCAGGAGAAAATAAAGAATATGTCTCCTGAGGAGCTGAAGGACTTTCAGAAAAAGCAGTGTATTTTTTGCCAAATAGTTTCCGGCAAAATTCAGGCCAAAAAAATCTATGAAGATGAGAAGGTAATTGGAATTCTAGACATCAATCCCGGAAATCCAGGGCATACCCTCATAATGACGAAAGAGCATTATTCCATCATGCCTCAGCTTCCGGATGAGGATGTTGCCGATGTTTTCCTGGTTGTGAAAGCGCTTTCCAATTCAATGCTCCGCTCCATCGATGCGCAGGGCACTAACATTGTAGTGGCAAATGGGATTGCGGCAGGCCAGAGGGTGCAGCATTTCATGGTCCATCTGATTCCGAGAAAAGAGAATGACGGCATAAATTTTGTTTTGCCGCAGAAAACCATGAATGAAAATGAGATTGAGTTGATAGGCAGCAAGCTCGCTGCTGCGCTTGGAGGTACAGTAGAAAAAGAAGAACCGCCGTTTATTCCGCAGTTTGCGCCACTTCCGGAAAAGAAAATTAATGAAACTCCAAAGGAAGAGCCTCCGAAGAAAACAAAAAAACAGGCTAAAACTAATTTAGCAGTTGACCAGCCGAAGAGCGGAATCAATCTGGACGATATTTCAAAAATTCTGGGTGTTAAGTAATGGCAGGCAAAGTTCGGGAAAACTGCATAATATGCCAGATTGTCGGAGGTGGAATTCCATCCAAGAAAGTTTATGAGGATGACTTAACCATGGCGGTTCTCGATGTCAACGGAGCAAATCCTGGCCATTGCTTTGTGATTCCAAAAAACCATTACCCTATAATAGAGCAAGTTCCGGATTCTGAAATCGGAAAAATGTTCCAGGTATCCAATAAAATTTCAACTGCAATTTTTGAGGCGCTCGGCGCGCAGGGAACTAACATTTTTGTCGCAAATGGAATTCCGGCAGGCCAGACTGTTGCTCATTTCATGATCAATGTTATCCCAAGAAAAGAGAATGACGGGATTAATTTACAATGGCAGCCGAAGCAGCTGAGCGAGGAGGAAATGTCCACAGTAGAGCTAAAATTAAAAGACTCTGCCAAAAACGTCGGCAATTTTGAAAAAGAAAAGAAAACTCCGAAAGTTTCAGCTCCAAAGCCGGTTGTTTTGTCCGACGAAGAGGAAGAATATTTCTCCAGGCAGATAAGAAGGATACCTTAGTTTAATTAATATCTAATTGCACGATACAAATCTCTTGCAGTTCCTACTATAACTCTAAATACACTTTCGCGAGGTAGGTCTTGTCCACGTTGGGGTGGAACATTATTATAAACTTGGCTCCCCCCAGTGTCGGCGGCAGCAACGACTGGAGGCCTATATTGCGTGTGATCGGCATATTTGCGTACGATTGGAAATGTTAAGCTGCCCCTCTTAATTTGGAAATGTCCTGGACCTGTTCGTTCTACGTGGTAACTATCAGCTACAAGTGGACTTGCCCATTTACCCCTCCTTCTTGCAATTAATAATTCTACTATTTGAGTATTGTGCAGAATTCCAGTTTTCAAATATCCTAAAAATTCAACAACAAACTTGTCTGCATATTCAAGTAGCAATGGTTGATGCTCTTTTTGATTTAAGGTGTCCACAAGAATGGCAACTCCGATACCCTTTTCAATTTTAAGTATGGTAGTTTCGAGTTGGCTTGTGCTTCTTCCCAGCAATTCTTGAAATTGGAGCTCTAATAGCTGATTAGCACTTCGCTGTGCCATTCTTTTTGCATTTACTAATTCGTCTTCGAGAGCTATATTTCTGAAATTTAACCTTTATTTTTAAACAATCCACATCATCGGGTTTCCGAGGAAAAATGTGATGATGAAAGCAATCAAAAAGCTCGGAACAAAAGGAATCCCTTCTTTTATTAAAATCTTTCCAACTTTCTTTTTACTGTAAAGCTCTATGAGTTTTATGATTTGCTTTTTTTCTATGCCTAAATCCTTCGGGCCTGTGATATACTCCTTTCTGTAATAAATGTCTTTCACAATCCAGTCTCCTTCGGTTAATTTTGAGGGCTCAACTAGTTTGTACATTGATGATTTTTCTATTGCCCTTACAAATGCCCAGAGGTAAAATGTAGTTAAAACCATGAATGCAAAGGATAAAACCAGGATTTTGATGTAATTAATTTTTATAATAAAAAATACAATAACTGAAAGAATGGTCAATGCCAGGATAATCCACTTAATTTTTTCTGATTTCTCCTGCGACAAAACTTTTTTGAATTCTTTCCTGAATTTCTGCCTGTTTTTGTATGCAAGATAGAAACTCCACAGCAGGCCATAGATTGCGCCTGCGAATAAAGCATTAATCAGAAACCCAAATAAAAATTCCGAGGAAAACGAGCCGACATTAATTCCTATTGCAGCACCCAATCCCATTATCATCTTGCTGTCTCCGCCGCCCCATTGCCCCATGTAGAACATCAAGTAAGCGATGCCGAAGAAAATTATCAGTCCGACGAGGCTATTTATTATGAATGACGGAGTTTGATATATAACTGTAAATAATAAATTCAGCCCGATTCCCGCGCTTATCAGCCCGTAATTAACCCAGTCAGGAACTTCACGTGTTTTCAAATCAGTGATTGATCCTATTAGAAGGACAATCAATGACAGGGCAAAAGTTATCAAAGCAGGCATAAAATTTGTAGCAAGCCAGTTGTAAACCATCTTGTTGACAGAATCTTAAATTGTATATAAATTTATTCAACTGTGCAGTGCATTTTCAAGAGTGCCATAGTGCAGTAATTTGCCTTTGGCAATCCCTTCCTGCAATTGGCTATTGTCAAAATAGTCTGCTGTAGTACTGTGTTCCCTACGGTCATGTGCTGCCTGAATAATACACCCATATCTCATTCCTTTATCCGGAGCGCAATATACTTTACCAGAAGATATGGCCACTTCTCCACCTTTTTCAGTAATATCACTGCCGCATGACTGGCAGTATACCTGATATCTTGTCAGTTTTTCAGTTTGTAGCACTGCCTGCTGCTCATTGGCAGATCCATTTGTTCTTGTGAGAGTCCTTATAAGTTTGACCAATCCAATTCTCATGGGAATGTTTAGAACTATATGTATGGTTATAAATTTTTGGGAGGCTGGTCAAAATCTTATTTTCCGAAACCTATATAAATAGCATAAATTTCCTATAGCTTACCTATGATTGATGATGCCGGTAAAAATACTGGCTGAGAGAGGTAAGCAAATTCTTTGTTTATCCTCAATTATATTGGAAAGCGGAGGACGATTAAAAATGGTTTTTGAAGCACCAAAGGAAATGATTGACAAGGTCTACGAGGCTATCGAAGTAGCCAAGGCTACAGGAAAGCTGAGAAAAGGAACAAACGAAGCAACAAAAGCTATTGAAAAAGGGCAGGCTAAGCTTGTTGTGATTGCAAAAGATATCAATCCGCCTGAAATTACAATGCACATACCTCTTCTTTCTGAAGAAAAAGGAATTCCGTGCGTGCAGGTTCCAAGCAAGGAAGAGCTTGGCGCAGCAGCTGGCATTGATGTTCCAACCGGGTGCGTGGCAATCGTTGTTGAGGGAGAAGCAAAACAGCTGATAAAGCAGATTAGCGACGGCATGAAGAAGTAATATGGCTAAAGAAGACCCAGCAAAGCATCTGAAAGAGGAAGACAGGGGGCAGGTTAAGAAGAGAACGCCCAAGCCTCAGGAAGAGCAGGTAAAAGGCTCAGTTAATTTTTCGTTCGCAACTCCGGCAAAGGTTGAAGAGATTATCGGAAGAACCGGCGCAAGAGGGGAAGCAATCCAGGTAAGATGCAGGGTAATGGACGGGCGCGACAAGAACAAGATTTTAAGGCGAAACGTAAAAGGCCCAATCCAGATTGGCGACACTTTAATGCTTAGGGAAACAGAATTCGAAGCGGGCCAATTAACAAAAGGCGGTCGCGGTTCGGGTTAATAATTTATTTTAATTTTAATAATAAAAATAAAAAAGGTAATCCAAAATGCCAAAATGCACTTTTTGCGGAATAAATATTGAAAAGGGAACCGGGAAGATTTACGTGCAGAAAGATGCGAAAGTATTATATTTCTGCTCATCCAAGTGCGAGAAGAACCACATAAAGCTCGGAAGAAAATTCCTAGAGACTAAGTGGAGCAAGAAATTCAAGCGCGAGAAGCAAGAGGGATTGGAATGATTGAGCGAAGCCTTTTGATTGTCAAGCCGGACGGCGTTGAAAGAAGCCTTGTGGGTGAAATAATAAAGAGATTTGAGAATGCAGGCTTGAAAATCGTTGGAATGAAGATGGTTTGGATAGACAAAAAATTTGCTGAGACTCATTATGGCGTTCATAAAGCAAAGCCTTTTTTTAAAGAGCTGGTTGATTTCATAACGGAAGGGCCGGTTGTGGCGGTTGTTCTTGAAGGAGTTCACGCAGTTGAGAATGTAAGAAGGCTGGTTGGCTCAACATCGCCCCATGAATCACCGCCCGGAACAATAAGGGGGGATTATGCCCACATCAGCATGGCATACGCTTCAAAGAAAGGCACAGGCGGTAAAAATGTAGTTCACGCTTCCGGCAGCAAAGCAGAAGCTGACTCTGAAATCAAATTATGGTTCAAGCCGAATGAGCTGCACACTTACACAACAGTTCACGAGAAGCATGTTTTCTAGTTATTGGGGATTTTAAATGCCGGAAAATTTAGCTGATGGAAAATTTATTCAAGCTATAACATCAACTTTAGATTCTGTCATAGCACCTTATGAATGGGCAAAACCAACAAAATATTTGACGAGATTGACATTTGAGCAGCGCATGGATGAATTTGGGTGTCTAAGAAAATCTGGAGATTGGCCACTTCAATTTAATGCTGGGGAATTTTGGTGGCGTTTAATTTATGAAGGCAAAAGAGGTAGCGGCAATACTATCACTTTTCAATATGATGCCCCTACAAATGCCTTCACTGTTTCAGGAAGCAAATTAGATACTCCTCGCCAAGATTTTACAACTCAGGATTCCGGAGAGGCTTTTGAACGCCTTGAAAGAAGAATAGAACAAATTCCGTCTGAACCATAAACATAAACATTTAAAAATAACTTCAACTTACAAAATTAAAATTTTAAAAAGGTAACTAAAAATGGCAGAACGAATGGCGGATGCGGTTGCAAGGATTACTAAAAATCCCAAATTCATCAGGAATATCTGCACTTCTGCGCATATACATCACGGAAAAACGGCGTTCACAGACAATCTTCTTGCAGCAGCCGGACATATGGCTTCTAAATACGCAGGCGATTTAGAAGAAGGCATGCAGACCTGGCAGCATAAGGACGAGCAGGAAAGGCTGATGACAGTTGATGCTGCAAACGTTTCTATGATTCACAATTTTGCGGAGCATGAATATTTAATCAATTTAATCGACACTCCGGGCCACGTTGATTTTGGCGGAAACGTCACAAGGGCAATGAGGGCCATTGACGGAACGGTTGTTTTGATTTGCGCTGTCGAAGGTGTGATGCCGCAGACAGAAACAGTTGTCAAGCAGGCTTTAAGAGAGCGTGTCAAACCGGTTCTTTTCATCAACAAGGTTGACAGGCTGGTTAAGGAGCTCCATCTTTCTCCGGAGAAAATACAGGAGAGATTTCTTAAGCTGATTGCAGGCTTTAACAAGCTGATTGAGGACATTGCAGAGCCGCAGTTCAAGCAGGCATGGAAAGTCAGCATTTTGGACGGCTCAGTCGCTTTCGGCTCAGCAAGAGAAAACTGGGCGCTGTCATTCGCGTACATGCAGAAGAAAAATGTTTCATTCAAGGATATTTTAAAAATTTATGAAATGAGCGAAGATGAAAGAAAGGCATGGGTGTGGGAGAAGGCCCCCCTTCACGAAGTCATTCTTGATATGGTAATCAGGCACCTTCCTGACCCTATATTTGCGCAGAATTACAGGATTCCAAAAATCTGGCATGGGGAAATAGAAAGCGAGTTGGGAAAAGATTTAATGACCTGCAATCCATTAGGGAAGCTGGCGTTCGTCATTACACGAATTGTAGTTGACCCGCGCTCGGGAAAGGATATTTCAGCTGGAAGATTGTTCTCGGGAACCCTGACAAGCGGAACGGAAGTTTATCTCAATAATGCAAAGCAAAACCAGAGAATCCAGAATCTTTATGTTTACAACGGCATCAAGCCGGAATTGACCGACAGCATCCCGTCCGGGAATGTCTGCGCAATTTCCGGAGTTCTTGGAAACGCGGGCGAGACTGTTACAACAGAGCCGGAGCAGGCATTTGAAGAGCTGAAGCATATTTTTGAGCCGGTCATTACAAAAGCCATTGAGCCCAAAAAAGCTTCAGATTTGCCCAAGCTGATTGAAGTTCTCAGAAAAGTCGGAAGAGAAGACCCTTCCATTGTCATAGAAATCAATGAAGAGACCGGAGAAAATTTAATTTCCGGAATGGGCGAACTGCACCTTGAAATTATAGAGAACAGAATCATAACGGAAAAAGGCGTTGAAGTAAAAACCTCTTCGCCAATAGTTGTTTTCAGGGAATGTGTTACCAAATTATCTCAGGAAATTGAAGGAAAAACTCCCAACAAGCACAACAAGTTTTATTTTATTGTTGAGCCTTTGACTCCTGAAGTTTACAAGCTGATTAAGGAAGGCACAGTTCCCGAAGGAAGAATCAAGAAAAAGAATCTTGACATAAGGGCTGCATTCATGAGCACCGGAATGGACTCAAAGGAAGCGGAGCAGATTAAGAACATTTACAACGGAAATATTTTCGTTGACAAGACAAGGGGGCAGGTTTATCTTGGAGAAGTTTTGGAAATGGTTTTTGACATGTTTGAAGAAGTCATGCGAAAAGGCCCTCTTGCAAGAGAGCCGTGCACCGGAGTAAAAGTTATTATGACTGATATAAATTTGCACGAGGATGCAATTCACCGAGGGCCTGCGCAGGTTTATCCCGCTATCAGGGAAGGCATTAGGGGAGCGATGTTAACCGCCAATCCAATAATGCTGGAGCCAATGCAGATAATGTTAATCGAAGCTCCCGTAGAATACATGGGCAGCGTCACAAAACTGGTTTCCAGCATGAGAGGGCAGCTGCTTGATTTAAATCAGGAAGAGGCTTTAGTGTTTGTAAAAGGCAAGTTGCCAGTTATGAACATGCTTAACTGGTCGTCAGAATTGAGGTCGGCAACAGAAGGCCGTGGTGTTTCATCTCTGGTTGACCAATCGTTTGAAAGATTGCCTACTGAGTTGCAGATGAAAGTTGTGCAGGAAATCAAGAACAGGAAAGGATTAACAGACGCGATGGTTGGGGTTTAGATAAATTATTTTTTTATATTTTGTATAATTTTTATTTTACTCTTTTTCATCCAAAAATATTTAAACTATACTTGGAATCCTTATCTAATGGGGGAACTTAATTCGGGTTTTTCAAGGCTTGATGCAGCTCTGATACTTGCAACAGATAATCAGAAGTCAGTGTTCAGAGCAGCATACGATTCTTTGCCGGATGATAGGAGGAATCAAGGTGTAGTTCTGGCGCATGAGGCATCACAAAAGCCGGCTGGTTTGGAATATGTATTTGCAGATGGCACAGTAATAATGGTATATTCCCATACAGATGGCATTGTAGCGGTCCGGACACGAAACCAAAGTGTGCAGAATAGGATTGAAACAGTAAACCAAGTTCCATATTTTACGGTTGCCCATCCCAGAAAGGATGAACTGCCTGAAGATACACCTTTTGGATTTAATATGCTATTGGAAATCGGGTGTGATTTGGAAAGGCGACTCGGCCTAGAACCGCGCACTTTCAGAGCCCAGCGGTTTACTGAAGATGGCATGTCGCAGTTCGCTTTTCTAGGAAATTCTATCCCGGAGCATCCACTTAACGGGGCCTACATTTGTGATGCACCTGCTCAGGCATCAACTCGCTACAGGTTTTTGCCTGCCAATGGCGTTTATAGGGAAGTTCATGCCGTTAAAACCCAGTCCCCTAATGGACTGAACCTGACTGTGTTCACTAGGGGGCTCCTAGAGCCGTTTTGATTTATTCATGTATCTTCCTTTTTTCTTTTCATCCAGCCTTTCAATCGCATACCTCAGCATAGTCCTCGGCATTTTCTTATAATTTTTATTCAAGAATTTAATCAAAACCTTTTCATCTCTCTTTCCCATTTCGCGTAGCATCCAGCCGACTGCTTTGTGGATTAAATCGTGCTTATCATTTAATAAAATTTCAGAAATTTTTATTGTGTCGTCAAATTTATTGTTTTTTATGAAAGCGAATGTTGAAATGATTGAAATCCTCCTTTCCCACAGATTCTGCGATTTTAACAGCCTGTATAAAACTGATTTATCTTTGCCAATCAAATAGTTTCCAAGAATCTTGTCTGCGCTTAAATCAACCAAATCCCAGTTGTTTACTTTCTTGGTATTTTTTAGATAGAAATCTACGATTATTTTTTTATTCTTTGAATCTGATTGTTTATATTTATCTATAAGAATAAGCAGAGCACACAGCCTTTCTTCGTGTATCTTGCTGGATAATAATTTTTTTAAATCTTTTAAGCTTAATGAATTAAACTTTTTCGCAACACTTCTTGTTTCAGGAACTTTTACTCCGAGAAAAACATCGCCGTAGCCGTACTGCCCTTTGCCTGTTTTAAAAAACCCTGAAAGTATCTTTGCTTTTTCTGGGTTTCCAAATCTTGCAAGCTCTTTTTTGAGTTTGTTAAGCATAAAATCAGAGTTGGTAATAAATTTAAAAATCCTCCTTTTTTAACTCAAGAAATAATTCAAATAAATATTCTCGTTGCCATAGGCGGCATTAAATCTTCACTATTTGGCATGTCACCGGGATTTTCTTCCAGATACAGCCGGATTGCATCCTCGATATTGCCCATTGCAACTTCAACTGTTTTGCCCTGGCCGGTTATTCCCAGATTTAGGCAGTAGACTACAAAAATCTTTTTTTTGTTAATCCGCTCCTCATTTATTACAATATCAAATGATTTAGACATATTATTCATTATGTTTAACTAATATTTAAGTCTTCTCTCAAGAAAAAATATAAAAACGCCGCGACTCGGATTACTTAAAAACGCCGACGCTCGGATTTGAACCGAGAAACCCTTGCGGGAACAAGCTCTCAAGGCTAGCGCAGTACCAGATTGTGCCACGTCGGCAATAAGAATAAAGATAAGCCAACTAAATATAAACCTTATTATTTAAACCGCTTCCTGTCTTTTGGGGAAAGGAGGATGGGTATATCCCCCTCTATCGGATACTTCGTGCCGCACCCGGCGCACACAAGAGCTTTCTTGCCTTTAGTGTACTCCAAATCAGCCCTGCATAGGGGGCATGCAAGAATATTAAACAAATCTTTTGGTATTGGATCTTCTTTTTCCATTTAATTGTTGTTATAGTCCAATTATTTAAATGTTTTTATAATAAAATAAATAAATAAAATAAATCAAATAGAATCAGAAACATAATCTACTTTGTCATCAGCCCATTGGCGCTTGCCGGTATGCTTCCTCCTCAGAATTCTTAAAAAATCCAGCTCAGATTCCTTCAGCCCGCCTACTTCTTCTATTTTCATTTAAATCACCTTTTAAACTTTTTTTATCTATGGCTTCACCGAAAAGCCCCAACTTTGTTTGGGTTGCCATCAGTTCGCATTGTAAAATATATTTTGATAATCACAATTCCCATTGCAATTTCCTTATGATGTTAATTTTATTAGTGGATGATGCTCACATAGTGAGATGGCAACCCCTGTAAATTTATTTGTCCCTGAAATCATCCATCTTGTCCAGAGGGCACAGGGTGCTGTACCCCCGTGGAAAGAGGATCACATGTCGAAAATCATCAAGTAAGGATTGTGAATTGTGCTGATTTTCGAGCATTTTAAAAATAAGTTCCCGAGATTTTGCTCGGGACTTATTTTTAACACTTGGAGGTGTTAGGGTTGGCGTTAAGTTCCTCACATGATGATTGGGATTTTGCTTCTTCATTGAAATCATAAGAATTGGATAATTGCCCTTTATTAATAGCCTGTGAAGGGAACTTCCAGAAGCATCTTTCATAAGCTTTTTAAATGGCTAATTAAAAGCTGATACTATGATTCAGGTAGTCTATACTCCGCAGTGGTTTTATAGCAAGGATTTGCTTATTGATACTGTCAGCGCTTTTGTCCTTCTCCTTATAGCTTCCTTCGCCGTAAGGTACTACAAATTAAACAAGAAAAACAAGAATTACCTTTATCTTGCCGGCTCGTTTTTCCTGATAGCCCTGTCATTTCTTTTCAAGATTCTCACAAATTTTACAATATATTACAAAGTTTTTGTAACAAGGCACCTGGGAGATTTTATTTTAACTTACCCAACTATACAGGTGTCCAACATATTATTTCTTGCTGGCTTCCTGTTTTACAGATTATTAACTCTTCTCGGTCTTTACATGCTGTACTCCATTCACCAAAAAAACCAGTCAAAATCAAACATTTTTCTTATGGTATTTTTTATACTTATACTGACTTATTTCAGCGAGCTGGAATATTTTATTTTCCACATAGTCGCGCTTGCCTTATTGGCATTGATAACTTTGCAGTATTACCGCACTTATAGGAAGAATAAGCAGCCGGCATCCAAGTTCGTAACAGCAAGCTTTGCAATCATCGGCGTAAGCCAGATATTTTCAATATTTGTTTTTTATAACAATGTTTATTATGTAATTGCCGAATTAATACAGCTGGTTGGATATTTAATTTTGCTCATGACTTTCATCAGGGTGCTGCGGGATGCCAAGAAAAAGGGGTAGGCTGGATATTATCACGGATATGCTTGCTACGCTGCAGAACAGCGGCGGCGAGATAAAGCCGACTCATTTGATGTATAAAAGCAACCTGTCGCACGGGCAGATGAATTTATACCTGGAAGACATGGTGGGAAAGGAGTTGGTAAAAAAAATCAAGAAGAAAAATTATGATTATATTATAATGACCGACAAGGGTTTTGAGTTCTTCGAGAAATTAAAACAGATGAGGGAATTCGAGAAGACTTTTGGGCTTTAGTTAACTGCAATTTAATCAAAACTTATATAAACCTCTTAATTCTTAAATATTTTAATCATGGCAAAGCAAAAAACGATTGCAAAGGACATTCCACTGGCGGAAATAACTTTGAGGAGATATGAAAAGCCCGCAAACCTGAGCGAGCGGGAGCTGATAAGGAAACTGTGCCTGTCAGTGGGGTTATTGCAGCCCGGCGATTCAAGGGATGTTATTGTTGATGTGTTCACTGTTATAATTAAAGCAAAGAAAGAGAAAACAAACCTTACAAGCGACGAAATCTGCTCTTTAGTCATTGAGGAAAGAAAAAAATTCAAGCTGCCGATGCTCGGCATAGCTTCTTCCAACATCAGGAGGCAGCTGAAAAGGCTGAAGGATTTGCTGATTGTCGAAAAGCACCTTAACTCCTACAGGATTGTGGAGCACAGCAAGCTGGACGAGATTTTCGAGGAGAAGATTGAGAAGTTCCTGCTGCCGTCCATTAACTCCAGAATAAAGGAATACCTAAAAAAAATAGACGAGATGCTATAATTGCTTTTTGTATAACACAATTACATTTCCGACTGAATCTATAAGCTCAGAATGGGTTTTTTCCACTATTGACGTGATTAAATTTTCTTTTTCGTTTCTGTCACCGGGCGATTTTAATAATTTTATTTTAATCAGCTTCCTTTTTATCAGGTTTTTATTTATCTCTCCAATCATGCTGTCGGTTAAGCCGGATTTTCCTATTCTCACAACGGGCTCGAGAGTTTTTGCTTTTGACCTCAGCATTATTTTTTCTTTCATTTCGCTGTCTAACCCGTTTTAATATTTAATTTTATCGCATTCTAATGTTCTCGTCGTAAAAGCGAAATCTTTATATACATGCTCGTCAACAAAAGGAATAAGACAGTTTTAACGTCTTAAAAAACAAGGGGAGGTTTTGAACATGGCTGAAAAAGTAGCAAAAGTCGGAGTCAAAAAGCAGAAGGGCTATCTTTATTTTGTCGACAAGCACGGCAATGTAGCCCGCGCCAAGATGTCCAGAGGCGGCCGCAAGAAAGGAAAAGCAAAAGTTGAGGCTGTGGCAAAGGCAGGCGTCAAGAAAAAATCAGGATACCTGTATTTCATTGACAAGCAAGGCGACGTTTCCTGCGCAAAAATGCAGAGAGGCGGAAGGAAGAGGAAAAGAAGGTAGAACTTCTTTTATTTTTTTATTTTCTTTCTACTTCTAGCAGTTTTTTCAAAGAGCAAATGGCTACTTCAATCTGCTTATTATTTGGCTTTTTTGTTGTAATCTTCTGAAGCCACAACCCCGGCATTGAGATTAATTTAAACAGAATATTATCCTGCTTTTTGTCGCTTGCTTTCAGAATTTCGTAGGATATTCCGGCAACAAATGGTATCAGCAAAATCCTGACCGGAAACAAAATTCCCTTCCTGGCCCAAACATTAAGATTTACAAAATTTGGATAGTAATGGGACATCAGCGACGGCAAAATCGAAAACACGAAAATGCTTACTATAAAAACTATCAATAAAAATGAGGTCCCGCATCTTGGATGGAGTGTTGTGAATTTTTTTACATTACCGGCATCAATCTTTTTTCCATGCTCATAACAATGAATGGTCATGTGCTCTGCGCCGTGGTACTGGAACAGCACTTTGACATCTTTCATAAATGAAATAGCATAAATATAAACCATGAAAATTGCAATCCTTATCAGCCCGTCAATGATGTTAAACAGGATTGGCTTTTGCTCTTCTGTTATTCCAATCAGGTTCGTGAGAAAATAAGGGAGCGCAATAAAGAATAGGATAACCGCGCCGATAGAAATAAGCATGGTGATGGCAATTTCGTTTTTTCCTAATTTTTCATCTCCCTCCCCGGCCTGCTGAGCGGACCATATTATTGATTTTATGCCGATAACCATCATGTCGGCAAGATTCACAAATCCCCTTACAAAAGGCATCTTTAGAAATTTATTCTTTTTTGACGGAATGCTCCCTTTTTTGTAAGCAATGCCTTTTTTATTCCTTGCAGCAACTACATACTTTTCAGGCCCCCTCATCATAACACCTTCTATTACTGCCTGGCCGCCTACGTTAATTTTTTTGTTTTTCATTCTTATTTGAAATTTTATCCTGTTTTAAAAAACTATTGGATTTATGCTGACGAAATGTTTTTAAGTATACGCCTTATTACAATGGCTACTATGAAAAGGGTAGGACAGGGGGCTTTAGCTGTAAGGGTTACTGGGCTAAAAGGAGAAAGAACTGCTGAACTTTTCTTTCTTGCTTTCAGTCTTGATGCCGCAGTTAAATGTGCAGAAACTGAGGGTTGGAGCCAGGTAACCTCTCATCAGATAAATCCTAAAGAAATTGAAAACCAGCCAAGATATGATTTAGGATTAAGTTGGGCTAAAAAAGCTAAATCAACAGGCAATCCCTTGATGGATGCTTATAATGTTGGCGGCAGCTATCTTTAAAAAATCAGATACTTAACAAAATGAAATGCCCTTACTGCAATTTCGAGGAAACCCAGGTCATTGATACCCGGGAGACTGAGAATCTGGAAGCAACCAGAAGAAGAAGGGAATGCATGAAATGCAATAAAAGGTTTACAACCTATGAAAGAGTTGAGGAAGCGGATATCATCGTTGTCAAGAAAAACGGCAAAAGAGAGCGTTTTCAGAGGCAGAAAGTCCTTAACGGGATAATCGAGGCGTGCGAAAAAAGAGAGATCCCCATTGAAAAGATAGATGAGCTTGTTGATGAAGTGGAATCCGATTTAAGGAAAAGGGATTCTGTTGAAGTTGAAAGCAAAGTCATCGGGGAGATTGTCATGAAAAAGCTGAAATCTCTTGATAAAGTTGCTTACATAAGGTTTGCATCAGTTTACCGCGAGTTTGGTGACTTGGATAGGTTCGCGGAAGAATTGGAAAAGCTGCAGAAGAAATGAATTGAATCTTATAAAGAATAAATCGCGCGTGGATTATAACCCATTCTTTGCATGCTTAACATAACCCCTTTTGGTAATTTTAATTTTTCAAGCATTGCTGCACCTTCCACAAAGTCAGCTAGATTCTGTGGAGTTACTGGCACATTAACTCTTCTGCCTGCCTCTCTTTGTAGAGTTTCCGTCTGGGATAAATATGCATTTCTGCGGGCTTGTCTTTCATAAGCAGTTCCAACACTTTGCTCTAAACCTGGAACTTGAGCTTCTAATTCCTGCCACTTGGTCTCCCCCAGTAAACCCCTTATAATCCGTATGCCCCTTTGATATGTGCTTTCCATAAGATTTTGTAAAAACAATTTCAATTTAAATGTTTGTTTTGAAGAGCTGCAAAAATGCTCAAATTTATTAACTCATTTAATTTTCTTTTATTTTATGATAGTCGGCCTAACAGGCAAAAACGCAGCTGGAAAGGGGGAGATTGCAAAGCATCTCCAGTCAAAAGGATTTGCTTATTTTTCATTGTCTGACGCTTTAAGGGAAGAGGCGGACAGAAGAAAACTTGATTATTCTAGAAGCGGCCTGATAACTCTAGGAAATGAGTTAAGGAAAAATTTCGGAAACGGAATTCTTGCTGAAAGGATAAATATAAAAATTCAAAAAGAAAAATTCAATGGCAGGAAAGATTTCGTGATAGACAGCATAAGAAACCCGGGCGAGATACGCGAGCTGAAAAAGAACGAAGGTTTTTTATTGGTTGGCGTTGTAACTGATGAAAAGATAAGGTTTCAGAGGCTTTTGAAGAGGGGGAGGATTGGCGATGCAACGACGTTCGAAGAGTTCAGAGAACACGAGCAGCGCGAGAACAATAACGAGGAATCCGGCCAGCAACTTGACAAGTGCCTCTCTATGGTTGATAAGCACATAAGCAGCAACGGAACAATAGAAGAAGCAAATAAGGAATTTGATGAATGGATGGAAAGCTTAAAATGACGCAAAGGGCAAACTGGGAGCAGTATTTCATGAACATAGCGAAAGAAGTCGCAACCAGAAGCACCTGCGACAGAAAGCATGTTGGCGCTTTGATTGTAAGAGACAAGACTATTTTATCGACAGGCTATAATGGGAGCATAAGAGGAATGCCGCATTGCGATGATGTAGGCCACATGATGGAAGACGGCCATTGCGTTGCCACAATTCATGCAGAGACTAATGCAATTTTACAGGCAGCGAAAAACGGCGTCATGATTAACGGAGGGGAGGTTTACATAACCGCATCTCCATGCTGGCCCTGCTTTAAGATGCTTGCGAACGCTGGAATTAAAAAAATATATTATGGTGAATTCTACCGCGACCAGAGGATTTTTGACGTTGCAAAAAATATTGGAATTGAAATGATTAACATTCCGGTCGACCAGAAAACACTGTGAATTTCCGGCTTGCCTGTGGAAAAGGAAAAAATAAGAAAATTATTGGAGTGATTTAAATGGCTGAAAAGAAAAAAGGAATATTTGGAAAATTTGTTGAGAATCTTGACAAAAAAATGGAAAAGAAGTCAAAGGAAAAGGAATGCTGCTGCGATGGTGACGGAAAAGAAGGCTCGTGCTGCAGCAAATAGTTGACTGGGGACTGTATAATGGCATAGGATTGAATCCAAGCTTAAAGTATTCCGAATCAATAAATTATTTTGTTTATGATTCTATAAAGATTGTATTCCTCTTATTTCTTATGATATTTATAATGGGCGTACTAAGAACTTATATTTCCGAGGACAAAATAAAAAAATGGCTGAGCGGCAGGAAAGCAGGGGCTGGAAACCTGCTTGCGTCAGTTTTTGGCGCAGTAACGCCATTCTGCTCCTGCTCGTCTGTTCCAATATTTTTGAGCTTTCTTGAAGCGCAGATTCCGTTGGGCGTTTCATTTTCGTTTCTGATAACCTCCCCCCTAATAAATGAATATCTTGTTGTCCTGATGCTTGGATTTTTTGGCTGGAAAATAACATTAGCTTATGTCATCAGCGGGATTTTAATCGGAACAATATCTGGGATGATGCTGGGAAAGATGAATCTAAGCAAATATTTAGTTAAAGACCTGATTTCAAAAAAGCCGAAAATAAAAAGTGAAGATTTGAACAGGAATATAAAAAGCAGATTTCTGTTTGGAATAAATGAGGCATTTTCAATTGTTAAAAAATTATGGATATGGATTTTAGTTGGGGTCGCTGCAGGCGCAGTAATCCACAATTATGTTCCGGAAGAATTAATTCATAGGCTGATAGGCCAAGGAGGAATATTTACTGTCCCGGTTGCAACTTTAATCGGAGTTCCAATGTATGGAAGCTGCGCGGCAATTGTTCCGATTGCGTTAGCCTTGTTCCAGAAGGGAATACCAATCGGCACTGCCCTTGCTTTTATGATGGCCATATCCGCGCTGAGCTTTCCTGAAGCTATAATCCTTAGAAGGGCTATGAAGCTAAAACTTATTGCAATATTTTTTGGAATCGTGACTTTTGGAATAATATTTACCGGATACCTGTTTAATGCTCTGCAAAGCATGTTAGTCTGATTGGAAAGCTTAATATATTAGCTTACTGAAAGTTTAATTGTGTTTAAATTGGAGCAAAAAAAGGGGAATCACAGTTCTAAGATAGCCATTGTAGGCGCAGGTTTCGTGGGAAGCACGGCAGCCTATGCGTGCCTGATTGAAGGCGCCGCTTCTGAAATTACATTAATTGATGTAAACAAGGAAAAAGCTGAGGGCGAGGCAATGGATCTGCAGCACGGGCTGCAGTTCAAGCCAAATACAAAAATTTCTTTCGGAAGCGATTACAGCTTATGCAGGGATGCAGATATAGTTGTCATAACAGCAGGCGCGCACCAGAAGCCGGGCGAGACGAGAATTGATTTGGTAAGGAAAAATTCCGAAATTTTCAGGGAAATGATCCCTCAGATTACTTCAAATAATGATGACTGCATTCTATTGGTTGTCTCAAATCCTCTTGATGTCTTGACATATTTAACTTTGAAATATTCAAAATTCCCAAATCATAAAGTTATCGGCTCCGGAACAATCTTGGATACATCGCGATTCAGGTACATGCTCGGGCAATATTTCGAAGTCAGCCCAAACAGCGTGCATGCCTACATAATGGGCGAGCACGGCGATTCGTCATTTCCGGTCTGGAGCACTGCAAACATTGCAGGAGTTTCATTAAAGAAATTCAAAAAATACAGCAAAAAATCCATGGACAAGATTTATGCCGAAACGAAAAATGCAGCCTATGAAATTATTGCAAAAAAAGGCGCAACTTATTATGCGATAGGCCTTGGGGTTTCAAAGATTGTGAAATCCATCCTGTCAAACCAAAACGAGGTTCTTGCTTTGTCTTCTTATCTTTCGGATTACCATGGCGTAAGCGATGTCTGCCTGAGCGTTCCGACGATTGTAAACCGAAATGGAATCAAAGAGCATATTGTAATGCCTTTGAATTCTGTTGAGAAAAAACAGCTGAGGAAATCTGCGAGTTTGATTAAGAAAGTCATCAAGGAATGCAATTGTTAAGCTACTATATTAATTCCCCACAAACCTAGAATACAAAGACTTTGCCTCTTTTTCATCCTTAGCTTTTAACAACGCCCTTCCGTCCTGAAATATTGTTAATTTGTTGTCAAAATTAACGCAATAATCAAAATCAGTCACTTTCCCGATTTTCTTCAATCTATTTTTTAAATTATCAAACTCTTTTTTATCAATTGACTTATTTTTAATCTGGAAAACATCATTTCCGCACATTTTTGTTGTTTTGGAAGATTTTTTCCCGCTCAAATATTCAAAATTATTTTTGACGCAGCATTCACATTTTTTGTTTTTATTTACTTTAATTTTCATTAACTCATTTTTCCATACGTCAAAAAATAAGAGATTTTTTTCATAATCTTTGCCCAGTAAAATTTTAATTGCCTCGTTTACCTGAATTGATGGTATTATGCGGGTTATTGTGTTCAGAACCCCGGCTGTTTCGCATGTATCCAGCTGCGCAGCTTCTTTCAGGAAACATCTCAGGCACGGGTTATTTTTATCTGGAACTAAATTTAAAATATACCCTTTGCTTCCGACTACAGAGGAATGGATGAATGGCACTTTATTCTTTATTGAAAAATCATTAATGAGAAATCTCGTTTCAAGATTATCCGTGCAATCCAAAATTAAATTGGCATTTTCAATATCTATTATTTTTCTTATATTATTATGATTTAAGTCATCAATAAAAATCTTAATTTTAACTTCTGAATTAATATCGTTTAACTTTTCTTTAGCTGCAATTGCTTTAGGCTTTCCAATATCGGATTCGCCGTACAATGCCTGTCTCTGTAAATTGGATACTTCAACAATATCCCTGTCAACCAAAATCAATTTTCTAATTCCGGCTCTCGTTAGCAGTTCAGCGGCAACGCTGCCCAATGCGCCCAGCCCAACTACTGCAACGGCGCTTTTTCTTAATTTAGACTGCCCTTTCTTTCCGATTTCGCTGAATATTTCCTGCCGTATGTAGCGCATAATGGCAGTTAATCCGGTGATTATTTAAAAGTTTATATCAACAACATTTTTATATAACCCTTTAAACTAATCCATTATGCAATCTGAATTCGCTGAAAGGCAGAAGCGCGATTTTTTCCGGGACATTTCTGCGCTCGGCAGCCTGATTTTTTACGTTCTTTTGATGATGCTGTTTTTTGCGCTGAATGATTACGCTTCCCTGGGAACATTGTTTGTTGGAGTAATTTTAATGTACCTTTTTACCATAATCATAAGATTGGTTTATTTCAAAAACAGGCCCGATAAATTTGCTTATCGCAATGTAATAGAAAAAATAGATGCGGCTTCTTTTCCAAGCCTGCATGCCGCAAGAACCGGTTTCCTGTCGGTGTTTTTCGCTTATTATTTTAATAATATTTCCATTTCAGTTATTTTGGCCGTGCTTGCGCTTGGGATTTTATTTTCAAGAGTTTATTTGAGAAAACACGATTTTATGGATGTGTTGGCGGGCGCAGTCCTGGGAGTTTTGGCTTATTTTGGAGTGCATTGGCTTCTTTGATCAAAGTTAAAATTTAATTTGTAGAGAGAGTCACTTCGGCTTCGTATCGGCAGTATAAAACGATATGGTGTCTCCTGGCCTTAGGTATTGGAAAATGCTATCACCTGGGCGTCTGGCTTTGCGCTCTCTATCTTTTAGTTTGCTATAAAGATCCGGATTCAGGCGCTTAAATGCATCAAGGAATGTCTCGTGGTTGCTTTTATGGTGCTCTGTGGTTCTAAGCGGCACGTATCTTCCTTTATTGTCATGCATTTGGTATCCAAATTTTTTCTCGAGCAGGCCATAAAAGATATCTCTCCTGTGAATTTTTACATCATTTTCTGTAAGCCTGTACGTTTCTATAGGCAGTTTTGCTTCGATTGTTTGCTGAGATTGATTTTGGTGATTATCGGCTGGCACATTTCCAACATAAACAGCACCACCTGTTGCAAGAGCAAGGCTCGTAATTCCCACTTTTGCTTTAAGGGGGAGTGCCTTAAGGCCAGGCACATTTGTTATGATATTTATAGCATATTCACCTGCTCTGCTAATATAACCACTCGCCAAGTATGCTGCTGCAACAGCGCCAATACCCCCATAAGCTGCAATGCGGAATGCTCGAGAACCTGAGGAATCGGCTGCAACTTTCAGATGGTTCATAACTCTGCCGGTTTTTTTGCCCAGGTTACTTTTTGGACTAAACAGCTGATCAGACTCTTTTGTTCGCCCATGTTTTTCTTTAAGTATTTCGTCAAGTTTCATTTTATTCACCTACACACTTTTTGCAAATATCCAGATCAAAGTGCCCGCGCTTTTTGCGTGATCTTAAGTCCTTAAATTCTTTCCCATACCATATCGAAACTATGCCTTTCTCATTTACATTTCCATATCTGTGATCCCCTACATAATCATTGGCACAAAGTATTACATTTCCCTCAACATCTACATTTGCACTGTACGACTCATCTACACAATGCGTAAGCTTTCTGGGATTCTGCGCTTCAATTAAGCCTCCCCTGTTGTAGTATGAGCTGACACCAGCCCGCATTTTGAAATGCTTGCGCAGTTCAGGATGGCCTTTAAGGTAAGCCTGCAGTGCTTGCAGGCTTGGCTCCAGCTCGCCATTTTTATTGTGGTTTGTTACGTGTATTAAGTCAATGCCTGCTTTGACGAGCCTAACAAAACGCCCGGGGTCAAGCCTGTCGCCGTTTGAGTTCATGACCAGGAAGGCATTTGGCAACTGCTTTCTTGCGTAAGTAATTCGCGATTCCAGTTTTGGATCAAGCAGAGGCTCGCCATAGTGCTGCAGAGCCACAGTTCCCTGGTAGTTTACAGCCGCAAGCTGGTCAATCACGTTATGATAAGTCTTATCATCCATTGGCTTAAGCGGCCTGCTTTGATAAAGGTCACTTATAGAAACTGGACAATAATCGCAGCGCCTATTACATATTGAAGTGGTTTCAATTGCTATATTGGAAAACATGCCAAAACGATTATAATTGGCAAGACTCATTGCCTCATGGCCAATCACTTTTATTAAATCTTCCAACGAATCTGGTGTAAATTGCAGTACAAGCCTTTTTAGATTACCAGTACTTAGAATATCCAAGACCCTGCTTTCCTTGATTGTGGGTGTTGTGCTCTTTAGTTTTGAATCTACGGTCCCTTCTGCCATTATGCTTTATAGTAGTTTTTCTTTATATATAAACCTTACTATTTTTTGTTATTATACAGTAGTTATAAATAATTAGTCCTACAACTATCCATTATTTTATCATAATCATCTTTGCAAATAAGTTAACAATCGTTAACTTTATATATAGATTCCTTATTGTACAATATTATGCAGGAAACTATGCCGCAGGAGATTGAAGTCAGGTATATTCTGCCGGCTATCAGAAGGGAATTGGCTAAAATTTTCATCAAAGAGCACAACCTTAGCCAGAAAGACGCGGCTAGGCTTCTAGGCTTAACTGAAGCCGCTGTTTCGCAGTACCAGCACTCAAAAAGGGCAACGGAAGTTGTTTTCAGCGAGGACATTATCGATGAGATAAGGAAGTCTGCGGCAAAAGTTTTGTCAGGCAAGAGCAGCAAGCAAAAGATGATGGGGGAAATGTACAGGATAAGCAGCCTTACAAAAGTCAGAAAGGTTTTATGCGAACTGCACCGCTCCCAGTCAAAAGAGCTGTCTGCCTGCAATGTGTGTTTTGATAAAGGGCTGCTGGCAGTTAAAACAAGAAGTTAAGAAGCATATTCCTAAATTTTTTATAAATCACTAGTAAGAAAAATAAAAAAAATCAATCAGTAAATAAAAATTAATAGAATGGCACAGGAGCAAACATTCGAAAAGGATTACAGCAAGTACGGCTTTCATGACAAGGAAGACTACATTTTCAAGTCAGGAAAAGGATTGACAAAAGAGCTGATTGAAGAAATATCCAGGATGAAAAATGAGCCTGAATGGATGTTGAAGTTCCGCTTGAAATCTTTTGAGGAATACAAGAAAAGGCCGATGCCCCAGTGGGGGGCAGATTTAAACCAGATAGATTTTGAAAATATTCATTATTACGTAAAGCCCTCTGACAAGTCAGAAACAAGCTGGGATGATGTTCCTTCTTACATTAAAGACACTTTCAACAAATTGGGAATTCCGGAAGCCGAGCAGAAATTTTTAGGAGGCGTTGGAGCGCAGTACGAAAGCGAGCTTGTGTACCACAAGATAAGAAAAGACTTGGAAGACAAAGGAGTCATTTTCCTGGGAATGGACGACGGCTTAAAGCAGTATCCGGAAATCGTGAAAAAATATTTTGGAACTGTGATTCCCTATAATGACAACAAATTGGCTGCATTGAATTCAGCAGTATGGTCCGGCGGAAGCTTTGTTTACGTTCCGGCCGGCGTCAAGGTCGATTTGCCTCTGCAGGCATATTTCAGGATAAATGCAAAAAATGCAGGCCAGTTTGAAAGGACTTTAATTATCGCTGAGCCGGGCTCAAGCGTGCATTATATCGAGGGGTGCTTTGAAAAAGGTGCTCCAATAAAAACTTCTGATGGTATGAAGAAAATCGAGGATGTGAAAGAAGGAGATGTTGTTTTCACACATACGCATTCTTACAAAAAAGTTTACAAGACAATGAAAAGAAAGCACGATGGAGTGATTTGCACAATAAATTATTATGGCGACTCAAGGCAAAAAATAAAGATTACCGGGGGGCATCCAGTTCTTGCAGTCAAGAGGCAAAAAGCTGAATATAAAAATACAGAATGGAAGCTAGACTGGGTTGAGTCAAAAGACTTAGAGAAATTAGATTATGTTGCAATTCCAATTGAAAGAACTGTTGTTTCCCAAGATGAAAGATTCTTCTCAGTAAAAATCGGAAGAGGAAGACATCCTGCAAAGACAATCCAATTTAAAATAAGCACAGACAAGGATTTCTTTAGGTTAGTTGGCTATTACATGGCGGAAGGCAGCGTAATGGGAAAAAATTACTTATCTTTCACCTTTAACAAAAATGAAAGAAAATATTTGGATGATGTTGCAGAGTTGCTTGAAAAATATTTTGGAAAATCTCCATTGGAATACAAAGAATACAAAAACGGAATATCACTAGTGTTATGCAGCACTGTTGCAGCCAGAATATTCAAGCAGGAATTTAATTCCGGAGCTAAAAATAAATCACTTCCAAAATGGCTTATGCTTGAAGCTCCTGAAAAGCAGGCGGAATTTATCAAAGGTTACTGGAGCGGGGATGGAAGCTTCACTAATAAAGAATATTCATGGGGATTTAAGAGGATGTTTAGAATTAACACTATTTCGGAATCGCTCGCTGGACAAACAAGGGATTTATTGTTAAGATTGAATATTTTTGCATCAATAAATGTTTGGAATAAAAAAGCTCCAAGAAATAATTCATTTGTAGTTTATGTCGGAGGTACTTATTTAGGTAAATTTGCAAATGTTGTTGGTAAAAATATTAATCAAAGTGAAAACAATTCTGAATTATTATTAAAACAAGAATTGCTTTCTTATGCTCAAATAACAGAAAATTACGCATTTGTTCCAATTAAAGAAATAAGAAAAGAAACTGTAAGTGATGTTGAAGTTTACAATTTCAGCGTTGCGGAAGATGAATCCTACGTTGCTCATGGAATTGCAGTTCATAATTGCACAGCCCCAATCTATTCCTCAGACTCATTGCATTCAGCAGTTGTTGAATTAATTGCATTAAAAGGCTCAAGAATCCAGTACACGACAATCCAGAACTGGAGCAATAACGTTTACAATCTCGTGACAAAAAGGGCATTCGCCTACGAAGACGCAACAGTTTTCTGGGTTGACGGGAATTTAGGGAGCAAAATCACGATGAAGTACCCGTCAATTTATTTGCTTGGCGAAAGGGCAAGAGCTGAAATTTTAAGCGTTGCTTTTGCGGGCAAGGGCCAGCATCAGGATGCGGGCGGAAAAATATTGCATTATGCCCCGAACACGACATCCAGAATTGTTTCAAAGTCAGTCAGCAAAGACGGCGGAAGGACAACTTACCGCGGATTGCTAAAAGTTGCAGAAGGCTGCCACGGCGTAAAGTCCCATGTGACCTGCGATGCCCTAATTCTGGATGACAAATCAGCTTCTGACACGGTCCCTTACATGGAAATAAATGAAAAGAATGTTAACATCGAGCATGAGGCGACTGTCGGAAAAGTCGGCGAGGAGCAGCTGTTCTATTTGATGAGCCGCGGCCTAAGCGAGGACCAGGCTTTGACAATGGTAGTTTCAGGATTCATGGAGCCATTCACGAAAGAGCTGCCTTTGGAATATGCTATTGAGCTGAACAGGCTGATAGCAATGAACATGGAAGGATCAGTAGGCTGATTTTCGGGGGAAAATTATATGGTTAATACTGCCGTTAAACATGAGAATCTGATTATGAAAAATACCATGAAGGAATTGCTGCAAAAGGATAGTGATTTTGCCAAAAGCAGAAAAGAGGACGCTCTGGAAATATTTAATTCAGTTCCCATGCCGAAGGAAAAGGAAGAAGACTGGAGATATACTGAGATTGAAAAATTAAAATTGGAAAATTTTGCGCCGTTTGAATCGGCTGTAAAAATATCAGCATCCGAGTTAAGCGAGAATTTGATAAATCAGGGAGTTATTTTGACTGATATTAACTCAGCTCTTGAAAAATATCCAGCAGCACTGAATTATTTTTTTAAATCTTGTAAAATAGACAAAGACAAATTTGTTGCACTGTCAGCAGCGCATTTCAATCACGGCATTTTTCTGTATGTTCCTAAAAATATTGAGCTGACAGAACCGATAAGGGTTAATTTTGAGATGGAAGGGATGAACAGCATTCTACATAATCTGATAGTAGTTGAATCAAATGTTCAACTGGATTTTATCGAGCAGTACTCAAATAGGGAAACGGCTGGAGAGCAGCTAAATTCCTGCATTACCGAGGTTTTTGCAAACACCAACTCAAAAATAAATTTTTACCATATAAATAATTGGACAAATAATGTACGCAGCTTTACCAATCTTATAGGAACAGCAGACAGAAACGCTTCAATCAACTGGGTTTCGGGATGCTTCGGCGGAAAGCTAAACAGGATAAGAATTGACACAAACTTTAACGGGCAGGGCTCACAATGCAGCAACATCGGGATATTCCTGGGAAAGCGAAAAGAGCACATTGATTTCACGACAAATGTTTACCATAATGCCGAAAACACAATAAATGATATTTTGGTTGACGGAATTCTGAAAGATGAATCCTCTTCAGTTTATCGCGGATTAATCAGGATTCCAAAAGAAGGCCAGAAAACAAATTCTTATCTTGCGAATCACATTTTGAAATTAGGCGACAAGACACTGGCTAATTCAATTCCAAGCCTGAAGATTGATGCAAACGACGTAAAAGCATCGCACGGCGCGACAGTCGGCCAGATTGACGAGGAGCACTTGTTTTACCTGATGGCGAGGGGATTATCAAGGCAGGAAGCAGAAAAATTAATCGTTGAAGGATTTTTCGAGCCGGTGATTAACAAAGTTCCATCAGAAGAATTGAAGGAAAAGATAAGGGAATTGGTGAGGAAATGATGAATCAACTTGAAATTAATTTGCGCGATATGCATAGAAGATTCCCCGAGGCATTGTATCATATATCCCTTGCAGGCGAATACCGTTTTGATCCGGCTACTGGAGAAATAGTGCCAAGGACAGAAATGGCTTACTCAGAATGGGCATTGTGGGGTAAACTAACCGGAAGTTTCGAAAATTGGCTCGTTGGTGTCTTGCCGGCAGGTTCAAAAGCTGAAATCAAGGTTGACTATGGATGGACATTGGCATTTTTTAGGCTGAAGGATTCAGATGATTAAAACAAAACTTAATATTGAGCAAATCAGAAAAGATTTTCCTATTTTAACTAGAAAAATCCATGGAAAGCCGTTGATTTACTTTGACAGCGCCGCAACTTCCCAAAAGCCAAAGCAGGTCATTGATGCAATGGATAATTACTATAAAAATTCAAATGCAAACATCCACAGAAGCATCCATCAGATTGGCGAAGAAGCAACAAAACTTTATGAAGAAGCGCATGAGAAAGTTGCGGATTTCATTAATGCTGATTCGTACCAAAACATCGTTTTTACAAAAAACACAACAGAATCATTAAACCTGCTGGCATATTCACTGACTTCAAAACTGAAAAAAGGAGATGAGATTGCAATCTCGCAGATGGAGCATCACTCTAATTTTGTTCCGTGGCAGCAGCTTGCAAAGCAAAGGGGGCTGAAATTAAAATTCATAAAAATCGACGGAGAAGGGAATCTGGATAAAAAAAGCATTCAAGAAAATATAACTAAAAGAACAAAAATAGTTTCATTAACCCACGCTTCAAATGTTTTGGGAACTATAAATCCAATAAAAGATATTGCAAAAATTGCGCATGAACATGGGGCAATGGTGGTTGTTGATGGGGCCCAGTCGGTTCCGCACATGCCGGTTGATGTCCAGCAATTGGATGCAGATTTTCTTGCTTTCAGCGGGCATAAGATGCTTGGCCCGACAGGAATCGGAGTTTTGTACGGCAAGAAAGAATTGCTTGAAGAAATGCAGCCATTCCTATACGGCGGCGAAATGATAAGGGAAGTAAAATTTGATGACACTACCTTTAACGAGTTGCCCTGGAAATTTGAGGCGGGCACTATGAACATTGCAGAAGCCGTAGGATTAGGCGCCGCAATTGATTATCTAAAAAAAACAGGAATGGAAAATATAAGGAACCATGATGCAGAATTGGTTGATTATGCGATGGCAAAATTGAAAAAAATTGATTGGATAAAAACTTACGGCCCCAAGGAAAGGGGCGCGGTTATCTCGTTCAATGTAAAGGGAGTTCATGCCCATGATGTTGCGCAGATACTTGACAGCGATGGAGTTGCAGTCAGGGCGGGCCATCACTGCTGCATGCCGCTTATGGGCGTTTTGGGAGTGCCGGCAACTGCAAGAGCATCATTTTACTTGTACAATACAGAGAAAGAAGTTGATCATTTCGTAGAGGCACTGTACAAAGTTAAGAAAATTTTTGGAGTTTAAGTCGATAAAAATGGAAGAAATAGACCAGATGTACCAGGAAAACATTTTGGACCATTACAAGAACCCAAGGAATTTTGGGAAAATAATGAATGCAACGGTCCACCATCATGAAAAAAACCCGCTGTGCGGTGACGAGCTTGATGTTTATTTTTTGATAGATGATGGCAGAAACATTGCCGATGTTAAGATTTACGGGCACGGGTGCGCAATTTCGCAGTCAAGCGCTTCGATGCTGACAGAGAAAGTAAAAGGAAAAAGCATTGATGAAATAAAAAAGCTGAAGAAAGAGGATATTTTGGAAATGCTTGGCATTCCAGTCAGCGCAGCGAGGCTGAAATGCGCGCTACTGTCAATGGTGCTGTTCAAGAACGCGATTACGATTTTTGAAAAATATATTAAAGAGCCGGGAGTTAAAAGGGAAAGGTAAAAAATTAAATTTAAGAAACAAATTAAAACTAATTCCAGTAAAATAATTTAAAAAAACAGTTCAAAAATTAAAACTTTAAAATTAAACGGAGTTATTGAAAATCGCATAGCGATTTATCGGAACTCCTTCATAAAATTCGGAGGGGTTAAAAATGACAGATGAATTAATTATAAAAGATTTGCACGTTAGCATCGAAGGCAAGCAAATACTGAATGGAGTAGACTTAGCTGTGAAGAAAGGGGAAGTCTGTGCTTTGATGGGGCCGAACGGAAGCGGTAAATCAACTTTGGCATATACTTTAATGGGCCATCCTAAATATGTTGTAGACAAAGGAGAAGTGTGGTACAAGGGAAAAAACATTCTTGAATTAAAGCCGGATGAAAGGGCAAAGCTGGGATTGTTTTTGTCGTTCCAGTATCCGCAGGAAATTCCGGGAGTTTCGGTTTCAAACTTTTTGAGGACGGCTTACAATGCGGTCAAGCAAAATCCGCTGCCGGTGCCTGAATTCGTGAAATTACTGAAGGAAAAAATGCACCTGCTCAAAATAGAGGATAAATTCGCAAGAAGATACCTGAATGAAGGGTTTTCAGGCGGAGAGAAGAAAAGAACTGAAATACTGCAGATGGCGGTTCTTCAGCCGGATATGGCTATCCTGGATGAAACTGATTCCGGGCTGGATATTGATTCATTAAAAGTTGTTGCGGAAGGAGTCAACACTTTAGTAGGCCCGAACACCGGGTTTTTGGTTATAACGCATTACCAAAGGCTGCTAAACTATATTACGCCGGACACCGTCCATATAATGGTGAAGGGAAAAATTGTAAAGAGCGGCGGAAAAGAGCTCGCGCATGAGCTGGAAGCGAGAGGATATGATGAGTATAAGGAGTTTGAGAAAGAGGAGGCGGCTTAGAATGCAGCAAACAGCTCAAAATCCAATAACTTTAACAGACAAAGCAGCATCAAAAATAAAGCATTTCATGGAAAAGGAAAACAAGAAAGATTATGGATTTAGGATAGGCATTGTCATGGGCGGATGCTCTGGCTATATGTACGAAATGGGGCTTGAAAAATCTCCGAAAGAAAATGATTTGGTGATAGAAGACAAAGGAGTAAAGCTCTTTATTAGCCCGGAAAGCATTGCTTTCATGAAAGGCTCAACTCTTGATTACAAGGAAGCACTGCAAGGCGCTGGATTTAAAATTAATAATCCTAATGTAAAAAGAACGTGCGGATGCGGGCATTCTGTCGGCTAAGAATTTCTCAATAACCTTTATTAATAAACAAATTCTCCCTATTGCCGTGAAAAAAATAAAAATAGCCGTGTTCATCGACAGGGAAAACAAAAATATAAATGCTGAGTTAAATGATGACTCATCAGTCTCTGACTTGCTGAAAAAATTAAAAATAAATCCCGTAACTGTAATTGTCTCAAGAAACAGTGAGTTAATTTTAGAAGATGAAAAATTAAACGACAAGGACAAAATAAAAATTTTATCTGTGATTTCTGGCGGCTGAAAAATGCAAATAAACATCAATAATAAAAATTGCTGCAGCGAAAAGCCAGTAATCCAATTAACTGCCGGTGAGAAGCTCTGCAAGAATCATTTCAATGAATATTTTGAAAATAAGGTTTTTAAGACAATAAGGCAGTTTGATTTGCTTGGAAAAGAGGAAAATTTAGGAGTTGCAATTTCAGGAGGCAAGGATTCGCTGACCGTTTTGCGCTTGCTAAACAAGCTATCAAAACAAAATCCAAAAATAAAAATAACGGCGATTGCAATTGACGAGGGAATTGCCGGCTACAGGGACAAAACATTGGCCACAGCGCAAAAATTCTGCGATGAAAACAATATTAAACTGAATATTTTTTCCTATAAAGATGAGTTTGGCTTAACTCTGGATGAGATGCTCAAGATTTTGGATGTGAAGCCCTGCAGCATCTGCGGCGTTTTTAGGAGATATTTGCTGAATAAGAAATCGATAGAGTTAAAATTAACGAAACTGGCAACAGGCCACAATCTTGATGATGAATGCCAGTCAATAATGATGAACCAGATGAAAAATAATATTGGAGCCTCGGCAAGATTAGGACCCAAAGTCGGGGTAAGCGATGATGGTAAATTTTCACAGAGGATAAAGCCATTGTATTTATGCATGGAAAAGGAAGTAACAACTTACGCTTTCATAAACGGATTATTGGATAATTTCAACGAATGCCCAAATGTTGCGCATTCTTTCAGGGCGCAGGTTAGGGACATGCTGAATGGCATGGAGCAGAAATTTGCCGGGACGAAATATTCCATAGTCAATTCATTTTTGGAAACTTTGCCTATACTGAAAGAGAAGTTCAAGGGGGAAATGGCTCAGGCCTGCTCGAAATGCGGCGAGCCGAGCGCAAATGAAACATGCAGCGCTTGCAATTATTTGGAAAGATTAAAAAAAAGCGTGATGCATCAGAATTAAAATGGAAAATTGGATATTTTTTGTTCTTTTGGCGCAGTTTATCTGGAGTTTCACAACAATGATAGATAAATTTATAATTTCTAAAAAGCATATCTCAAACCCTTTAGTTTATATTGTTATAAACGGACTGACCAACCTTGCATTTATATTCCTGCTTCTTTTTTTCAATTTTGAGCCATTGGGACTAAAAGATTTTATGATTGCACTGCTGTCAAGCGCCGGATTTGCTATCGGTGTAACTTTATACTATAAGGCAATACAGTACGAGGAAATATCGAGAATCACTTTGCTTTACCAGTCCACGCCATTGTTTGTCTTTGCGCTTTCCGCGATTTTTTTGAGTGAATCCCTGTCACCTTACCATCTTTTTGGATTTTTACTGCTGCTCTGCGCTGGAATAATCGCTGCATATAAACAATCCCATAACAGGTTTGTATTAAGCAAGGCATTTTATCTTATGATTGCGTCAAATATTGCTATTGCTGTTGCTTATATCTCAGCAAAACACGTCTTTAATGTCACTGGATTCTGGAGCGCTGTTTTGTGGCTGAGAGTTACTGGATTTGTTGCGCTGTCAGTATTGCTGATTCCGAGTGTCAGAAAGGATTTTGTTCAAACGTTTAAATCTATGAAAAATAAAATCAGGGGATTAATCGGGTTTAAGATGCTTATTGACTCCATTGCTTTCATAGCTTCTGATTTTGCCATATTTCTCGGCCCTGTGTCGCTTGTAAGCGCATTGAGCAATGCAGCGCTTCCGTTGTTTGTTTTTGTCCTTGCAATATTATTTACTCTGTATTTTCCTAATATAATAATGGAAGATATACACAAAAAAAGCGTGTTGGTTAAGATGCTTGCCCTTGCATTTGTGGTTGCAGGAATCATTTTTATCAGCATATAATAAGAAATTAACACAAACTTGTATATAAAGAAAATCACGATTTTCTAATATAAAAATCCGCAAAATGTTGATATTCTGCGATACTTTTATATAAGGGTAATTATTAATTTTTGAGATGGCAGAGCAAACCCAGGAAATAAAAACCGAAAAGAAATTTCAAATACAGCACGACAGGCCGAACTGCATAGGCTGCGCCGCATGCGCTGCTGTTGCCCCAGATTTCTGGGAAATGAATGAAGACGGCAAATCGGACATAATCGGCTCGGTAAAAAAAGATGATGAGACAGAAGAGCTTGATATTGGTGATAAGGATTTTGCCGCAAACAAGGAAGCCGCTGATTCATGCCCTGTTAATGTGATTCATATTGTCAATAAGGAGACAAAAGAGAAAATAATTTAAATTCGCGGATTACCTGCTTATTCTATGATTAAATGCCCGAAATGCAGCTCTAAGAATATTAGGTCATTAAGCTACCTTGGAATTAGCGTAATAAAGTGCAATAACTGCGGCTTTGATGAAAGGGTTGTTTATGATGTCTATCCCGAGCAGAAAACAAGCCAGAAAGCGAAAGGGAATTATTCACCTTATAAAGCCGGTGGAAGCGGAAGGGCAAGAAAGAAATAAACAGTTTGATTGATAATAATTTTAAAGGTGATACCTTTGGATTTTAAATCGGCAATGAGCAAATTCACAATCTACCAATACCTGTCCGCTTTCCTGATAATTTTGACTTTAGCAAGTGCGTTTTTTTATGATTTTGGAATATCATCTTTAATCCCGGTCTTGATTGCAGTTTTAACGGCGGCAATTCTGGATTTGCTGATTGATTATTTTTGGTCTAAAACTTGGGAAATTCCATACTCTGCGCTCATTTCCGGAATTTTTATTGGCGGATTATTGACTCAAAATTTAAGCTGGCATATTTATGTTATTGCCGGAATAATTGCAATTGTGTCAAAACATCTTATTAAGGTTAATCACCGCCATATTTTCAATCCGGCAAATCTTGGAATCCTGCTTGTTTTTCTTATTTTCAAAGCCCCGAATACATGGTGGATATCATCCCCCTTTTATCTGGTAATTTTGTTCGGGCTTTTTATTTTGTGGAAATTAAAAAGATTTGATTTGGGGCTGAGTTTTTTATTAACTTACTATTTGGTTCATTTTTACCTTCTATTAAGGGATGTTTCGCCGCTTCAGCACTTTTCAAACCTGGTTGCGCAAAGCGGCACGGTTCTATTTTTTGCGATGTTTATGCTGATAGAGCCGAAAACAAACCCCGCCGCCAAAAGGCAAAGAATATTTTACGGAATTTTGGTTGCATTCATGCTGGTTGGAATTGAAATCTACAACCCAGTGTTTGGAATTCCTTTCGTTTTGGCTGTTGCGAATTTGTTTGTTCCGCTGCTGAACAGGATTAGTTTTGAGTTCAGAAAGAAAAATGCCGAGAATGCACGCCAATAATCAATATAAAAACCTTTATATATAAGTTGCCTATACAATGGCTTAATTCTAGTTTTTCCTTAAAAAGAAAATGGCTAGTTCGTAAACCATAATAATTAAAACTTAAAATGACACGAGAAGACGAGACAATTTTTGCGCTGAGAACGACAGCAAACCGTGAAGACCAAGTTATGGACTTTGTTGCAAGCAATGCAATCAAGAAAAAGATTGAGGTCTATTCTGTAATAAGGCCGCACGGCATGAGAGGATACATCTTCATAG
>Ga0209542_10000734_pt1 | contig 78969 bp, 84 predicted proteins | sample RifCSPhighO2_01_FD_184028 | JGI IMG/M metagenome (GOLD analysis project Ga0209542, IMG submission 184028) | Soil microbial communities from Rifle, Colorado - Rifle CSP2_plank highO2_0.1 (SPAdes) (version 2) | ecosystem: Environmental > Terrestrial > Deep subsurface > Rock core/Sediment ...
AAATAGCGCAGGGATTGAGAAAACAGCAGATACAATATTTTTTTGTCGGATCGTTTCTTGGATTTTTCGGCGGCAGTTTTAGTTTTTTGCCGGAATATCAAATCAATATATATCCTTTTATGAATCTAACGGTTTCTTTTTACCCCATAATTATGGGGTTTGCAATTCTGCGTTATAGGTTGATGAATATCAATATCATCACTACGCAATTACTAATTGCATCGTTGTGGGTATTTATTTCTGTTCGCGCTCTAATATCCGAATTTGGAAGCAATGAACAGCTCATTAATATTCTTTTGCTTTTTATTACAGTTATTGTAGGAATCCTGCTTTATAAAAGCGTGCTTCGGGAAATTGAATCACGCGAAGAAATCGAGCGTCTGGCGCGGGATTTGGAGCGGGCAAATATCGAATTAAAACGGCTTGATGAGGCAAAGTCGGAATTTATTTCCATTGCGTCGCATCAGTTGAGAACGCCGCTTTCTATAATCAAGGGCTATATCTCAATGATTCGCGAAGGAAGCTACGGCAAGGTGAGCCCCGAAATAGGCACTACGATGAACAAAGTTTATCTCTCAAATGAACGCCTGATAAAACTTGTGAACGACCTGCTTGACCTTTCGCGGATGGAATCTGGCAGGATGAAATATGAATTCGCCGAGATGGATTTAAGAGCTTTGGTAGATTCGATAGTTGATGAATTCCAGTTACCCGCGAAAGATAAGGGTATCAGGATTTTATGGATTCCTTCACGAGTAGGAAGCCTTCCTAAAATTTTCGGGGATGCGTGGAAATTGCGCCAGGTAATTTTTAATTTGATAGATAATTCTTTAAAATATACCAACGCCGGGGACATTGAAATTAAGCTCGAAAAAGAGGATGATAGCCTTAAGCTTTCGGTAAAAGATTCCGGAATAGGCATGTCGCGAGAAACCGCAGTTTCCGTTTTTCATAAATTTGTAAGAGGCGGCAAAGATGCTTCTCGCGCGAATGCCGGAGGTACGGGCCTTGGGCTATATATCGCAAAAAGAATAGTGGACGACCACAAGGGTGAGATCTGGGCGGAGTCCAAAGGCGAAGGCAAGGGAAGTACGTTTTTTGTGACACTACCAATTACGAATCATTACGAATATACGAATAAATTTAATGAGAACAAACATAATTGATGTTCCGGAAAATTTAAATAGCGAAATCGAGCTTTGCGGATGGATAGATGTTCGCAGAGATCACGGCAAGCTCATTTTTTTTGATATGCGCGACAGATCGGGAAAAGTTCAGCTCGTTGTTCCTCCCTCGGATAAAGTAGTGCACGAAATTGCAAGCATATTGCGCCCCGAATGGGTTGTAAAAATTAAAGGCACGGTAAACCCGCGCCCGGAAGCGATGAAAAATCCGAAGGAAGGTCCGGCTGGCGGAATAGAAGTTAAAGTTTCTTCTATCGAAATAATTTCCGAGGCGAAAACCCCGCCGTTTGAAGTTGGAACGGACGGATACGAGGTCGGGGAGGATGTTCGGATGAAATACCGCTATGTTGATATCCGCAGAGCGAGAATGATGAATAATTTGGCAAAACGCTCGCAGGTAACAAAATTCATCCGCGATTTTCTTATCGAAAAAAGCTTTATTGAAGTTGAGACGCCGTCTCTTTCCAAGTCTACTCCTGAAGGCGCGCGCGATTACCTGGTGCCATCACGCGTGGAGCCGGGTAAATTTTACGCGCTTCCGCAGTCTCCCCAGCAATATAAGCAGTTGTTGATGGTGGGCGGTATTGAGCGTTATTTTCAAATAGCACGGTGCTTCCGCGACGAAGACACGAGAGGCGACCGCCAGCCAGAATTTACGCAGCTAGACCTTGAGATTAGTTTTATCGAGGCGGAAGATGTCATCGCGCTAAATGAAGAACTTTTAATAAAAATAGTTGAGGCGCTTTACCCTGAGAAAAAGATACAGGAAAAGCCATTTCCACGCCTTACATATAAGGAAGCGGTGGAAAAATATCAGACGGACAGGCCGGATTTGAGAAAAGATAAGAATGATAAAAACTTGCTCGCTTTTTGCTGGGTGGTGGATTTTCCGTTTTTCGAATTGGCTGACTCTTCAACAAGCTCAGGGCAAGAGGCATGGACCTTTACCCACAATCCTTTCTCCGCGCCAAAGCCAGAGCATATGGACTGGCTGATGAAAAAAGAAAAAATACCGGAAATTCTGGCCACACAATATGATATTGTGCTGAACGGCTGCGAGATCGGCGGAGGCTCTATAAGGAACCATAAGCCCGAAGCCCTAAAAAAAGTTTTTGAGATAATGGGTTTTTCCGAAGAGAGAATTTTAAAAAATTTCGGGCATATGCTGGATGCCTTGTCATATGGGGCGCCTTCGCATGGGGGAATCGCCTGGGGTTTTGACCGTTTAATGATGCTTTTGCAAAATGAACCCAACATTCGCGAAGTAATCGCTTTCCCGAAAACCGGCGAAGGGCACGACCTGATGATGAACGCTCCTTCCAAAGTGAAAAAAGCGCAGCTGAAAGAATTACATCTCTCCGCAGAAGAACTTCACTAACGCAATAATATGTCAAGCAATAACAGCTATAACTCTAAAAAAATCCATTGAAATTTTTCCCCGCCAGGCCAACAAACCGACACAAGCTCTTCTAATCTAGAGGCGGCGGTTTCTAATTGGGCTCCGATAGCGCCATAAATTGCAAAACCGGGGCCATTTATTGTTAAATTACAAGTAGCAGGATCCCAATATAAAGGAACCGGTTTGCCGCTTGCGTCAAAGTATGCTTCATAAAAATAAAAATAGCCGCTGCCAAACCCTCCAATTGAATTAATCGGGTCAATTGGTAATTTGGATATATATGGCGCCAATTCCTGTTCAAGGTCTGCCCAAAATCTTACATAACCGCCAGCGGATGCGCCCTCGTCGTTGCTATAAGAATTTACGACATAAACTATTCCTCCAGAATAATCAGTAGCTGCTTTATTGGTTGTATTTGCAAGAGGATAATTATTGTTGGTAGTAACATACAGAGCGAACGCTTTTTCAATTTGTTCAAGAGCAAGCATTCTTGACGCGTCTCTGGCTTTCATGCGCGCGCTTGAAAGAGAAGCCAGGACGATGCTTGCCAAAAGGCTTATTATAGAAATAACCACCAGTAATTCTATAAGCGTAAAACCTCTTTGTCTGAAACCGTTGAATTTTGGAGCATCGGCGGGAATGTTGCCTTTGAATTTTGCTGGAGTTTTTGACGGCTCGTGAAATGACAGCCATAACAAAATTATTGATGCCGCGAAAAAAAAACTTGATATTCCGATTAAAAAAAAATTTGCCTGTCGCTCATTTTTTATAAGTCCATTTGAATATTTGATTGTCCAATGCATTAACCTTGATTCAGGCCGCAAATAAGAGTCTGCATTAAAAGATTTGGGCTTTAGGGTTAAACTTACATTTTTAAGCCTGTCGCTGAAATCTACTGGTTGTTCGTTTTGTGGTTCTGTTTCTGCCATTTTTTATTGCTTTAATTTGCGCCTTTTATCCAGTTTAACTCTCAAGAGGAATTATAACAAATAAAAAAAGCCGAGGCTAATCAGCTTTTTATAAGTCGGAATTTTGACGTAAAATGCCTCATCGGGTAGGTTTCGCGGACGAATTCAACTCCGCGGACGGAAGAACGTTTTTCCGAAAGCTTTCTAAAAACATCCGCCACATAATCCAGATGTTCTTTTACGTAAAGACGATGGGGGATAGCGAGGCGAAGTAACTCCCATTTTGCCCGGCGGTTTTCGCGTGTTTTCGGATCGCGGTTTTCAAGCAGAGAACCGATTTCCACCGCGCGCACTCCGCCTTCCAGATAAAGAGCGCAGGCGAGAGAATGCCCCGGAAAAAGATTCCACCGAATTTGCGGTAGCCATTCGCCCGCATTTACAAATACTGCGTGTCCGCCGATCGGTAGAACAATAGGAACGCCGATTTCGCGAAGTTTATTTCCTAAATATTCTATCTGCGCGACGCGATATTCCAAATACCGCTCTTTTACCCCCTCCTTCAGACCTACCGCGAGGGATGCCATCGCCTTTCCGGACATAGCGCCGTATTGAATGCCTCCGGCGAACAATGCACCATAAGGCTGTAATATTTCAAAAAGTTCCTTATTTCTCAAAAGTATCAGTCCTCCGGATTGGTTCAACGCGTTTTTTTTTGCGCTCATAAGCGCGCCGTCCGCGTATGACATCATTTCGTCAATAATACTTTTGATGCTTCTTTTGCCGAAACCTTTTTCGCGTTTCTTGATGAAATATGCGTTCTCGGCAAAACGCGCGACATCCAGAAAAAATCTGATCCCGTATTTTTTGCAAAGCGCCGAGGATTCTTTCAGATTTTTCATGGAGACCGGCTGACCGCCGACTTGATTGCAGGTTATTGTTGAAAGAACATAGGGAATTTTTGTGCCGTGTTTTTTCAGAATTTTTTCCAGCCTCGGCAAATCTATGTTGCCCTTGAAAGGAAGTCCCGAAGACGGATCATAGGCTTCCGATATTGTGCAATCAATCGGTTTTCCGCCCATGACCTCTATATTCGCTTTTGTAGTGTCAAAGTGCGCGTTTCCGGGAACAAGCGACCCCTTTTTTACAAGAACGAAATCAACCACGTGCTCCGCGCCTCTGCCCTGATGGACCGGAATTACGTATGGAAACCCGAGAACGCTTTTGGCCGAATGTTCCAGAGCGCGCCAGCTTTTGGAACCGCAGTATGTTTCGTCCCCTTCTTCCTCCGCCGCGCACTGTTCCTGCGACAGCGCTCCGGTACCGGAGTCGGTCAGCAGGTCAACTGCTATATCTTCGGAATGAAGCATGAACGGGTTGAAATCCGCTCTCTTGAGGCTTTTCAATCTTTCCGATCTTGAGATTAGGCGTATCTCTTCAACAACCTTTTGTTTATAAAGCGGCAAAGTTGCCATTTTTATTTTCTTATCTATATTTGGATTAGCACAAAATACCGATTGTGCAAATATGGAAAATGGGCTAAAATTCTTTAATCATGTACAGCATAGCTTTGGAAAAATTCGCGGGCCCTTTGGATATGCTTTTGGGCCTAGTGGAGGAAGAGAAATTATCCATCAACGAAATATCCCTTTCACAGGTCGCGGATCAGTATATTTCGTATCTAAAGTCGCTTGAGGAGATGCCCAAGGAAGAGCTTGCGGCTTTTTTGGTCATCGCCTCCACTTTGATATTGATCAAATCACGTTCTTTGATGCCTGGCCTCAAAATCTCCGAAGAGGAGGAAATGGATATCAAAGACCTTGAGAGGCGGCTCAAAATGTATAAATTCTTCAAAGAATTGTCTTTGAAACTCCGTGATATCAACAAGCAAGGAAGGCATTTATTCGGAAGGGAAGCATATCTTGGAATGAGTTCGGTATTTTTTCCGCCACAGGATATCGGCACAGAAAATCTGGCTCAGGTCTTAAAAGAGATATTAACGGCAATACCACAGATCGAAAGCTTACCGGAAGATTCGATAAAAAAAGCAGTCTCATTGGAAGAAAAAATGAATGAGTTAAAGGAGAGGCTGGAAAAAATGATAAATGTGAATTTTTCCGCTCTAGGCGGATCCGCCTTTGGCGGAGAAGAAAAAAAAGACAAAATAGAAATAATCGTCGGATTTCTTGCGCTGCTTGAGCTTGTTCGACAGGGATTCGCGATATTTGAACAAAATGGTGTATTTGGTAGTATTGAAATGAAAAAAAATGAGTGAATTAGCTAAAAAAATCGAGGCGTTGCTTTTTGTCGGAGGCGAGGGGATGACCGTCTCGCGCCTTTCGACGGCGTTAAAAAAGAGCGACGCGGAGATAAAGAAGGCACTAGAAGAACTCGAGGCACACCTTGCGGAAGCGCACGCTTTGGAGCTTTTAAAGGACGAAGACCATGTGTCTTTGGTAACAGCAAGCGAAGTCTCCAAAATAGTTGAAGATTTCGCCAAAGAGGAATTTGACGGAGAGCTCACGCGTGCAGGCTTAGAAACCCTGGCAATCATTGCTTACAAAGGGCCGATAAAGAGAAGCGAAATAGATTATATTCGCGGAGTAAATTCATCTTTTATGATACGCAATCTTTTAATGAGGGGGCTTGTGGAGCGGACCCGAGATCACAAAGACGCGCGCGCATATTTTTACAGGATTTCAACTGATTTTTTGAAGTTTCTCGGCATCAGTTCTATTTCCGAGCTTCCTGAATTCGGCGCATTTGCCGAAAAATTGGACGCTTTCCTCAAAGAAACATCCGCGGAAGCAAAATAATTTTATGATAGAAAAAGACAATTTATACATTTTCGCGTCGGCGCTCCTGTTATTTTTATTGATATTGCTTCCTTCGGGAAAAACCGACACGAATTTGTCAAAAAATTTGCAGGCGAATGTTATGGGAGCGCTTGTGATACACGCGCCGCCGGAGGTTGAATCAAAGTCCGCGTACGCTATAGATCTTTTTTCCGGAAAAATAATTTATGAAAAAGAAAAAAATCTGGTTCTGCCTTTGGCCAGTATTGCAAAAATAGTAAGTACTTTGGTTATTTTGGACGCGTTGGATTTGAATGAAGAAGTTGCCGTATCCCGAACGGCGGTTTCCACTCCGGAGCCTTCCTCGCTCAAAGTAGGAGAGCATTTTTTGGCACGCGATCTTTTGGCGATGGCAATGGTGGAATCTTCGAACGACGCGGCAATGGCTTTAGTTGAAGCCGCGGCCCAAAAAAATACGGCGCCGCAAAGCGAATCGGAAGCGTGGTTCATCAATCTGATGAATTTAAAAGCGAATAGCTTGGGTGCTTTTACAATGAATTTTCATAACGCGACAGGGTTGGATATTTCGACAACCGAATCCGGCGCCTATGGCTCCGCGGAAGACCTTATGAATATCGCAAAAGCAACGATTGATTCGGAGCTTTGGCAATTTGGGGAAATTACAGAAGTTCAGTCAAAGGAAGGATTTATTCACCCGCTTCATCCGACTAATTTATTAAAAAGCGAGATCACAGGACTAATCGGCGGAAAGACCGGGTTCACTGATCTCGCCGGAGGCAATCTGCTCGTTATCGTTCAATACCCGTATCCCGGCGGACATCTCTACGGCATCGTCGTTTTGGGCTCATCCGAGAAGGGCAGATTTGAGGATGTTAAGAAAATCCTAGAATATATAAAATCATTGTAAAATAAGGGTATTTTAGGTATTGACTATAGCATTAAAATATGCTATTATTCAACTAAGTTCTCTGAAATTTTCATATTGGCGCAAAAAAGAAGGAGGAAAAATGTTGAAAATGTTTTTTGTTGTCACTTATGTTATTGCAATTCTCGGCATCATCGCAAGCTGTAATGGCTGGGTAAACTGGCCTAACCCGCGGCCAGTAGATCGTCGAGTAAAACTGGAAAAGATTCAGCCGGTTTCTGTGGAGATTCAAAAAAGAGTCTTTGCGGGAGCCGGTGTTTTTTGTTTAACCTCACCCCTCGTAAGAACGAGCCCTCTCCTTCGTAAGGAGAGGGAATTTGTAGAATTTTAAAATATACATTGCTCCTTTCCTTTAGAAGGAGAGGATTCGCTTTAGCGAAAGGTGAGGTAAGAGGGGGTTACTCTTCAAGAAATTTCTGCTAAACTATTTTTATGCAGAGCGAGCTGATTTTAAATATCTATAAAGTTTTGGGGCTCGGCGGGGTAGCTTTTTTTCTTGGAATAGTTTTGACGCCGGTGCTCGCGCATTATTTGTATAAATATAAAATGTGGCGCAAAGACGCGCGAACGCTGTCGCCGGACGGATCGGGGACTCCGATATTCAACGCGCTCCACAAAGAGCGCGAAGTGCGCGCTCCGCGCATGGGCGGGATATTGATCTGGGGAACTACACTGATAGTCGCCTTGCTCTTTTGGTTTTTTGGCGCGTATTACGATGGGCCGTTTTTCACAAAATTTAATTTTTTGTCGCGCGGGCAAACATGGGTGCCATTGGGAATTTTATTAGCCGGTTCCATGGTTGGATTATTGGATGATTTGCTTTTAGTTTTTCAGAAAGGCGGATATGCCGGCGGAGGACTTACTTTTACTCGCAGGATAATTTTAATAACTTTAATAGCCGCTCTCGGCGCATATTGGTTTTATTTTAAATTGGGAACAGAGGTGATTTTTATTCCCGGATTAGGCGACTGGAGTCTTGGGGTATTGTTTCCGATATTTTATATTTTAGTGACTTTGGCGGTTTTCAGCGGGGGAGTGATAGATGGTCTGGACGGGCTTTCCGGAGGAGTTTTCGCCAATATTTTTGCCGCATACGCCGGAATAGCTTTTTTCCAGAATCAAATCGATATAGCCGCGTTTTGCGCGGTGATAGCGGGCTCGATCCTGGCTTTTTTGTGGTTCAATATCCCGCCAGCCAGATTTTACATGTCGGAGACAGGCATTATGGGTTTAACGACATCTCTTGCGGCGGTAGCATTTTTAACCAATGCAGTCGTGGTATTGCCCATAATCGCTTTGCCGCTAGTGATCGAATCCTTGTCCGTGATCATTCAACTTTCTTCCAAGAGATTTTTTGGAAGAAAAGTTTTTCTAGTCGCGCCAATTCATCATCACTTTGAGGCCATCGGCTGGCCGGTGGAGAAGGTTGTCATGCGTTTTTGGATATTGTCCGCTGTTTTTGCTGCCTTTGGGATGATCTTACAATTGATAAGTCGCTGACCGCCATATGCTATAATTTTAAAATATGACCTATTCCATTCTAATCAAAAACGGGACCGTCATTGATGGGCTTGGAGTTCACCCAAGAAAAGCCGATGTCGGAATTTCCGGAAATTATATAAAAGATGTCGGCGATCTATCGAGCGCTTCCGCTGAAAAGACCATTGATGCAACGGGGCATATTGTCGCCCCGGGATTCATCGACCTTACGAATCATTCCGATACTTACGCGACTATTTTTTCAAATCCCTCGCAGGACAGCATGATTCGTCAGGGCGTAACAACCATTCTTTTCGGAAATTGCGGAGAATCGTTGGCACCGATCACAAAAAAAGAAACTCTCATGGATCTCAATAAATGGGTCGCCGCATCCGCGATAAATCTGGACTGGAATTCAATGAGCGAATATTATGATGTGCTAAAGGACATCCACCCCGGGGTAAATATCGCGTCTTTGGTCGGGCACGAAACTCTGCGGAGGAACACCGTGGTCGCGGATGAAATGGCCATACTTTTGGAATCAGCGATGGTCCAAGGGGCATGGGGCCTATCCTCCAATTTTTCTTTTCGCGATTGGGGAAAAACGCTTGCTGAAACGATCGATCTTTTAAAAGTTGTCAAAAGTTTCGGCGGGCTTTATAAAATCCATCTCCGCGATGAGGGGAAAAATTTTCTGCCATCCGTTGCGGCGCTGATCGATGCCGTAAGAACCACCGGCGTCCGAACCGTCATTTCGCATATTAAAGCGATAGGAAGAAGTTCGTGGGGAGATTTTACAAAAGCTTTGCGGATGATCGAGAACGCGAAAGGAAGCGGGCTCGAAATTTATTTCGATTTTTTCCCTTATTTGCGCACCGGCTCAATGCTGATGAACCTTCTGCCGGAATGGGCGAGGGAGGGAAACGACGAAGTAATTCTAAAAAGAATAAGCGACCCGTCTGAATCCGCAAAAATATTAAGAGACCTCAAGGTCATAACTTTGCATGCCGACCGCATTTTTATCGCATCCGCGAAAGCTGATAAAAATATCGTTGGAAAAACCCTGCTGGAGATAGCGCTCAAGGTTTCCATGCCGCCGGAAGAGGTTATTTTAGAAATTCTAAAGATAAATTCTTTAAATATAACTTTTTTTGGCAAGACCATAGCCGCCAAAAACCTGATTTTTGCGTCGCGCCATAAAGATTCGGTGCTTGCTTCGGACGGAGCAGGATACAATATTGAATTTCAAAGATCGGGAGATTTGGTCCACCCGCGTTCATACGGCGCTTATCCGCGATTTTTTAGCGTGGTTTCTCCAAAGGCAAAATTGAAGCCGGAAGAAGCAATTGAAAAAATGACATCTCATCCGGCGAAAATTCTAGGACTTGACGACAGAGGTAGGCTTAGCAAAAACCATTTGGCTGATATTGTGATTTTTGATGAGAATGGTTTCCGCGACAGGGCAACATATAAAAATCCGTTCCGCTATCCCGACGGCATGAAGTGCGTAATTGTGAACGGGAAAATTGCTTTTGCAGATGACGGCGACAAGAAGATCATGAGAAACGGTGTAATCCTTAAACGGAATATTAATGCGTAATATCCAGCTTCGACAATACGATCAAGTATTTCTGCTTCTTTTCGCAACAATGGTTATTTTCGGTTTTTTTATTTTGGCCTCGGCGTCTTTGGGAATTTCGTCGGAAAAATACGGGGAAGCTTATTATTTTCTCCTGCACCAGATGCTCTACGGATTATTGCCGGGGGCGATATTATTTTATTTCGCGCTTATGACCCCATACAAATATTTGCGGAATTTAGCTCTGCCGATCCTGCTTGTCGGAATTTTTCTAATGTTTCTGGTTTTTGTACCGGGGATAGGTTTTTACCACGGCGGAGCAAAAAGGTGGCTTAGTTTCGGGGTGATATCTTTTCAGCCGTCTGAATTTATGAAATTCGCGTATATCGTTTATCTTGCCGCGTGGCTTGAAACAAGGGGTAAAGAACTTCGCTCTTTCAAATTCGGGTTTCTTCCTTTTATAATCATGAGCGTTTTTATTGCTTCTTTTCTTGTTTTTCAGCCGGACATCGGGACCCTGGGAGTTCTGATGATATCTGTTTTTGCATTATTTTTTTATAGCGGAGGGCCGGTTCGGCAGCTCGCCATATTTGCGGGCATCGGGCTTTCGGCATTTGTTGGTTTAGTTTTAATCGAACCCTACAGACTTGAGAGGGTAAGTACGTTTTGGAACAGTTCTGCGGACCCGGTTGGCGCCGGGTATCAAATCAATCAGGCACTCATCGCGGTTGGTTCAGGTGGGTTATGGGGCAGGGGATTCGGGTTGTCTCGCCAAAAATTCAGTTATTTACCGGAGCCCGTGGGCGATTCCGTTTTCGCGATATTATCCGAAGAGCTCGGTTTTATTGGAGCAATAATTTTACTGGCGCTTTTTTTACTCTTTTTTATCAGGGGCATCAAAATAACAGGGAGAGCTCCTGATGCGTTCGGAAGGCTGCTGGGTGCCGGACTTCTTTTTTTGATCATATTTCAGGCGCTAATCAATATCGCGGCAATCACAGGCCTGATACCTCTCACCGGGATTCCTTTGCCGTTTGTTTCTTACGGCGGCTCTGCTATAATGATGACGCTAATAGAGGTCGGTATAATTTTAAATATCTCAAAAACTAAATCTTAACATAAATATATGAAAATTTTATTGGCGGGAGGAGGATCGGGCGGGCATTTTTATCCACTGATCGCGGTTGTGCGCGCGCTACGAAGGACGGCGGAGCAGGAGAATATAGCAAAGATCGAATTTTTCTTAATGTCCGACGACCCGATCGACGCAGATATGCTTTTGGAAGAAAGGATCCGTTTTATAAAAATTCCCGCTGGTAAACTAAGACGCTATTTTTCGCTGCGGCATTTCGGTGATTCAATTAAAACTTTTGCCGGCATCTTTTCCGCTTTCTGGAAATTATATAAATTGGTGCCGGATGTTATTTTTTCAAAGGGAGGCTATGCAAGTTTCCCGACTTTAATCGCGGCAAAAATATTGGGAATTCCGGTAATGATCCATGAGTCGGATACGGTGCCCGGCCTCGTCAATCAGTGGGCTGGAAACTGGGTCAACCGCATAGCTGTTTCATTCGAAGAATCTCTGCAATATTTTGAGAGTAAAAATGTCGCGCTTGTAGGAAATCCTATACGCCCGCAAGTTGTAGGCGGAAATATGCTTGAAGCAATAGATTATTTCAAATTGGAAGAAGGGTGCCCGACAGTGCTTGTGCTCGGAGGATCTCAGGGCTCCGAGAGGATAAATGAAACAATACTATCCGGCCTTGCTGAAATGGTAAAAAAATACCAAATCATCCATCAAACCGGAAAAAATAATTTTGCGGACGTATCGGGAAGAGCAGATATACTTTTGGAAAAGATGGATTTAAAGCATAGGTACCATGTTTTCTCTTTTCTGGATGAGGGCGAATTGAGGAATGCGTCAAAAGCCGCATCCATTGTAGTTTCCCGCGCGGCTGCAGGAGCAATATTTGAAATATCAGCATGGGGAGTTCCGGCAATTTTGATTCCTCTGCCGTCCGCGGCGCAAGATCATCAGCGCGAGAACGCCTATGCTTACGCGAGATTCGGGGCTTGTGAGATTATTGAGGAAACAAATCTCACGCCGCATCTTCTTATGGCGCAGATCGATAAAATATTGGCTGACAAGGAAAGGGTCGCGAAAATGAACAAGGCAGCGCAGATCTTTTCTCGCTTGGACGCCGCCGAAAAAATAGGCAGAGAACTTTTGAAACTGGGGATTCACGAATAGCAAATAATGCGCTAAAATAAGCGCTATATGCGTGTAAAGACAAGGATTGCGCCTTCGCCGACAGGATATTTGCATGTGGGGACCGCCCGCACGGCACTTTTTAATTATTTATTTGCGAAACACAACAGCGGAGAATTTATTTTGCGCATTGAAGATACCGATATTGAGCGTTCGGAGGCGAAATTTGAAGACGATATTGTCGCGGGACTCAAATGGCTCGGGATCAATTGGGACGGCGAGATAACCCGGCAAAGCGAGCGGATAGATATTTACGAAACATATTTAAAAACATTGCTTGCCGATGGGATGGCTTTTTATTGCCCGCACTCGCAGGCAGAATTGGACGAAGAAAGGAAAAAGCAGGTGGCAAATAAATTTTCTCCGCAGCATACCTGCGACGCGCGCGGAAAAAAACTGGGAAAAGGCTTGATTCGCTTCAAGAACGACACCGAAAAGACCGTTAAATTCAAAGACGAAATAAGGGGCGAAATAGAATTTGATCCGGCGCTTTTGGGCGATTTTTCTTTGGCAAAGGATTTGAGGACGCCGTTATATAATTTTGCTGTTGTTGTGGACGACGCCACAATGGAAATTTCACATGTTATAAGAGGAGAGGACCATATTTCAAATACCCCGAAGCAAATTTTGCTCGAGGAGGCACTTGGGCTCCAGCAACCTATATTTGCCCACTTGCCGCTGATACTCGGAAAAGATCGCTCAAAACTTTCAAAAAGGCATGGGGCGACTTCGGTAATTGATTATAAAAATGAAGGTTATTTACCCGATGCTTTGTTTAATTTCATGGCGCTCTTAGGCTGGAATCCCGGCAGGGAACAAGAAATTTTTTCAAAGAAAGAATTGATAAAAGAATTTTCAATTGACCGCGTGCAGGGTGCGGGTGCGATCTTTGATATGACTAAACTAGACTGGATGAATGGAGAATACATAAGAAAAAAACCTTTAAAAGAATTAGTAGAATTGAGTAAAGGTTTTTTCCAATTTCCAATTTCCAATTCTCAATTTTCAATGCTTGAAAAAGTAATCGCGCTGGAACAGCCGCGGCTCAAAAAACTTTCCGAACTTCCGGAAAAAACGGATTCTTTTTTCAAAGAACCGGAATATGACGCAGAACTTTTGAAATGGAAACAGATGGATAATTTAACCATTAAGAATTCTTTAGAAACAGCAAAATCTATTTTGCAGTTGGTTGCCGAGAACGGCATGACAAAAGAAAATCTGGAAAAACTCTTTTTGGCTAAAGCCGGTAAAGATAGGGGAGAGCTATTGTGGCCGTTGCGCGTAGCGCTCTCCGGTAAAAAATTCTCCCCTGGCCCTTTCGAAATAATGGAAGTTTTAGGGAAAGATAAGTCAATTTTGCGTATAAATGCCGCGATTTTCATGTTAAAATAAGGCCAATGAAGCGAAACATAAAAATCGTTTTTTTAGGCTTATTTTTGGTGTTCACGGCCTCTTTTTATGCGCCAGCGTACGGAGCCGATATAAATGATTTAAAGAGCCAAATTGACGCCAAAAATGAGGAAATCCGGAAACTGGAAGAAGAAATGAGGCAATATAAGGGAAGCATCGAAGGAGCGCAGTTATTAGCGAAAACGCTGAACGCGCAGATCGCCAAATTAAACGCCGAAATTAAGGCATTAAACACACAGATCGTCCTGACATCCAAGAAAATTTCGAAAAAAGAACTGGAAATACAGCAGCTGGCATATGAGATCAAAAATACGGAAACGGCGATGATAGAGAGGCAAAAAGCAATAAAAGGGATATTGATAAGTTTGAATCAGTCCGAAGAAAATACCGCGTTCGAAGCTTTTTTGAAATTCTGGACCATTTCCGATTTTTTTACGGAGCTTGAAAATATCGAGGTGCTGAACGGAAAGATACGGGAAAATTTTGATAAGCTGGCAGGCCTGAAAATCGAGCTGGAAAGCAAAAAGGGTTCAGCTGAGGTCGCCAATAAAGACCTTCAAAATTTAAAAAACGATCTTGTCGATCAAAAATTGATTCAGGAGCAGGGGAAAACAGAAAAAAAATCCATATTGAAGGCAACTAAAAATCAGGAAGCGGAATATCAAAAATTATTAAAGGACCGGCAGGCCAAGAAAGAGGCTTTTGAAATGGAATTGTTTCAATTTGAATCGCAGTTAAAATATGAGCTGGATAAGTCCAAATTACCTCAGGTAGGAAAGGGCGTTTTGGCTTGGCCTTTGGATAATGTTTTTATAACTCAATACTTCGGTAAAACAGTTGATTCGGTAAGATTATACAGATCAGGGACTCACAACGGGATTGATTTGCGTGCGCGCAACGGAACGCCGATTAAATCGGCCGGACCGGGCAAAGTCACGGCAACCGGCAATACTGATCTTCAGTTTGGTTGCTACTCATACGGCAAATGGATATTGATTGATCACCAAAATGGGTTGGCCACTTTGTATGCTCATCTAAGCATAATTAAAGTAGTCGCCGGAGACCAGATCGCTTCAGACCAAATAATCGGATATTCCGGTTATACGGGAGCCGTTGAGCCTGCCGGAATACTTGGCGCCCATCTTCACTTAACAGTTTTTGCATCAAGCGCGGTTACGATTCAGCGATATACAAGTAGTATGAACTGCAAAAACGTTTCAATTCCTGTAGCCAACCCAAACGCCTATCTCGACCCATTGCTTTACCTGTAGTATAATATAAGCATGGCTAAACAGCATGGATTCGTACAAATCATCATCATAATCGTACTTTTGGTCGTTATTTTAAGTCTTTTGGGCGTATCTTTAAGCTCGCTTTTTTCAAACCCGCTTTTAAAAGACAATTTCGGATTCATAGGAAATTGGCTTTCCTCGCTCTGGAATAATTATCTTGCGGCTTCCGCTTATCATCTTTGGAATATTCTTAAAGAGGTGATATGGAATCCTTTTGTAGAAACAATGAGAGGACTGGCCTCTGGCGTTAATCCTTTCGTGAAGTAATATAGTGTCGGAAAAGCCCGCAATATAAAACGTCGGAAAATAGACATTGTGCGTCACTTTGTATAAGGTTGGTTTTTATATCCCCTGTGCATTTTACTTTTATACAACTTCATTTTTTCTCGAATATTTACTAACTCCTGATGTTGCTTATCGCTGTAATTACGATTATTGTAGATATTTTTAGAAATAAGCTGCGCCGCCTCTTTCCAAAGGATAAAGTCATTGTATTTCTTAGCTTGTAACTTGTACTTATCAAAAAAAGGTATAATTTTTTCTAATATATCGGTGATATTTTGAACATTGAATCGAACCTGATTTTGAGTATATGATATTGTGCCACACCCAACCGTGTGTTTGATTTTTTCTAATATTTCCCTGTCGTCTTCCCGTAGAACTATCGCAAAATAAGGCACCCATCTGTGGTAGATTGGCTGGCCCGGTCTGCTATATTTTTTTTCACTTCTATATGTCAGATAAAAACATCCTTCGCCATCAACAAATCCTGCAATATAATCGCCTGCTAACTTTTGTTCCATAATTAATATCGTATCAATTATGTCGCACAAAGACAATGGTCGAATCCTTCTAAAATTCGGTTTATTTGTATATGATTTTTAAATGCGCACATCATATTCAAATATTCAAACATTCAAGCAATGCCCGCAGAAATTTAAATTTCAGGTCATAGATAAGATCAAGGCGACGAAGACCGTGCACACGGTTTTTGGCAGTTCGGTCCACGCGGCGCTCAAATTCATGTTCTCGCACGACCCTGTGTTCCCTACCATGGACGAGATATTGGCAAACTTTACGGAGGCTTGGGCGACATCAGTATTAAAAATCGTCCCAGCGCTCGATAATAAATTAATTTCAATTTATGAAGAGAGCGGAAAATCCCTGCTCAAAAATTTTTATAAAAATAATCCGCCGTGGAATTTCTCCGTGGTCGACACCGAATCGAAGTTCGAACTGCCAATTGAAGACTCAAATGGCGGCGTGCACGTCTTGGCGGGCATCATCGACCGTGTCGATAAATTATCCGACGGAGTTTACGAAATAATCGATTACAAAACGAACAGAAAACTTCCTTCTCAAGGCGCGGTGGACGGAGATCTACAAATGTCAATTTACCATATGGCGCTAAACCGCCGCTGGCCTTCGCTTGATCCTGCGAAAATAAAACTTTCGCTTTATTTTTTGAAGCACGGCGAAAAAATATCGTCTTCGCGAGAATCATCTTCCATTGCCGCGACAAAAGACGCGGTACTTGCAACTATCAAACAGATGGAAAAAAATATCGCGGAGAATGCATTTCCCGCGATTATCTCAATACTTTGTGATTACTGCGCGTACAAACCCATTTGCCCTGCATGGAAGCATCTTTATAAAAAAGCGGATATTTCGGCGCCGGACGAAGCCCAGCTCCAGCAGGTGCTTCAGGAATATTTTGCCATTAAAGAGTCGGAAACAAATAATGATAAGCGCGTAAAAGATTTGCAGGCGATCATTAAAGCGTACATGGAAGCAAACAAAGTTGACCGCGTATTCGATGAGCGCGGGTATTATGTGTCAAAAAAACTTCAACAGCGCTTTAAATACGACTTTGATAAGGTAAAAGCAATATTGGCTGAAGCCAATCTCATGGATAAATGGAACGCAATTTTGGAGGCCGACGAGAAGAAATTGAAGGAAATTATGGTTTCTCTCCCCTACTCTATCCGCGACCAAATTTCCGCGCAAAAAAATCTCTCCAAAGAATTCATCACTCTCACCGCCTCAATAAAACCCGCGAAAAAATAAAAAACCGGGACGCCGGTTTTTAAATGATATTCATTTTCAATTGAGGCTGACGACACAAATCCAAATTCCTAAGAAGATGAATATATCTCCTATGCTTATCAACGTGTTGCCGCCAAGCCATATCCAATCGCCAAGAAAATTAAGCCTAGTTTCGTCTGTCATGAGAACATAACTATTATCCGGCGGAGTTGTGCACGCAGGCATTTTCAACTTATTAGCCGCCATAACAATCGAATTAAAAACAACGCCCAAGAACCACAGTATTGGGCCATATGGTCCGAGCTCCGGATTAAAAATAGCTAAAATAAAAATATAACATCCGTAGAATAATTTGAATGAATAGTCCGCTACAAGCCCTAGCTTTTCGGTCGGGAACAATATCAGTAAAAAAGGAGCCGCAAGCCACGAATTATTTAATGACAAAGGCAATCCAATCAAAAAAAACAGAACACCCAAAGACATCAAAACTGATATCAAGTCATATCCGATTCTGCTGAAAAAATAGCAGTTTTATCTTATTTCGTCAATCTTTATCGGCTCCTTTGACGGAGTAAGCGTTTTTAGACGCCAGAGGCCAATAAGAGCCGTAATTGTGAGGATAATGATAAGAATGGCCATAATATCGAAAAAATGCCTATTTATGAGACTTTTTAGGATCCGGAATGTGGACTTGATTTTATTAAATAAGATGCTAATATGCGTATGTTATGCTAATGATGCGAATTGCCAATATTCGCAATTTGTAGATTAGCATGAGATTAGAAGATTAGCATCATATTTCATGGCACATACAAAAGCTGGAGGCTCTACGCAGAATAATAGGGACTCAGGACCAAAATATTTAGGAATAAAGCTTTACGCCGGCGAGAAAGCAAAGCCGGGCTCTATTTTGATACGCCAGCGCGGGACAAAATTTACGGCCGGAGCCGGAGTAAGGCTCGGTAAAGACGACACCATTTATGCGATACGCGAAGGCGTGGTTAAATTTGAAGTAAAAAGAAAAACCAAATTCGACGGCTCCAAAAAACACATCAACCAAGTTTCGGTGGTTTAGGAAAAAACATTTATGAGAACAACCGATGAGCTCTTAAACGGGTTTTGCGGCTTTTTCAGCATGGTCTCCCGATTCATATCGGGAGTGAAAAAGCCTAGCAACCCTCGGAGTTCGGCGCTGGCCGGACGAGAATGAGTTTAAGAGCTGTAGCGGTTGGTCGAATGTTTTTTTCTTCCTATTCCCCTTTAACCTCAATCTTCAATTTGATATCTTCGCCTCCCATGGCGAGTTTTGCTTCGTGGGAGCCCACGGTTTTTATTGGTTTCTCGATAAATATAGATTTATCATCTAAAGCAGACGGCACGGGAAAATGCAAAGCGCGCAATGCCTCCAGAATTTCTTTTGGAGAAACTCCGGCATACAGTTCACCATTCTCGTTAGCTTTTTTCTTGATCACTATTCCACGCTCCATAAGTGCCGCGCGGAGCGCGTGAAAATCGCCTATTGCTCTTTCCTCCCGCGCTTTTTTGCTTTTCATTTGCTCCTCCAATTGCTTGATGTTCCCTTTGGTCGCAAGCGACGCCAGATTGTTTTTCAGCAAAAAATTCCGCGCATAGCCGTCGGAAACATCTTTAGACTCCCCCTTTTTCCCGAGTGTATGGATGTCTTTGAGTAATATAACTTTCATGCGTGGCTATATTCTTAGCATATTCGTTATCGGGATTTCAATACCTCTATCGCCTTCTCCATTACCGGGTCGCGGCCCGCGTCCATATCTTCTTTTTTAAATTCAACGTTTATGTCCGGTTCGAGTCCTTTCTCGGAAATGGATGTTCCATTCGGGGTAAGCCATTTGGCGATCGTTATTTTCAGGGATGTGTCGGCGGTAAGAGGCAATAATTCTTGAACTGAGCCTTTGCCGAATGTTTTTTGGCCGATGAGCCGGGCTTTGCCGTGGTCGCGCAACGCTCCCGCAAGAATTTCCGACGCGGAAGCCGAACCCTCGTTCACAAGTACGACCATCGGCAGATCTTTAAAAATATTATATCCTCTGCTCCGATGGTCCGTTTTTTCTCCTTTGCCAAAATCTTCCGTTACGACAATGTCTCCCTGCGGCAGAAACCAGCTTGCAATATCAACCGCCGCTTCCAGATAACCGCCTGGGTTATTGCGCAGGTCCAATATCAATTTTTTGTTCCCGCTCAAAATAAATTGCCTTAATGCCTCGCGGAATTTTAGCGGAGAAGTTTCCGAGAAATTATATAATTTAATGACGAATATCCCGTTTTTTTCGGCATCCGTTTCTTCGACCGGTTTCCCGTTTTCTTTGGAGATCTTGGACGATGCGTTGTTATCCGTGTCGAGTACCGGAATATTTATGACCGCGCGTTCGATCTCGAAAGTCCTGCTGTCGTCTTCGCCGTTCCTGATAATTACAAGTTTTACTTTTGTTCCCTTCTCTCCGCGTATCGTCCTTACCGCTTCTTCCAGCGTAAGGTCTGCAGAAGATTTATCATCTATCTTTAATATCTTATCTCCAGCGCGGATTCCGGCGCGCTCCGCCGGCGATCCTTTCAGCGGCGCGATAACTGTTAGAATTTCTTTTCTTATGCCGACTTCCATCCCAACTCCCTGAAATTCTCCTTTGATCTCTTCCTGGAATGCCTTGTTATCTTCTGGCGTGAAAAATACTGTGTATGGATCGTCCATGGACTTTAGCAATCCTGAAATGGCACCATAGACCATATCCTGCCTTTCTATCTTATCGATATCTACGAATTTTTGCTCGGCGATTGACCACGCCTGCCAGAAGGCGGCAAAGTCAACTTCGTCCGGAAGCGGTGCCGGAGGATTTTGCGAGAGCACCTTGGATATTTTATTTTCCGCAGGAAGCCGCAGACCTGTGTATAATCCGACGAAAAAAACCGCACCGAGCAACGCGGTGGCTCCGATAAACAATCCGAGCTTTTTCCAATTCCACATGTACTCTATTATCCCAAATTACTTTTTATATTACAATACATATATATGATAAAAGAATTAAAATGGCATGATAAGCGCTGGATATACGCGGATAAGCCTACTTGGGAAGAATTAGACCGCTTGGTGGAAAATTACGACATTCACCCGGTAGTCGCCGAGGAGCTGACACACCCGTCGTTGCGGCCCAAAGTCGATAAATTTCAGAATTTCCTGTATCTAATTCTCCACTTCCCCGTTTTTAACCATGAAAAAAGAACGAGCCTCGGTTCCGAGATTGATTTCATTATCGGCGAGGATTTTTTGATAACCGTTAGGTACGATGAGAAGGGGGCACTCACGGAATTTTTTAACGAATTGGAATCGGACAAGGATGAATTGGCCCGTCTGTTTTCGGGCGGTGTCAGCATGGTGTTTTATCAGATGCTTACTCGTCTTTATGATTTTGCTTTGCGGGAGCTTGATCATATTAAATTAAAGATAGACTCGGTAGACGACAGGCTCGCGGCGAGAGAAGATGAGGCGACGATCCAAGAAATATTTTTCTTGAGACGGGACATTCTGAATTTCAGAAGGGCGATAAAACCACACGAAACGGTAGTGACATCGCTTGCCTCCCACGGACTTAATTTTTTCGGCAAGGACATGGAACCTTACTTAAAAGACATCGTCGGCGAATATTCAAAGGTTTGGAATATGCTGGAAAATCACAAAGAGACCATAGAAACGCTTTATGACACGAACATTTCTTTCCTATCAATGCGTTCCAATGAAATTATGAAACGCCTTACGCTGATGGCTTTTGTCACGTTTCCATTAACTCTCACGGCCTCGATCTTTTCAATGGCCATAGCACCCGATGAATTCTACGGCCGGCCATATGATTTTATCGCCATTCTCGCCGTCATCATCGCCGCCATCTTAGGCATGCTTCTCTTTTTCAAGCACCGAAAGTGGTTTTAAGCCCGAAATTGTGGCATAATTAGCAAAATGGCTACGATTAAGCTCTACAATTTTTTAACGCGCAAAAAGGAGATTTTTAAGCCGACTAAAAAAGGGCAAGTCGGTTTATATACTTGCGGACCGACGGTTTATAATTACGCGCATATCGGAAATTTGCGGACTTATATTTTTGAAGATGTATTGCGCCGCACGCTGGAATCCGCAGGATATAAAGTAAAGCACGTGATAAATATAACCGATGTCGAAGATAAGATAATCAAAAATGCGCGAGAGGCCCAAAAAAGTATTTTTGAATTTACGAAACCTTATGAGGCGGCGTTTTATAACGATATTAAAAAATTAAATATCGAACCCGCGTGGAAATATCCGAAAGCGACGGACCATATTAAGGAAATGATAGGCGTGATAAAAACACTGATAAAAAATAAGCTTGCTTATCGCTCCGACGGGTCGGTTTATTTTGATGTTTCTAAATTCAAAAAGTATGGCCGGCTTTCACGGCTTCGGAAGTCGGATCTCGCCAAAGGCGGATCGGACTTCCGCAGAACCGATTCCGACGAATACGAAAAAGGAAGTGCGGAAGATTTTGTTTTGTGGAAAGCAAAAAAACCTGCCCGCAATGCTACGCCCGCCAGCAACGCTTCGCGTAGCGATGCGGGCTGGCATAGCGTTGCAGGCGGGGACAGCGAACCGTCATGGCCATCTCCGTGGGGCGAAGGGCGCCCTGGGTGGCATATTGAGTGCTCCGCGATGAGTATGAAATATTTGGGAGAGGGCTTTGATATCCATGCCGGAGGCATCGATCTGCTTTTTCCGCATCATGAAAATGAAATAGCGCAGTCGGAGGGTGCCACAAAAAAAAGATTCGTAAAATATTTTATTGAGGGCGAGCATTTATTGGTGGACGGGAAAAAGATGTCGAAATCTCTAGGAAATGTTTTTACGTTGCGCGACCTTGAAAATAAAAATTTCGACCCACTTGCCTTTCGATATCTAGTGCTTGGCGCGCATTACCGCACACAACTCAACTTTACCTTGGAGTCGTTAAAATTCGCACAGAATTCTTTGGAACGCCTTAAAGATTTCGTTTTGAATTTAAAAAAGCTTAATGAGCCAAGGACACAAGTTTTGCAAGATAAAAAAAATATGTGTGTCCTTGCAAAATTTGCAAGCGAGGCGAAAGAAGCTTTTTTAAATGACCTTGATACGCCGAAAGCTCTGGCGCGAGTCTGGGTGATCATAAACGAATACAATAAAAATAGTCAAAAATACGCCGCAAGTGAGGTTTTGGGGCTTATTTTGGAGTTCGATCGCATGTTTGGGTTTGGACTTGCCGATGTCCGCCGCGAGCCGAAAAAACCCGGCGAGGATATTTTACGGCTTCTAAAAGAGCGGGAGACCGCCAGAAAATTACATGATTTTGCCGTTGCCGACTTTCTGCGCCAAAAAATCTATGATCTTGGCTGGGAGATCCAGGACGCGCATGGAGGTCCGTTGTTAAAACACCACGCCTAGCCTCTCATCGCCATCAACTCTGCTAAAACGAACATCAGCCAAAAGAAAAAAAGAAAATACGCTTCTTTTTTTGAGATTGTCCTGCCGGAGCGCATAACGTGAAATAGAATGAATGAAGCCGCAACCATAAACGCGCCAGTTATATAGATTATTTTCTGCGGGAACGCGAACGGGCTGATCAAAGCCAGAACGCCAACCACGACGGTAGCGTCCGCAAGTACCGTACCGAGAATATCCCCTATCGCTAGCGAGTCGTCATCTTTTTTTACGGATCTCAAAGAAAAGAAAAGTTCCGGCATTGTGGTGCCCAGTCCGACAACAAGCATTCCGATGAGAATCGGGCTTATTCCCAGATAACCGGCAATTGCGGTTGCCGAAGTTACTGTAAAGTGCGCGCCGACGAGCAGTATCGCCATACTCAAAAGCAGCATTAAAAAATTTTTAATACGTCCTTCCCCATTGTGCAAATAAGGCGATCCATCAGTACCGTCCTTCAGGGTTATATAATAAAATATCGCTCCGGCAATAATAAGCACCATTCCTTCCGGACGGGAAAAATGCCCGTCCAAACCCAAGACAAGCGGCAAAAGAAGAAGGAATGAATAAGCACGGTTTTTCAACACATTACTCTCAACTTTAAGGCTCCGGCCGGCCGTCAAAATGATTACCGCAAAAACCAAAGTTAGGTCGGCGATGTTTGAGCCGAAAAGCATCCCAAGCCCAAACGCCGGTATTCCTTCGATTGCCGCGTTAATGGATATAAATGTCTCCGGAAGTATAGATATAATGGCAACAATAATAAAACCAACGGTATATTTCGATAAATGAAAATTTTCCGCGAGTCTTTCCGCATATTTTGTGGCCAGCAACGCCCCTTTAATAACCAACAGAAACGCCGCGACAAAAATCAAAACATTATTTATCATATTTGTATTATAACATTGTGCGACACGGCTATGCACTGCTTTTACACTTTTTCCGGTTGTTGCTTTTTTGATTTATGGACTCTAAGATTAAATTAATGGCACAAATCCTTTCGCCATTTTCAGTCTCAAGAATGCCGCCACAGCAAGTTGAAGCGGAAATTTCTCTGTTGGGTTCGATTTTGTTGGATGGGAGCGCAATGGACAAGATAGTGGATATTTTGGGAGGTGAAGATTTTTATAAACCGGAGCACCGGATGGTCTTTGACGCGATGTTGGCGCTTTTTGAAAAGCAAAAACCCATAGATATCCTCTCCGTTTCAAATTCGCTCAAAGAATCCAAAAAACTTGAAGACATCGGTGGCCAGTCTTACCTTACCAATCTGGTAAACAGCGTGCCAACCGCCTCAAACGCAACCTATTATGCCGAAATAATCAAGAAAAAGAAAATTTTACGCGATCTGATTTCGGTTTCTCACGATATTTCACAATTGGGATACCAGGAAGATGGCGACATAGACACTCTTTTAGACGACGCCGAGCAAAAAGTTTTTCAAATCGCCCATAAATCCCTTATCAAAGGATTCATGCCGGTTTCCGCGGCGCTGGAGGAAGCATGGGAAAGGATAGACAAGCTTCATAACAACGCAGGAGACGGCGCTTTGCGAGGCGTTCCCACCGGTTTCCGCGAACTCGATAATCTTTTATCCGGCTTGCAAAAATCCGACCTGATAATTCTCGCGGCCCGCCCGTCTCTCGGTAAAACAACGCTCGCAATGGATATCGCGCGGCACGCCGCCATGCGCGAAAAGATCCCGACGGGAATTTTTTCTCTGGAAATGTCCGTTGACCAGATAACCGACCGGTTAATTTCCGCCGAAGCCAATGTTGATCTTTGGAAGTTGCGCACCGGAAGACTTTCTTCGCAGAGCGAAGATTTTCAAAGGATACGCGATAGTCTTGATAATTTGAAAAACGCGCCTTTGTACATTGATGATGAGGCATCCATAAATATTATGCAGATGCGGGCCAAAGCAAGGAGGCTGAAGGCGGAAAAGGGCCTCGGATTGATAGTTGTGGACTACCTTCAGCTTATGGTGCCAAGAACCCAATCAGAAAGCATGGTTCAGCAGATTACGGAAATTTCGCGGTCGCTAAAAGGATTGGCGCGCGAACTTAATGTTCCGGTTTTGGCACTTTCGCAATTAAACCGGCAAATTGAAAACCGTCCAAATAAAAAACCACAGCTCTCCGACCTCCGCGATTCCGGAGCAATCGAGCAGGACGCGGACGTCGTCATGTTCATTCACCGCGAGGATAGAGTTAAAGAAAACTCGGACCGGCCGAACCAGGCGGATATTCTGGTCGAGAAGCACAGGAACGGCCCGTTGGGCAAAGTGACGCTGTACTTCAACCAAGAAAAAGTCAGCTTCTCCCCTCTCGAACGCAATTTTGAATAACCATCTTCGAAGCAAGGTTCTTGGCTTCTCGATAATATGCTAAAATAGTTTGGTGGGATCGGATTTTTTTAATCATTTAAGGAAACTTCTGGAAAAACTTCCGGGAATAGGTCCGCGGCAGGCAAATAGATTTTTGTGGGCGCTTTTGGATTTTACGGACGATGAGCAAAATGAGCTCTCCAACGCAATCGCGGAAATCCCCAAACATTTAAAAAGATGTAACATTTGCTTCCGCGCGTTTTCGGTTAAAAACGGCGAAAAAATATGCTCGTTCTGTGGCCTAAATTCCAAGCGCGACAAGAATAAAATAATGGTCTTGGAAAAAGATAGCGATCTTTTAAATATGGAGCGAGCGGGAGTTTACGATGGGCTTTACCACATTTTGGGCGGCATGATCGATCCTTTGGAAGAAAAAGGCTTGGTTCGCGAGAGGATCAAAAAATTATTTGAGCGCGTAAATACTGAACATTCCGGAAAAAACGGGCGCTTAAACACGATGCCGAAGGCACAGGTTTTGCAAGACCTTGCGCAGCGCGACGGCGCGAGCAGAGCAATCTCGCAGCAGCGAGATATGCGTGTCCTTGCAAAATCTGGCGCCGAGGCAAGTGACATTGCGAGCCTTGAAATAATCCTCGCCCTCTCCCCCACTAAATTAGGCGAATTCACGTCAAACTACATAACCCGCGTATTAGAGCCCTTAAAAGTGAAAATTACGCGTCTGGCACGCGGTCTTTCAACAGGTATTGAGTTGGAATACGCGGACGAGATGACCCTCCGCAACGCCCTTGACAATAGGAGGTAGGAATGCTTGAATCTTATGAGAAGGGGGGTTAAAAATGACCTTTGAAATCAGATTTAACGGCGCAAGGTTAGCTGATTGGTTCCCGGTTGTACATGTTCAATACAATGACGCATATAAAAGTTCGTACATAACTTTTGATATTCGTGATAAGCAGGTACGGGACAGGTTGCATATAGTTTTAGGCGTTGGTAATGCTATAGGTGCATTGAGGTGCGAAAACAAAAGATGGTTGATTGAAACCAAAAACACCCATCGGCATATCGATAAGCAATTTTTATACGGAGAAGTTCTAGATTCAAACGGCCAATTTTCTCCGTTTTTACTGCATCCTTAAACAGAAAGTATCTTTACCAAGGTCACAGATTGTCTGTGGCCTTTTTTATTTCTGTAGCGGTTCTTTGAATGATATTTGTAGGTAATGACTTTGGGAAGGCGCTTTTGTTCAGTAAGTTCCGCAATCACATTTTTGCCGGCCAAATACGGCTTGCCTACTTCAACTTTATCGCCGTCAGCCAACATCAGAACTTTATCAAAAGTTAATTTTTCGCCGGTCTTACCGTCGAGCTTTTCCACCATTATTTTTTGGCCCGCGGAAACCAGGTACTGCTTCCCGCCGGTCTCAATTACAGCTAATTTCATAAGGTTACGAAATTACGAATAAATACTAATATACGAATGCTAGCACAGACTAATAAAAAAGAAAAGCCGCTATATCAATAGCGGCGGGTTAGAATGTCCGGCGGAAATTCGTGGGCCTTGCGCCACATTTCTCTTGATGCCTCGATGCGTTCACGCGCAGCTTTTAAGAATTTTATTGTTGATTCTTTGCTGTCCGGATCTTTGAGATATTCAGCTAAATTTTGGGCGATTTTTTCTATTTCTTCATCCGTTAAAAATGGTCGCTGATATTTCAACTGTACTTCCTTTTTCTAAATGAAGATTAACATTGAATTTACCAAATGACAACCCTGTCTTTTTCGGGGCGCCACATTTTGTCGCCTTTTTTAACGCCGAAAGCATCATAAAATTCTGTCATATTCGCAAGCGGTAAATTTACTCTTGCTTCAGACGGCGAATGTGGGTCTGTATTGATTTGTTGCCTTAGTGCGGCTTCCCTCGCCTGCCCGCACTCCGCGTATGCCGCTCCCAGGAAAAATCTCTGCTCCGGGGTAAATCCGCCAATAATTTTCCGTTCTTTTTCCCGGATCGTTTTTTGATAAGCACGGAACGCGATTACAAGCCCTCCCAAATCGGCAATGTTTTCTCCCAGCGTCAGCTTGCCGTTGACATATACTCCCGGAAGCGCCTCATATTTGTTGAATTGACTAATCAAGCCTTGAGCTTTTTTCAGAAAAAGTTTTCTATCCTTTTTCTCCCACCAATTTTTCATTTCGCCGTTCTTATCGAACATGCTTCCTTTGTCGTCGAACCCGTGTGTCAACTCATGTCCGATTACGGCGCCTATCGCGCCGTAGTTCACGGAATCGTCCGCGTTAGGATCAAAGAACGGCGGCTGCATTATGCCTGCGGGAAAAACTATTTCGTTGAAAAGGAAATTATTATAAGCGTTCACTGTGGGCGGCGTCATCCCCCATTCTTTTTTGTCAGGACGTTTACCTATTTTTTTCATACTGCGCTTAAATTCAAATGTGTACGACGCGATATGGTTTTCCAGATAAGAGTGGGGCGAAATATTCAGCTTGCCATAATTTCTCCACTTATCCGGATATCCGAGTTTTCTGGTAAATGCCGCGAGTTTTTCGAGAGCTTTTTTCTTGGTTGTTTTTTCCATCCAATCGAGCGCTTTTAGCCGCTCGCGGTATGAGGAAATCAGATTATCCACAAGTTTATTGATACTTTTCTTCGCTTTTTCCGGAAAATGCTCCGCGACATAGAGCTCTCCGAGCGCTTCTCCCAAAGCCGAATCTATTTCGTTTGTGGCCCGTCTCCATCGCGGTTTCATCTTTTTTTGGCCGGAAAGAACTTTCCCGAAAAAATTGAAACGCTCATCGGCCAGTTTGTCGCTCAAATAGCCCGCGAACGCACTTATAACTTTCCACTTGAAATAATGCTTCCAATTTTCCGGCGGAATATCTGAAAGCATTTTTCCCGCCGTTTTGATAAATAACGGCTGCATCACTATAAGCTGTCCTTTTGCGTGCGCGCCGATGACGGAAAAATATTTTACCCAGTCAATATTCGGGGCAAGGCGTCGGAGCCCGGCTAAGCGCATTTTATTGTACTGCTTTTCGTAGTCTCTTCGCTCAACCATTGTCATTGAAGCTTCGGCGAGCCGTGTTTCTATGTTCATTATCGTAAAAGAGGCTTTTTCAGGATTCCGGTTCCGGCCAAAGACAATCTTGTGCATTTTATCAATATGCGCGACGTACTTTTGTCTAATCTCTTTCGATTTCGTATCTGTTTTAAGATAATAGTCCCTGTCGGGGAGCCCCAGTCCGCTTTGTTCCAAATACAGCGCCACGATGCTCTTATCTTTCATGTCCTGGTCGGCATCAACCCGCCACAGCGAGGAAATGCCTATCCGCCGGAAATATGCAGACAGTGCAACAACATCATCCGAGTTTTTAAGGTTGTCTATCATGTCAAAGAATTTGTGAAGAGGCTCCGCACCCTCTTTGTTGAGCTTTTTCTCATTCATCGCGCTCAGATAATAATCGCGCACCTTCCGGAGATTTGATCCGTGAGCTGCGTTCTTGCGTTTGGAGCCCTCCAGAATATTGCTGAGCGCTTCATCGCTCGCCTTCCGCAAAAGATAAAAAGACCCCCAATTGCTCTCGTCGTGTGGGATAGGATTTTTCTTCAGCCATCCGCCGTTGGCGAACCGGAAAAAATCATTCTGCGGACGGACGCTCTTATCCAGATTCTTCACATCAAATCCCCAATTTTTAGATTCCGCTGATCTAGGCATATTTGTAATATAGCATCTAAACAAAAGTTAAAACAAAACGCCCTACATGTCCATTGGGCGTTTTAGTGATGATGGCTTTACTTTTCTTGTTTTGTTTAGCTCATTAATAATCTTACTCACTCGTTTTAATATTTTTTCGATTTCTCGCGGGCTTGCGTACTTTATCATTTGGGCAAAATTCCTATGCTTTTTCTTTAACGTTTTTTTATTTTTAAACCGCCTTGCGGCCATTTCCCCTCCCTGAATGCGATATCTGCATTTAGTTTACTCCGTTTCCTCCGGTTTTTCAAGCAGACCGAGGTCAGATTCAATCCCTTTTCCGGTTATCCGCATGACATCTTTATCTATTTTTTTGAATTCCTTTGACGCGCTGTTGTAGGCGGAAACAGTCGTTCCTAAATTTTTACCGATCTTATTCATAAAATCTTCGTAGCTCATAAGATGCCTGCCCAATTCTTCCACGCGCTGTCTTATTTCTTTGGCAGATTCCTCGATTTGCAGCGCCTTTAATCCTTGCAAAACAGTCTGCAAATAAGCCAAAAATGAGGTAGGTGAGACGATAATAACGTGCCTTTCTTTGAAAGCGTATTCAATAAGGTCGCGCGTATTCACTTTCACCGCACCGACCTGTGCCACGAGCAAATCGTAGTAAATCGCTTCGTGCGGGATAAACATAAAAGCAAAATCGAGTGTCCCTTCTTCGGGTTTAACGTATTTTGCGGTCTCATCTATCCTGTTTTTTAAATCCTGTTTGAATAATTTTTCCAGCCTTTCTTTTTCATTAGAGTCCCGTTCTTCAACGAGACGGTTATAGTTTTCTATGGAAAATTTTGAATCTATTGGGATTATTTTTTCTTTAACGAATACAACCGCGTCCACTATTGTCCCGTCCTTGAAAGGATACTGCATCTGATAGCTCCCCGGAGGTAGAACATTTTTTAAAAGGGTTTCCAGATAATATTCACCCAAAATACCCCTTTGTTTCGGGTTTTTCAAAATATCCTGCAGGTTTTGCAGCTGGTCGGTAAACCCTATAACTTGGCGGTTGGTTTCGTCCAATTTCGTTAAACGTTCCGTCACGTCGCGGACAAGTTTTGATGATTCGCCGAACTGATGCTGCATTATTTTCGTCGACTCCCCCATTTTCTGATCCACCGCGCGGTGCAGTTCATTTATCTGGTTTTGTAGCATCAAAAACGCCTGCGATTCTTTTTCGCCGCCTTCATCTTGTCCGCCTCTTTTTCCCAAAAAATAAAATATTATGGCACCAACCGCTATTCCTCCCGCCAAAGCTAAGATAATGTAGAGCATCATTATGTTAAGTTTAACATTTTTATTTAAATAAAAAAGCCCCACTGCAGATGGGCTTTTTAGCTGTATGAAGTAATTCCGGAATTTGTGGCAATGTCGAAAATATCGGGTCGCTCAATCGTCCACGGCAGAAAGATTATCCGCCATTTCAGTTCGGGGTGCCGCAGGAGCTCCATCTTTAGACAATATTTTTGATTCGCCTTGCTGTCCAAAAAAGCGCTGACGGCAAATTTAAAGCCCAAAGCCCTCAGTCGCTCGCGGTACACATCATCCTGTTGATAGAAATTCCATGCTGTATAAAACTTTGCTCGCCGCCATGGACCGGTAAAAAATAAGTAAAGTTTGATCAAATCCGTAGCCACATCAAAGAAAACTTTTCGCAACATTCAAATACCTGTATCTGACCTATCCTTAGCTCCCGCGCCTGGATTTATCAAATGCATTCTATAAATATGGCCTCATCGGGATTTGAACCCGAGTTCCACGGATGAGAACCGTGTGTCCTAGACCAGACTAGACGATGAGGCCGTGGATTAAAATTTCAAGAAAATCGTGACTAACCAGACTACTTGCCCGCAATGCTACGCCCGCCAGCAACGCTTCGCGTAGCGATACGGGTTGGCATAGCGTTGCAGGCGGGGACGACAGGAGCATCAGAAAAATATAGCAGTATTTGCTAAAAATTCCAAATTAAGTTAATATTTATAATATGGAAGCGGCCCAGAGAGTAAGCCTAGCTTACCTGATCCGGAAAGGTTCCCGTTCATGGAAAATCAGCCAAAATCTTTGTTCAGTTTTGTTAATGAAATCGAAGGGTTCAATGGATATAGAGGAACAGTTTTCCCTAAAGCGATTGCTTTGGAAAATGAGCGCAAAGGCAACGCCGCGTTTGTTGTTGATTTGTCGGAGCCGATCGAAGTGGATGAAAAAGTTTTTGAAAAACCGCCTTCGTCACGATTTACAAAAGCGGAAAGCGAGGTAATTTTAAATAAATATTGGAAGCCCATCGCGGAAAAAGCAAAAACAAAAAAAGAACTTATGGCTTTGGGCGCCGAAAGGATAATCCATTCTCAAAATACATGGAAAGAAAAGCTCCAAGCCGCTATCGATAAACGGGCTTAGAAAGTCTTTTTTAGTATATTTTTATTTAATTTCCTCCGGTACTCCCGTCAAAATTTTCATAAAGTACCATGATATATCATAGTAGATAATTTTATAAAAACTTTGATGGAAGGGGGATAAGATTTTTTTATCCTATCCTCCGCAAATCTTTTCCCCTTAATTTATCACCAGCCCTGTTTTTAGGCAGGGCGCCAGTTGCAACGGGATAGCTTTCAGCCTCTAACTTTTATAGCTTGGTGTGTTGCAAACTCCCGACGCTAGTCGGAGCTCTCCGTCTCAAACGGAGCAAGGCAACTTTCCGCGCAGTCAGGCGGGGGATTCTGCGCGTTGCTTCTCCGGTTCACTTCGTACTCCCTAAACCTCAAAAAGAAAAAATTACAGAGAGCGTTTAAACTCTTCATAACTTGTTCCTTCCGGAAGTTCCACGATGTGCTTCATGAGCGAGAGCGGATTATTGCTTTCAACTTTCCAGTGTCGGCAATAACCGTCCGCCATGAGCGACGCAGACCAGAACACATAGAAGTACCGCTCAAGAAGCCGTGTGGTTAACGAAAACCACGCTTTTTCTTTTGCGAGCTTCTCGCGCCCCGATTGCGGAAGTGAAGCATCCGACAATGTCTTGAGTAGCAGATGAAATGAGTCGTAGTCACATAGAAGGTGGTTGCCCTCGCTCGCGACATCATACAACTTATCGCAATCATCATACCGCTCAAGTCCGTTTCGCCGGATCTTCTTAACGAAGCCCAGTACGGCTTTGAATAATTCTTTTGCAAGAATATCTTCAAGCGCCGATTCGGCAAGACTTAGATCTGAGGAAAGAAGCTCTAAAGCAACTTTCACGCCAACTTCGTCTCCGCCGAATCTGCGTTGCCGCGCAAGGTTGGTGCAAATGGTATCCGCGAGGAACTCCAGCGAATATCCATGTGCACCGCTTCGCCAGAGCGAGCAAAGTTCGCTGAGAGTTTCAAGCTCCCAGCCGCACTTTTCGCTCATTAGCTTGCCTCCCTTTTCTTCAGAAATGGTTTCTGTTCAAAATTGCCGCGGAGTTCGGGACTCCCTCAGCAATCCGCCTCAATCCTTTCACGCCTTTCGTCCACACGAATTCGCTCCCGCACTCTTCACACGAATAAATGCAGTTTGGTGCACCCTTAATGCTCGCACCGTCTTCTCTATCCATTTCTTCATCGCAATCCGGACATTTCATTTTAGTTTTCTCCTTTTCTGTTTTTGACTATATATTTTAAACAAAGAGCTATCCATTACTCCCATCAAAATCTCTATTCTCCTATTCGCGCGAATTAGAGAAGAGAAGCTTTGATGGAAGCCGGAAGCGCTATGACTTCCGTTGCTAGATCCTCGGCACTTTTGACCTAAACCGAGTTTAGGTCAGGGCAGCTTAAGGCTCTATATGAGCCGGACGCCCTTTAACGTGGGTTATCTTTGCCTTAACCCCACGGCACATTACGTTTGTGTAAACGGTTAGGACTACCAGCGATTCAGTCTCCTGGGTGTCCGATCTTCGTTCCGCTTGGCATCAGGATAGCGCTTAGTGGTTTTCGACCACCCGTGCAAATCCTTGCCATCGGAACTTAAGAATCGGTTGACCAGATCCACTGCTTCGACAGTTAGAAACCCTTTTGGGGTACAACTGCCGTCGCATGGCCCGGTTACTTCCCAGTTTTCTGAATCAAAGGCGTCGTACTCGCAACCGGTCTGGTCGTACCAGCTTCCGCTGTGTGTAACGTGGACCTTCCGATCCACGCACAGGAGCCTGGTAAAACCGCCGCCGTTGCTTGCGCCTTCTTCATCGTCCGAACGGTAAAGAAATACTTCCATGGTACCTCCTCTTGGTTTCGGATATGGCGAAAGGCGCCATGCATTGTTACTCCCTTTGTCTAAACCACTGGCCCGTTTTTCATTTTTTCCGGCCGAAGAGTATTATTCTAATGCCGGCGACAACAATTCCGATTTGCAGAAGAGGCCCGATAAGCGGGTTCATCTCTCCAAGAAAACGGTTTACTGCCAACGCAAGTAGGCCGGGGTTTAAAATCACGACAATCAGACCAACTACCACGAACGTCCGCAAAAATCTTTGCGGAGTTCCAAGAAAATAACGAAACCATTGGTTCATCTCGTCCTCCAAATTTTTCTGAACTATTTTTTAAAAAGAACTATCCTTTTACTCCTTGGAGCGTGAATGTTCTCATTTTTACGCTCCCATCAAAATTTACTTTTTGCCACTTAGCAATCCGATTGCTAAATAAAATAAACTTTGATGGAAGCCGGTTAAATTTTTAACCGGAGTGAGATGGCAGTCTGCAGACCGCCTTCGGAGGGGTTAAGCGTACCTTTCTCCTGGGATAGTCATAGACTGGCTTACGGGGGCTTACGATCCCCTCCAAGCCCACCGCCCCGCTTTCGCAGGCACGGGACGCCGTCTCACCACGGAGCCTGTCATATTGTTTTTCAACTTTGGGAATTTTTACTCCCATCAAAATCCTCATTCCGTAACATTCTTATATTCTGCAGAATGTTGGAATGTTAGAACTTTGATGGAAGTCCGGGTTTGAACCGGAGAAGAAGGTACTTTGACTTTCCATCAAGTTTCCCCGTTCGCGGGGGGTTCTGTTGCCAAGCCGACTTACCGGCTCCGGGATTTTCCTGCCTGCCGGCAGGCAGGTCTCCCACTTGACCCTCATTTGTCAGTCCTTGAAGGACTCAAGGGCGGCGGTGCGGGTGCTATAGAGCAATCCGTCCTTGCCGACCCAGAGGATCCGGTTACCGACTCGAATCATAGGCCTCCTATTTTTTTAAATTTTGAGGAGACCGGAAGTCAGACACCCATGTCTAATCTGACTTCTGGTCTCCTCAGGAGACCCTACCCATGTATCAATAACCTTGTGATTAGCCTAAAACCTCTAAAGTGGTTCAGGGGCGATTAAATTGTTTTTTATTAAAGATCGATGCCCTGCCTAGAAAAGTTCCGCCAACCGTTTGGCTACTGACAAATTGTTAAGACTTAACTTTTGTCAGTATACTCCCGTTTTGAATTCTTGTCAAGTACCTATGACATAAATATGTCATTTTAGCAAAAAAGCTCTTATTTAAAGCCATTATTTTGCATTTTGAAATGTTTTGTAATCAGATGACACCTATTGACTTTTAAAATTAGATATGCTAGACTTACAACAGAATGTAAATTCAACAACTTGCCGTGAGGAGGGTAAATGGAAAATATCAACTTTCCCCTCTTAGCGGCTTGGTCGCTATGCTTGGGGGGTACACTCGAACGCAAAGCGGCATCACAAGGAGGAAAGGAAGTGATGCGAAATGCACGGACTATAAAAATTGCGGATTGAGACTTGTTTGTTGTCTTGTTTTTTTTGGTCGCTATTGGCAACCGATCTAACAAAAGGATGTGTAAAGATGTGTTTTGCAAAAAAGCATAAATTACTGTTTTGCGTTTGATCGGGCAGAATACCTGATCAAAAAAAGCCGTACTGGTACCCCAGTACGGCTGAATTTTTATTTAATTTATTTATCCGCACCTTTCCAGGCAAGATAAAACATTGATCGCATGGAATTCGCAATCTGCTCACTTTCTATAATTATCCCGAACGGTTCTCCTCGTAACGAGGAAATTGCGACAATATTCCCGTAAATAGCAATATCGCAGGAAAAATGAAATTTATCCGGCGGGAAATAACGTGTTTCGCGCAGCATTTCTTTATTTTCTTTTTCAAGAAATGGTCCTCGTGAAGATGTATAGATAAGTTTGGAGGCAATATGCCTTTTTATGCGTCTAGGCGTATTTTTTTCCGGATGTTGAGGAAAAATTCTTAAAACGTCGTCTAATGAAGAAATAGTCTCTACCAAATTATCTTTAGTTTTCAAAAATTCATCCTGCATAGCATTAAGTCCTTCCACACCCTCAAAGAATCTTACGCGCGGACGCTCACCCGAAGAAAGGAAAAGCCTTTCCAGATCAGGGAGAGTTTTTTTGAGAGAGTCTTCCTTTTCCTGTGTGGTTGATTTTTCTTTTTCGACAACGCGTTTAAGATTTTCCGGATCCTCCGCCCTGAAATACGTTTTCGGGACTTTCCCCTTACTCATCTCTTTTTCAAAAGACGAAACGAGCCCAATTTTCAGGAGGGCTTCAATTTGCACATAGATGGTTGTCCGCTTTATGCCGGACTTTGCGGCAATCTCCTGCGCCGTGGCAGAACCCAATTCAAGAAGCGCAATATATACTTCCGCCTCGTTCTCCGACAACCCGATCTTTTTGAGTTCGTCTAACATATATTGTCTATTATACACCTATTTTTTATCTCTCCAATATTCATCCTGCCTCACCAACAGTTTCTCCGCGTCTTCCGGATGCGCCATAATTTCCAAAACCACTTTTTCCATGCGCATGCCCTGCGAACCCTTTACTAAGATCAAGTCGCTTTTTTTTATTAATTCCTTAATGTATGGCGCTGCTTCATCCGATGTCGAAAAACTTTTTACGTTTTCTTTTGGCGTGCCGGAAGAGATTGCGCCTTCCGCCGTAAATTTTGAGCGCGGGCCAACGGTAACGATATGATCGGCGTATTTTGCAGAGAGCTGACCGAGCGTTTTATGGGCTTCTATTGTATATTTGCCAATTTCCAGCATATCGCCGAAAACTACTATCTTTCTTCCATTTGTTTGGAGATCGCCGAGCACGTCGAGCGCCGCATGAGCTGCTAAAGGCGAGGCATTGTATGAATCGTCCAATACCCAGCTGTTTTTTATTCCCTCGATCAATTTCAGCCTTCCAGGAGGAGCAGAATATTTTTGGAGAGCTTCGGAAATTTCTATTAGATTCATGCCAAATGCCAATCCGACCGAGGCCCCGGCCATTGCTGCGTAAACATGCTGTTTTCCATATACTTTATTTAAACGTACAGGAACCGACGCACCGTCTTTTTTCAATTTAAAATTAATCCCGGTGAGATCTATTTTATAATTTGATGCCCGCATGTCCCCGCCACTCCCAAATCCGAAAGAAAAGACTTTAGCCTTGGTTCTTTCGTGCATTTCCCAAACTACTTCGTCGTCGAAATTCAATATCGCGGTGCCATCCGACGAGAGACTTTTTATCAGTTTCGATTTTTCTTTAGCCACCGCTTCCGACCCCGAGAAAAATTCAACGTGGACGGGAATTTGTCCGATGGCCGTCACAACTCCGATGTCTGGTTTTACTATTTTCAGTAATTTATCAAAATCATTAGGCCTATCTACTCCCATTTCAAGTATTAAGATTTTTGAAAATGTTTTGCCCGTTTTGAGCCAACAAAGCGGGCCGTATGCGACTTGAAATCCAAGTATAATATTTTTGAGCCAGCCGACGGAGCTCCTCCATGCCGTACTCAAACCCAAAACCGCCATCGCAAGGCCTATCTCGCTATTATAGCTTTTCTGGCTTTTTCGCACGTCATATCTGCTTCCCAACACAACCGCAATCGCTTCTTTGGCGGACGATTTGCCAACGGAGCCTGTGATGCCGATTATTTTAGGCCTGAATCGCCCGATTGCCCTTTTTGCCAGCATCACCAATGTTGAAGTGACTATTTTTTTAAAAAAATTCATAAATTTTATCTGTCCGGTGGAATTGTGTAATAACTTATCATAAATTCTACCAATTCGCTAAAAGTATCCGTAAGCGAATGTGACGCGTATTTTACTCCTTGCGGCTTTTCCAGGAACATCAATATCAAATATTGCGGGTTATACGCCGGAAAATAACCGAAAAAAGTGTGCAGATATTGGTCGCTATATCCTTTTCCGTCTTTTTTCGGGATTTGCGCCGTGCCGGTTTTCGCGGCAATACTGTATCCCGCGATCTTTGCGTTGCCTCCCGCTAAAGCGAGATCCACAACATCCACGAGCATTTTGCTGATCGTCGTTGATGTTTCCGGCTTTATTGCCTGGCGTATCATCTGCGGAGAATTTGCCGCGTTCAAATAAGGCCTCATCAGCTTGCCTCCGTTGCCGAGAGAAGACAAAGCCATTGCAAGTTCGATCGGAGTTACTGCTATCCCCTGGCCGAAAGATGCCGTTGCAAATTCCACTTCCCGGCCGGAATCCAAATTTGAAAGGTCACCTTTTAATTCGCCTGGCAGATCGATGCCCAATTTTTCTCCCAGACCATAATTATGAAAATATTCCCGCAGCCTTTCTCCGCCGACTTTTTGCATGGCAAAAACCGCACCTGTATTCAATGATTCTTCCAGTATGTGCGTCATATTAACAGTTCCACGTGCCTTATAATCGTAATTATGTATGACGGCGGTTCCTATCTTTACTTCGCCTTTGTCGACATATGTTGTTTCGGGCGTAATAACACCCCGGTCGAGCGCCGCGGCTATCGTGAGAGGCTTAAAAACCGAACCCATCTCGAATATTTTTTCAGTAAAAGGGTTTAAAAATACCCCGAGATTTTTTTCTTTTTGGTATTCATTCGGATCAAAAGCCGGAGCCGCTACAATAGCCCTGATCCTCCCTGTTTTTGGTTCGATAATTATCGTTCCCGCGCTTATGGCACTCCATTTTTCCATAACTTTCACAGTTTCCGCTTCAACAAAACGCTGCAGATCGGGATCAATGGTCAGTGTTATATTTTCCCCTTCTTCCGCGTCCGTCACCAATTGTTTTCCAAGCGCAATAAGCAGGCCATTGGCGTCTCTGTCGGCAACTATCGCTCCTTCCTCGCCGTTTAATTTAAGATTATAATATTTTTCAATTCCGTATTTGCCTTCCAATTCTCCTTTATCAGATTCCGCGATAAATCCGAGCGCGTGGGCGGCAAACATCCCCAAAGGATAATACCTCCAGCTTTCCGGTTCCAAACCGACCCCCCGCAGCTTGAGCGCGGTAATTGCGTCGGCTTCATTTTGACTAACGCGCCTTTTTAAAATTTCATACGGATCGTTTTCTTTCAACACTGCTTTTGTAAAAAGCGCTTTATCGATCGGCGTTACGCCGTTTAATTTATCATAAAGCCAGTCTTTTTCCTGTACCTGTAAAAGTTTATTATTTAAGAATAAAATATAACCGTTCCTGGTCGCCGCTAAAAAAACTTCCTCGCCGGTTTTTGTTTTCGCCAAAATATTCCCCCGTTTGGCTTCCAGTATTTTTTTGAAGCTTTGCTGGCCCTCCGCCCGCGCTTCATAATAGCTGTAGTTCACCACCTGCAGAAAAAAAAGCCTGATGCCTATCAGGACTCCTATCAGAACTACGATCAAAATTATCGTGTTTATTCTATTGGTAGGATTTTGTGTTGTTGTCCGCAACATTATTCGTTCGTTTTAAAATATTTAGGTTTTTTGTTTCTTTATAGCCTAACCCTCCGAGATAATCGATCGTAAGCATTGCGTCTCCGGCGACGAGTTCCGAACGCACTCCTTCCAGCACGCGAGATTCGGCGTTCAATTCGCGAACCAACTCCGTTTTTTTTAAATTATTGGTGACGATCGCTCCCGAAAACAAGATATAGCAAATTACCGATATGATCAGCATAAAAAGGCCGGTTTTCAATATAGCCTTTCTTTTTGCCGCATACAATACCGGGCTTTCGTATGTATATAATGATAATTCCAAAAAACTCATTTTATTTATTTAAATTTTCTCTATTACTCTTAATTTAGCGCTCCTTGCTGAGGGATTTTGTAAAATTTCTTCCCTTCGCGCGATAACCGGTTTTTTTGTCAAAATGACCGCTTTGCCGTTTTTCGATAATTCCCGAAAATAATTTTTTACTATTCTGTCTTCCAGCGAATGGAAGGATATTATTGCAAGGTGTCCTCCGGTGGCGAGAATATCGAAAGCTTTTTTTTGCGCTATATCTAAATTTTCAAGTTCTTCGTTCACTTTAATTCTTAGCGCCTGGAATATCTTGGTTGCTTCGTGCAATTTGCCTCTTTTGAGTACCGCTTTACTGACAACGGCGAGCAAATCTCCGACTTTGACGAATTTTCTTTTCTTTCTTGTCTCTGCTATTTCTCTTGCCAGCTTCCTTGCGATATCCGGCCGTATCTCGCCAAGCTCCGCGAACATTCCTGCGAGACCCCTTTCGTCCATACTGTTTAGGATCGATGCGGCGCTTACATCGGAATTTTTATCGAGATTCATTATTAGCGGTTCATTAGGATTCCCGAAAGTAAATCCCCTGCCGCTTTCAATGAAATGCCAGCGCGATATTCCAAGGTCAAACAATATCGCGTCCGCCGTGGCAAAGCCGTTTCTTTCCGCAAGATCGTCTATCTGCCTGAAATTCGCGTTCTCGACGGTCAGATTTTGCGGCACATCGCCGAACATTTTTATCATCTCCACGTCCTGCTCTATCGCGAGCACTCTTCCCGATCCACCGACCGAGAAAAGAATGCCTCTTGTGTGGCCGCCCGCGCCCATCGTCGCATCGATCGCCTTATCTCCATCTTTCAGATTTAAAAGTACTTTTACCTCGCCCGCCAAAACCGGTACATGAATGCTCATCAGTATAGTCCGGCCTCTCCCAATTTCTCCGCGACCTTCTCCACGCTGTTTGATGCGTTCTCGCTGTATGTCTGCCACAATTCCGGAGACCAGATCTCAACGCGTTTGTAGAGTCCCACAACCATCGCAGCTTCTTTAAGGTTCCCATAAACTTTCAGATAGTCCGGAAGCAAAATTCTTCCAAGCGCGTCTATCTCAATGTCGGTCGCACCAGCGATCATTGTGCGGACAAAGCTTCTGGTGTCGGATTTTCCAAGCGGCAGTTTGGCAAGTTTGTCGGCGAGCACTTTCCATTCGGCTACCGGATAAAGAAAAAGGCATTTGTCCAAACCGCGCGTCAAAATAACCGTTTTTCCCAACTCCTTTCGAAATTTTGAAGGAACAGAGAGGCGGTTCTTATTATCTATCGTATGCAGATACTCCCCTATTAACATTTTTATTTAAGCTTTAAGCCGGTTTATTAAAGTTATCCACATTATCCACAGATTTATCCACTTTATCCCACCTCGCTTTTAGTATATCCCATCAATGAAACATATTCAAGTGAAACTAAAAGAGCCGCGACTCACGTCGAGCCCTTATTTAAAGCCGGATTTTGTGGCTTTAAGCTAAGTTATTCACAGATTCAATCAAATGGATTGTAATCGCATATCCGGACATCTCCCTGCCAGCAGCCGCCGAAATATTCGAGCGAATTGATTTTCCATTCACCAAATATACTCGCAACCGGCCAAATCGGAACAAGACTCAAAATAAGAAGTAATAATAAAACTATGAATATTTTTATCATATAGTCGCTCATAATTTTATTATAGCATGAATTAAGATTTAGGCTTCATTGTCGGAAATAAGATAATTTCTTTGACGTTGTCAGTGTTGGTTAAGAGCATGACGAGGCGATCGATGCCGATGCCGAAGCCGGCGGCCGGAGGCATGCCGTATTCAAGGGCCTCGATAAATTCTTCATCCATTGGCTGTGCTTCGTAATCTCCCTTTTCTTTATTTTCCAGTTCTTTTTTAAAACGTTCGCGCTGGTCAATCGGGTCATTTAATTCGTTAAATGCCTTAACCAGTTCAATGCCTCCGGCTATCAGCTGAAACGCAATAACCGTCCCGGGATCTTTTTCAGAGCGTTTTGCCAAAGGAAGGATATCGGCCGGATAGTTCATTACGAACGTAGGATTGATCAATTTCGGCCGACAGACCTTGGCAAATATCTTATCAGCGATCTTTCCTTTTGAATCGTGCGGTTCCGGATTTAAACCGAAGCGGAGCGCTATCGTAACAAGTTCATCTCTAGTTTTTTTTCCGTAATCCATTATCATCGCGTAGCGTTCAAGCGCGTCGAAAAAGTTTATCCGCTTGAACGGCGGCTTGAATGAAATTTTATTTTCGCCGAAAACAACAGCTTTGTTTCCTGATACTGTTTTTGCAAGCTCTCCGGTTAGTTTTTCGATGAATTTCATCAACTGCTCTTCGTCCCAGTACGCGGCGTAAGCTTCAAGCATCGTAAATTCCGGGTTGTGTGTGGCGTCTATCCCTTCGTTTCGGAATATCCGGCCCATCTCATATACTTTCGGCAAACCACCGACAAGAAGCTGTTTTAAATGTATTTCAAGCGCTATCCGAAGGTTAAGATCGATATCAAGCGTGTTGTGATGGGTTTTGAAAGGCCTTGCTGAAGTCCCTCCCGCGAGGGTTTGTAAAACCGGCGTTTCTACTTCAAGAAAACCTTCGTTGTCCAAGAAGCTCCGCAACGCAGAAATGATCTTACTGCGAACAATTGCTTTTCCTTTTACTTCACCATTCATCAAAATATCCAAATATCTTTTTCTGAAACGCTCTTCAACGTCCACGAGGCCGTGCCATTTTTCGGGAAGCGGGCGTAATGATTTCGAAAGCATCTGCCACTTTTCCACCACAATTGTCGGCTCTTTGCGCTTTGTATAAAAAGGCTTCCCCCAGACCGCGATGAAATCCCCCACATCTATTGTTTCCTGAAGCAAAGAATATGTTTCTTTTTCCAATTTGTCTTCGGCGGCCAAAACTTGCAGTTTTTCCGTCCCATCATAGACGTCCAAAAACATTATTCCGCCGTGTCCCCTTTTCGCCAAAACGCGCCCTACGATGCCGATAGGTTTCGGTTTTTTAGAGGCGAGTTTTTTAAAATTCGCTTTTACCTCCGCGATTTCCGTCCGCGCAAAATCAACCTTAGCCGGATAAGGATTTATTTTATTTTCGGCCAGTTTTTCAAGTTTTTTTATCCTCTCCTTTCGGATTTCTTCTCCGGCGGACATTAAACTAAATTATTTGGATAATTTTATATACTCTTTCGCCTAACGGCGTAAAGGCTTTCACGCTTTCATTTTTTTTGTGTCCCAAAACGGCTTTTCCCAGCGGGGATTCGTTTGAAATTTTGTTTTCCGCCGGAGATGATTCCTGCGAACCCACAATTATTAATTTCATCTGCTTGCCTTTGTCATCTTCAATAACAACTTCTGAACCTATGTCAACTTTGTCCTGCTTTGAATCGTGAGCCACGATGACCGCGCGCCTTAAAATATCCTCAAATTCGGCGATCTTTGATTCGTTGAGCATTTGCGCTTCTTTTGCTTCCGAATATTCAGCGTTCTCCGAAAGGTCCCCCAAGCTTTTTGCAAATTCTAAACGATCGGCAATTTCTTTACGTTTTTTGGTCTTTAAAAATTCAAGCTCGGTTTTTAATTTTTCCAGGCCCTCTTTGCTAAAATATTGTGAATCATCCTGCATATATTTGTTTTTTGTTTATTTAATAATTATACCATTATCCAGCTTGGATAAGAAATTGTTTTGTGCAATCCATTGTATCATTTGTAACGCAACATGAGTCCCTCCTACCAGATTTGCCGCGGAGCCATTTTCCATAAGTATGGTAAACGCAAGCCGTGGCTTGTCATATGGGAAAAATCCGATGGACCATGAATGCACCCTCCCCGTATCCCCAATCTCGGCCGTACCTGTTTTCGCGGCAACCGCTATTGGAAGTCCTCCCAAGCCCGAAGCTGTTCCATACGTGGCGCTTCCCCTCATTGCCTCATGAATTACAGTAAAAAAATCTTCCGGTATGGTGTCGCGCAAGTCCGTTCTTTTCGGCGCATAATCAAACCACTCATCCGCTTCTTTGTTGTTGCCCATGGTTGCCTTTACTAAATGAGGATACTCGAGAATCCCCTTTGACGCAAGTGCCGCCGTATAGACCGCAACTTGCATCGGGGTCGCCAAAAAATCGCCCTGCCCTATCGTCAAACGATAAGTATCGCCTATGTTCCATGCCCTTTTGTTCTTGTTGTTTTGGGCATCCGGAACGTACCCTTCTTTCTCTCCCGGCATATCTATTTCCGTGCGTTCTCCGAATCCGAAAAGTGAAAAATATTTTTTAAGATTATTCACCCCCAAACCTTTCTGGTCGCCGTACCCTCCGCCAACTTCATAAAAATACACATCCGAGGAAACCGCTATTGCTCTTCGCATATCAACCCATCCATGAGCTTTCCAATCATTAAACACCGTAGGTTTGTCCGGAAAATAAGGATTTGGAATAGATATTGAGCCAGTACTCAATATTTGCGTCTCCGGCTTTATTACGCGCTCCGCCAAAGCTCCCAGCGCAACCGCAGGTTTTACGACCGAGCCAGGCGGATACAAACCGCCGACCGCGCGGTTCAAAAAAGGTTTTTTCCGGTCGTTTACCAGGGCCGCTACTGCTTCCGGAGAATTTTTATCGCCGCTTACCAAAATGTTCGGGTCGAATTCAGGCACACTGGTCATCGCGACAATTTCGCCGTTCGTCACATCCATTACTATTCCCACCCCGCCTGTAAATCCATAGTCAGCGGCCGTTTGCATGATTATTTCTGTCAATTTGAGCTGAAGGTTTTTATCGATCGATGTAAGAAGATTCTTGCCTGCACTGCTCGGTTCTCCGATGCCAGAGCTGACTATTTTCCCTTTCGCGTCGACTTCTTCGATCGCCCGGCCCGCGGTCCCGCGAAGCAATTCATCGTATGAGGCTTCGAGTCCGGCTACCCCCTCAATTTGCTTCGGGTCGCCAGGCGTTTTATTCGCCCTGCTTGTAAAGCCGATCAAGTGTAAAAAACCTGATTCCGGATAAATCCTTTCCCAATCATCATCACCACCACCACCACCTTGCGCATTACTAAGAAGCGGTGCACCGTTCCGGTCATAAATTATCCCACGCGCGGCCTCGGTCTTTGAGATCTTTATATAATTATTCTCGGATCTTTCCCGCAAAGCATCGCCTTTTACAATCTGGAGATATCCGAGCCTCGTCAAAAATAATCCGCCCAATAGAAAAAAAACCGCGCCGAGCGCCAAAAATATTTTATTTTTTATCGGGTTTTCGATCGATCCCTCGAGATTTTCCTTATGATATCCGGGCATATTCGCGGCATCGAGGAAAATTTCTTCGAATTCGATCCCCCGCCTATTTTTTTTGTAAGACATTTATTAAATATAGAGTCACCCCGATGATTAGTAAATATAACGCGATATGGCTTATGAACCGCGAGGAAGAAAAATTCATGCCAGCAAGAAAATAAGACCAGATAATCATGGCCACGAAAGCCGCGAGATACGCGATGGCGATATTTAGCCAGACAAAAATAAAAGGCAAAAAATAAAATACCACGCTCATTATCAGCGCCGGAACGAAATAAAAACCGAATTTTATTCCGGCCAAGATATCGAACACAAAACCGATAAGCAGAGGAAAAATAATAGAGATCACCGGCTTTTTAAGATAACGATATTTAACAGCGAGCCGAAAGGAAGCTGGCTTTTGATAATGATATTTTGGATCTCTCCGCCATCAACTTTGCCGGCCTCCGAAATGAGGCCGGCGGCATACTCGGGTTTTTCTCCAAGCCATACTGTTTCGCCGGGCATTATTTGCGTATCTTTCGGAAGCTCCGCACTCAATTCCCCGCGGCCTAATCCTGTTGCAAAAACGGCAATTTCCTTATTCGGACCGAACCGCAAGACAATTTTTTCGCCCAAAGCGCCGAATGGCTTGATTTTGCTCCAATCTCTTCCAACCTCCGATATTTTTCCGACAAAAATTTTCTCCGGCGATAAAACAATGTCGCCGGCGTGAATTTCAGAACCCGAACCTTCGTTTATATAAAGAGCTTCAGAAAAAATATATCCGCCTCCCAATACGACTTTCGCAGGGATTTCGCCCTGTGTACCGCCCAAACCGACGCTCTCTCTCAATAGCTGATTTTCTTTTTCTAAGTCCGAGATCTTGGCAAGTAGAAGCACCGATTCCTGATTATTTTGTCCGATCGCGAGCGGCCTCAAAAAATTCGCTTTTGAAAATAATTTAAAAACAAGAGTTTCCGCCCCCTTTACTTTTAAAAAAATGACCGCGAGCATTATCACGGCGGCGGAAAAGACCGCCAAAACCGAATATCTGAAGTAATTTTGTTTTTTATGTTGGAGGAATGTCATAGTCGTCTTCGATCAGAACATCTCTTAAGCTGTCCAGCTCTTCTAGAATTATTCCTGTTCCGCGCACTACGGCGGTCAGCGGATCTTCGGCCATGTAGACCGGCATTTTTGTCTCGCGTTCGATCAGCTTATCCAGCCCCCTTATCATGCTTCCTCCGCCAACCATTAAAATGCCCCTATGCATTATGTCGCTTACGAGCTCCGGCGGAGTTTCTTCTATCGCCGCCTTAACGGCTTCGGTTATTGTTTTGACTGATTTTGCGAGCGCGGCTCTCACGTCCGTGTCTGTGACAATAACTTCTCTCGGAAGTCCGGTGACGAGATCGCGTCCGCGTAGCGTCCCTTCGAGCGTTTCGTTCGTTTTCCATACAGAACCGATGGCAATTTTAACATCTTCCGCGGTCCGTTCTCCAATCACAAGTTTAAATTCATCTCTGGCATACGCGGCTATATCTTCGTTAAATTTGTCTCCGGCCACCCGGAGGTTTTTTGCAACGACAACTCCTCCCAATGAGATCACCGCAATATCCGTCGTGCCTCCGCCAAGATCTATGACCATGCTTCCGACAGCTTCCTGGATCGGCAATCTTACTCCTATCGCCGCGGCCATTGGCTCTTCAACCAGATAAACTTCGCGGGCTCCGGCGCTCTTGGCCGCGTCTCGCACTGCGCGCCTTTCAACTTCCGTAATCCCTGAAGGTATTCCGATCACTATCCGCGGTCTTGCGAAAAGCTGGGCTCCGGCGCTGTGGACTTTTTTTATAAAATAAGTGAGCATTTCCGCCGTAACTTCGAAGTCGGAAATTACGCCGTCTACCAAAGGGCGCACGGCAATGATATGGCCGGGAGTGCGCCCGACCATTTTTTTTGCTTCAGTTCCGATAGCCACAACCTGCTCTGTTTTTTTATTTAACGCGACGACGGAAGGCTCGTTGATAACGATCCCTTCGCCCCTGATATAGACAAGCGTATTCGCGGTCCCCAAGTCTATGCCAAGATCTTTGGAGAATGCGCCGAAAATTTTATTAAACATAAACTACGAATTACGAATCTTTACTAATATACGAATCCAAATCGTCGAGCTTCACTAAACCGGCGTTTTTTTCGTTTCGTTTTTTTATTTCAGCGGACTCTTTTTCCAGCGTCCGATCGCTTATGACCACCCGCAACGGAATCCCGATAAGATCGCTTTCGGCAAATTTCGACCCGGCGGAAACATCGTCGCGATCATCAAACAAGATTCCAGCGTCGGCCTCAAGGCATTTACGGTAGAACTTTTCAGCTTCCGCCATTACATTCCTATCATTGCTTTTCAAATAGACCAAGTGGATATCGTAAGGGGCGACGCTTTTAGGCCAAATTAGGCCAAAATCATCATTTTTTACCTCGGCTATAGCGCCCATTACGCGCGAGGTTCCCAAACCGTAGCACCCGGCTGAAACAAGCTTTTCTTTGCCAGTATTATCTTTAAAAACAAGGTTGAAATTTTTCGCGAATGTTTCCTTAAGCGGAAAAATATTGCCGACCTCTATCGATTTTTTTTCATTCGTAAGATCTTTGCATTTTGGGCATTTTGCCGCTAAATCGCCTGACAATTCTTTATTTACCGCGACATTACAGTTTTCGCATAAGTAAATCACATCCTCTCCTGCGGCACAAAGCACCTGGAACTCCATTGATAGTTCGGAAAAAGTTCCTCCACCGGCGTTCGTGGGAACGGCATTAAGTTCAAGGCGCTTGAAAATATTCATGTAAGAATTTTTCATCACGTCATAATATTTGTCGCGTTCTTCATCGCTCGCATGGTAGCTGTAGCAGTCTTTCATCCGGAATTCCCTGCCCCGCAATAATCCCGACTTCGCGCGTTTTTCGTCGCGAAATTTTGTCTGTATCTGATAAACGGCAACCGGAAAGTCTCTGTAAGAAGCCAGATGTTTTTTTAGAAGCGGGTAAACAACTTCTTCGTGTGTCGGTCCCATGGCATACTCTCCGCCGAACTTACTCTTTGTTTTTAAAAGCGCATCGAAAGTGTCCCATCTTTTCGTCGCCTCCCAATTTTCTTTCGGCTGAAGTCCGGGCATCAGCATTTCAATGGCGCCGGCGTTATTCATTTCCTCGCGGACGATATTTTCTATTTTATTTAAAACGCGGAGACCCAACGGCAAAAAAGTATAAACTCCCGCCATAAGCTTTTGCACAAATCCGGCCTGCACCAAAAGCTTTGCGTTCAGGCTCTCCTCGTCGCGCGGAGGAGTTTTTTCCATTTTTGTGAATAGTTTAGATTGCAACATATTCAAATCTTAGCGGGAGAAAGCATTTAAGGCAAATTTCGTTAAAAACTTGACAGATTGCTAAAAGTGGAAGCTTATAATAAGCGTACTTTGGTCAACCTGCCAGGTTGATCATTTAACTTTAGTCAAATTCCAATGCCAATTCGAATTCTTTTAATTTTGCACTACTGGATCTGGTAAATTCTAAATATTCTTTTTTGTTGGAGAATTGATCTAAAATTATTTCCGGATTCAACAGGCTGCCCCATCTGTTTTCGCCAATATAATCTTGATAACTGGACCAAGGATAATCACTCTCCTTATTGTTCCATTTCTTTATTTCGCGGGGGTTGCGATGAATATATGCCGATAGATGCAAAAGGTATTCATTTGTATCAATCAATTTTTTATGAAAACTGCTACCAAACAAATAACCTTTACGGTCATTTTTGATATTGAAATACTTTGTATAACTATTAGACAGCCGGCTCATAAATTTAGTAACACCTCCTTCTTTCAATTCCTGAACAATCAAATGAAAATGATTTGGCATAAGAACAAAACCTACAAGCTCAACAACTTTAGCGTCTATAATATCTCCGATAATTTCCTCTATGGCTAACCTGCCACGTTGACCAAACTCCTTAGCCAGTCTCGACGAGTGGTTGAAAAAAATATCGCCTTGAAGGACGCAAAGTAAAAATAAAAATCTATTTCTGTCGTTGTCGTCTAAAAAAATCTCTCTTTTTTCAACACCCCTGTTAAATATGTGAAATAATGGCTGCTCTCCTTCGAAAAAAGTTTGTTTGTTCATAGACTCTATTATATATGTCGGCGCAAAATGGTCAACCTGCCACGTTGACCAAAGAGATGGTGGAATGGAAGGGGATTTAAAAAATCTTTGAGAGATCGTGGAAGGTGATGGCGAGCATGAGGATGATTAGGATGGCGAGGCCGACGCCGTGTATCCAGGAAGAGGCCTGCATTGATATCCGTTTGCCGCGGATTGCCTCAATAATGACAAAAAACAGCCTCCCTCCGTCGAGGCCCGGAATAGGCAAAATATTTATTATTGCGAGATTAATTGAAAGCAATGCTAAAAAAGTAAGCAAGGTTGTAATACCCATGCTCCGGGCGGAAGCAGTAAGGTTGAAAATTCCTACAGGCCCGGCGATTTGAAGATCTTTTCTATCCTCTTTTTCAAAAGCAGATTTGATGAGGCCCCAAAAACCCTCCGCTGTGGCGGCAGTTGCCGACCAGGTGAGTTTCGCGCCCTCAATAGGCGTTAAATACCACTGGGCTTTTTTAATATGAAGCAATGCCAAAGCAACGCCCATGGGACCCTCCCCTTCAGGAGGGTTTTTGCGTGGTGTTATGATTTTTGTAAATTCGTTTCCATTTCTTTTTATCATAAGCAAAAGCTCCTTGCCTTTATGATTAGCAATGAATTTTTGGACCTCCTCAATATTTTTCGGCGTAAGCGAATTTGCTTCGCTTACCACATTCAATATCTGGTCACCTTCCATCAAAGCTGCCTCGCTTGCGGGAGAATTTTGCAAAACTTGTATTATTGTAACTTTTGCATCGGGATATGTTGCGGCGTCTTTATCGTCTATTGCTTCGTAGGTTCCGAGGCCTGTTATTATTGAAAAAACAATATATGCAAGCAGCAGATTCATGGCAATACCGCTCGCAAGCACTGTGGCGCGAATCCATGCGGGCTTCGCGCTGAAATTTGTCGGATCAGACGTTTCGCCGCCTTCTTCTCCGGTTATCTTTACGAATCCCCCGAAAGGCAGCCAATTAAAAGAATAGAGAATCCCCTTTTTGCTTTTTATGCCGAACATTCGCGGAGGCAACCCAAAGCCGAATTCCTCGACATTTATTCCGAAAGCGCGCGCCGAAAAAAAATGCCCCGCTTCGTGCGAAAGCACAAGAACCAAAAGTATTACGAAAAATATCAGTAAGGTTATTAGCATCCTCGTATTTTAAAACTAATTGGCTTAAAATGAAATAGTGCATAGATTCTCAAAAATTTTGGCTGGATTGATGTTGGGGGGCATGCTGGCGCTTATGATAGGGTCTTCATGGAATGATTCGGCGACGTTCGATGAGGTGGCGCATATTCCCGCAGGATACACTTATTTGAAATATCAGGATTCACGAATAAACCCCGAGCACCCTCCGCTTCTTAAAGATTTGGCCGCCTTCCCGCTTTTATTTCAAAATTTAAACTTTGACCTGCGTCCGGATTTCTGGAATATCGAAAATGTTAATGACCGCCAATGGATGGCCGGGCACGCGCTTTTATATGAATTCGATAACGACCCCGATAAAATACTTTTTGCTTCGCGCCTCACAATCATGCTTTTGGCGATCCTTTTCGGATGGCTCTTATTTTTGTGGGCTGAAAAGCAATATGGTACGCGCGTAGGCCTTTTAACTTTATTTCTTTTCGTTACCTCACCAACCGTACTCGCTCATGCGCGTTTTGTGACAACAGACCTCGGGGCGGCTTTCGGATTCTTTTTGGGTATAATATTTTTTCTTAAATTTTTAGAGCGTCCAGATTGGCGGAGAACAATTTTGCTCGGAATCGTTTTGGGGATAGTTTTGATGTTCAAATTCTCGCTTGTTCTTCTTTTGCCAGTTTACGGAATTTTGTTTTTGCTCTGGTGCTGGATTAAGAAAAGGCCGAAGGCAGAGATTCTTCAAGAACAATCTGCTGCAGAGGCCTTGTTTCGGCTTTTAATCGCCGGTTTTATCGCAATTGCCGTCATCTGGGTCGTATACGCGTTCCATATTTGGAACTATCCGCAGGAGCAGAATGTCGCGGATGTTAAATATATTTTAAGCGGGTATAAAGTTGAAGCGTTGCCCAAAATAGACCTTTGGCTTGTTGAACATAAAATTACGCGTCCCTTGGGCCAATATTTCTTCGGATTTTTGATGGTCGCGCGGCGCGCTGCCGGAGGCAACGCCGCATATTTTATGGGCGAATTATCATCCGACGGCTGGTGGTATTATTTCCCCACATTGTATTTACTAAAAGAGCAGCTGCTTTTCCATTTGATGCTGCTTGCGGCGCTGATATTGGCGGTTTTTCGGATAAAACAAGGCGAGCGCTCGAAAGAAGCTGTTCAGGAATGGATCGCGGATAATTTTTCGCTTTTTGCCGGCATTGTTTTTATCGCGGTCTATTGGATCTCCTCAATACTAAATCCTCTCAATATCGGCGTAAGACACATCCTTCCTGTTTTTCCGTTCACTTATCTTTTAGTATCCCGCGAAATAATAATTTGGCTCCGCCGGCTTTCTTTCGACGAACCGGCATCATTTTGGGAATGGGTAAGATTTTTTTACGAAAATTATATAAAGCCGGCTCCGAAATATTTTATTTTTTCCATGATAATTCTATTTATGGCGCTAAATATTATAATAGCGTATCCATATTTTCTGTCATATTACAATATTTTAGGTAAGGGAACGAATGACGGCTATATGGCGGCTACGGATTCAAATTATGACTGGGGGCAGGATTTAAAAAGGTTGGTAACGCGGATAGAAGAATTAAATATAGATAAGATCTATCTGGATTATTTTGGAGGAGGAGACCCTAAATATTATCTGGGAGATAAATATGAGTCATGGTGGTCAGCAAAAGGTCCGCCTCCAATTGGGTCCTATTTTGCGGTTTCGGTAAATTCTCTGATGGGAAATCAGGCGCGACCCGTCGGCAACATTGCCATAAAGCCGGAAGACACTTATTCATGGCTCAAAGGAAAAGCCCCTGTTGTCCGTGGCGGAATGTCGATTTTAATTTTTAAGATTAAGTAAATTGCGGCTATATATCAAAAGAATGTTGGAATGTTATTCAGATTACCTAAACCCGAATTTTTCTTGGAGGGATTTGAAGAAGTATCCGCGCTCAAGCTCTGCGAATTTAACGAGCAATGGCGTGCGCTTTATTTTTATCACGTCGCCTTTTTCCAAGGCCATAAGACTTTCTCCGATATCCGCGGTTATCAGAACATCCGCCGGCACGCCGGTTTTTGCGATCTTTATCAGTCCTCTTTTCCTGAAATCCAATACTTTTATTTCCACTTCCCTGTCGCGCTTTATTACAATTGAAGGCGTCGGAATATTGTGATCCATTATTTCGGTAAGTACCATGCACTTAATATCGGGCATAATGATTGGCCCGTGCGCGGAAAGATTGTACGCAGTAGAGCCCGTGGCTGTTGCCACCATCACTCCGGTTCCATGAATATATTGAAATGGATGTCCGTCAATTGCAACCTCGAGCTCAACCATTCCGAGCGGGTTTTGAATCGAGATTTCGTTTAGCGCGTTCGTATCCAAAATCTTTCTGCCCCGCCTCCACACTTCCGCTTTTATCATCATCTTTTTTGAAACCCGGTATTCGCCTTTAAATAATTTGCGCAGTGCCTTAAAAAAATCTTTTTCGTCCCTTACCGACGCCAAAAATCCAACATGTCCGGTATTTAGCCCGAATATGGCCGGGTTTGGATTCTTGAATTTCTGCGCGGCTTCAAGCAAAGTTCCGTCACCTCCAGCCGCTATGACCACTTGCGGTTTTTTCGCGGAGAGCAAAACTTTGGGATAATTTGCATTTATCCATTTTGTTATCTTTCCGCCCCAGAGTACCGACCGCGGATTGTCGTTACGAAAATATATTGACACGCGTTTTAACATATGATAGTGTTAGTGTATAATAAACACTATTAAAAAGTCAAGCCCCAAAATGGAAAACTTCGGATACATAAAAATAGCGGCCGTATCCCCTCCTCTCAAAGTGGCCGACATGGAATACAACGCCGAAAAGATCATCGAATTTGCAAAAAAGGCGGAAACAAACGGCGCTAAAATAATTGTCTTCCCAGAACTTTCGACCACAGGCTACACCTCGGCCGATCTTTTTTTTCAGCGGAAACTGCTGGAAAAATCGACCGAAAGCCTTAATAAAATTAAGACTTTCTCTGAGGAAATTAAATCTCTCATCATCGTCGGAGCGCCGATCGAAACATCAGGAAAATTATTTAACGCGGCCATAGTAATCTGCAAAGGAAAAATTTTAGGAATCGTCCCCAAAACCTATATTCCCGGATATAAAGAATTTTACGAAGAACGCTGGTTCGCATCGGCCAGAGACCTGACCGCAACGTTTTTTTCATCGGAACTGCTTGGAAATGATATTCCGATCAGCACAGATATTTTATTCAGATTTTCCGGCTTTCCTGAAGCGGTATTGGGCATTGAGATCTGTGAAGACCTTTGGACGCCAAATCCTCCCAGCTCTTATCAGGCGCCCCACGGCGCGAATATCATCGCGAACCTTTCTGCCTCGAATGAATTGGTCGGAAAAGCAGATTATAGAAAAGACCTGGTTATTCAGCAATCGGCGCGCATCATCTCGGCTTATATACATTCAAGCTGCGGAGTAAATGAATCGACCACCGATCTTGTTTTCGGCGGGCACGCGATAATAGCAGAAAACGGGACGATCATAAAAGAATCAAAAAGATTCGAGCGCGACGGAGAAATAATTTACGGCGATATTGATATTGAACACCTTCTCCACGACCGCGCTAAAACAACGAGCTTCGGAGAATCTATCCGCGAATCTCCAAAAAAGGACTTTAGATTTATTGAAATACCAAACTTTGATGTCGGACGTCCAAGTGGACGTGTGACATCCTTATCCCGACATATCGACCCATATCCTTTCGTCCCTCAAAACACCCTGGAGCTCGATAAAAGAAGCGAGGAAATCTTTTCGATCCAGACCGCCGGACTTGCTAAACGGCTTGAGTCCGCGCGCATGAATAAAATCATCCTCGGGCTCTCCGGAGGACTGGACTCGACCCTTGCTCTGCTTGTCGCCGTAAAAACCTGCGAATTGCTGAAATTATCGAAAAAAAATATTTATGCCTTCACGATGCCAGGGTTCGGGACCTCGAAGCGGACGAAATCAAACGCAAAAAAACTCGCTGAAGCGCTTGGAATAACCTTAGAAGAAATAAACATCTTAAAAGGAGTAACGGTTCATCTTGCAGAATTGAAACACAAAGGCGCGGAAGATGTAACCTATCAAAATACCCAAGCCAGATACCGCACAATGATCCTGATGAATAAATCGAACCAGCTTCATGGGATAGTATTGGGCACCGGCGACCTCTCGGAGATTGCGCTCGGCTGGTGCACTTTTAACGGCGACCATATTTCACACTACAATGTTAACGCCAGTATCCCTAAAACCCTTGTTAAATACCTTGTAAATTGGGTTTCCGAGCAAAAAGAATTTTTGGGCGCCCAAAAAGTTCTTAAAGATATTTTGGCGACCCCCATTTCACCTGAGCTTGTGACCGTTCGACAAGCTCGCGATAAAAAGACAAAGATACAAGAAACCGAAAAGCTGGTCGGGCCCTATGCCCTGCACGACTTTTTTCTTTATCATTTCGTCAGGTGGGGCTCTTCTACTTCGAAAATCCTTTTTCTGGCAAAATTAGCATTTCAGGAAGCTAAGCTTCCGCTTGGAAGCTTAGCTTCCAAGTCGAAATTTACCGAAGCCGAAATCAAAAAATGGCTGAAAGTTTTTATTACAAGATTTTTCAAAAATCAGTGGAAGAGATCCGTAATGCCGGACGGGCCGAAGGTCGGGTCCGTCTCCCTCTCACCACGAGGCGACTGGCGCATGCCATCGGACGCGGAGGTAAAAATTTGGTTAAAAGATTTGAAATGAAAAAAATAATTTACGAATCGCCATATGTCACAGCCGACACTGTTATCTTTACTATACAAGACGGAGTGCTTAAGGTGCTTTTGATCAAGCGCGCCGATGTCCCATTCAAAGGCTCGCCTGCACTTCCAGGCGTCTTTTTATTGAAAAATGAAAGCGGGCTTGAGGCCGCTAAAAGAGCGCTCCGATCTAAAACCGGAGTCCAGGCCGGAGGATATCTGGAACAGCTCTATACTTTTGATTCGCGTTTCCGCGACCCGCGGGGGCACACAATTTCAATAACCTATTTTGCTCTTGTCGAAGAAAAAAATCTTAAAATAAGGCTAGGGAAGAACCTGCCTAACCGGCAAGCAGGCATTCAGTCTCCAAAACTCTATCCGGTAAATAAATTGCCGCGCCTCGCGTTCGACCATAAAGAGATTATTGAGCTAGCGCTCTTGCGTCTTCGCGCGAAACTTGAATACACAAACGTGGTCTATTCCATTCTGCAAAAATTCTTCGCCTTCTCCGAATTGCAAAAAGCCTATGAAATAATTTTCGGCAGAAAACTCGATAAAAGAAACTTCAGGAAAAAATTCCTGTCGCTTGACCTCATCCGTCCGACCAAGCAGATCTTAAGAGGCACGCGCTCAAGGCCGGCGAAGCTCTACGAATTCAAGTCGCGGAAACCCTCCTCGCTTAAAAAATTCTTTTGATGCAAAATCGTCTCATTTTAAAACCCCTCAAAAAGGAAGATATAGAAAATATAATGAAATGGGTCAATGATCCGGACGTCGTTAAAAACTTCCAGAACTTCAAGGGTTTTACTAAAAAAGAAGAGCTTAAATTTATCAAGAAGGTCATTGCCGGCAAAAACGATTTTGCTTTTTCAATATTCTGCAGAGCCGATAACGCCTATATCGGCCAGTGTTCCATAAATCAGATCAGCTGGCCGAACAAATTCGGCAGGTTCTCTGTATTCATAACCAAAGAAAACTGGGGCAACGGCTTCGCAGAGGAAGCTATCGGGCATCTTTTGCATATCGCCTTCTCTAGGTTAAAACTCCACAAAGTCTGGGGTGTCTGCTGGGTAACGAATAAAAAAGCATGGCACATCTACCAAAAGCTTGGTTTCAAAAAAGAAGGAATTCTCAAAGACGAATACTATTGGCGCGGCCAATACCACGACCTCATCCGAATGGCCATGGTTAAAAAATAAAAAATAAAACTATTGTGCAAAGCTTTAGTTAGATATAGTGTTTTTCAGTTGACAAAAATATGGGAAAATGCTAGGAATGCAAGCAGGAAACCTTGCGAACATTGACATTGTTCTAGATATAGATATATAGTGTATTTAGAACACTAAATCAAGGAGGGAGCTAGATATGCTAAAACGAATGAAAAAAGAGGTAAAGAGGTCCGCGTTGATTATCGTGGACGCACAGAACGATTTTTGCCACGGTGGAAGCCTCGCTGTCCCCCGCGGGGATGAGGTTGTAGCACCTTTAAATTCTAGAGCGGAGTTATTTTACGCGAAGGGATTCCCAGTTTTTGCGACGCGGGATTGGCATCCGGAGAAAACCAAGCATTTCAAAGACTTCGGCGGCGTCTGGCCTCCGCACTGCGTCCAGCACACCTTTGGAGCCTGTTTTCATGATGACCTGCGCTTCATCGGCGCCGAGATCATTTCTAAAGGAATGACTGAAGACGAGGATGAAACATCTTATTCCGGTTTTGGCGGTGTCAATTACGCCGGGCAAAACCTGGAAGAACTGCTCACAAGTGAACATGTTACAGATCTCTACATCGGCGGACTTGCCACGGATTACTGCGTGAAAGCAACCGTGCTCGACGCGCTGAAACTCGGTTTTAAGGTTTACCTTTTGGAGGACGCTGTACGCGCGGTTAATTTGAAGCCTACCGATGGCGCGAAAGCAATAAAAGAAATGAAAAAAGCCGGCGCGAAAGTCATCACGACGAAGAAGGTGCTGGGATGAATGCAATAGAACTTCCGAAATTCATTATTGAATCCATGCTGGACATTGATTTTTATAAGTTCACGATGGGCCAGCTTATTTTTCACAGATATCCGGATGTCCATGTTAAATATGCTCTTAAGGTGCGCACGAAAGATGTGCATTTAGCAGCTTGCGTTAAGGAAGACTATCTCCGCTATGAACTCGATCACGTTCGAACTTTAAAATTCAGGTCGAGCGAACTTCATTACTTGCGCGGAACAAACGAATACAGTGAGCGGATGTTCAAAGAAGATTATCTTGAGTTTTTGAAAAATCTGAAACTTCCTCCATACGAACTTAAACGCGTCGGCGACGACTACGAACTGACATTTGAAGGACTTTGGTCCGAGGCAATTTATTGGGAAACTTTAGTTCTCTCCATTATCAATGAGCTTTATTACAGAGCCTTGATGGCGGAGAAAACTTCTTTTGAACAGGACATCGTATACGCAACCGGCAAGCTTCGGCTCGCAGAGAAGATCAAAAAACTCCGCGCAAATCCGAAAATCACATTCAGCGATTTCGGAACACGCAGGCGCTTCAGCCGTGATTGGCAGAAATATGTCGTACATACATTGGCGGCGGAAATCCCAAATCAGCTTCTTGGAACTTCCAATGTGCTCCTTGCCAATAACTGCAACCTTCTCTCTATGGGAACCAACGCTCATGAGACAGATATGGGTGTGTCTGGAGTTATGCACGGCGACGATGATGAAATTCGCGCTTCCCACAACAAAGTTTTAGAGGATTGGTGGGATGAATATGGATTTGGTCTTTCTATTGCCCTTACAGATACTTACGGTTCCGATTTTTTCTTCAGCGATATGACCAAAGAACAGGCTGAAAAGTGGAAGGGGCTTCGCCAAGATTCTGGAGACCCGATTGAATTCGGCGAAAAGGCTCTTAGGTTCTATAAAAAACACGGCATCGACCCAAAGACCAAATTTATCGTTTTCAGCGATGGCTTGGATATAGATACAATGGTCAAGATCACGAACCATTTCCGCAATAAGATAAAGATCGCGTCCTTCAGAACAACTTATGGCTGGGGGACGAACCTGACCAATGATCTTGGATTTAGCCCTTTATCGATGGTCATCAAACTCGTTGAATCCAACGGACACGGCACAGTAAAGCTTTCCGACAATCTTGCCAAGGCAATGGGAAAGCCCGAAGACATCGAAAGATTCAAAAAAATTTTCGGACACACCGTAACTCTCAATGAGTCGTGCACATATTAAAAAACACCCCGCCTCGGCTATGCTGGAGCGGGGTTTAATTTTCTAGCTGGCTAAAATTTTGGCGATAGTCGGAGCGAGAGAAAGAACTTCGAATAGCGACGAGTTTATTCTGAATGGATCAAAAACTGTATTAGTGGTAAATGGGCACGAATCGGTCACCCAGAATTTAGTAAAGATACCGCAATTTATAATTTTTTGCCAGCTATCGTCGTGAAAAACGGGATGGGTCACGTATCCGGATATGCTCAATGGCCCGAATATACGAACGGCTTTGGCGCACTCAACCATTGTACCGGCTGTCAGCGAGAGATCATCTACGATCAAGACATTTTTTCCTGCAGGATCACCTTCAACGATCGTGACCTTTCGGTCTGCACCCCGGCGCTTTTTATAGCAAAGTATCATGGGATATTCTTCAAATTCCTGCCCAAAGCGCTTATAAGAACCCTCGTCAGGGAATGTAATTGCTACACCATCCATGGACCGTATTCTCTCTTTTAAGATAGGCAAGGCACTCTGCGGATCAGGCAAAATATTATCGGAGAAATAAAATCTTTCGACGGAAGCATGTAGATCAAACATCATGAGCTCAACCGGCCCTGTGCATGTAAGCGGAACTTGAGATAATTCACGCGCCAAGGTCTTTGCGGTGGCAATTCCACCCGATTTTTGAATGCGTTCCATTGTACCGGTTGGAAACAGAGGCAGAACTATCTTAAGACTCTTTGCCAAATATCTCGGAAACGCGCACGCAACAGCTAGCTGCTTGAAAACATCTTCCGGAGCAGGCATGTGCATGATAAAAACAACATCTTTACCTCGCACCGTACCTTCAGGATTTTCAATTGAATAATTCGGCCAGCTTTTTTCAAATTCGTCCCAGTTTATTTTTCCAAGTCTGGGCCGTGGCTCAATATTCAATCGTCTGGCAGATAACGCACACAATTCAGCGTAAATCTTATCGGCAAGCTGCTTCATTGTTTTGCAAGAGAATATGATCATAATGCATCCCCTTTCAAATATTCTGAAATTAGTTTATCATAATGATATTAAAATGTCAACTGAAAAACGCAAGAAAATAGTAATCTACGGAGGGTCGTTCAATCCACCTCACATCGGGCACGCGATAGCTATCGAGGCCGTTTTGCGGAATTTTGAATGCGATGAAATTTGGATAATGCCGTCTTCTGAAAGAAAGGATAAGCACATCGGTACGCCCGGCAAACATCGCGTCAAAATGCTGAATATACTTATACGCGAGTTCTCTGGACGCTCGGCGGTGCCTGTTAAAATTTCAATGCTGGAACTCGACCGCCCCGGACTGACGACGACTTATGATACAAAAATTGAACTGGAAAAAAAATATCCCGGCAATAAATTCTATTTTCTAATAGGATCCGAACTTTTGTGGAATATCCGCTATGACTGGATAAAAGGCAACGAGCTCTGGAACAATGCGAATTTTCTGGCAATAAGAAAACCGGAAACAAAAGTTCCCGATAAACTTCCGCCGAATATAAAGTTGGTGGACAAAGATATTGTCTGGGTGAACATTTCAAGCACCATCATCCGCAATTTCATCAAAAAAGGATATTCCGGTATCCCCTATCTCCTTCCGAAAATATCCGCGTACATAAAGAAAAACGGCCTATATAAATAGGCCGCGCGCAGCCAAATGCGCTAAAACAGCGGGAATTTTTATGTCATGTTTTAAACGGCTTGTTGCCAAAAAATTCAGCAGATTTTTCAGAGGCACCTTTATGACCGTCAAATCCTCAGAGCTCTCGAGTTCGGGTTCTTTGATTTTTCGCGCATTCAAGCCAAGATATATTGCAAGCTCATCTTTGAGAAGTCCGGTATTAAATGGGCCTGCGTCCAGAAACAACATTTCATCAATCGCATAGCCGGTCTCTTCCAGGAGTTCCCTCTTCGCGGCAGATTCTTCGGATTCCCCTTCTATATCCATGAGGCCAGCAGGCAACTCGATAATATAATCCTTGAATGGCACGCGAAAGATCTTTTCCAAAATAATTTCCTTCTCCGGCGTGATTGCGGCAATGACAACTATCCTTTTGCAATTTTTCCGTTCAACCATCTCCCAAATCTGCTCGCGGCCTTTTTATCCTTAAAATGCCTTTTGATCGTTCTTATAAAAGCGCCGTCAAAAACAACCTCATCCCGTAAAACCTTTAATTTTGGCAATTTGAATACTTTTTCTGATAAATAGAACTTCCCTGCTTCATATATAGTTACGGTTTCCGGGTGTTTTTGTATTTGCAAAAAATTATGTATTATTAGATGATGAGAGAAGGCAAAGAAGACATATATGAAGATGTGGGCTATATGAAGTATACCGAAAAGAACGCTGATACTTACGACAAATATCGCGAGCTTGGCGGTATTATAAACAGAGCAGATTATGAAGACGCTCTGCATAAAGAAATGGCGGCTAGCAAGGAAAGTGGAGAATTCGTAATAGAGGCCGGAGCGATAGCTAGACACGCCGGAATAGAGCTAGAAAATGAGAAAGGCACAGTAGATCCGAGAGCTAAGCTCTTTGCGGTGTTGCGAAGCTACCAAAAACCGGGCGGCAACAACCATCACGGACAAATGGGTGACCAGCATTTGTTTGCCGAAGCACTGCGTATGCTGGGCGATAGTGATGCATTAGAAAAGCTGATCAAAGCGTATCCGAATATGGATTTCAATTAGTAAAAACCACCAGCTTTAGCCGGTGGTTTTTCATGTACCAAAAAGCCCCAGTAGGTGCTTTTTGGTTGTGTATGAACTTGAGACCAAAGGGTTTATGGGTTTGTCTGGATTCCTGTCACATTTTCTTCTGCGTCAACCAATCCATATCCGTAGAAGTTGTCGTGTCCTGCGGTTCCCAGATCATCCGCGGCCGCCTGAAGCGCTGCGCGTACTTCTGCAGGGTCCCATGCGCCGTCTACATCAACGTCATATGCTGACTGCACTGCAGTTGCAAGCACTAAAGCAACGGCTCCAGCAACATGCGGAGATGCCATTGAAGTTCCGCTAATGGTGTTGTAGAGACCGTCATTCCAAGTTGAGCGAATACTCACGCCGGGAGCTGCCAATTCAACCTCTGCTCCATCTGAACTGAAATACGCTATCAAGTCGTTGTTGTCCGTAGCGGCAACGGCAATCACCGAAGAATACTTGGCGGGGTAAATCACCTCGTTCGTAGAACCATCGCCATCGCCAGAGTTTCCGGCCGCGGCAACGATCACAACGCCGGCAGCATACGCGGCATCAACCGCGTCATGCATTGCTTGAATGTCGCTTGCTGTGCCCAAACTCATATTTATAACCTGCATGCCGTTATTCATCGCCCAAGTAATTCCGTCAATCACATCACTCGTATATCCCGAGCCGTTGCGGTCAAGAACTTTCACTGCCCAAAGATGCGCTTCGGGCGCAACGCCGATGACGCCGATTTCGTTATCTGCCGCGGCAACAATACCGGCTACATGCGTTCCGTGTCCGTTGTCATCGTCCCACTTTTCAGGATCGACAACGCGCGTCCACGGCGGTCCGCTATTCGGAGCAACGAAATTCACACCCCCTTTTATATTGCCCGTCAAATCGGCGTGGTCTTTATCTATTCCGGTATCAATAACTGCCACCTTTACAGAAGTGCCCCTGCTTGCCGTTGAGCTCGCACTCCAGGCAAGATCGGCATCAATACGATCAACGCCCCACTCAAGCACTTCTGCCGGTTGGGTAGAACCGCCATCACCTCCACCATTCTTGCAATCAGGCCATGGAGTACAACCTTCCGGTGGCTTCAAAGCAAAAACCAACGCGTCCTTTTCAATGGAACGAACGCCCGCCAAAGTACCGATATCAGATGCGGCCGCCTCATTCGGCAAAAGCACAACTGCGCCGTTTACGAGCGGAAGTTCTTTAAGCACTCGGCCGCCTGCATTTTCAAGAGCGGCTCTCGCATCCTCGTTGATTGCGTGGTTAAAGATTACAATTACCCGTTCCGGGATACTGGCTGTCTGCGGTGAGCCCGCCGAAACCGCCTGTGTCGCAAGTCCGCCGAACACTGCCAGTCCAAAGACAAGAGCCAGAATAAGCAGAGAATCTGTGATAACTCGTAATTTTATTGTCATGGTTATAATTTAAGAACTTAAATTCGCGACTTACGACTATTGTCACGCATTTTATAAAGTATCATCTGATTTTATTTTAAACAAGACCGGTAAAGCTTAAGATGATCCAAAACCAGACGAGGAAATAAAAAATTCTCTAAAACAGTTTTTCTCGCTGAATTCCCCAGTCTCTTTCTTTTCGCAGGACGGGATAAAAGAAAAATTATTTTTTGAGCCATTTCCTCGGGGGATTTCACGATAAAGCCGTTTTTACCGTTTCGAATCTGTTTCCTAATTCCCGAAGCCGGGCCGCCGATTACCGCTTGTCGTTTCCACATTGCTTCTGTTGCCACCAAGCCAAATCCCTCTTTGGTTGAATTTTGAACAATGACGTCAGCCGCATTTTGCGCCATAACGGTAAATTCTAAAACATCTTTTCCTTTCGGATCAAAAAACAAAAAAATATCGCGGGATTTTCCGGCAACTGCCGCGATATCTTTATAAATCACATGCGCCGCAGGATTATCCTTGGCAATGTTGAAACCAACCAAAGCCAGCTGCGCACTAGGGTATGTGTTTTGAACTATTCGGAAAGATTGGACAACTCCCATTGGATTTTTCCAAATGTCAAAACGCGATACTTGAATGATGAGCGGGCAATTTTGGGGAACGCCGCCTTGTTTTTCAAGATACAGGCGGGCTTCTTTTTGGGGGACAATTTTTTGTTTGGCGGCCAACGGGTCAATTGCCGGCGTGAAAATTTTTACTTTGCGGCCTGGCAGGTTTCCATTCACGAAATCGCGGTTACTGAAAACAATTCGATGATAAGACACGACGGCGGGAAGAATTTTTTCCCAAACCGGTTTAAAAACCGAAGAGGTGTCAATGTGGCTAAAATATATTTTATGTTTATTAAGATGCGCGTAATGTCCCGCGAGAAGTAGCTGGGGATCGTTTATAACTAGAACATCACAGTCAATCTTATCTAATTCAGATGCGATTAATCTGCCCACCCGTTCATATTCAGCCCACTCCCGGCCGCTAATTTTTACCGGCGCGCCCTGCAGGGCATTATGGATTTTATTGGTTATCTCAAAAAACTTTTTACCGACATCGGGATTGATAAAATACCAGTCGCTTTCCACTCCCAAAGAACGCAAATATGGAATGAGGCTTGCAAGTATTTCAGCGACGCCTCCGCCGTCCGCTACGGCATTGATATGCACGACCCTCTTGCCCCGTAAATAAAAAGCGCGCTTTAATAATTCTTTTTTTTGGCGCGCCGACATGAATCGTAAAAAGTCCGCCCGGCGCACTTGTTGTGAAAGAATAACTTTTTCAAGATATGTTCGGGGCACATTTCTCATGATTTAATGGATTTTATAGTTTTCGTAGATTTATTTTAATCTTATAATAATTTTTTACTCGTTATCCGAACACTAACACCTTATCCGACTCCTCGACCATTTTTACCAAATCTTTCATAGTGGTAACCGGACAAACCTTACTCTCGGATTTAGAACGAACCTTAAGACAGGTTTCGCAAGCAAGAATTACTCCCTTAAGATCTTTGAATTCTTGAATTTTCTTGGAAATATCAAAATCTTCCGAATCGGGGATATCTTCCGCTTCCACGCCCTCGTTCATAAGATTTATCTGCACCGAGTGTTTTTCCTTGAGCGCGGCAATTCCCAAACGGAGTGTGTTCCAAATATGCTCCGGTTTATTTGATTGTAAAATAATGCCAAGTTTCATGATTATTTCCTAACCCACAACCAAAATCTCTCGTGTAGATAATAAGCGAAGGTTAATATTAGACCAGCGACTACGGAAATTTCTCCTGACTTTTTGATTTCGCCGGTATACGCATAAACAACCGCACCGGTAATAATCATGGCGATTATTCTCCAGCTTACCGCTTTTATTATGGGGCGGATATGACCGTCTTGAACCGCCATCTTGATAGCGTTTGTTTCCATAAGCGGCTAACTTAAATCCTTCTTTTTATCTTCAAATTCTTTTTTATCAATCTCGCCTTTGGCATAGCGCTCTTTCAAAATTTCAAGCGCCGATTTTTCGCCTTCGCGCGTGCCGCGAGATTGGCTCGTGAGCCATTTGATAAGCGCGACAATGCCGGCGATGATCAAAACCCACCAGAGAATCATAAATATCCAGCCGAAAGAGCCAAATGTCCCGAATCCGAAATTCATCATATTATTGTTTGTTGAATTATTGCCAAAGGGAGACGACCACCCTCCCCACATCATGTTCATCATGGGCATCCAACCTCCGCTCGTCCCGAGGACGGTTGCGGATGTGTCACACCCCGAAAGCCTCTTGCCCATAACAACATGAATCTGCTCTTCGCCTTCTTCCCCATGCATTTGTATCATCATCTCATTCATTGCCTCATGCGAATCTCCTAGCATTTGTCCCATATAATACTCCCCAAGCGCGCCGAAATCCTCGTTAGATAAATCTTCGCACACAATCTCCTTTGATTGAAGCCCCTGCCATACGATCTTGCCTTCAGCTTCTTCGAGAGCGGTATGATTATCCGTTTGAGCACCAACAGGAGAAACGGCAACAAAACCGCCAAAAACAATCACCCCGGCGATTATAAATAAATTGAGTACTTTCATAATTTAATTTTACCACTTGTTACCCCTTGTAGCGAATCCACCGCACCCCAGTAGCAGAGCAAAGCTCGCTACGTGGCAGGCAAAACGGATGGCGGACTTATTACACAATCCTGTTATCAGCCTTCCCCGATAAATACCGATTCTCACTATTCCGGTATCACTATATCAATTTTTGATAAGTTTCAAAAGCGGCTCTTCCCAGCCAAAACAAGTTTCTTTGCCGTTTAGTGCTTCAAATGCTTTTGTGCAGGTCGGGTCAAGTTTTGCGTACTCTTGAAGCACGGAAACAACTTCTTCAATAAATCCGCCAACGGCGCCATCAGAATCATCAACGCCGCCGCGGCATAATCTATCATCAAGCCGTAAAAGCGTATCAACTAATAACTTTGTTGTCTGCTGGTTTACCGGCAACTCGGAAACAACTTTTGATAAACGATTGCACCCTTCGGAAAGAGAACTTTGATACGTAAACCAAGTGCGCGACGGGCCTTCGTATGATTTGATAAATCGCATGCCGGCGGTGATTGTCTTTTTCGTTGTCGCTAACTCGCTCTTGCTTAATTCTCCCAACCTACCACTGCAAGCAACTTGGTATACGAGCCGCTTATCTTCGTCGCTCAATTTTTTATCGCCCGTCGCCGCATAAATTGCCACAGCCACCATGTGCTTGCAAAGCGTGTCATTTTGCCCAAGATAACATTCGCAATGTCCATAATCATACCGCCGCGCCTCAACCGAGACACGATACGGTTTTGTACCAATCACAATCGCAGAATAGCCGCCGATCCCTTCTTCAAATTTCGTTACCTTTCCTTTCTCATATAAATCAACCGCCTTCTCAAAAGTCGGCCCATCAGTCGCAAATTTAATTTTGTCTAAATCGTATTTCGGTTGCATATATTTATTACGAAGACATACCAACATTCTCAAGTTTATAAGGATGTTATTTATTGGGCATCAATTTTACCTGCCCCGTTGCAAGCTTGCTTTGCTAATGTATTTCTTTTTTTGGCTGTTTCTGTTGGCATATTTTTATATTTTCTTATATCTCACGCCTCTGCCCCGGCCAACTCGTTCAACCAAACGCAAAGCCACCAAGCGCGCGAGAGCTTGTTTTATAGTCACCTGCGGTACCAAACCAGTGAGACGCTTATCGATTTCGGCTACGCCCAGAGTTTCTCCGCCTTTCAAGACAGCAAAAACCCGCTCCTGTCTTTCCGACAAAAGTTTCTCAGGCTGTTCGGTGTTCATTAATTGTCTTGCCTGTTCAGTTTGCTCAAGAAGCGCGTCTAACAAGAAATTTAGCCACGCGGCAATATCCTCGTGATCGGTTTTATGATTTTTCTGTGTTGCTCGTAGTGCTAAGTAGTACCTATCTTTTTTATTTTCAATAATTTCGTCAAGCGAGACATAGGGAATATACGGATAATCATTGCGAAGTAAAAGTAGATTTGTAAGCGCGCGACTCAAGCGGCCGTTGCCGTCCTGAAACGGGTGGATTGCCAAAAATTCAAAGACGAAATTGGCAATAATTAAAAGCGGGTGAAGTTCTTTCTTCTCCAATTGTTCGTTTGTCCAATCAATTGCTATTTCCATTTCCGGCTTTACCAAATACGGTTTAGTTGGCTGAAAAAGAATAATTTCCTCGCCGTGCTGATTTTTCATTATGACCGCATTGTCTCCGCTTTTGTATTTACCACGATGCGTCTGATCTTTCTCCGAGAACTGCAATAAAATACTATGGAATTGTAAAATATTATTTTCCGAAAGTTTTAGCGTCCGGTAGTTATCGAAGATTCTCCCCACGAGGTCAGCGTAGCCGGCCACTTCCTGTTCATCGCGATTTTTGGGAGGGTGGGATTTCAGCCCACGCAAAAGACGAGCTACCTCAACGTCCGTCATTTTTGATCCCTCGATACGCGTAGAGGCGCCAGTTGAGGTGATGATTACAGATGCCTTAAGCCGGCCAAGAATTTGCGGACTCAAACGGAGGCTTCCTTGCCAGAGGCCTTTGAACTCATCAATCTTGGCGATTTTACCAAGTATCTCTGAGTTAACCTTTATTCGTTGTATAAAGCTGTTTTCATTCATATAGCTTGATCTTAATTCGCTATAGTTAACTATATACGATTATATACAAAAGTATCAAGCAAGTCAATAAACCAGATTTACTATATCAGTAGATTGATATAGAGCACCGGCAACTCTTTTTTATGCCTTAAATAAAGGGTTTTTTGGCCTATTTACTATTCACGATTTCTGCTATTTCGAATATAGTAGATTATAGCAGATTAGCAAAGAAGTCGAAGTAGGTGTTTTGTGAACTGGAAGCAAAATAAATCTTATGCCAATTAGAAATTTAGAGTTCGTATCTAGTTTCTTGGCTCCCCGGGCAGGGATCGGACCTGCGACCGTCTCGTTAACAGCGAGCCGCTCTACCGCTGAGCTACCGGGGAATATTTATTGCATTACCGTCGGAACTATCGGGAAATGAATATTCCTGATGGGGAATACTTATTATATTACATTGCTTTTATTATAATTTCAACGGTTTGCGCATATATGGTATATTGGAAATATGTCTTTTGTGCCGGCGAATATCTTTTTATATTTTTTTCTCCTGATTTTAGGAATAAGCGGATTCTTTTTCGCGGCCATTTGGCCGCAGGCTGTCGGGTTTTACGCTTTTATTGTTTTTGCCTCGGCCGGAGGATTTGGCACGGCTTTTTATATTTTTTATACCAAGAGGTACCGCAAGCAGCTTGTCTGCCCGGTCGGTTCCGATTGCAATGCCGTTATCAACAGCCGTTATTCAATTTTTTTGGGCATCGCACTGGAATATTGGGGAATGTTTTACTATGCAGTTATCGCCGTTTCCTACGGCGCTTTGATTTTTGCGCCGTTCTTTTTTAACGGAATATTTTTAGCCGGGTTATTACTGGCAAGCGCCGGCGCGTTTTTGTTTTCGCTGTATCTTCTTTTCGCGCAAGCTTTTCTTTTGCGCCAATGGTGTATTTGGTGCATTCTCTCTGCCATGCTTTCCATTGTAATCTTTATTGTCTCGCTCACAGGCGTCGGCTTTGCAGTCGCGTTTTTAACAGAGATAGCGACAGTTATCGAATTGGTACGCGTCCTTGGATTCGTGTTTGGGATTGGCGGAGCCACGGCGGTTCTATTTCTTTTTCATAAATTTTTAAATAACCGGGATATCGATGAATCGGAAGCCAGGTCCGTCAAAGGTATTTCCGAGCTTATTTGGTTCGGGCTTTTTCTTACCCTTTTGGGCCAGTTTGCTCTTTTTGCCGCCGACGCCGGGGCTCCGGAATTCCCCGCCATCTTTTTTATCCAAACCACAGCGCTCTTTATTGCAACGATAAGCGGGGCGGTTTTGATGATTATTTTCGCCCCGTTTTTGTCTGCGATACCGTTCAATGAGGAAGAAAGAAGCCGGACCCATCCGTCTCTGAATTCTTTGAGGAAGCCGATGTTTATTGTGGGCTCTGTCGCGCTCTCGTCATGGTATTTTGCTTTTATTATTGGCTACGCCACGGGCTATGGGCCGGCTGTCTTGTTTGTGGTGTACGCATTAACTCTCGCGATGGCTGTCGCTGCGGCAGTGCTTTGGGAGAAGAAAATAGACGCGTAAAATATTAAATAGTAGCACAGTTTTTAAAAAATCAAATAACCCAAAATACAGATTTTGGGTTATTTGGGAAAACTTCGAGCACTTTTTCTTTTGTCCCACCCCGAAGAATGTCGGGATCGCATAGTCTCAAATTAAAGCTCCGAGACCAACACTTTATCTCTAAAAAACGAAACAATCGACACTTTAATTTTGTGAATCACAAAATTAAAAATGAAACTCCACGACCAGCTTCCGCTAGCCGTGCCTTGTTACGACTTACTCCCTGTCACCGAGCCTAGACTTACTCCGCCGAAGCGAAGCTTCATCTATTCCCGGCTCCCTTGAGTTGACGGGCGGTGAGTACAAGACTCGAGAACGTATTCACCGCAGTATAGCTGACCTGCGATTACTAGCGATTCCGACTTCATGAGGTCGAGTTGCAGACCTCAATCTGAACTGGGGCGCGGTTTGGTGGGATTGGCTCCGCCTTACGGCATTGCAACCCATTGTCCGCGCCATTGTAGCACGTGTGTAGCCCAGGGCATCAGAGGGCCATGCTGACTTGGCGTCATCCCCGCCTTCCTCCCCGCTGAGCGGGGCAGTCTGCTGTGACACATATAACACAGCATAGGGGTTGCGTTCGTTACCCCACTTAAGGGAACAGCTCAAGCCACGAACTGACGACAGCCATGCAGCACCTGTGAATCTGTCCTTGTGAGAAGTCCCCCTTTCGGAGGATTGTCAAATCCATTTCAAGCCCTGGTGAGGTTTTTCGTTTACCGTCGAATTGAACCACATGCTCCACCGCTTGTGCGAGTCCCCGTCTATTCCTTTGAGTTTTAATCTTGCGATCGTACTTCCCAGGCGGATAACTTAACGCGTTAGCTTTGCCACTCGAAGGGTCGATACTTCCAATAGCTAGTTATCATCGTTTAGGGCGTGGACTACAAGGGTATCTACATTTTGTTACTTCACTTGGTAACCGGGTTACCAAGTGCTCAAGATTTTATTAATCGGTGCTAATTTTTGGAGTCAGTTTGTGCTTGACAAGTTTCTTATCATCATGCTACTATATATCCTATAGAAAGGGGGTTTCCAATGCCTTTGCTAGGATTAATGCTCGGAATGCTTGGCATACTTGTAATAGCGATTGGGGCGTTCGCAGCTACCAAACGCATTTGGATAGGATTTGCTATTACAGGAGTTGCGCTATTCGGAACCGCGCTTTACGTTCTTTTATAGCTCAAGCCGCACTCCCCGCCCATCCCACCGGGAGCAACATTGTTGCTCCCTTTCATTTTCCAAAAATTAGCACCGATTTTCATTCTTGAGTGAGCAGAATATTTCTATCTGCTTCTCTGCATCGCTGCAGAGTTCGGACTATATCATCACCCCGATTTTACATCGGGGGCTCGGCGTATAGTCTCTACGGGGTCATGTCCGAAACTAAGTGTCGGACAGTGGACTTCCCTCGGGATTGTCTATTTTTTAAAACAGAGTTTCCCCGATATAGCTCCCGACATCGCTCTCGCGATGCACAGGATCCGCGATTTCACTATTATTATTTTAATAATGCATCGGGACAAGTTTTTTAACCTCCGATCTTACATCGGAGGGGACTAGCACCACAGCCGACTTCTACGTCGGCCCCTTGAATTGTGGCCTTTCTTAATCCTTTTTGATCCCCACGCTTTCGTGTTTCAGCGTCAGGAATGCCCCAGCAAGCTGCCTTCGCCTTTGGTGTTCCCCTAGATATCAACGGATTTCACCCCTACACCTAGAGTTCCGCTTGCCTCTGGCATCCTCCGAGTTTGGCCGTTTCCCGCCCAGCCTCCATGTTGAGCACGGAGATTTAAAACAGGACTAACCAAACCGCCTACACACCCTTTACGCCCAGTAAATCCGGATAACGCTCGGGCTCCTCGTATTACCGCGGCTGCTGGCACGAGGTTAGCAAGCCCTTATTCTTAGGGTACAGTCACTTTCGTTCCTCCCCTAAAAAAGCAGTTTACGTCCCGAAGGACTTCGTCCTGCACGCGGCGTCGCTGGTTCAGGCTTTCGCCCATTGACCAATATTCTCGGCTGCTGCCACCCGTAGGTGTATGGACCGTGTCGCAGTTCCATTGGTGGGGGCCAAGCTCTCACTCCCCCTAGCCGTCGTAGCCTTGGTAGGCCTTTACCCTACCAACTAGCTGATAGCCCGCAGGCCTCTCCCAGAGCCAATCTAAGTGATTTACCCTTTCGGGAACTATCGGGAATTATCTAACCTTTCGGCTAGTTATGCCCGTCTCTTGGGTGAGTTCCTACGTGTTACTACCCCGTCTGCCACTAAACATATTAAATTAATATATTCCGTTTGACTTGCATGCCTTATCCACGCCGCCAGCGTTCATCCTGAGCCAGGATCAAACTCTCAATAAGAATTTTGCTTGCGCAAAATTCAGGGACAAAAGAAAAAATGCTCAAAATTTTACTGACTTAATTATTCTCCGACTCTTCGTCGGAGGGTGCTTTCTCGATTCTAGCCTCACGCTAGAAGTTGAGAATTTTAAATCGATGCTGATTTTTGGAGTCAAGATAGGGCTTGACAGATAGTAACCATGTAATAATGTTGTGATAGAAGGAGGGATAAAACATGGTAACTTATGTTACGTTGAATGCGTTTTTAGTTACTTGGGGAGTTTTAGCAGAGGCATCAGTCAGAAAGAAATGCCCAAAATTCATCGAGGGATTTCAATTTCCAATATCTCTCATTTCCAGCGCTCTGGCAGGGTTGATCACTCAGGCGGTTTTATAATCGCCTTTTTCTTTTTTCCAAAAATCAGCATCGATTGTCGTTTCTCCGATTTGTCTTGCTAAACAAATCGTGAGTCCCCGGTTATCTAAATTAGATATTCCGGGAAATTATCAAAGGTCGCGGGTTTATATCGCTCTAAAGCAAACAAATTTTTTCGCGCTTAACCTTCTCTACGGGGGCTCCGACGCGGCTCAAAAATTTGTTCGCTTTTTCGCTTGAAATAAACCCGCGATTATTTCCAGAAAGAAACAATCGCGGATCTACTGTCCTCTTTTTCAAGTTCGCCTTGCTTTGGGCCCCATTTGGTTAAACCCGTGCCAGGTAAATGCTCTAACTGATAATATAGCCATTATACTCGGCTATATTTTGCCGTCAAGTCCATCAAAATAATACAAATGTGAATAAAAATAACCCCATAAAATCGAGGCTATTTTAACAAAAGCAGGCCATCCCGTATGTTATATGAAAGCACTGACAACGAGATCCATTCGTCATCGGCCAACTTATGATCTTTGTAGTCTCGCGCGAGATCGAAATTATATTTTGCAAGATCTTCGGCGGCATTTTGTCTGGTTTTTAGGTCAAGGCCGCGATCTACAGCCACGATAATTTGATCCAGCCGCTTTTTATAATCATCGAAAAGAGCCATGTGCACATGCGAAATTCTACTTCACAAAGTAGCATATTTGCTTATTTTAGCAACGCCGCCCCGACTGCAACCGCGTTTTTGCCGAGTTTAGATACTTCTATTTTTTTTACCTGCCTCGCCGGAAGGCGTGAAAATGCGCTTCGCATTTCTTTCAGAAATCCATTTCTATCTGTCACTCCACCGCCGAAGACAATTGAATCAACTTTATATTTTTTTACGACAGGCATTAAATTTTCCGCCAAAAAATCGGCGAAATCCGCTGACATTACCGCCTTCGGTTTTCCGCGCATCTTCTGATATTCTTTTTCCCAGCTCTCCGGATATTCGAAAGCTTTTATTTTTTGCACCTTGCCGCGCTTTGCAAGTCCTCTACCGATACCCGTGCCTAAAGTAATGGCCAAGCATACTCCTTTTTTTGGACAAACTGCGCAGGCAAAGCACCGAGCATCGTTGTCCACACTTAACTTAGCAATCCGATTGCTAAGTAGTTTCGCGAAGTCAAAATTTCTTAAATATTTTATATTCGGGCTTCGGACTATTTTTGTGCCGGAAATTATTCCTGCGGCCCCTATGCCGATTTTTTCCACTTGGCAACCCGGTTGCCAAGTGGTTAATTTTATGATTTCTTTTCGAAAATCATTCAAATTCTTAGGTGTCTTAATCTGCCGTGCCGACAAAACTTTCTTTCCATCCCAAAGAACCGCCCTTATCTTTGATCCGCCGATATCAATGCCAATTATTCGTTTATTCGCGCGAATTAGAGTCATATATTAGTTTGATTTAAACAAATCTTTCGCGATATTCCAATACCTTGGATCATTTTTTTTGAATTTCAACTGCCACCACCATTCTGCTCCCCAGAGATAATATTCGTCAAAACCGGTATCTTTTGCGTATTCAATGGTTTCTTTGAAAAATTCGGGGCTGAAACTTTCTACCAGTTCTTCATACGGCGTATTCGAAACGCCTTTCGGAGCCCACGGTTCGGCTTGGAGCTCAACAATAATGAATTTCTGATCAGGCCGCCGCGTCCACCATTTAACCAATTTCTCCTTTACCTGGAAATAACCCGGCGACAGAGGATAATCTATTAATCCGAAGATCGGACCGATGAACCTGGGATAAACTCTCCTGTACATAGTACTTCCAAAAATATCCCCTTCGCGCGACGCTCGGAACCAGACGCCAAGTTCGCCTCCGTCTGTTGTAAGTATCGGCCGCGAATTATCCAACGAACGAACAAACGCTATTTCATCTTTGAGAAAATTCTTCGGCCTCGCGGGACATTCGCCGAAAAGCAAAAAAGGTTCATTTTCAACCTGCCAGAGAACAATATTTTTATTATTTTTATAATGCAGGACTAATTCACTCATGTATCGCTTGAGATAGTCGTGCAATTCGCCAGGCGGAAGGTCGCGCGCCCACGCAGGCGCGTGACATTCCGGCCAACGCGGCATTCGTAATCCAACGGCAAGTATCACTTCCGCGTTATATTTTTCCGCAAGTCCAAGCTCTTTATCTAAAAATGAAAAATCCATCATTCCCTTGCCTTTTTCTAATTCATCCCAATAAGCTATAAGTCTCACTTTTTTTGGCTTTATGTCCCGGAGTATGTCTTCGAAAATTTGCATGGGGTCAGCGCCCATATCCCTTGCGGCTTTTTGCGAAAAAGTGAGACCCCAGACGATATACCTGTTGTTGTCAGGCGCCTGCAATGAATCGGCAAAACTCAATAACGAAAGAAGAAAGAGGCCGAGCGATACGATCACGGTGCCCGATATTTTTAGAATTAGCGCCTTGCCAGCAAAAGATTCTCTGATAAGTATAACTGCGAAGATGAATGTTACCGCAAATTTAAAACTACTCGTCGCGTCCACGAGCGCGGGGTGAGATAGCGATATGGAATATTGGACCAAAATAAAGCCGAAAGCAGCCAGGGCACGATTGCCAACATAGGCAAACTTGTTTTTTCTTTCCGGGTCCGTGAGATTTGACCGGAATTCCGCGATAAATGAGCGGAAAAGCAGGAAAGGAAGCACGGCGAGAATTCCTCCGATCCGCATCCATAAAAAGCCTGAAATGAATCCTGCGTCCGAAAAAACCATTTTTGAAAGAACATTGGAGAGCCCGAAGAAAAACGCGCTTGCGAGCAAAAAAAGAAAAAGTTTCGGGCGGAGCGCCTTATTTTCAAGAGAAAGAAAAAACAAACCGCCGAGAAACAAAAGGACGAACGCCGCGGTCTCCCAAAAACCGAGGTATGTCCGCAGAAATAGCATTGAAATGATAAAAGTAAATATTTGCGCGAAAGCCACGGATGCGGGCTGTACGAGCGACGCCTCACTCAACTCAAGCGACTTGAAAAGGAAGAATATTCCATAAGCAAATACCGCGCCTGCTGCCAGAGCGTAGAGTACGATATCAAGCTGTGAAAACCCGAATCCGAAAGGAACGAGTATGAAAAAAGAAATACCGCTTAAAATTTGAGCCCAAAACGCATAGAGGCGGGCGTTGAAAGTTCTGCGTTTGATTATTATCTTGTCGAAAACAAAAGAGATCCCGAGAAAGAATTGTCCGAGAAGCGCTGCGTATAGCCAATTCATCTCATTATTATAGCTGATAAAAAAGAAAAACGCCTCACAAGGTAAAGCGCTTCGATTAGTATCTTTATTTATCTTTCCTTGCAAATTTTGGCTGGCTCGACCTGAAATATACTTTATTGGTATGCCATATTTTTGGTATTCGGTGCAAATCACTAATTTGATTTATTTCACCAAAATTGATATCAACACAGAGCATCGGTACAGTTGTACTATATGGACCATTTCGAAACAGCACGCTTGTTCCTACTACTCCTGGTACCCCATCGCTTAAAAGTTTTTCCCCAAGCAATTTGGCTGCATTTTGAATATCCATTCAAACCTCCAACGAATTTTCTTTTGCAATTTTAGCATAAGCATACGCGCTTTGTCGAATGCGGCGTTCCATTGTTTTATAATCCACTTCAACCAATCCGAACCGCGGCCAGAAACCTTCAGACCATTCAAAGTTGTCGAGTAGCGACCAATAAAAATATCCGCGGACATCCACGCCTTCGGAAATCGCTTTATGCGCCCATTTGAGATGCTCTTTTATAAATTTTTCTCGATGAATATCGCGCGAGTCTGCGATGCCATTTTCCGTAATATAAACGGGCTTATTATGTTTTTTTAAATCTTTTAAAACATGATAAATCCCTTCCGGATATATTTCCCAGCCCATGTCGGTGATCATCTCATTCTTATTTTGATTATATCTTAAACCTCGCAACACATTGTGATGGTAATAGTTACATCCAATAAAGTCAGCATGATTCAGTGTTTTCTTAAGAAACCAAAAATTCCAAAATGCATTCGCTAATATTTTAAAAATACCCGCTATCAATCCGCGTGATTCAAAATAAATAGTATTATTTGCAAACCCAACCATAGCGGCAGGATTACTATTGTGAATTGCCTTGTAAGCCGTTTTGTGCCCGGCAACCAAATTTTTCAATACTTTCGCGGTTTTTAGTATACTCCTTTTCCCTGGCGGATATTTCCCTTTAAAATAAGAGAAAATCGAATAAATATCGTCCGGCTCGTTTAATGTTATCCAAAACTTAACATCAACAAATCCTTCCGATCGGACAAGTTTGTTTACATACCGTGCGAAGTCTTCGATTGTCTTTTTGTTTTCCCAGCCACCTTGTTTGGCCACCCAAATCGGAAGCGTCCAATGCCAAAGTGTTACGAAAGGTTCTATTTCGCGTTCGCGGAGTGCCCTTATGACTTCGCGGTAGTGTTCAATTTCTTTTTCATCCCATTTCCCTTCTTCTGGTTCCACGCGCGACCATTCGATGGAAAAACGGTGTACATTGTGGTTCAAAGACTTCGCGATATCAAAATCCTCGCGGAAGCGATTGTAATGGTCGCAGGCGCGGCCTGAAATATAATTTTCGGGCTTTAAAGGATCGGGATAAAAATCCAGAATATGTTTGGGAAGATTATTCCTTGAGGCTTCGCCCGCAAGGCGGTTGGCATTCTCTTTCTCCCACTCCGTCCAATCGTTGTGGTTATTGCCCTCGACTTGGTGTGCGCTGGTTGCGGCACCCCAGAAAAAGCCTTTTGGAAATTCTAGTTTTACCATGCGTAAAGTATAGCAAATAAAGCTAAGCCGAACAGTCTTTTTGCTTTCTTCGCCTCGCTACTGCTCGCTCAGGGTTGCCTGGTGGCAAAACCCGCAAAAACACTCTCGGCTTAGCTCTTTTTATTTTTTCTTCTCCATATCTCTATATTTTTATGGTTGCCGGAAAGTAGGACTTTTGGTACCGCATATTTTTTATGTTTATACTTAAAAACTTCCGGGCGGGTGTATGCGGGCACACCGACGCCGTAGCGCTTTTCCTCCAGCGATTCATTTTTGCCCAAAACACCGGGAATATGCCGCGAAATTGCGTCAACCATAATCATTGCGGGTAATTCGCCGCCGGTAAGCACATAGGGGCCGACGGATATTTCATGGAGCATGAAACCTGAAGCATGAATTACTTTTTTAATCCGTTCATCCACGCCTTCATACCGGCCGCAGATAAATATAATATGCTTATATTTTTTTGAAAAACTCTGTGCCATCGAAGCATCGAATTGTTTGCCTCCGGCATCAAGAAAGATTATCATAACCCTCCCAGCCCCTCTTACCTTAAGTGGGGCGCTATCGGAACGTTTCTTTTTTGTCCCCCTTAAAGTAAGGGGGATTAAGGGTGTTATTATTTTTTCAAGTACTTTTACAAGCGGTTCAATTTTCATAACCATCCCCGGCCCTCCACCATAAGCCCTGTCATCCGTTTTGCGGTGCTTATCTTTGGCAAAATCCCGCAAATTCCAGATTTTAAAATCAATCAACTTTTTCTCCCGCGCGCGCCTCAAAATCGACTCATTAAAATAAGCAGTGAACACATCTGGAAATATGGTAATAACATCAAACCTTAGCATGCCAACTTAGCTTAAAAATTGCCCCGATCCCGACTCAAGTCGTGGATCGCGGGTCCTCGATTTTGCAATCGCGACTTTCGCGAGCAAAATCGGAATAATAATGTCGAACCCCGCATACACATTTATTATTTCATTATGCTATAAAAACCTCAGAAAAGAAAGAGAGGAGGTGACATATGGAACTAATAACAAAATACCGCCTGCAGGCCGCCGGAATCGGATTCTTCCTTTTGTTTGTTGCGGCATTGTTAGCAGTAAGGGCATTACAGACTTCCCTCCTGATAGGATTACTTGGCATTCCATTTTTGCTGTATTGGAGCTCTGCTATGGCTTACGCATTCTTTAAAAGGGAGTGGCCAATATTTCTATTTGGTCCAAATTAATTGACGATCGCGTCGCAACAGCTAACTCCAGTTAGCTGCCAGCCCGACAGAGTCATTCTGGCGGTTTTTTATTTCTTCACCAAATTTTTGCGGTGTTCACTCATCCTGTGGAAAAAAGTTCGCCGTCAACCAATATCCCCGGGAAAGACATTAATCGTTTCTTGAATATACTTTCATCCCTGCAAAAACTATTTTTAGCGCTTTTCTCCAACCCACCAAAGGCGCCCAGTATTTTACAGCAACCGCGTATTTGGCAAGCCACGCCGGATAGCCGGAAACCCTTAGTCCGTACGCCTCAAGCAGGGCATATTTTCCGCCCAGCGGAATAATGTAGCCCGCGAAATCCGGCTTGTACGCGATCTGTGGCTTCTTGAGAATAATTCTTTTAATATTCTCCGCGATGTAAGCGGCTTCGCGGATAGCAATGGATCCAGTCATAGGCAAAGATTTGCCGGTACTTTCATCAACGCAAAAAGCCAGATCCCCTGCCGCGAACACGCTATCATACGGCAAGATGTGAAGAAATTTATCAACCATCATGCAGGACGCCTTTTGAAGCGCAACTCCGGCCAATCCATGAACTATGTCGTTTGCCTTAACGCCGGCTGTCCAGATTAAAATATCATAGTGCATTTTTGTCCCGTTTTGCATCACAACCTCTTTCATCAGAACATCTTTGATCGGACTTTGTAATTTAAATTTTATGCCCAGCTTTTTTAACCTCTCGAAAGTTTTTTTCCGGAGCCAGGGACTTGCCGAGCCAAGCAATTTGTCGGTCGCCTCGACAATAACGCATTCATAGGAGCCCTTTGGCATTCCATGAAGTTCCGCGAGTTTTTCAAAATATCCAGCAAGTTCTCCTGCCAGCTCGCATCCGGAAAATCCTCCGCCGCCGATAATAATTGTTATTGTCTGATTTTTCGGCGTTAAAGCAAAAGATTCATCTATTGCGTTTCGGATTTCAAGCGCGTCAAAGAAATTTTTTAGAGGAAGGGCGTGTTCCAAAAGGCCGGCGTTTCCGAAATAATTGGTATCGCTCCCCGCGGACAAAACCAAAATATCGTAATGGCGGCCTTTCTCATCGTTCTTTAAGCTCATTTTTTTTTCTTTAAAATCGATGCCGGTTACTTCGTCCTCCAGTACGGAAACATTAAGGTCATCCAAAAACATATCTTCCAGAGGATAGATAGTGGAAGATTTCAGGTCAAAAAAATCCAAGGGATTCGGGCCTTCGCGGAAAGATTCCGGAAGATGCGCGGTGGCCACTTCGTATAAAAACGGCTGGAAAGTATGGTAGCGGCTTTTATCGATAAGCGTAATGTGGACGCTCCTTCTCGCGCCCTCGCGCCATTTAGCGAGCCTCTTTCCAATATTCGCGCCGGCCGCTCCCCCGCCGACAATCACAACTTCTTTCATCATAATATGGATTTATTATAGCAAAACAAAACCGCAACGCTATGTCGCGGCTTTCAAGTTAAGCCACCTCCCAGATTCGAACTGGGGACCTTCTCTTTACAAAAGAGTTGCTCTACCAACTGAGCTAAGGTGGCATATTGACAATGTTAAATTTAATTATATTCTATATTTAGAAATGGGCAAGTTATGGTCGAAAGCACGAGGGCTAAATTAATACGCGAGATCAAGACAGAGCGCCAAAAACATTTGAAACCGTTCGAAACCGAGCTTGGCATTGCTGGAGCAAAAGACTATCTGGAATATCTGCGTTTTATGCTTGGCTTGCAAAAAAAACCGGGGAAAAAACTAATTCAGGAAGAAATAGACAGGCACATTGCCATTATTGCAGAACTCGAAAAGTCAGCTCGGCACGTTGGAAAATATCTTGGGGATCTCGGCAACAGGCTTGGTATGGAAGGGTATATGAGGCCGCGGGATATGCCCCAAGTCATCAGCGAAATAGAAAAATACAGCAAAATGCTGATGGAATTTACCAAGAACTACAAAACCGTCCACGATGTTTAGTCGGGACGGTTTTTATGCTGATTTTTTTTCTTTAATGCCTCTTACCCTGCGCAAAATTCTTAAAAGAAGATTTTCCATCCGGAGGAGCCAGATTCTCAAAGCTTTCAAAACCTTTTCTATCGCAATAAATGTCTTCTCCCGCAGATGCT